>Ga0315338_1004320_pt1 | contig 11369 bp, 22 predicted proteins | sample ASW8metaG_FD_204518 | JGI IMG/M metagenome (GOLD analysis project Ga0315338, IMG submission 204518) | Ammonia-oxidizing marine archaeal communities from Monterey Bay, California, United States - ASW #8 | ecosystem: Environmental > Aquatic > Marine > Coastal | place: USA: California | collected...
TTCATTTCCCGAACGCAAAAGGTGAGCAGACACCAAGCTTTCCGTTGAAGTGGCACACAGACCCAAGAGGTGCCCTCATAGAGCTTTGGCGGGGTTCCTGGGAATACAACAACACTGACGATAGCGGCGTCGGCCAAGCATATGTGAGCACGACCCTGCCGGGCGTCGTAAAAGGCTGGCACTGCCACCTGAAGCAGACAGACAGGTTCTTTTGTGTGCGTGGAAAGATCATGCTTGTGACCTGGGATGCCAGGGAGGCATTTATGAACGACGGGCCTTTGTTTACTTTTGAAACCAAGGTGCTTGAAGCGACTAGATCACCAGAAACCGTTTGTATTCCCCCTGGAGTAGTTCATGGGTGGAAGGCATTGGGCAACGAAGAGGCTTGGGTTCTAAACCTTGTAAGCCACGAATATGACGGAACGGATGAGTGGAGGGCTGATCCCCACTCACATGAAGAATACAACTGGAACAGGAGTGTAGACGGATGAGTACAGCACAGATTTTCATTGCAGCGTACATCATGGGGGTCTTCTGTGGCCTTGGTTGGGGTTTCGCTGCTGGTGCCTCACAGAAAGATAAAGAAACCGGGAGACAAGATGGGACATGGAAGCAACGCTAAAGAGTGGGCTTGGGTCTTACAAAATGCTGCGTTGATAAAGAACACTGCATTGAAAGAGGCACGCAAGTCAGCCTTAGAGTTTGAAGATATACACCCTGCCCTGATGATCAGGGTTGTGGAAAAGCTAAAGAACTTTGATGCTGACAAGGGCACAGCAAAGACCTGGCTTTACTGGCAGGTTCGCGCAGTTTGTTCAGATCTAAGAAGTAGTGAGAAACGAAACAGTCACGCACTGATTGAGATTGAACCTAAAGACAACAGCAACCCTCAAGGCCGTATGCATGCGGCTGCTGAAATAGCAATCATTCGCCCTTTAGCAACTGAAGGTGAATGGGATTCAGTATTCGCTAAGGTCGAGGGACTAAGCGGGAAAGAAACAGAAGCAAAGCTCGGCATTACTGCCTTCTCTTCACGCAAGAGGGTTTTGCGCCTTGCCAATAAAATACAAAGGAGATCGCCATGAGCGAAAATACAGAACAGAATCTTTTGTTGAGCCTTATGGCTGAACATTCAAGAACATTACCTATCAACCACATTTTTGGTGAACTTGCCACGATTTGGTTGGAGAAAAACCCGAGAGCGTCGAACCGCGATCTCGCTTCCCACCTTGGCATCAAGCCGCAACAATGTTCCCAGTGGAAGACAGGATCAGATGGCAGGCGGCCTTCATGGGCAGCATTGGTCATGCTGGCAGCAGAGTTGAATAAAGAGATCGTGATCAACTCAGACCGTGTTTACATCAAGCGTCGGCGCAGGAGAGACAGTGAGCCACGCGAACAGGGGTAAAGCCTGGGAACAGCATTTAGAGATGTACCATGCTCGCTATGAGGCGCAGGGTCGTGCGGTAGTCATTAGAACACCGCCACCCATGCGCATACTTAGAAAAGCGAGCGGTGGAACATTTGTGGCCTGCTACGAGAAAGAAGGGCCGCCTGACTATGTGCTGTTGACCAACGGTTCCCCAGTAATGATTGAGGCCAAAGAGTGTTCTGGGCCAAGGTGGGCTTTGAAGAACTTGCATGAACACCAGGCGACACGGATGACGCAATGGTCTAAACAATCGGGCTTGGGCGCAGTCATCTTGCACCACAAGCCGAGCAAGACCTACTGGACATTGCCATGGGAACGATTGCGACCCGTGTGGGAGCGCTGGCATATGCAGAAGCAGCTAGGTCGTAAAGCGGCTTCTGGAAGCGCCAGTTTAGGGCTTGGTGAGCTGAGTATGATTGGCTTTCAGTTCGGGCGAGATGGGTACTTAGAAAGCCTGGTTCACTTGTCGTAAAGGTTTACTTTGGAACTGTACATCTAACCGTGCCCGTGGTATATTTATAAGGTAGGAGGGCAACATGGGAAAACGTCAGGCCATTCAAGAAGCAGCGAAGCGTTTAGAGGAAATCCGGCAGACAATGGAGGCGCTTAGAGACGAAGCGATGTGGATTGTCAATGGCTGTGCAGACGTGATCAATACGAATGCTGCATATCGTGGTTGGAATGCCAACATAGAAATGGCGCTGAGCAATGAAAGCCAATGGATGGGTAAGGCCTCTACAACACTTGAGGAAACAATAGAACAACTAGAAGAGGCTATACCGTAGCCAAGGAGTATGGAAGTGGAGTTAGCGTTGAAGCGACAATTTGTAGAGGTAAAGGGCTGGTTAAAAGATGAACCTTATGCCTTGCCGGTAGATCCTAAGACTATGCATTGGTCAATGGCACGATGTAGGGGCTGTTACTATGGTGAGTGCGACAATACCTATCATTTAGTTGGGCTTTCAATCGCCCAAGTGGTCAGCGGTATTGCTACCGCTGTAGAGCCAGTTTTCTTTGAGCTAAAGAACTATCCTAACTCTGTGAAGGTTTTAGCTTCAGCGCTCGCCCCATTACAGTCAGTTCCATGGGAGTATGCTGCTGGCGTTCTTAGTAGTGACGATGGCAAGAATGAGTTGTTAGACCAACACTGTTCCGCCATTGACCCACTTGTAGACACCATTACTGATCTGATAGTGAAACTGGTGACAGACTACGAGAAGGTTTGTGTCCATGATTTAGAACGGCTGCACAAGAACCTTATGATCGCATCACGCCTTTCCCGTGAGTTCTGTATGGTTGAGGAAGATAAGCTCAACTCTATTGAATGGTTCAGGCATTACGACAACTGGCGAAACGTGTGGCACGATCTCGCATTTGAGGGTGGTTGGTCTTGGCCACCAGAAGGGGGAGAAGATGGGATCGCTGTTTAGCCAAGTCTTCTTTTTCAATGCTCTTGACTGGGGTGATGTATTCCTTGCCCCAGTCAGGCTGTTTGGTCTATTTTGGCCAATCATCTTGGTGACATACGTTACTTCATTAGTCATTCTTCCAAAGGATTATGACAAGATATAATCGGGTCGCACAAACTTACCATTTGGCCAACTATGAGCTTTCGCTCTAACCAGCCCCGTGGTATATTATAAACAGTGGAGGTAGGAGGCCACTAACCAATGTTCCGTAAACTAAACGAAGAAGAAAAAGCAAAGTTCCGCTCTTGGGCGCGTGAAAACTACAAGCCAGGAGATCAGATCGATCCCCTTTGGCATCCTGTCATTCAGTCAGAATGCGTGGCGATGGTGGACGAAGCGCACGAGACTTCATATTGCGCTGATTGCCCGCGATGCGGTGAGAAGAAACTGAATGCTGTTGAATGGCACGCAAACGCATTGTCCCGCAGAGATAACCATACGATGGTTTGCAGCGATTGCGGAACTGATGAGGCAATCCAAGACTTCCAGCGTAGCCTCTGTGCTGAGAACCAAACAGCACTGAGGGCGGAGCTTCTTGCTTGGCATAAAGCACCCCCCACGATCATGAAGATGATTCGTCATTTTCCTGATGATTACCCGACAACAAAGGTAGTCCTAAATGACTGCACGCGGGTCTATACCAAGTACCAGATGGTGAGGTACTTGGAAGAGTTCCCCAACAACCTGAAGGAAGAAGTGCTCCCTGGGTACTTGTATCGGTACTTGCTGGAAGAGTTGGGTGATAGCGAGGAGGCCGCAAAGGATCATGTTCAGCGTGTTCTTGTAGACGGTGCTTCTGCTGAAAAGATGAATGTCTTTATTGAGTTGACTGAAACGCTTGAGAACTTTGAAAAAGAGGTGGATTAAAATGAGGTTTTTTCTAGTAGAGTTTACGTCCGCATTTGACGCGCCGACTAACTCCTTTGGGAATAGATACTTTACGTCCTACGGGAGCGCGAGGCGCTACTGCAATGAGCTTATTCGCTTATCACTCCAATCTTGGAAAGAGCAGTTCAACATTTCTAAGCTAAGCGACATCCGTTGGGTGGGGGAATGGGTCAAGATTACCGCCGTAGATACAACGCCTGGGATTACAACCAAAGAGCTTGTTCTTCGCTGCGCAAATCATGACCTTGAATACGAAACAGAACCATGGATTAGCGCTGCCTACTTGATTGAAACGTGGGAACCTCAGACCAAGTGGATCAAAGTCGGTGAGGTGCTTGATGCCCAGTAGGAACGAAAGGGGTGTGAGCCTCGTGTGTTTCGCCTACCAATTACCGAATGGTAACTGGGGGATAGGTTGGGGACACCGAGGTGACATCGAGCCTAAAGATAAGTTGCTCGGTGAGTTTGAAACTAAAAGACAAGCAGAACATGCAGTAAGGATTCATAACAAGGCCTTCGCTGTAATTAACCTTGAGGGATAAGGTAATGAATGTAGAAAGTGTTGCTACGAAGCACGGAATCACTCCAGCACAAGTTCGCCAACTAAAGAAAGCAATGGAGATCACCTGGGATGTGATCGCTCACGATTGGTTCGGTGCGTGTGTCGGTGGTGGTGGAGAATATGAAAGCACTGAGGAGATGGTAGCTGAGGCTACCTTAGACGCGAACCGTATCGCCCAGTATTCCGGCGAGGATGTGGAATGGGTCTACAAGCAAGAGGACGGCACGCGCAGGAAGAACGTGATGGCATTAGGTCAAGATACCTGGAGGGCCTTGTAATGGGACAAGATGTATTCTGGGCGAGGGCTTCGCGTCCTGGCCAACAAGCATTGGTGGAAACAGGAGGCTCAGGGCCAGATGCCGAATGGCAAGGTGAGTGTGGCCCAGCCGTCTTGTATAAGGGTGGTTCACACCCGAACTGGCTTCGTTTGCCAGACAACCCTGGGTTGGGTGAAAACGCTAACAAAGAGGCTCGCGTTTATCTGTCTGTGCCTATGGAGTATTGCGGCAAAGCAGAACACGACTGTGTTTGGCATGTGACTTCTGTGGGGGTGACAGTGATTGAATGTACTACCTGTTCGGAATGGCAGGTTTGCAAGACCCCCGACGAGCTTACTGAAACCTTAAACGAGCATAGAACAAATGCGGATTAGGGCTGCCATTGCGGATCGCGTGAAGGCTAAAGCAACTTCATGGTTAGCCGATGTTGTTCACAAATGTTTACTCCGGGCTGCTGCTCAGCTTGCGCATGTGAACAGTGGGGGGGGTACTGAACCGGGGGGAGTTACGATTACTAAAACAGAAACCGAAGGGGTTTTACAAATGGATAGACCGATATTTGAAGGCACAGTACTCGTACTGGCCGAATCAGCAGAGAATAGTGGAATGACAGAAAGGCAAGTGGTTGATGCGCTTGCTTCTGTTGTTGCTACTTATGTTTCTACAAGAGGGTTATCGCTTCCTGTATTTTCAAGTACAGCGAAGCAGTATCACGAGAAGGCTGAATCCTTGCCTTCCGCATAGGGTCGGCGGGCAAGACAAACAAACATGGACACACGCATGTAGGAGGGCGTATGGAATGGGAAGAATATGATTTTGGGTACGGAACTTCTGGCCGATTAGAGAAGCTGACGCTTTATGTGATGCCATCATGTAAAGACCCGCAAGGGTATGGTGATTTAGACTTTGCCGTGTTGGTAGAGGACGGAAGGCTACCGGAAAAGCATGTATTCGTTGATCACACTGGGTTCATTGGTGAAATGCCGCCTGGGTTGGTCGATCAGCATGATGACTGGATTAAGGCAGATGATCACTTTGGTGAAGGCGGGTATTCATGTCAGGGAATCTTAAAGGAGTACTCTACAAAAGCGCTAAGAGATGGTCTTGGTATACAGGTGCTAAGAGCTAGGGAGCACCAACTGTATTACGACAACCGGCTCACAATAATGCTGGAAGCTAAGCATCAGGTGGACCTGGCCAAGAAAGTTATCGCCGAGGCTTTGAAGTTTGGCATTCCACCAAAAACCTATGCTCGTGTTGTGTGCCATTCATGTCATGGTGGGCTGCATTGGATTGAAGAGATTGTCGCTGAGGTTTGGGAACAAGATCAGCGCAAGGAAAAAAAGAGATCCAAAAAATGAGGGATTGCAAAAAATATCCTCATAGAACAAAGCAACGCGACCATAGAAAAGGGACCAACAGATAGCGACCCTATGGATAGCGACCAGCCCGAGCAAGACCATAACTGATGGCGACCATCCGCATCTTCCGGTCGCAGCATGCGACACCTGTGGTCCCACTATATTACAAACGACACTTACTTCACCGTTACCGCTGGTGTATAATATAAACAGTTGGAATGCTTCAACTAATCACCACAAGGGAAATAAAATGGACCTCCATTATTACGTCACTCATTCACATGATGGCATCAGCTATGTCTGGTTGCGGACCAGCGTTCGTGTAGGCAGCCAGGGCGATGTTTTAGTCGCGCAGTGCTTCAAGCCGGGCGACGCCAACCTGTTGCGAAAGCTGCTTCAGGATCACGCGGACACTGCCCATCAGCCACCACAGTTTCTAAATGTTCAAAGTGCAGCACAGGGAGGTGCGTGATGAGTAAAGAAGAAGAATGGGACAGTACCAAGCATTTCAGCATTCATAATGTCTGCCCATACTGCTCTAAATCTTGGGTGATGTTTAGGAAGGACAAACTTTGCATTGAAAGCGGAGTTCCGCTCGGCCCAGATGGAAGGACAAAGGCACACTACATGGTTGAAAGTGCCGAACAAGTGCTGGAAATCATAGCGAGCATCCACCCCAGCAAGAGGAAGAACTTTGCCCTTATTGTATATGGTTCTGGTGATGACCCGGCAGTCGGTGATCAGGTGTGCCGCAACGAAGATAAGATGGAAGGCACAGTTATAGAGTGGGTTGAGCACGACAACTATGAGATGGCAGCAGACGGCTCCATGGGTGTCACTACTGTTAAGTGGGATGACGGGACTACGTCCTCACCTAAGTTTGGCGAATACACAGTGTTCTCCAAGGGAGGTGAGTGATGGCAGAGATGGTAGACACGCTGCGTGCGTATGTAGACAACGGTGTTCTCACACAGAAGACAGCCTGTGCGGTCTTGCTGAGTTTCCACATCATTGATGGGAGGCAGTGGCGGTCAGTAGACGAACTAATGATGGCGCTCCTTCCGCTGCTACCTGATGCACTCATCAGTGAAGATGTGGATGGTCAGATCGTGATCAATACAGGACTGAAAGAAGAAGGAGCAACGGGCCTGTTAGGACCTATGGAGGTGGGTGATGAGTGATGAACTGCCCTACAATGGATCGAACGACTACTGGTTAGACATGGGGCCACCGGACCCCAAGTACGACTGTGAGTGTTCTTACTGCGGCGCAGAATACTGGACTGATGAGTTGGTACAGTTGGAGACCTTAGAACTGCCAGAAGGCTTTTTAGAAGACATTGAGTCCGTGTGTAAGGACTGCGTTGGTGTCATTCGGAAGGCGGCAGAAAAGCTTGAAGACGACTTAGAGCCGCACCAAGAAGCCTTTGATGATGCGGAAGAGTTGTTCTACAAAGCAGGTGAGGAGGCATACATGAAAAGGAAGGGGATCTTCCAAAAGCAACAAGAAGAGAGATCGAAACAATATGGCTTAGAACTGAGAGGGAAAAATGAGGAGACAAGGCAATGACGATCACGATTACGACCGACAACAAAAGCCGAGCATTCATTCAATGGCAGGACGTACCTAAAGAAGTCTACGACAAAGCAGTAGATGACTTTGGTGAAGAGGAAGCGCAGTGCGACTTCTCTTACATTCACTACAAGGGCATGTGGATCCACTTGAGGGAGTTTGACCGGCGCATCCTTGACTATGCCGGACCTATGGGTGGATGGGCAGGTGTCATGGGGAACGATGCTTGGTCAGGCACACTTATTCGTTTTGACCAGAGCGATCTGAGCGATGAGCGCTACCAGATAGGAACCTACAAGGTCACAAATGATGAGCTGTAGTTCATACTAAAAACGCACGACATATTTCAATCCTGTTACCGCTGCTGTATTATATAAACATGAAAAAGGCAACAACATCAACCCAGCAACAGGAAGGTAGAAAATGAAAGTACAAGTAACGACAAACAATCACGATAGGCAGTTCCTATTTGGATATGAAGTCCCTGAAGAAGTAAAGGCCGAGTACGACTGGCTTGATGATGACTCGAAGCATGACAACTGGATTAAGTTCAAAGGTCACCATTACCATGTAGCGGACTTTATGGCAGTGAACAATATAGTCCACAACCCGAATCCACCTGAATGGCAGGAAGGCTGGGATGGCTACCGAAGCGATAGCTTCTTCAGTGGCGTGGTGATCAAGATTAGCGACGATAACGAAACGTACAGAATAGGTACATTCATAGGGAGTTCAAAATGTTAACGATTACACCAACCACAGAGGCTGACTTGAAGCGCTGCGAATGCCGTGGAGGTTGCCCATGCGAACAATCCGCTGGACCAGCAGCAGTAGAGATTTCCCGAAAAGGGAAGTTCATGTGGGTCTGCACAAGATGCACGCTACCAGGCGACACTAAGTTTGGAATCGTGGAAGAAAAGGCACAGCAGGAAGCATGCCTGGAGTACGACCCGCTTTTTGTGGTGGACCTTATGCGGGCAGAACGTGAAAACCTGATCAGCCTGATTTCGGATCTCCACAAAGATAGGCACGGAGTTAGACCCCGCCCGGATTGGAAGAGTATGACAATGGAAGAACTTGAACAGTGGGCAGACCGCATTGGAGGTGATGCATGAACCAAACAGCGACATACGCATGTCGCACTAAAAACGCTGGACTGGTTGCAATCCCGTAATCGCTGGCGTATAATGATCTTAGATAGGATGCAGTGGGCATTCAATCAAGCCAACCAAAAGTCTGTAGGAGGACAAAATGGCAAGAGCACTGAAACTAAAGCAAAAGACAGCAGCCCCCAAAGCGAAGGCAGCCCCCAAAGCGAAAGCAACGAAGGCAGCCAAAGCAGCGAAGGCACCCAAGCTAACGAAAGCCGACAACCAGGCAGCAGACGTATTCGCCAAGATGCTTCAGCAGTCGCAAAGCGTGACCGTGCCTAACAAGCTCGCGAACCGTGTTGCCGAACTTGCTGAGGCGGCGAAGGTTGAAAACCTGAACCGTGTAGATGGCGAAGATACAACGCGCTTTGTGCGTGAGATCAAACGTCGTGATGGACGCATGGCTCGTAGCAAGACGATCACCAAGTTTGGTTCTGCCATTGAAGCTGCCGTCGCAGCAGGGCGCAAGAGCAAGCAGGGTATCGTTGAAGTTACCCACGCTGACATCCTCAACGCGACGTTGGGTGAAACGTGGTTGAAGACCCAGCACGGTTGGAAGGACAACATGACCTGTGGCCGTGCAGCGATTGCGAACGGTTATCCTAACTATCGCTTGCAAACGAACAAGGATCCCTCCAAGCGTCGTGTGCTTCTTGCACCGGAAGGCGTAGAGATCCCCAAAGATGCATAGAGCATACTAAACAACAGAAGGCCCTTGGTCAGCAATGACTGGGGGCTTTCTTTTGAGTGGGGGGGAACGACCTTACGCGACATAGGGGGGCATAGACTTTCTAAGTCAGGGGGGGCCTTGGATTTGGAATAGGGGGGGTCATATCCCCGTAAGTATGAGCACGACCCGCTGTAGGTAGGGGTTCACCATTGGTCACCGGCCAGCGCACCTATGGGAAAGCGACCGCATGGAACTGATCAAGCAACCAACGACAATGATGCTCATGCATACGCAGATAAAGACATACATAGGTCTAAACACACAGTAGTAGACAAAGACCCTCAAAGACACATGCACATGCGCTTAGGAGTGTCGGTACACATAGACATATGTCGATAAGCACACAACGCCTTCTGACATAGGGGTCACATACAGGTAAGGGTAGCCCTTATGCATGCGGGTAGGGAGCAACACAAAGGAGTCGATAGCTTGCGATCACTACGACAGGTTTACCTCACAAAACGAACGGATAATCCAAATAATGCAAATACCGAAAGCGAACTCACACTATCAATGCGCAACAGGTGAACACTGCGCTTCGCGTGCGCAACGATTAGAAAGGAATAATAGAAATAATGAAAATAGCTAAAATAGACCTAATAACAAAAGCTTAGATAAAGACCGTCCCAAATGATAACGACTTTCAATAGGGGTCGGGGTTGTAGGCAGTGAGGGAAAGACGTCAACTCAGTACGCATAAAAACACTAAGCAGAAGCTGACCCCTGTGGAAAAGGAAGTCAACAAGAAGGCGACCGCCTGGTGTAGCGGGTACCGGGGGTCGTGTTCACAGCACTGTTCGTTAGTGGAAGCCGACTGTGGAAAAGCAAGAACTGCGTAGCAGAACGCGACCGCAAATGCTGTTCACTACAAACATTGCAGAATGTCCAAAAAATAAGGACTAAGGAATAAGGGAAGGCGACCCGCAGAAAAAGACTGAGGAATAAGACCCCAGACAAAGACTGAGGAATAAGGACAGCGACCGCCGAAAGTGACCTTAGAAAGCGACCTACGAGCAAGACCTTAGACCGCGACCCGTGAGGGCGACCTTAGAGCGCGACCCGGCGATAGCGACCCCCTATAGGTACTACGCGAGGGGTAGTCGCTGTCTTGGGTCTTTCCCTTGGGGGTCGGTGTCACCTCCCTGCTCGCAGTCTATCGGTTTTCCTTTTTGACCACCGATGGTCGTGTTCACACTTTATGGCCGCGACGGGTATCAATCTTGTTACCGCCGCCGTATTATAATAGTGCCACTAAGGCAAACAACCACAAACGAGAGGGATACAAAATGAAACGCCGATTCCAAAACATTCAAGACTTGCCAGCCGAGTTTTACATCACGGAGCCGCAGCACGGCCTCTTTAGTGTTCGCGGTACAATCAAGGACGGTAGCACTGTCTGGGTGCAACTTGATCGCGTAATTAAAACGGCAACCGCAACGAAGCGTGAGCCTTGCGGTTACTTTAGCCACGAAGGACCAAATGACTGCATGGAGCTTTATGACTTGCTCGTGAGTGTGAGGGCCGTGACTCCAGAAGGCGAGGAGCAGCGTCGCATCTTTGATGATTGGTTGCGTCAGGCCAAGATGGGGAGGGCAGCATGATTCCCATCATCATTGTTCTTGTTTTATTTTACGCTGGAGTCGAGGTTCTCTACTACAAAGGAGGTGAGTGATGAACACTCAAGAACTGAAAGTAATGATAGAGAGCCGTGGTCACTTGCTAAGCGACACGGAACGCCAAATAGTCTGCTTGCATGTCTACCATGGGATGTCGTTCAGTGACATCAGGGGGATCATCCGGCCTGGTCCATTTGGAACCTACCTTGTCTACAAGAGGGCGGTTTCCAAGCTCACAAAGCGAGAGCACAGTCGCGATTGGAGCGTACAGACTTGGGAGATCCGCGATGCGCGTAGGAAGCACCTGCTG
>Ga0315338_1004321_pt1 | contig 11368 bp, 14 predicted proteins | sample ASW8metaG_FD_204518 | JGI IMG/M metagenome (GOLD analysis project Ga0315338, IMG submission 204518) | Ammonia-oxidizing marine archaeal communities from Monterey Bay, California, United States - ASW #8 | ecosystem: Environmental > Aquatic > Marine > Coastal | place: USA: California | collected...
TGCGCCCGTTACCGCGTCCGGTTGCTGCCCCGCATGCAGTGCCAAGGTCGAGAATTTCAAAAAATCCGGGTTCACCATGGCGGCGCCTCCCCTTCGATACAGCCGTTACCGCCCTAGAAATCGCGGCCAAAAAAAATGGGCCGCCTTTTAACGGCGGTCCCATGCTTAACGCTTTACCTGTCCAACTTGAACGTCGCGAAATTCTATCCATGACCGGTTTGGAGGTCAAAGAGATTCAGGTTGGCCAAAAAAAATGAGCTGCCGAATGGCAGCTCAAGTTGGACAGGGAGGTGTCAACATGGGGGGCCAAATTGGCCCTGTGCTTAAAAGCACAACAGGGGTCACCAGTTGACGGAACCATTTATATGCCCCTAGTCAATAACAAATGGTTAACGCAAAAAGAATTACTCATTCCGCAAAGTAATTACTGAGCAGTCCATCCGCCATCGATTGGAACGGCTATACCAGTTATTTGCGCTGCCGCCTCGGAACAAAGAAATACGCACAGCGCGCCAATTTGTTCGGTCGTCACGAATTCGAGCGACGGCTGTTTTTCCGCCAGCATGTCGCGTGCCGCATCTTCGATGGATGCTCCGATTTTTTGCGCCCGATCCTCGATCTGCGCTTGAACCAGCTCCGTCTGAACGAAACCTGGATTGAACGCGTTGCACGTGATGCCACTCCGCGCCGTTTCCAACGCCACCACTTTCGTCAATCCCATGATCCCGTGCTTCGCCGAGACATAGGCGCTCTTATTGATACTGGCTACGAGGCCATGCACCGAGGAGGTATTTATAATCCGGCCCCAACCACGGGTTTCCATATGGGGCAAGGCGTGCCGGATGGTGTGAAACGCGCCCGTGAGCATGATCGCGATGATCTTGTCCCAGATATCCGGCGGAAATTCGCTCACGGGCGCCGTGTGCTGGATCCCGGCGTTGTTGACCAGGATATCGATACCGCCATGCTGCTCGACCGTTTCCGCAACCAACTGTGAGATCTGGTTCGGATTCGAAAGATCGGCGCCGTTATACGTGACCGCGACGCCGCACTCCTGTTCGATATCCTTACGAATTGTCTCGATTACCGCACTGTCGCCGAAGCCGTTCAGCATCACGGCGCAGCCTTCGCTAGCAAGTGCGCGCGCTATTCCCAAACCAATCCCGCTGGTCGAGCCCGTAACGAGCGCGGCCTTATCCTTAAGCATATTGTGTTTCCTTAAACGTTTGGTGGTCTATGACTTGAAAAACGTCTCTGCCTCGCCGCGCCAAGACTCCTTGGCGGCGATTGCGGCACGGATACGTTCGATTTCGCCTTCCAACTCGTCGATATACTCGTTCAATGCTTCAACCGACAAAGAATCGAGGTCCAGCGGCTTCGGTCGCAATGTTCTAGGCGCAAGATCTTCCTCTTCCACGCGCGTCTCCAACTTTCTTTTGACACGGCTTGCAACTGCCTTGGCATGGCATTAGACAGGCGAGTTCAATCATCGACATACGCTCAATCTATACGCCTCGCAAGGAGTTGCTTCATGCCGTTGCCCGAATCCATGAAGGTCGTCGAAATCTCGGAAGCCGGCGGCCCTGATGTGCTGATTCCAGGTACCAGAGCCCTTCCCGAGCCGGCGGCGGACCAAGTGCTCATTAAAGTCGCAGCAGCGGGCGTCAACCGGCCAGACGCACTGCAGCGGGCTGGAAGCTATCCACCGCCGCCGGGCGCAACGGATCTGCTTGGGCTCGAAGTCGCCGGCACCGTAGCTGCCTGCGGCGCGAACGTCTCAGGCCTCTCGGTCAGTGACAAGGTCTGCGCCCTGACGCCCGGCGGTGGATATGCGGAGTACTGCGTAACCAACGCGGCGCACTGCCTCCCCTTTCCCAATGGTTTCAACGCGGTTCAAGCGGCCGCGCTGCCGGAAACATTCTTTACGGTTTGGCATAACGTGTTTCAACGTGGCCGACTTGCCGGCGGCGAAACATTCCTGGTGCATGGCGGTTCCAGCGGCATCGGAACGACAGCGATCCAACTCGCACGCGAATTCGGCGTGCGCGTTCTGACAACCGCCGGCAATGATGAAAAATGTCGAGTTTGCGAAGAACTCGGCGCCGAACGGGCGATCAATTACAAGACAGAGGATTGGCCGGCGGTGGTCAAGGAAATCGTCGGCCGCGATGGGATCGACGTCATCCTCGATATGGTCGGCGGCGACTATATCCAATCCAATATCAATGCGCTCGGTCTTGAAGGACGCCTGGTCATGATCGCGTTTCTCGGCGGGTCGAAAGCGAATATAGATTTCGTCCGGTTGATGATGCGGCGCCAGACGATCACGGGCTCGACTTTGCGTCCGCAGTCGGACGATGCAAAGGCGGGGATCGCAGGGGAATGCCGCGATAAAGCGTGGCCGCTGCTGAGCGCTGGCAAAATTCAGCCGATTATCCATGAAACGTTCGATTTGAAAGACGCCGCCAAGGCGCATGCTCTCATGGAGTCTAGCGCGCACATTGGAAAGATCGTTTTGAACGTCGATTCCACAGCAGCTTAACGCGCGAATTGCCGTTTCAATTGCACGGGTATATATAGACCGTTAATCGGTATCCCCATCAAATTCCCGTCGGTTTGAAGCCAGTTTCCTCAGATCGACCAGATTGTCCAAGGACAAGCCATGTCATTACTTCTTATGCCGAAAGCAACCGCTGTTTGGCTCGTTGATAATACGACCCTGAGTTTCCTCCAGATCGGTGATTTCTGCAATTTGCATGAACTCGAAGTCCAGGCCATCGCGGACGGCGAGGTAGCGATCGGTATCGTAGGCCTCGACCCCGTGACGAATGGTCAGTTGACCAAGGAAGAAATCGAGCGTTGCGAAAATGACGGAGCGGAGCGCCTGAAAATTGCGAAATCTGATATTCCGCAACCGGTCGCGCGGCAAAAAGGCCCGCGCTATACGCCCGTGTCGAAGCGTGCGGACAAGCCTGATGCAATCGCATGGTTGTTGCGCAACCAACCGGATTTGACGGATGCCCAGATCGGACGCCTTATCGGGACAACAAAACCGACAATCAATGCCATCCGCGATCGTACGCATTGGAATTCATCGAATTTGCAGCCGCGCAGCCCGGTGGAAGTTGGTCTCTGCTCCCATCAAGAACTCCTCGATGCAGTCATCATCGCCGCCGAAAAAGCGGCCAAGCGCAGACCCAAGGACGCGGACGGCGAAGAAGGCGGTGCAGAGACAGACGTTGTAGAGACCGCGACGCCACCAGAGCCGGTATTCGCCTCGGTCGCACCGATACCGCCGGCCGCCGCAAGCAACCCTGCAGATCCCGTGGCGGCCGCGGAAGCCCTATTCAAGCAATCGGATAAGTCGGCTGAAGAAGAGGAAGAAGAAATCGTTGGCGGGACGCTCGCGGATATCTGGCCGAGCGATAAACCCAAAAATGCGTAAGGTCGGCGGGACAGGCGCCTTTTGCGCCGTCCGGCTGATGGATGCATGAGGTTTTCGTCTACGGAACCCTGAAAAAGGGGTTCCCGAATTTCGCGATTGGTATGCCGGGCGCGCTATTTTCTGGACGATACCGGTCGGTTGAGGCATTTCCGCTTATCGTGGGCGGCCCATGGCATTCTCCGTATTTGATCAATGAACCGGGAAGCGGATACCGCGTCTTCGGCGAATTATTCGATGTCACCGCGGAGCATCTTACCCGCCTCGATAGTTTCGAAAGCACGCATCTTCCGAACGGCTACAAAAGGCTCAAAATTAAAGTTGCCTCAGTTTCCGGCGACGAAATCCGGTCGGCCTGGGCGTATCTTAAGGATGGTGAATCTATCGGCGGAATCCACAGCGATCCGATGCCGGAATACCATCTCGATCCGCACTATATCAGGCCGGACGATCCGAGACGCGGTGGCGGCTGACCGTCAGTCCACCCTATTTCTTGGCATAGCCAATTGTCTGTAACGCGGTCTCGATTTCCGGCAATATCGCCGGATCGTCGATGGTCGCCGGGTGGCGATATTCCTTGCCGTCCGCAATACTGGCCATGGTCCCGCGTAATATCTTGCCGGAACGAGTTTTTGGCAGCCGGTCGACGACGACGGCGGATTTAAACGCGGCAACTGGACCAATCCGTTCACGCACCATGCCAACGACATCCTGGACCACGGCTTCGCGCGCTGTGTTCACACCGGCGTTCAGCACAAGGAAACCCAGCGGTAGTTGACCCTTCAGTTGATCTTCAACACCGATGACAGCGCATTCCGCAACATCCCTATGATCGGCGAGAACTTCTTCCATGGCGCCAGTGGAAAGCCGATGGCCGGCGACGTTGATGATATCGTCGGTCCGCGCCATGACGAAGACATAGTCGTCTTCATCCATGTAACCGGCGTCGCCGGATTCGTAGTAACCTGGGAAGTCGGTCATATAGGATTCGACGAACCGCTCGTCGGCATTCCACAAAGTCGGCAGGCAGCTTGGCGGCATCGGCAGCTTTATACAGATTGCGCCCATTTCACCGCGCGGCACTTCCTGCCCCGAAGGATCCAGCACCTGAACATCGTAGCCCGGCACGGCGCGCGTGGGAGAACCCGGTTTTATCGGCAGAGCTTCAATCCCCAAACAATTAGAGGCGATGGGCCAACCTGTTTCCGTCTGCCACCAATGATCGATTACCGGGACTTTCAAATGTTCTTCGGCCCAATTCAACGTATCCGGATCTGTCCGCTCGCCGGCGAGGAACAAGGTCCGCAGTGAGCTAATGTCGTATTTTTCGAGTAGCTTACCGTCCGGATCCTCGCGCTTGATGGCACGGAAGGCTGTCGGTGCGGTAAACAGAGTCGAGACCTTGTGCTCGGCAATGACACGCCAGAATACGCCCGCATCGGGCGTGCCGACCGGCTTGCCTTCGAACAGGACCGTCGTGCAGCCATGCAGCAGCGGCGCATAGACAATGTAGCTGTGCCCGACAACCCATCCAACATCCGAGGCCGCCCAGTAAACCTCACCCGGATCGGTATCGTAAATATTCTTCATCGACCATTTGAGCGCGACCATATGGCCGCCATTATCACGGACAACCCCCTTAGGCTCGCCGGTCGTGCCGGAGGTGTAGAGGATATAAAGCGGGTCGGTCGCCGCGACAGACACGCACGCCGCCGGTACCGCACCATCCATCAATTCCTTCCAATCGCGGTCGCGACCGGACTTCAGTTCGGCCACGCTTTCCTCACGTTGCAGCACCACGACATTGGGCACTTTGTGCGGCGAAATCGATAGAGCCTCGTCCACCATCGGCATGTAGTCGATAATGCGGCCTGGCTCGATGCCGCAGGAGGCGGCGACAATCACTTTCGGTTCGGCGTCCGTTATCCGCGTGGCTAATTCATTCGGCGCAAAGCCACCGAACACGACGGAATGGATCGCACCCAGCCGTGCGCAAGCGAGCATCGCAACGGCCGTTTGCGGCACCATCGGCATATAAATGATAACCCGATCGCCCTTTTCGACGCCAAGGCCGCGCAGCGCGCCGGCGAACCGGGCGACTTTGTCCAGTAAGTCGCTGTAGGTGATCTTGCGCTGCTTGCCGGTTATCGGACTGTCGTAAATGATTGCATTCTGGTCGCCACGACCCGCTTCGACATGGCGATCTACCGCGTTGTAGCAGGTGTTGCATTCCGCACCGAAAAACCACCTGTTGAAAGGAGAGTCCGAGTCGTCGAGGACCGTGTCCCACGGTTTGCTCCAGTCGACACCCGCCGCGGTCTCTGCCCAGAAGCCCTGCGGATCAGCAAGCGATCGCCGATAGATTTCGTCAAACTGGCCGGCCATGAAAGCCTCCCTCAATCATTCTTTGTATCTTGCTGGGCTCAATTATACGGTCATGGCGCGGCATGCAAAGCTCCTTGACCGCATGCTCTCCGATACCGTGAGCGAGATTGGAAGAACGCGTTGTATGAAGAATAATATGCAGAAATTCGGTACATCTGCCGCAAACAGTACGCCGCTCAGCCCTTTGAGCTTCCTCCGCCGCGCCGCGAAGGTCTATCCGACGCAACCTGCGGTCGTTCATGGTGGCGAGACCGCTACGGCAGCCGAGATTATCGCCTACTGCCGGGAGAACATGGCACATTTCAAGGCGCCGAAGCATATTGTCCTCAGCGATCTACCGAAAACCTCGACTGGAAAAATAAAATAGTTCGAATCGCGCAAACGGACCCGAGACACTTAGGAATTCTGGCTATTCACCGTGGAAGGTGGTGAACGTCTCGACCGGTTCGCGCTCGGTAACCAACTCGTTGATGACCGCGCTCGTGTCCTCCTTGCCGATCGACATACCGCAGATGATTGCCTGTGAATCTGGTAAGCCAAGAACGCTCCGCACAACCTTGTGGTAATTGGCAAAAGCGGCCTGAGGGCACGTTTCCAATCCTTGTCCGCGCGCGGCGAGCATCACGTTTTCAAGGAACATGCCGCTATCCAGCCAGCTGCCCCAATGCATGTCCTGATCGATCGTAAAGATCATCCCGACCGGCGCGTCGAAGAATTTATAGTTCCGCGCGGTCTGTTCGATCATGCCTTCACGATTGTCCTTGGTAATCCCAACCAGCCCGTACATATCCCAGCCGACCTTGCGACGTCGCGCGACATAGGGCTCGCGCCATTCTGTCATGTAATACAGGCGCTCATGGTCGTGCTGGCCCTGCTCGTTCTTGAAGGCATCGACGACAGCGTCCGTCAGGCGCTGACGCGCTTCGCCGAATAACACATGGACTTGCCAGGGTTGGGTGTTGGTGCCGCTCGGAGCACGGCTCGCAACTGCCAGAATGTGTTCGATGGTTTCCTTCGAAACCGGATCGGAAAGGAACGCGCGCACCGAACGGCGGCCCGCTATGGCATCGTCTACGCTGATCATTGAATTTTCTCTTCGGCCGGACTGAAAAAGTTAAAAGGGACATGTAACCGGCCATTTAGGTCGGATAAGTTTCATCCAGCCCGTGGGAAACAGGCCGGGAATTAACGACGATCGCTAGGCGGAATCGAGCCGCTGCAGTTCGTCTTTTATTGCGAGTTTCTCGCGTTTCAGATGGGCAACGACTGAAAAATCGGGCTTGGGACGCTTATTTTCATCCTCTAGCGCCGTTTCCAGCGATGCGTGTTTCTGTTTCAGGACCTCCATACGGTCGGTGGCTACTACTTCTGTTTGAACCTCTTCCGCACTGTCCAATTCCGCCATACTGATCTCCCTTGCTGCGGTGCAGACGGGTCATTACTCTCCCGCCCGCAACAATCATGTGAATTGATATGGTAGCGTCAATTCACGCCCCTGTCAGCAGCTTGCTGAACTGAATTTTTGTGGAATTGAGAGCGCAATGAGCGACGAACAACGCCTTATCGTGGCGATCAGCGGCGCGTCAGGGGTGATCTACGGCGTACGCCTGCTCGAAACTCTGCGCGACATGCCGGTCGAGACGCATCTTGTCGTCAGCAAGGCCGCGGAAGTGACGCTAGCCTATGAAACCGACCTGAAGATCGCGGCCGTGCGCAAACTTGCAGACGTCGTTTATCCGGAAAGCGATATCGCGGCGGCGATTTCGAGCGGTTCATTCAAGACCCTTGGCATGGTAATCGCGCCTTGCTCAATTCGTTCGATGTCGGAAATCGCCACGGGCGTCACGGCGTCGCTACTGACCCGCGCCGCGGACGTCGTCCTCAAGGAACGCCGCCGATTGGTCATGATGGTACGCGAAACCCCGCTCCATACGGGCCATTTACGGACGATGACCGCGCTTTCGGAAATGGGCGCGATCATCGCCCCACCTCTCCCCGCACTTTACACAAATCCCGAGACGATCGACGACGTGATCAACCACTCGGTCGGGCGTGTGCTGGACCTGTTCGACTTGGATACGGGTAAGGTCCGCCGCTGGGGCGAACCCGCCGCGGACGGCGGCAAACCGTTGCGCGCCGTGCGGCGGAAGAAACCAGACTAACGCGCTCGCAAGACATTCAACGCCGACCCAGCAATCGCGGCGATAGTGCGGCATGTTCGCGGCTGATGCCTTCGCCATAGTTCGTATCGCCGACTATGACCCAATTCACACCACCAGAATTGTAGCTTCGCGCAATCTTGGAATACATCTCACCATGTCCGCCCGTCGCGACATTTGTTCCCTTGCCCCGCGCGCCGGTAAACACGTTGACCGCTCCCATCAACCTCGCTTGCCGGTGGATCCAAAACGCCCCCGCGGTACGGCGCTTCATCGATATGGCGCGTCAGGCAGTGAAAGCGGGCTAATTATCGAATGCGGCGTTCACGATAAGCTGGGCATCGCCATAGTCCGCGTCTTCGCCGGACCGTAGTAGAGTTTCAAGATACAAGTCGACATTCGCACGCGCTTTGTTGCGACGTTCATCCGCCGACGCGGATTTTTCGGTACGCGGCGGCGTGGTGGCAAACAAGGCATCTTGCTGTAAACGTTCTGAGCGCAATTCAAGGCGTTTGATTTCGGTGCGCAGGTGTTCCTGCTCACCAGCATCGAACCCGTCATGTACCGTCCCTTTAAGGGCCCGGCGTATCAAGCGAAGTGGTTCGACGACGGTCGATTTCCAGGTGCCGACGATCGACTCGACTTGATTTACGGCGGATCGGTCAAAAAGAACACCGCGATCATGAGCCAGCCAACAGCAATACATCACGATATTCACATCCGCCCCCAAGCGGTCTTGCAACCGCAGACAGGCAGGCGCCACACCGTCCCGGGAATAAGTATTCACCGAAAAATCCCAGAAAGGATTTCTGTCGCTCATCGTTACGCGTCGCCGAGACAGATCCCGAGCCCTCGGGCCGTACGGACCACGGGACCATCGAGATCGACCAGAGCAGGCTCCGACACGACTTCGCCGATAGGCATGTCGACGACTTGCCGGTCGCGCCAGGCGACCATGCGACCGAATCTGCCCTCGGCGATCAAATCGACCGCATGCACACCGAACACGCTCGCCATCAACCGGTCGCGGGCGTCCGGCGCGGCCCCGCGCTGAACATGACCCAGTACCGTCACGCGCACTTCGGCGCGCGTGGTCTCGGCAAGACGATCGCCAAGCAGGTGACCAATTCCACCATATGCGGACCGGCCGCCGGCGTATTTCTGGACGATCTTGTTGCCTGCTTCGTTTGGCACGGCTTCCGCCACGACGACGAGGGCAAACCGTCGGCCAGATGCCTGCAGGTCCTTGATTTTCCGCACCACATGCTCGATCCGATAGGGAATTTCGGGAATCAGGATGACGTCCGCACCGCCGGCAATCCCCGCAACCAATGCAATATGTCCGGCATCGCGGCCCATGACTTCCAGGATCATTACCCGGTCGTGGCTGGCTGCCGTCGGCTGCAGATTATCCAGCGCGTCCGTCGCGACCTGCACCGCGGTATCGTAGCCAACGGAGACCTCCGTCACGCCGACATCGTTGTCGATCGTTTTTGGGATACAGACAAGATTCAGGCCGCCTTTCCTGGCCAACCGGTCGAGGATGCTCAAACTGCCGTCGCCGCCAATACCGATCAGCGCATCCAAGCCGAGCGCGCGATAGCCCGCAATTGCCTCATCGGAGCGGTCCAGATCATCATCGTCTAATTGCGGGTAGGCAAAGGGATCGCCGAAATTACTGCTGCCGAGAATCGTGCCGCCCCGGCGCATGATGGTACCGTCGAAGTCGGCCTGTTCCAGAACCCGCGCCTGCGGCGGCGATTCCAGCAAACCGTGGGTACCGTGCTCTATCCCCATAACAGTCCAACCGAGCCCGGACGCACGATGCACGACCGCGCCCAGGATCGCATTCAGACCCGCGCAGTCCCCACCGCTCGTCAAAATTCCGATACGCTTACTGTCGCTCATACAAAATCTCCCGGACGCCAACATGACGAGCGCAAGGCGACATCGCAAGATGGCAGTCGCGGTCAAATCTGCTAAATTGACCGTCAATTGTATTGCGAAGGCCAACGACGCCATGGACGATCAAGAAGAGCTTCGGCGTGCGCTGGAAGAGATGCGTACCGAACACCGAGATTTAGACGATGTCATCGCGCGCCTGACCGAGAATTTCCCCTACGATCAATTGCAGTTACAAAGGCTTAAGAAGCGTAAATTGCGCCTTAAGGACTCCATTTCGCGCGTTGAAGACGACTTGAACCCCGACATCATCGCTTGAACCGGCACTTGCTAATTACTTGTGGCGGGCTTCCATCGTAGAAATACGCATGCTCCGGTCGGCGACGTTCATCGCCGCGCCGGCATCTTCGCCGTCTTGCAGAAAATGAGTCCCCCAGATTAATGTCAGCGTCACTTGGGAACTCTCCCAGATCAGGGGTCTTGCCGACACCGAATCAGCCAAAACCTGTGCCCGTTCACGCGCCAGCGTTTCCGGTTCCCCAATCAGAATGATTCCGAGTTCAGCCCCACCAATACGGCCGATTACATTTCCTTCGGGAATATTGTTTTGAATGATTCCAGCGACATGTTCGATCGCAGCGTCTCCCGCCGCCAGGCCAAGACGCGTGTTGACGGATTTGAGATTGCCGATCTCGGCAAAAATCAGACTGCTGTGGGTGTTCCGCTGTCGCGCGATTGTCAAAGCGCGGGTCAATTCCCGCACGAACGCACGGCGATTTAGCGTAAGGGAAACCGAATCCTGATCCGAAAGGGCTGTCAGATATTCGAGGCGATTTCGGTTCTGTTCAAGTTCCTCGCGTAGGGATGCGACTTCGGCGATAAGGCCGACCATCGCACCGCGAACGTTCGGCGTAAGATCGTCCTCTTCGACGCCGTGAACGGCGGCAACGTCCTGTAGCTCTTGATGGGCCTCGCGTTCGTCCGATCCGGATCGCCGCTCATCGCGCGATCCGCCAGCCGCATCCGCAGGCGGGACGGATTGCTCCGTCCCGACTTGTCGGGAGGCCTGTATGGGCGGCGGTTCTTCAACCTTCATCGAATACCAACGCCAGCCGTTGCATTCTCGTGCAATTTATCGAGTTTTCGGCGTGAAAGCGAACCAGCAGGCAAATTGCCAGACAGTTCGGGTTGCGCGGTTAATTCCGATTCTTATACTTTCGCGCTTCCGCGCCGTCAGGCGCAATCTTGCAAGGCGACCTCCTCATGGCCAAAACACCTGTCGTTGGCATTATCATGGGCAGCCAATCCGATTGGGAAACGATGCGCCATGCCGCCGAAACTTTGGCGCAATTAGGCGTTTCTCACGAAACCAAAATCGTCTCGGCGCACCGGACGCCGAGAAGGCTGACCGAATATGCCGAAACCGCCAGGGAGCGCGGCTTGCACGTCATCATCGCCGGCGCCGGTGGCGCGGCCCACC
>Ga0315338_1004323_pt1 | contig 11363 bp, 5 predicted proteins | sample ASW8metaG_FD_204518 | JGI IMG/M metagenome (GOLD analysis project Ga0315338, IMG submission 204518) | Ammonia-oxidizing marine archaeal communities from Monterey Bay, California, United States - ASW #8 | ecosystem: Environmental > Aquatic > Marine > Coastal | place: USA: California | collected...
TTGCAGCGCGGCTTACGGATTTGGCAGCACCTCGGCAGACTTTTGTTTCGTCGGCGGTCAAAAATGCCCTCGGTGCCCGGTTTCATGGGGAAATGCTGGCAGAACAGTTGATTGACGGCCTGCAGCAGCCGATCACCATCTGGCGTCTGGGCCGTATATCGAGCCATCGTGGCGCGTCCTCTTATCCGTTTGTCGGTCGCCGTGAAAATCTTGATCTATTCGCGAGTGGGCTGGACGCCTCCGCCGCTCAAAACAAAGGATGTATTTTTCTGGTAAAAGGTGAAGCGGGGATCGGCAAAACCCGTCTCACTGACGAATTTGAAAAAATTGCCCGGACCCGGGAGTTTACTTGCCTTACAGGGCTGGTGCTGGATTTTGGTACTGCCAAGGGTCAGGATGCCATTCAGGCGTTGGTGCGGGGTCTGTTGTCTATCATTCCGGGGAGCCAGAAAAAGCAACGGCAAGTCGCCCTTGATGCCGCAATCGAAGACGGCCTCATAAATGAGACCCGCAGGGTCTTTATGAATGACCTTCTGGATTTGACCCAGCCGCCGGATCTTCGCGGTATTTATGATGCTATGGATAATAAGAGCCGGAATGAGGGAAAGCGGGAGGCGCTGGCCGATCTTGCCATTGCCCTCAGCCGCCGGACACCGCTTTTGCTGAAAATCGAGGATATTCATTGGGCCGATCCTGTAATCCTGTCTCATATAGGCTCTCTGGCGCGTGCGGCGATCGACAATCCCTTTGCACTAGTGTTGACAACCCGTATTGTAGGTAATCCCTTCGAAGTAACCTCCAACGCCATGTTATCTGGTTTTGACGTCACGCCCATCGATCTGGCGCCGCTGAATACCGAAGAGGCGGCGAAGATTGCGGTATCTTTTAATAATCTTGAAGATGGACTGGTCGAGACTTGTATTGAACGGGCCGAAGGCAACCCACTCTATCTGGACCAATTGCTCCGAAATGCCGATGAAATCGTCAAGGGCCAGGTGCCGGGGACCGTGCAGGGTATCGTTCAGGCCCGCCTTGATCTGTTGCCTGAGAAAGATCGTATCGCCTTGCAGGCCGCTTCTGTTTTGGGGCAGGGCTTTTCCTCCGAAGCCCTTGAAGCTGTGCTCAGCGGTGTGGTGTTTGATCCGTCAAACCTGCTTACAAATGCGCTGATCCGTCCGGTGGATGGCGGATTTCATTTCGCCCATGCCCTAATCAAGGATGGTGTTTATGCCTCGCTCCTGTCGTCCCGTTGTCACGCGCTCCACAGAAAAGCGGCTGAATTTTATGAAAGTTCGGACTTGATGCTGCGGGCGGAGCATCTTGAAATGGCAGAGGATCCACACACGGCGTCGGCCTATCTTGATGCCGCGCGCCACCAGATGCTGGCTTATCGTTATGATGTCGCCCTGAAAATTGCGAAGAAAGCCTTGGAATTTGACTGTGATCCGGCGACTCGTTTCGAGCTGAACCTGCTGTCGGGTGATTTATCCAGGCATCTGGCGGAGCTTGAAAGCGCTGTGGATTATTTTAGAGCCACATTGGAACTTGCCGAGGATGATATCCAGTTTTGTAAGGCACATCTCGGTTTGGCGACAGCGCTTCGGATTGTGGATCAATCCGACGAGGCGCTGGCCTGTCTCGCCAAAATTCAAAATGTGGCCACAAAAAGCAATTTCATCGATGTGCTGGCGGAAATTCATTTCCTCCGCGGTAATCTGTATTTTCCGAAGGGGAAAATCGCTGAATGTGAGGAAGAGCACCAGACGTCCCTCCGCTACGCCAAGGAGATCAATTCGTTTGAGAGCGAGGCAAGAGCCCTGGGCGGGCTTGGCGATGCGGCCTATGGCTCCGGTCATATGCTGACCGCCCACGGCTATTTTGAGAAATGCGTCGCGCTCGCCGAAGAGCATGACTTTACTCGGATTGCCGTCGCCAATTCTCCGATGCTTGCCTGGACGTCCATGTTCCAGAATGATTTCAAAATGGCTGCTGATATCGCGAAAAAAGCCGTTGATCGGTCCGTGGCGACGGCAGACAAGCGGGCCGGGCTGATTGGCCATATGTGCTTATCCGAGCTCTTCTTCTGTAACCGCGATTTCAGTCACATGGAGCAGCATGGGGTTAAAAGCAAGGAAGCGATCCTGAAAATTGAAACGGTTCTTTTTCGCCCGGCCTTTTTAATCACTACGGGGCGCTATCAGCAGTATCTTGAAAAGGATTATGCAGCGGCCATGCAGACCTATAAAGATGCTTATGAAATCTGTCAGCAGACCAGTGAGAGCTTTATGGGCCCCTGGATTCTGGGCGCGATCGCGACATGTGCGAGAGATCTCGAAGAGCTTGACTGGGCGCTCCGCGAGGGCGAGCGGCTGCTGAAAACCAGGGTCGTTAGCCATAATCATTTCTTCTTCTATGTTGAGGCAATAGAAGCCTGCACGCGGGCCCGAAAATGGACGGATGTTGCGCGCTATGCCGATGCGTTGGCGGAATTTACAGCGGACGAGCCGCTGGGCTGGTGCGATATGCATATTGACGCCGGACGCGCGCTTGCTGCGTTGGGGTTGGCAGGGCTGACCGATGATAATACAGCGAAGCTTGTCGCGATTAGTGGTCAAGCGAAACAGATAGGACAGCTCGGTATCCAGCAGTTGATTGATGAAACCCTGGCCGAATTGGCGTAGGCGGTGGCGTTACGCAGCGGCGGGTGCAGAGGCAGCCGTGTCGGATACCCAGTTTATGATTTTCAGGTCTTTTACAAAGATAGAATAAATCACCGGCACCAACAACAAGGTGGTAAAAGTGGCGATGCTGAGGCCGCCAATTTGCGCATAGCAAAGCGGCTGCCAAAGCGGTCCGCCATGTAACGCGAGAGGGCCGAGGGCAAAGACGGTTGCGCCAACGGTGATCAACACCGGACGCAAACGGACAATCCCGGCATCAAGTAGGGCTTGCTCCAGCGGTTCACCTTTTTCGCGCATTTCCTCGATGAAATCAAACAGCACAATGACATGGCTGACGATCACGCCGACAAGCGCGACAATGCCAAGAAAAGCCATAAAGCCGAAAGGACTGTTGGTGACGGCGAGCGCAATAAGTGCACCGATGATGCCGTAAGGCACTGTCGCCAATACCACCAGCGGCTTGACGGCATTGCGGAACTGGAAGACCAGTGCCACAAAAATCATGGCGACCGAGATGGCCATGACCTTACCCAATTGCTTGAAGCCATCAACCGCATTGGCCTGTTCGCCGGAAATCTCCATAGCAAAGCCCGGCGGCAGACGCTTTTTAAACGCCGCGAGATCATCCTTGATCAAGGCCATCACCTCAGAGGGGAGAACACCAGCGAGCGGAAAAGTTCGGACATTGATCGCTCGAAAGTGCTCAAGATGGCGGATCCGTTCAGTATGCAAGTCGTATTCGATTGTCGCCACCTGATCCAGCGGGATCTTGTTGCTGTTGGTAGAGGCAAAAACGTAGAGGTTTTCCAGATCCGAAATCTGCGCCCGCTCGGCGGGCTGTAAAATTGTCACCACGGGAATGTTTTTGTCGCCGCGCTGCAGGCTGGTCACCTGATTGCCATCGAGCCCGCCAGATGACGAGGCAACGATATCCTGATTGGAAAGCCCGGCAAGAAACGCTCTGTCAGAATCGATTTCCAGCCGTAGCCGCAGGGATTCCGGCCCCCAAGTATCGCGGGTACGTGCGGCATTGGGCGCTTTTTTCACAAGGCTGACCAGTTCCGCCGCCAGAGTGCGGAGCGCGGCAATTTCCGCTGCATCTTCCGGACCATCCGACTGCACAGCCGTTTTTGCATAAAGGCGGATATCGATGGGATAAGGCACGGGGTTGGTCTGCAACTGCCGCACGTCAATCACAGCGTCGGCGATGCCTTCACTCAGGGCTTTTTGTAAATGCGGGATCAGCAAAGCGGTCAAGTCCTTGTTATTGACCCGCATGATCAGCTGCGCGTAGTTGCGTTGATGCAGCTCTGGCGTTACCGAAAACCAGAAGCGCGGTGCACCGCCGCCAAGGAAACTTGCGATGGATTGCAGTGGATCGCCGCCGCCATCGGCTTGTGCGGTCTTGCCAAATTCTGTGGCGATCTTTTGGACAATGGCTTCGGCCTTATTGACCACGCGCTGAGTTTCATAAATGCTGGCGTCGTTTCGCAATTGTACATCTGCATAGAAAAGATACTGCACATCATCGGGGAAGAAAGATGTTTTCAGTATATCTTTTAACGGAAAGATAAGCGCGATGAAGGCGAAAGAAACAAGCAACGCCTTCTTGCGGTGATGGATCAGGAAAGTGCCGATACGGAAATAAAACCCGGTGAAGCCTTTGGTCCGTTTTTCCTCCATGGTCAACTCAGCTTTTTTGCGGGGGCGCAGTAGATAGTATCCGAGGAAGGGCAGGAAGCTCATGGACACCAGTCGTGAACAGATGAGCGCCGTCGCCATCACAACGGGCAGGCTAAAAAGAAACTCTCCGACATTGCCTGAGAGTAACAAAAACGGTAAATACGCCACCACATTGGTGATGGTCGCGAACATGATGGCTTGCGCCAGCTTGGTTGGCCCAAGCCAGGAGGCAAGGCTGGGTGGCTCCCCGGCTGCAAGGCCACGTTTTATGGCATCTCCCGCGACCACCGGATCATCAATCAACAGGCCGAGCGCAATAATAAGGGTGGCGATGGAGACTTGTTGCAGCTGAATACCGAGTAAATCAATGACACCAAATGTCATCGCAAGCGTGATCGGAATGGCGAGCATCATCAGCAATGCCGAGCGCCATTCCCAGAACCCGAGGAGGGAGATAATGACGACAAGGATCACCGCCTCAATCAGCGCGGTCATAAAGAGATCAATATTTTCCGCAACCTGTTCGGGCTGGTTGGAGACACGGGCGATCACTAGATCTTCGGGTAACCGCGCCTTGACATTCTCCATGGTGTCATTGATCGCCTGACCAAATTCTGCGATTTGCCCGCCATCGCGCATTTGAATAGCCAGCGATATGGCTTTGCCGCGCTGCCAACTGCCGGCATCGTCGCGCCAGCTATAGAAGTTCAGGAACTCCGGTGGGGTCTGATAGCCCGGAACCACATCACCGATATCGCGCAAGTAAACGGGGGAGCCGGACGGAGATTGCGTGAAAGCGGTAGCGCCAATCTGATCGGGATCGGTATATTGGCCTACTGGCTCTACAAGTATATTGGAGCCGCCTGCGTGGAACTCCCCGCCGGAAAGGTCCGTATTGCGGGCTGCGATGGCATTGCTGACATCGTTAGGGGTGAGGCCGTAAGAGGCCAACAGGTCCTGCGAATACTCTAAAAAGATCCGCTCATCCAGTACACCGGAGCTTTGGACAACTGTCACCAGCGGAATGGTCTGCAAGGTTCGGGTCACCAGATCGGTGTAAGTATCAAGCTCCCGATAGCTGTATTTCTCGCCGGGGCTGGCCTGCAATTTAGCATTTGTCTCCGCCGGGGCATCAATGACAACGGCGGGCCAGGCGTCAGCGTGGAATTTTGGCTGCGCCAACCGGACATTGAGGAAATCATGCAGCTGCTCCAGAATTTCGTCGTCTGAATAACGGCTGGAAAAATCGAGGCCGAGAAAACCGGCGCCACGCAGACTTCGCGGGTTGTCGATCAGGTTTTCCTGAACGAGATAGTTTTTCAGCAAATTTAAGTCGCGGCTCGGGGCATCCAGATTGATATCCCGCGGCATGACGAAAATCAGGGACCGCCGTTGCAGCTGGGCTTCTTCGTCAACGCCGCGCCGCGCCGTCTTGATCGCTTTTTCAATATCCCGGGCCCGCAAGGATATCTCCACCGGGCGTTCCTTGGGGCTGGCGATGGTCATCAGGATCGCCGCCGTATTGCCAAAACCATCATTGAACTGGATATCACCGGCACCTGCGGGCAGGCTCTTGGACAAATCCCTTAGATTGAGATTAATCTCGTTAAAGGCATCCTTTGTGACTTCCAGGCTTTCGGAGAGTTGAAACTGGACGATGGAAATATTGGGCAGGGTCAGTGACTTGATGGCAAATTTCGATGCACTGGTCTCATGCAGGGTTGAGCTTTGCGCGATTTTCTCTTCCACCGGACGGGTAATCAATTGCTCAATGGTCGAAGCATCGGTACCGGGCCAGCTGGTGATGGCAGTGGCAACCCGCACCTGAATGACCGGATCCTTGGCCTTTGGCATGGAGAGGTAGCCATAGGCGCCCCAGATCAGGACAGCTATGAGCAATATCCACGAGATATGGCGGTTTTCCGTGAAATACCGGGCCGTATTATGCTTTTCCGTCAGGTCTTTCACGGGATAACGGCCACTTTTTCACCATCGGTCACAAAGGTGGCGCCATTGACGACAACCTTATCCTTCGGCGTAAGTCCGTTTAAAATCGCGATTTTATTGCCGTATACCGGGCCAAGCTCCACAGGCTGTCGCTTTATGATTTTCGCCTCCCCATCCGGGACCACGATAAAGACGGCATATCCTGCGGTCTTGTCTTTCGCAGTGACAATGGCGGAGAGAGGAATGAGAGAGGCAGCTTGCGACGCATCTCCTTTGGCAACGCTCAAACTGGCGATCATACCGACTTTCAAAAGGCTGTCGGTATTGTCCACATCCACTTCGACATCAAAAACCCGGCTGTTAGTATCGGCCGATGCGGCAATTTCTGATATTTTTCCGTTAAACAGCTGGTTGGGCAGGGATTGAACGATGAAAGACTGCGGATCGCCTATTTTTAGCGTTTGAGTTATGGTATCGGGCACGCTGAATACAGCCTGCATGGTTTCCGTTTCGGCAATCACAAATCCGACGGTGCCGGGGGAGACCAGGGTGCCAATATCCACATTCCGCTGCAGGACGAGCCCAGATATAGGTGCCTTCAGATTAAAATCTTGCAAGTCATTTTCCGCAGATTTCTGCTGTGCTGCAGCGCTCTTTAGCTGGGCTTTAGCCGTATCATATTGCTGTTTTGCCGTATCATAATCGGGGGCCGTCATACTGTTTGATTTATAGAGTGCCTGGGCCCGCGTGTAGTGCTCGCTGGCTTTGGTGAGGTTGGCCTGTGCTGATGTTACCTGGGCGCTGGCTTCTTTCACCGAGTTTTGCGCATCTTTGCTGTCAATAACGGCGAGGACGGTGTCGAGCTTTACCGGGTCACCAGACTGGACATCACGCGGCAGCCCGCCCGGGTCCTTTTCCTGCAACAGGCTTGTGACATATCCCGTGACCTTGAAAGCGACGTTGATCTGTGTCTTGGCCTCGATATTGGCGGTATAGCGGATTTCCTTGGCGAGATCGGTAACTGTCGGTGTCTGGACCCGAACTGCTGTCAGCGGCTTTGTTTGCGGCGCGGCGCTATCCTCGCAGGCTTGCAGCAGGACGAGGCAGCTGACAAGGCCGACTGCGATCACAAATCTTGTGGGCATTTATTCCTCTCCCAACGCGTTTTCAAGGGTTGCGCTGGCATTCCATACACCCAATTGAGCCTGATGATAATTATCGTCCGCTTCAGAAAGTTCCGACTGCGCATCCAGCAGGTCGCTGAGCAAAATCACGTTCTGCTTATATTGATTAAAACTGACCCGTAGTTTTTCCGTCGCCGCCTTGCGGGCCAGTTTGGTTACCGGGACCAAATCTTGGGCCACTTGAAGATTGCGGATATCCTCGCTTACCTGAGCGCGGATTTGCTCTTCATTCTCCTGAAGTGAGTTCTTAGCTTGGGTCAGCGCCCGTTTGGAGCCATCAACCAGCGCTTCGTTTTTGCCCCAGGTGATAAACTGCCATTTGGCAATAACGCCCACGTACAGGCTTTCATCAGGGATAAACTCTGTTCTCCCTGACTTGCCGTAACTTGCGATAAGATCGACATCCGGATAGTAATCCGTCTTTTGAATGTCAACCTCTGTCTTGGCGGCGTTGACTTGCAGGCGGGCTTCCTGAGTTCCAGGGTTATTGGCCAGTGCCTGATCTTCTGCTGTTGCAGGATCGTAGCGTAGCAGCGGGTCGGCAAAAGCGAGGCTGACACTGAACGGAGTTGAAATATCCCGGTTCAGCATGGAATTAAGCTGTTGCTTGGCTGTGGTGATATCATTGCGCTCGGATACCAGATCATGTTTTGCGGAAGCCAACTCGGCCTCGGCATTGAGAAGCTGATATTTGAGTTCGGTTTTCTGGGCGACTTTGTCTTTGAGAATTTTTGAAAGTTCCGCGTAGAAAGCGACAGAGGCTTTTGTCGATTCAATTGAACTTTCACTGCTGAGAATTTGATAATAGAGCTGCTTTACCTGAAGGGTCGCCGATTGCCGGGCACCACGCGCCTGCTGGCGGGCAATATCCTGCTCTATTTTCAATTTGTCGACATTGAGCCCGATTTCGTAGAGCTGCAACAGCGGTTGCTTCGCGGTCAGGGAATAATGGGTGCTGAAACCGTCGGTCGCGCTAATTTCTGTATCTTGCGACGGCACCGGATTACCGCCGACCTGGCCCAATGATCCTTCCTTGAAGGTGTATTCATTATCAATGAGGTTTTGGAAGCCGCGTGCGCTGGCGCTAAGCTCAGGATATTGGTTGGCCTTCATGGCGTCGGTCTGGTCACCGGCGATGTCTATTTGAATATCCGCATTTTTAACCTGCAAATTCTGAGCCCGCACCATATTAAGGGCATCCTCAAGGGTGAGGAGTGGCCCGTCATCTGCGGCCAAAGCTGGGCATGTAAAGACAGCCAGCCATAGCATCACTTGCGCGAGATAAAGATGAGGTTTTTGCATGATGGTTTTCATTCTGGATGCCTCAAAGGACCAACAGGAAAACCATAACTTTGCCCCCTCGCAATGTCAAAAAAGATATTCGTGAACGCCCGGAGAATATTCTATTCCGCCACTGGATCGGTGGCGAAGTCGGCGGGCAGGGTAATCTCGATCAGTTCCAGATCGTCAGAATGTTCAAGCTCGCGATGGACAACACCGGGCGATTGATGAACACAGGATCCGGGTTTTAACACGACTTCTCCCGTTCCTTCGTACCAGAATTTAACCCAGCCTTTCAGAACATAGACCATCTGGAATTCAAGGGTATGATAATGCGTATCGCCGACGGCATGTTTCCCCGGAACAGCGCGGATGACATGGGCGCCGAAACGCCCATCCGTCGCATCCTTGATGCCCAAATCGCGATACTCGAAAAAGCCGCGAAGACCGCCCGAAAAGTTGGCATCCTCGGCATGGCTGACAGATAGTTTCATGGATAAATCTCCTTTTTATTATGCAGTCTGTGTCCTGGGCGCCTGCGTACGCCAGAGGAGTAGCGCCATAATCCCCATATTGACCATATTCCAGGCGATACCATTGATAAAGGCCGCCTGATAGGACCCGGTCAGGTCATAAATCAGCCCTGACATCCAGCCGCCGATGGCCATGCCGAGAACGGTCATCATCATCACCATCCCGACCCTCTCCCCGGCTTCTTTCGCAGGCAGATATTCGCGGATAATGATGGCATAGCTTGGCACTAACCCGCCTTGCGACAGGCCAAAAACAAGCGACACGATGTATAGCGATGCTAGTCCGTCAAAGGGCAGATACAGGAATAACGCCAGGCATTGCAGGAAGGATCCCAGCAATACAGTGCGCACCCCGCCAATATAATCTGCGAGCATGCCTGACAGCAATCGGCTGACAATCCCGCCCGCCAGCATTAAGGATAACATCTCCGCGCCTGCCGCAACCCCAAAACCAAGATCGAAACAATAGGCAACGATATGCACTTGCGGCATGGACATGGCGACGCAGCAACTTATCCCGGCAACGCAAAGAAGCAACTGCAAGGTACGTGATGAAAAGTCAATTTGCCGCCGCCCGGTGGATTGAGCGCCATCCCCGCGAATATTCTCCAATATATGATGAGGGATGCGGCGGCGCAGCAGCAGCGCCAGTGGCAGCATGATGATAACCGACACCATCCCGGCGAAGAAATAGGCGTCGCGCCACCCACCAGCCTCAATCAACTCCTTGGTGAGTAACGGCCAGATGCAGCCTGCAATGTAGTTGCCGCTGGCGACAGCAGCGACAGCAATGCCGCGCCTTTTTTCGAACCAGTGGGAAATATCGGCAATCAAAGGCCCAAAGGACACGGCCGATCCCATGCCGATACAGACGCCCTGAATAAGGGCAAAAGACCAGATACTGTTGGAAACAGCGCCAAGTGAGAAACCAATCCCGAGCAGGACAGCGGCCCCCATAATGGGCCGGACAATACCGAAACGATCCACCAGTTTTCCGTTGACCAGATTACCCACCCCAAACCCGATCATCGTCATGGTAAAGGGGAGAGAGGCGTCTGACCTGTCGACACCAAATTCAGCCTGTATTTCCGGCAGGACAACCACCACCATCCACATTCCGGCACTGCCAATAGTGCCGATGAGAACTGAGAATGCCAGCCGTAACCAGGAATAGCGACTATCGAGATAATCGGCGCTGGTGGCCGGATTGAAGGATTGATGGGTCAATGGCGGAACCTTTATATCAGGGCAGGCAGGCCCGTGGGGATGTTGTTTTCTTTAACACTAGCACAGAGGCGCGCGAATAAATAACATTTTGATAGCGGTAATTCGGTGCCGATAATTGTTTGAATTCAGTATCGATGTGGTTAAGCTCTATTCCATGGAAATGGACGGTATTCAGAATTTTTTGATGGACGGGTGGGCGCAGGTTATGGCGCTTAGCACGGATACAGATGTTCTGGCGCAGTTGTTTGGTGTCTTTGCAGGGCTGGTGATCGCCTATTTCAGCCGGGGTCGGTTCCAGTCGATGATGGCGTCGGCTGGGGCGAAACTGACACCAAATTCACCCTTCGCCCGCGGTCTTGGCATTCTCTCGGATTTGGCCTTTCCTCTTGTCTGGTTGATCATTGAATTTACCCTGCTGGCAATTTTCCAGGGCGTTGGACCGCCGTCCCTGATTTTGAGCGCCGTTTGTTCGTTGTTGAGTGCCTGGGTCGTTATTCATATCGTTACCAGTCTTGCGCAAAATAAAATCTGGGCGCGTTTGGTGGCCTTTTGTGCCTGGACCATTGCGGCGCTAAACATTCTCGGGCTGCTGGACCCGACGTTGGAATTCCTTAATGGCCTCGCGTTCCAGATGGGCGATACGCGTATCTCTATGTTGGGCATCGCCAAGGCTATTGTCGCCGCTATTGTTGTCTTCTGGATTACCTTCGGCCTTTCCCGGTTTCTGGAAGCCCGGATACATAAATCGAAGGCTCTGACACCGTCGGTTCAGGTGCTTACCGCCAAATTGGTGCGTATCGGGCTAATCGCGGCGGCGATTTTGATTA
>Ga0315338_1004324_pt1 | contig 11361 bp, 6 predicted proteins | sample ASW8metaG_FD_204518 | JGI IMG/M metagenome (GOLD analysis project Ga0315338, IMG submission 204518) | Ammonia-oxidizing marine archaeal communities from Monterey Bay, California, United States - ASW #8 | ecosystem: Environmental > Aquatic > Marine > Coastal | place: USA: California | collected...
GCCGGCCACGCCTTCTCGATCGAGCCGGGCATCTACGTCCCCGGCACCTGGGGCGCACGCCTCGAGGACATCGTCGTGGCCACCGACGAAGGCCCCGACCCCCTCAACCGCATCGACCACGGCCTCGTGGTGGTCGGCTGAACTACAGTCACCACCGCGATGAACGAGGTTGAGGTGGGTTCCCAAGGAAAGATGGCGCGACCCCGGGAGGTCCTGTCGACCCTCCGGCGGGTGGTTACCAGATCCCCTGATGGGCATTTCCCCTGGGCTGCGGTCGTGTTCGTGGTGTTCGCCGCCGCCTACCTCCCACTGGCTCGATTCGGCGTCGATCCCCACCACGACGGCCTGATGCTCAAGCCCGCCCTGGTGGTCGCCGACGGTGGCGTGATCCATCGGGACGTGTTCAGCCAGTACGGCCCGATGGCGTCGTGGGTTCATGCCCTCTGGGTTGTGCTCCTAGGGCCCACCCTCTGGGCGATTCGGACCGGCACGGCGCTGATGTTGGTCACCGCTGCCACGTTCTTGTTTATTGCGTGGCGCCGTGTGTTTGGCCAAGGCGTCGCCCTGGTCGCGATTTCCTGCGCCCTCCTCCTTACACCGTTTTTCAGTCCGGAGATTCCTCCGAATCCCTGGTCGGCGGACGTCGCCTTCCTGTTCGTTGCACTGCTTGCTCTGGTGCTCACGACGAACTGGAGGCCGCCGTTCAGTCCGTTGTGGGGGTCCTTTGCAGCGGGTGCTGTCGTTGGAGTCACGTGCCTGGCTCGTCTAAACGTCGGCATCTTGCTTGCTGTCCTGCTTGGTCTGAGCGAACTTCTCAGGGGGCGGTTCCGACGGCTCGTATTTTTCGTTGCAGGATTCACGACGGCGGTTGGCTTCGCTGCGCTGTCACTTGGCCTCGATGGCGCATTGGATGAATGGTGGTTTCAGTCGATCGTGACTCCCCGTTCGACGATCGTTGACTTCTTTGGGCCTTCCGGCGGACCTTTCATCCGCCAACAGATGTGGTACTTGGCGATCCCGAGTGGAGCATTCGTTCTCCTGACAGTTGCTGCGGTCGGTGGAGGTTTAGAGCGAATGGTCCTGCGTAGGAAGGTCGCCTTCCTGCGCATCTCGGTAATAACTGTGATCTCCGTTGCCATAGTCGTCTACCACAAGGGCTGGTCACTTCCGGGTTGGAATCGGTGGGACGCGTGCTGGGCACTGATCTTCTTGACAATCGGCGGGGCGCCACTATTCCTTCGTTGGCGCAAGAACCCGGTCGACAAATGGCCTGACACCAACTTTCACAGCGACAACTCGCACATGTCGGAGGGGCTGTGGCTGATCTCACTAGCTGCGCTAATCCAGATCTACCCAATGGCCGGCCCTCGATACCTCTGGTGGGCTACCGTTCCCGCGCTCGGACCAGTCGTACACCTTCTCAAACCCCTTGCCTCGGCCGGTTCTCGGCGGATCCTCACAGGTGTCGTGGCGGTCGCAATCCTGGTTCCCGGTGCCGCACAACAGATGTGGCGCACGGTGCACGTCGAACGAGTCTCCGTCCACGATGTCCCAGTGCTTGATCACATGCTTGCTGACACCGAGTTCGTGAAGGCCCATGGCTGGAATTTGGACGCGGTAAACGGATACCTCGATCGTCAGGGAAACCCTCCGATCTTCAGCATGTGCCAGGACGGGCTGTATTCGACGTTGTCACCGCAACAGGCTTTGCCCGATCCCTACTTCGTGTTTTGGGCTTATCCACGCGACGTCTTTGACTACGATGCCCGCGATGAATTGGTCTACATAACGAGGCCAATTGTGTGGTGGTGTCCACCGGCGCCCGACCCACACATGCTTGCGAATGGTTGGGGCATGCGCCTCCTGCCGGTGGATCCAGCGATTCGGGATGATCCTTCTTTCGACGCATGGCCGTTGGTTGGCCGTGTTCTGGTCCCCTCTGAGTGGGCTCCGCTACCAGGGGAACTGCCGTCCGTTCCTCATGAATATGACTCCGACCTTTGGGAGGAGGTCAAACGAGCGCTTGATCACGGGTTCTTCAACGGGATTGACCCTGGGAGTACCGTTGTGTTCGAGCGACGACGGAACCTTGCCGATGACAGTGGCTTCCTCCTCCGATACCTGGAACGTGACAAGAATCTTGTCTTTGTCGAGTCGATTCCTGAAGGAGTTACGGATTGCGGCTTCGGTCTCTGCGACGCAGACGGCCGACCGGTCTTCGTTGTCGAGATTATTACGTCCGGTGGCAATGAGATTCTGATCTCGGGGCCGGTGAAATCGCAGTCCGCTGAAGGTCATCTGGTTTTGGACATGTCGGAATCGTTCTTCTTCGGTCCAGCGGAACGCACGCCTCTCTGTGATTTCCCTGCGACCATCGATCACCCACTCAAGGGCCTCGAGGGTGCTGAAGGTTGGTCCCTGCGTCGGTGCTCGTCTGGCCCTGAGGCGTCGCTTGCCGATGTCGTGTCGTGGGTGGCGGATGGTTGCTCCGGTCGTGCCGGATGGTGGGTGTGTTCGCCTCCTATCGATGAGGAGTTGCGGGACGTGACTGTGGCGGCCGCTGGGTTGGGTCTATTCGAGGGTCTGATCGAGCCGGTGACGGTCGTTCTCGGCGAAATCGAACGCTGGAAGGACCTGGACGGCCTGTTCCTCGACAGTCTTGATGGAGCGGAAGGGGTCCGTTTCGTGGGGGGCCTTCCAGAAGACGCGGTGGGTTGTGGCGGACCGTTCTGGTGTGACGCCGATGGACGACTGTTGTATGCGCTGCGGGTCGTCGAACATCGGGAGGGTCCGATGCTGCTTCTGGGCCTGGTGGTCGACGTGGACACCGAATCCAACCAGATCGTGGTCGTGCTCGACCATGTGCGCCTGGCCGGCCCGGCAGGTGACACGCCGTTGTGCGACTTTGTCAGCGGCATGCCGGGCATCCAGGAGGCCGGATCGTCCGAGGTTGTCGTGAGGGACTGCAGTGGAGCACCTGCAGGCCTTGATGTTGTGACATCGTGGGTGGCGGATGGTTGCTCCGGTCGTCCCGGATGGTGGCTGTGTTCGCCTCCTATCGATGAGGAGTTGCGGGACGTGACTGTGGCGGCCGCTGGGTTGGGTCTATTCGAGGGTCTGATCGAGCCGGTGACGGTCGTTCTCGGCGAAATCGAACGCTGGCAGGACCGCGACGGTCTGTCTGCCTGGTTCTTCCGTCTGTTGCTCGAGAGTCTTGATGGAGCGGAAGGAGTCCGTTTCGTGGGGGGCCTTCCAGAAGACGCGGTGGGTTGTGGCGGACCGTTCTGGTGTGACGCCGATGGACGACTGTTGTATGCGCTGCGGGTCGTCGAACATCGGGAGGGTCCGATGCTGCTTCTGGGCCTGGTGGTCGACGTGGACACCGAATCCAACCAGATCGTGGTCGTGCTCGACCATGTGCGCCTGGCCGGCCCGGCAGGTGACACGCCGTTGTGCGACTTTGTCAGCGGCATGCCGGGCATCCAGGAGGCCGGATCGTCCGAGGTTGTCGTGAGGGACTGCAGTGGAGCACCTGCAGGCCTTGATGTTGTGACATCGTGGGTGGCGGATGGTTGCTCCGGTCGTCCCGGATGGTGGCTGTGCCCGTAGGTTGCTGATCAATCGCTTCTTGTGGTTGGCGGTCCATGTGGTTTCAAATACCTCCTTGGTCACAGCGGGACCTGGGGATCCGCTGTGTCGCACCTGGGTCTTCGGCGGTTGTGGATCTACCCGGTGGATGGAATTGGCGAAAGGGCGGTTTTGGAAACCCAGTTGGGCGGTTGGGTAGGGTCAAGGCCTGATGTGCATTTGGCGTGGGATTCGGCGGCTGCGGTCAGCGCCCGAAGTTGTGTTCACGCTGGTCATCCTGGTGCTGCTGGTCGGTTCTTCGCTTCTGTTGGCTGCGGTTCCCGAGGCTGTCCACGCGCCGCATCCTTCGCTTCTCCCCTCGATCAATGCGCGACATTGGCTGTGGCCGGCTGTCGAGTTCCGCGACAGGCTGGTGTACGGACTCTTTACCTTCGCCGCGATGCTGGTATTGATCATCGGCAGGCGTATCGGGAAGTCGAACCTGGATTGGTCGTCACCTGCAAAGGTTCGACACACAGTCATTGCGATCCTCGGTGTCGCGGTCATCTATGTGCATCTGGGGGTTAGCGACGAGCGTCTAGATCCCGCAGCCTTCTTCTCGGGTTTCGATTACCTTGACCTGGCTGTCCTTGGACTCGTCCTGAGCGCATGGGTGTTGTGCCGGCCAGGTCCGATTGGCGCAGTCCCGGCACGAAGAGTGCTCCTCGTTGTCGGAGCCCTTCTTGGCCTATGGCGGACGGTCGGGTTGATCCGGGTAGAAGCGGGGGTGCTGGACGCCTATCACGTCTCGTACGTTTCGAACGAACTCCTCTCGGTTCGATCTGGCAAGTTCCCTCTCGTCGACTTCGTGGCGCAGTACACGAGCGGCTTGGGCTATCTGTTTGCCGGCATCGACTGGCTGCTCCCGATGAGCACTGTGACGAATCTCTTCGTATTCGTGACGTCAGTCAACTTCGCGATCGTCGTGACAGTCATCTTGGGCATCCGATGGGCATGGCGCTCGTGGTCGGCGACGGTGTGGCCCGGCCTGCTTTTCATTGCCGCGGTGACGTTTTCCGCGCGTGGGCTCGGCCATAGCTCCTATCCATCCATCGTCAATTACTGGTCGGCGATGCCCATCAGAACCACCGGGATCGCCTTCGTAGTCATTGGGATCGTCCTGCTGCACGGAAAGGCTTCAAGTTGGCAGCGGGAGATCGGAGCAGGTCTGATCGTCCTGGCGGCTGCCGCAGTGAACGTCGAGAGTGCGTCTTCCGTGCTGCTCGCTTTCGTCGGTTACCGCGTCGCCCAACGTGGGTTCGACCGAGGACTGGCCAAGTCGGTGCTGTTGTTCCTTGGGCCGACGGCTGTTGCGGTCGGCGGACTGGCAGTCCTCCAACACCGCCTTGAGTCAATCTGCAATCCTGGGTGCGCCATCGAATTCATCCGCCTGTTTGGTGGCATTGGTTACTACAGCGCGGACATGCCCACCTATGGCCTGCATCTCGTCCTTCTCGCAGGATTCGTGCTTGCCGCAGCCGTCGGTGCACATTCACTGGGGATGTCATCGAATGAAGAGGGTGGGCGTCTTGGTCGGATCGCGGCCGTGTCTGTTGGCGCTTCTCTCTATGGCATCGGAGCTGCCTCCTACTATGTGAGTCGCTCTTACGCAAACCTTCTGATCAGCCTGTTTCCGGCATTCGCGTTGGCTGCTTCAGGTCTTTGTTCGTTGCTTCGACCAGGGCTTCGTGAGACCCGGGCCGAACGCCTCGGCCTCATCGCACCGATGGCCGTGGCACTGCTTCCGCTGACATTCTTGTTGCACCAGTCGATGCCGAGCGATGAACTCGCACGCATACGAGGGGACGTTCCCGAGTCGGTCTTCCCGTTCGCTACAGACGCGGATGGCATGGGCGAGGTAGTCGAAAACGTTGTTGACGTCTACGGGATAACTCGAAGTGAGGTGGGGATTGCTTCATCTGTTTCCATGCCTCTAGCTGCGCGCTACGGCATTGTTCCCGCCCTTGCCTACAACGCGATGGACTCCATCGTCACAGTGCCGCAAGCACGGCGTCAATGCGAATCATTCTGGCGGTCCGACCTCAAGGTTGTCCTGGTGCACCCCCAAGGGATGCACGAACCACTCGAACCTGTGTTGGCGTGCGGTTCGTTCGTCTTCGACCGGGTCTTCGACCCCGCGTTCGTCGCCTACACCCGGTCCTTGATGCCGGACGGTCTTATAGCCACGATTGAGGAGGCGACAACCAACGGATTGTTCGAGGAGACTGCTGCCAATGGTGTGGCGTTGATCCTGGATCCTCACGAGTGGACGGGGCGTGGGGGGCTCTATCCACGCCTCGAGAGCCTCCACGAAGAGGTCGAATTGGTGACTGAGGTGCCTCAGTCCAGCAGTTGCCTTGAGCGCCGAAGATGCGATTCGGAAGGACGTGTGCTCGAGGTGCTCGTCTCTGCCGAGTTTGGAGGCGGCTGGATGGTTGGGCGTTTCCCCGTCGTCGAACCGGCGTCGAGCCTTGCCGATCTGGTGACAACTCTCGACGGCGCGTGGTTGGCGGGCAGTCCCGAACGTCTTACTTCCTGTGCTCCGGCCGTTGCTGTCGAGCCGGAGAAGGTGGGTGTCGTTGTCAGGGAATGCGTGGGTGGCGACATTGCGGTCGCCTTCTTGGCGGATTGGTTGGTGGAAGGGTGTAGCAAATCTCGGAATCCCTGGCTCTGCCCAATTGACCGAGAACTCGCGGAACTTGCTATTGCGGGGGTTGACACAAGGTTCTTTGATCCGATCGCCGGTCAAGCGTTGGTCGTACCGAATGTTGATCAATGGCGCGACAAGGGTGGTCACTTCCTTGGAGCGCTCCTCGCAGACCTCGATATCGAGGTCTTGGAAGGCATTCCCCTAGGAGCCGAAAGCTGTGGGGTTGCGGCCTGGTGCGGTACCGATGGGCGCAGGCTCTTCCTCCTCCATACAGCCAAGAGGGAGTCAGGATTGCTCCTAGTTGCTGCACCCGTAGCAGGTCTCGGGGAGAATCTTGATCAAGCGGTCGTAATGGTGAACACGTCACGTATGTTTGGTCGCTCCAACAACCTTCCCACTTGCGATATCGGCGGAGAGGTGCTTGGGGGAACTCGTGACGAGGCTGGCTGGGGCGAGAGAGCCTGCCATTCGGTGGTTACCCCAACGCAGGTCTCCGGCTTGTTGTCGTGGGTGGTCGACGGCTGCGAAGGACGATCGGGGTGGTGGCTTTGTCCGTGATCAGAGCGACGCTGACGCGACGGACGAAGAGCCTTCTAGGAAGCCAGTCTCGATGCGGCCACAGTGTTGTTGTACTTGGCGCTGGGAAACTTGCTGTTGTTGCAGCTTGTTATCGGGCATCGGGAGGTCATAAACGGCAACGCGGAGGCTCCGGACATCACCTTCGGATGGGTGGCGGTCGGTGTGGTCGACATCGGCGTCTTTGGTGGTCGGCGCGATGGCTAGCGTTGGGGGCACTGGGATGATGCTTGCGGGCCTCGCTTTGTGTGTGGCGGATGGTGAATACAACTGGATGTATTGGTGGCTCTGCAGTTCTCGCGACGGCGGGAAGAAGGCGGTCCAACAGTGAGTTTCGATTCAGCTACCAAGGGGGCCAGTTCTGGGGGTAAGGACGGCTCACGTGATCGCTTAACTGAGCTTTGGCTTCTGGTGTTCGTCATTGCCTTACCGATGCTTGCCTTGGCAATGATCGGCAAGGCCGTGAGAACTCCTAGTGAGGACCTGCTCGACCATGTCAACTCGTGGCATCTTGGCATCGCGTCTGGGCTCAGGGACCGCGTTGCATACGCGATTGTCCTACTTCTAGCAATCGCGGCGCTGGGCTTGACTCTGGCGAAGTCATCACCGCTTGCGGGACGCCTCTCCGTGAGTGTCCCAAGTGGTCGATGGTGGCGAATCCTCCCTGTTGCAGGAGCGGTGGTTGGCTTGACGACGGCTCTTCTGACTCGAGATGAGCGTCTGTCTGCCGATGCCTTTAGTGGCTTTGCGCTGTTCGATGTGCTGTTGGTCGTTGTCTTGGCGTTGGTGATTCTGGCCCGTCGGGACATGCGGCTTGCTGTCTGGGAAGCCCCGATCGTTCGGCGGACTGTGTGCGTGTCCGCTGTCGTCATTTTGCTCTGGCGGTGTCTGCCTTTGATCCAGAGGCCCCGGTCGACGCTTGATCCCTATCACGCCTGGTTCGTGCTTAATGAACTCCTGAGTGTCGTCGGCGGTCGTTTCCCAGGTTTCGATTTTGTGGCGCAATATAGTTCCGGGCTCGGTTACGCCTTCTGGGTCTTCGATCTGGTGGTGCCGCTGGGTGTCTTCGACTCGGTGTTCCTTTTCATCACCCTGTTGAACGTGCTGATCTTCGCCACGACGATAAGCGTGATCTGGTGGGCCTGGCGACGGACGGCTGTGCGGCTTTGGGTTGCTGTCGTTTGTTTGAGCGCAACAACCCTCACGGTTTCACCAGGATGGTCTGGTGCCGCGAGCCAAACTCAGTACTTTGCGAACATGCCGATTCGTCAGATCGGCTTGGCAGCAACACTAATCGGAATAGTGGTGTTGGTTGTCAACGCGAAACATTTGGCGAGGGGCTCACTGATAGCCGGTGTGGTTGCAGCACTCGCGGTTGGCGCGAATCTTGAGAGCGGCCTAGCTGCGCTGGTGGCAATCGGGGTGGTTCGCATCTTCTTCAGGCATGAGCAATGGCGGAATACGGTGATTCACCTTCTGCTGCTGGTGCTTCCCTCTCTCGGTCTGGCAGGGGGGCTGGTTCTGGCCCAGCGATCAACCGATTCTCTTTGCAGCCTCGACTGCTTTTACGAGTTCGCCCAGCTCTATGGCGGGCTTGGTTTCGCGGGAGCAGATATGCCGATTCTCGGTGTCCACAGCGTCGTGTTCGCCGGCTTCGTACTGGCCGTCGCAACGTCTGGTCGGACGGCCGCAAGTCACGTCGGTCGCTGGCGGATTGGAAATGGTGAGTTCCAGACCGGAGACGACTTCAGTACCGTTCGGATCGCCGCAATTACTCTCGGAACTGCAATTTTTGGCTTGCTGGGGCTGTCCTATTACGTGAACCGGTCGTTTGGGCAATTACTGCTGGCGGTGTTCCTACCGTTGTCGATTTCGAGCATGGGGATGCTGACTCTTTTCGTACGTGAGTCAACACCGAACACATTTGCGGAGAGGATCTGGATGTTTCCCCTAGTCCTCGTTTGCTTGGTACCTGTGTTGTCGGTTCCAAGGCTTCCTGCTCTCGATACTGAGTGGTCGCGGCTGTCTGGTGATATTTCGCCTTGGATCTTTCCCATTGAGATCGAGTTCCCTGTGATCGACACCGTGCTTCAAGAGGCCGAGGCGCGTTTTGGCGCAGCGCCGAACGATGTCGGGATCGTGGCTTCGAACATGATGGTCGGTCCAGTCCGGTACGGCATGCGGGCTGGCTTGGCTCATAACTCGCCCTACAGCATCTTGGCGGTAGTTCAGGCTGACCGCGAGTGCGAGATTCTTCGACGCGACGGGCCCATGGTCCTTCTGGTCCACCCGCAGGGGTTGTACCAGGAGTTGAACCCGATCTTCGAGTGCGGCGGCTACCGCGAGCATTCGGTGATCGACGGTGGCTACGTGGCCTTCGTCCGTGAGGATGACTATCCGTGATCACGCTCGACGCCGCGACCGTGCTGCTGCAGTGGGCGGTCGGCGGGCTCTTCTTCCTCTGGGTCACGACCCGGCGGCGGGAGGTCGGCATCGGCTACGGCTGGACCATGCGCATCACCTTCGGCCTGATGGCCGCCGGCGGTGTGGCCGTCGGCCTGGTCGTCAACCCGGTGCCGGTCCGGGAGGCGTTCGGCATCGGCGTCGTGGTGGCGACGGGAGTCGCCCTCGTCGTCTCGTGGCAGCGCAGGAAAGCCGGTGTGGCCGGACAACGCAGCGAGGAGGAGCGCCGCTCGGCTCGTGTGGCGGAGATGACGGGTATCGACAAGGACGCCCAGCGCTTCGACCGGAACGTGCCCGAGTTCCCGCCCGGGCTCGACCTGCTGGCGCCTCTCCTGGGACTCGTCGCGCTCGTCGTAGCGGGCATCGACGCCGGCGACCCGGTGCTCCTGGCCCTCGCCCGGACTCTCGTCGGCGCCCTGTTCCTCGGTGCCGTCTCGGACGCCATGCTGCTAGGCCACTGGTACCTCGTGCAGCCCGGACTCGCCCGGGCGCCGATAATCGAACTGGTCCGCTGGACGGCGATCCTCTGGCCGTTCGAACTGCTCGTGCTGATCTGGCCGACCGGGATGGTGTCGGTGCTGTCCGGCACGATCGACGACGGCTACGGAGGGATGCTGGGCTGGTACTGGGTGGCCAGCACCGTGGCGACGATTTTGCTTGTCGGTGCCACCGGTGCGGCGCTGCGCGAACGCCGGTACTCGGCGGTCATGGCGGCGACCGGCCTGCTCTACCTGGCGATCCTCACAGCCTTCGGAATGGACCTCGTGGCCCGCGCCACGCTGGCCTGACGGGGGTCGGGAGTAGGCTCCGGCGCCGTGAGGGTCTATACGCGCGGCGGCGATGACGGGACCACTGGGCTGCTCTACGGCGGGCGGGTCCGCAAGGACGATGTGCAGCCGACGGCGTACGGCGACGTCGACGAGGCGCAGGCCGCCATTGGCCTTGCACGGGCCGCCGGCGATGACGAACTGGGCGGGATCCTGCTGGGCCTCGAACGCGACCTCTGGGTGGTGATGGCCGAACTGGCCTGCAACCACGAGAAACTCGACCAACTCGAGTCCACCGGAGGTCGGGTGCGGGCCGAGATGGTGGAGCGGCTCGAGCACCTCATCGACGAGGCCGGCGAACGCTTCGATCTGCCCACCGAGTTCGTCGCCCCCGGCGGGAACGAGGTGTCCGCCCGCCTGGACGTGGCCCGCACGGTGAGCCGCCGGGCCGAGCGCAGCGCCCTTTCGGCGGTCGTCGACGGCTCGCAGGTGGTGCCCTACCTCAACCGCCTCTCCGACCTGCTCTGGACCCTGGCCCGCTGGCAGGAGGGCGAGTCCGTCATCACCAGGTCCATCGACGCTGACTGACCCGAGAGGAACGACCACCGATGCCGATCACCTTCACGACCGCCCGACGTGCGCCGGCGACCGCCCACGTGGTGGCCCATGGCGTCACGACCGAGGGCTTCGAAGACGGATCGGGGCTTCCCGACGGCGTCGAAGCCGGGGCACTCGGCCGCCTGGGCTTCGAGGCCAGGGCGGAACAGGTCCAGGTCCTGCCGTCCGGCGAGCGCCTGGTTGCCCTGGTCGGCCTCGGAAGCGTTGACGAGGTGTCGACGGACACCGTCCGGCGTTCCGCTGCCGCACTGGCCCGTGCGACCCGCAAGCACCGGTCTTTGGCCTGCGACCTTGCCGTCGCCTCGGGCCTCGACGCGGCAGCGGCGACCCAGGCAGTGGTGGAGGGGATCGGGCTGGCCGCCTACCGCTTCGGCTACACGTCCAAGAAGGCTGAGCGCGGGATCGAACGGGTCTCGCTGGTGGGGAGCACCGCTGCGGGCGTACGGTCCGCAGTAGGGCGCGGCGAGGCGGTGGTCGAGGGGGTGTCGCTGGCTCGGGACCTCGTGAACGAGCCCGGGGGAAAGTTGACCGCGCCCGAGTTCGCCAACCGGGTCCGCCGCATGGCGCGCGACAAGGGGATCACCGTGAAGGTGCTCGACGAGGCGGCCATCAAGCGGGCACGCCTGGGCGGACTCCTGGGCGTCAACCGGGGATCGGAGC
>Ga0315338_1004325_pt1 | contig 11355 bp, 9 predicted proteins | sample ASW8metaG_FD_204518 | JGI IMG/M metagenome (GOLD analysis project Ga0315338, IMG submission 204518) | Ammonia-oxidizing marine archaeal communities from Monterey Bay, California, United States - ASW #8 | ecosystem: Environmental > Aquatic > Marine > Coastal | place: USA: California | collected...
CCGACCACCCGGTGGCGAAGGTTAGCAAAACCAAGAAGCCGAAAGAGTCGAAGCACATCATTGGCATCTTCCGACGTGCCCAGGGTGGCTTTGGGTTTGTGCGTCCCGAGGGTACGCCGGCGGCCGAGGGGCGGGATGCGGATATCTATATCTCGGCGAATTCAGCCGGCGATGCGGCGAACGGCGACAAGGTTCGCATTCGCCTAAGCGACAAACGTGGCCGGATGGGCAAATTCGAAGGCCGGATTATTGATGTGGTCGAACGGGTTACCAATCAGTTCGTCGGCACTTACTTTGTGCAGGGTGGCATGGGGTTGGTGCAGGTCGACGGTAAAATCTTTACCAGTCCTATCTCCGTCGGCGACCCCGGTGCTAAGGGCGCGCAGGTTGACGATAAGGTCGTACTCGAGATGGTCCGCTTCCCTTCGCATGTGAGCGACGGCGAAGGGGTGATCGTTGATATCCTTGGCCAACGGGGCGATCCGGGCGTTGATACGCTGTCGATTATTCACGAGTTCAACCTGCCGGGCGAGTTTGCTGAGTCGACGCTAGAAAATTCTCGCAAGCAGGCGGAGAAGTTTGACGAGTCGATTGGCAATAGGCGTCGCGATCTCACGGACGAAACGGTTATCACGATCGACCCTGCCACAGCCCGTGATTTCGACGATGCCATCTCGCTGGAAAAGATGGACAACGGGCACTGGGTGCTGGGGGTGCATATCGCGGATGTGTCGCACTTTGTGAGGACGAAGTCGGCATTGGACCGCGAAGCCCGTGATCGGGCGACCAGCGTTTACTTGCCCGATCAGGTGATTCCGATGTTGCCGGAGATTATCTCGAACAATTTGGCCAGCCTACAGCCAGATAAGGTTCGCTATGCGATGACGGCGCGGATCGAGTTCAGTGCCGAGGGCCAGCGGATTGCTACGGATGTTTATAAAAGCGCGATCAAGAGCTGCCGACGGTTTACTTATGAAGAGGTCGACAGTTTTCTGGCTGATCGGTTTGACTGGAAAAAAAAGCTGACACCTGAGGTGCATGGTTTGCTGAGCCACATGCACGAGTTGGCAATGATGTTACGCGGACGACGGTTCAAGCGAGGTTCGCTGGAACTGTCGATGCCTGATCTGTCGATCGATTTGGATAAGGACGGTCAAGTGACGGGTGCTCACTTGGAAGAGAGTACCGAGAGTCATCAGATTATCGAAGAGTTTATGCTGGCTGCCAACGAGGCGGTCGCGGAGATGTTGGCGGACAAGGGCCTGATATTTTTACGGCGACTGCACGGTTCGCCCGATCCGCGGAAGCTGAAGGCGCTCAACGAATTTGTAAAAGAACTCGGGTTGGAAGTTGACAGCCTAGAAAGCCGTTTTGCTTTGCAAGACTTGCTAGAAAAAGTGAAAGGCGACTCGCGCGAAGGGGCGGTTAATTTTGCCGTGCTGCGATCGATGCAACGGGCTATCTATAGCCCAGAGGAACAGGGACATTTTGCGCTAGCCAGCGAATGTTATTGTCACTTTACTTCGCCGATTCGTCGCTATCCGGATTTGACGATTCATCGCTTGATCGATGCGGTGAACCGCGGCAAGCCGCCGGAGCAACATTTGGGCGAACTCCTGACCGAGGGCGACCATTGCAGCGAGCGTGAACAACGGGCGACCGCGGCTGAGCGAGAGCTCAACAAAGTCAAACTGCTGAACTTTTTGAAGGACAAGATCGGCACCAAGCTGGACGGTATTGTGACGGGCGTGGAAAGCTTTGGCCTGTTTGTGATGGGCACCGAACTACCGGCTGAAGGTTTTGTGCATATCAGCGCACTGTCGGACGACTATTACCGTTTCGACAAAGCGGGGCATGTCATTAAGGGGTTCCGGTCGGGGAATACTTACCGATTAGGCGACCCGGTGCAGGTAGCGGTCGCCTCGGTGGATGTCGATCGGCGGGAGCTCGACTTCCGGCTGCTAGGTAAAAAAGGCGGGGCGTCCCGGGGTAAGGCGGCAAAAGGCAAGCCAGCCAAGCGTGGGAAACCTGCACATGGCGGTAAAAGTAAGAACAAACGCAAACGGCGGTAGTCAGTTGTGTTAGGGCTTGAATAGCCGGAGACAGGTGTGCCTCCGGCTACTTTGAAAGATCACTTCAAAAGTTCTTCGGCCCTGGAAGCCTTCGGGCAAACCGTTAGAATGACGTTGCCTTTGCATTCTCCAATTTCCCTTTCGATGGTCCTATGTCTGATAACTCGTCACTTGCTCCTACGCCGCTCCACGATTGGCATGTCGCCCACGGTGGCCGGATGGTCGGTTTTGCCGGCTGGTCGATGCCTGTGCAATACAGTTCGATTGTTGAGGAGCACCAAGCCACGCGCAAGGCAGTGGGGCTGTTCGACATATCGCATATGGGACGGTTGCTGATCGACGGTTCTGACGCGGCAACGTTTCTCGATTCGCTACTGACGCGTTCGGTAGCCGACATGAGCCCACATCAGATTCGCTACTCGTTGGTCTGCAATGAACAAGGCGGAATCTTAGACGACATCTTGGCCTACCGAGTAGTTCTAGAAGAAGGTGGCCAGCCGGGACTCGGTTTGGTGGTGAACGCCGGTAACCGCGAAAAAATTGTCGCCTGGTTAGAAAGCCGGATAAATGGTCGGGACGTTGAGATCCGTGACGTGACGACTGTGTATTCGATGATTGCTTTGCAAGGCCCCAAGGCGATCGAGCTGCTCGATCCGTTGACACCGTTTGAGTTGACCTCGATGCGCTACTACACGGGTCAGATCATGCAGCTGTTGGACGTCGAGTGTTTTGTCAGCCGTACTGGGTATACTGGCGAGGACGGGTGCGAGATTATTTGCGACGCGGATAAGATCGTTGGCATTTGGGAACAACTGTATGAGTTGGCCAAGAAGGCTGGCGGAAGCGCCGTGGGGTTAGCTGCCCGCGACACTTTGCGACTGGAAGCAGGCATGCCTCTTTATGGTCACGAGTTGAGCGAATCGATCAACCCGGTGGAAGCGGGGCTCGACTTTGCTATCAATTTGCAGAACCGTGAGTTTGTGGGCAAAGAGGCTTTGGTGGAATATCGCAAGCAAAGTCATCAACAAGTGCGTATTGGTTTACAACTTGAAGGACGCCGGGTTGCGCGTGAGGGTTGCAAGTTGCTGCATGGGAATGATGAAATCGGTGTTGTCACGAGCGGGACGTTTTCGCCTTCGTTCGAACGGCCGATTGCGATGGGCTATGTGAAAGACACTTCCTCTGCACCGGGAACTCCGCTGACGGTGGATATTCGCGGCAAAGAGCATCCAGCGATGGTGGTGCCTTTGCCTTTTTATGAACGCGGGAAATAGACTTAAATATCAATACCAACTTAGGATTTGTTGAGATGAAACTTGAAGATTTACAATACGCCAAAACCCATGAATGGGTATCGGTTGCCGAAGAAGACGGTGCAAAAGTAGCTACGCTGGGGCTTTCGGCTTTCGCCATCGAAGCGCTGACCGACTTGGTATATATCGAGCTGCCGACCATGGGTAAGCAGGTCGAAGCAGAGCAGCCTTTTTGCGAGGTCGAGTCTGTAAAAGCAGTCAGCGACATATATTCGCCAGTGAATGGTGAGGTGATTGCCGTGAACGACGCCTTGCCCGATGCGCTTGAAACTTTGGGCGACGACCCCTACGGTGCTGGCTGGATTGCAAAAATAAAAATCAGCGACGAGGCAAGCCTTAGCAAGCTGATGGACCATGCTGCTTATGAGAAGCAGTGTGGTGAGGAAAGTCATTAGGTAATGACGAAGCTCGAATGGAAAAAAATTTCTGATGCGTCAGTAGTCATTCGAGGAGTACGGTCTTAAAGTTTCATCATTCGTCATTCAAAATTCGACATTCAATATCATGCCCTACCTTTACAATACCTCTGAAGATCAGCAGGAGATGCTTGCAGCGATAGGCGCGGAGTCGATCGACGAGCTGTTTGATCCGATTCCTGCTGAGTTGCAACTCGATCGCGAGTTGGATTTACCGCCGGCGATGTCGGAGATGGAACTCAACAGCCACCTGAGCGCTCTTGCCGCTAAAAACCAACACGCTGGGCAAGCTGTCTGTTTTTTGGGCGGCGGTTGCTACGACCATTTTGTGCCGGCCGTGGTGGATGCGGTGGCATCGCGGAGCGAGTTTTATACTTCGTACACGCCTTACCAGGCGGAAGCGAGCCAAGGTAACTTGCAGGTGGTGTTTGAATATCAGTCGATGGTAACTCGACTCACCGGCATGGATGTTTCTAATGCCAGCCTGTACGACGGGGCCAGCTCCGCTGCCGAGGCCGTGCTGATGGCGATCACTGCAACGCGACGGCACGGCAAGATTGTTGTTGCTGGTAGCGTGCACCCCGAGTACCGACAGACGATTGCCACCTATCTAGAAAATCTTGAAACCGAGTTGGTAACGGTCGATACACCGGGCGGCGTGATTGATGCGGAGGAATTAGCCAAAGCGGTCGACGACAGTACCGCGGCGGTTGTTTTACAGCAGCCTAACTTTTTTGGTTGTATTGAAGACGGACAACGGGTGGCAGACATTGCCAAAGCAGCGGGAGCACTGCTAATTACGGCATTCGATCCGATCAGCTTGGGCATTCTCGCTCGCCCCGGCGATTACGGAACCAACATCGCTGTGGCCGAAGGACACACACTGGGAACGCCGATGTCGTACGGAGGTCCGTTTTTGGGCATCATGGCTTGCGATCAAAAGTTGGTCCGCAGAATGCCTGGGCGGATCGCTGGCCGGACGGTCGATCGCCGCGGTAATCCTTGCTATGTGCTGACGATGCAAACCCGCGAGCAACATATTCGCCGCGAAAAAGCGACGAGCAATGTTTGCACCAACCAAGGACTGTTTGCACTGCGAGCGACGGTTTATTTATCGCAACTGGGGCCGCAGGGGTTGCGTGAGACGGCGAATCTGTGCTTGCAGAAAACACATTACGCTGCGGAGCAGCTTTGTGCGAACGAGCGTTTTTCGTTGGCATTCGAGGCTCCCAAGTTTAAGGAGTTTGTGATTCGCGATGCGGAGAATAAGGTTGAGCAACTGCTCAAGTCTGCCGAGGGCGATGGCATTTTGGCGGGCGTTGCCTTGGGACAGTGGTATCCGGAACTGAGCGATTGTTTTTTAGTCGCGGTTACAGAAAAACGTACCAAAGCGGAAATTGATGCCTTGGTGCAGTCGTTGGTGAATAGTAAAGCTGTGGTTCCGGTTCAGGTTTGAATCGACGAAGAACGGTTTATGGTTGAAAGACCGCTTGGCAGCGGACGCTAACAGTGCAAAAAGTTGAAAATTAAAACATGCGAAATACACGCGACACTGAATCGATATTTGAACTCTCGAAAACTGGCCGACGCGCTGGTCGTTTGCCGGCTTGTGATGTGCCGGAACGCTCGATCACCGATTTGTTGCCGGCCTCGATAGTCTCCGACGCCCCCCCCGCCCTTCCGGAGCTTTCGGAACCGGCGATCGTGCGGCACTTTGTGAATCTTTCGACTTTGAACATGTCGGTCGATACGCATTTTTATCCGCTGGGTTCTTGTACGATGAAGTACAACCCCAAACGAAACGAACGGGCAGCCGCTATGCCGGGGTTAGCCGACCTGCACCCCTATCAATCGGATGACACGATTCAGGGGATGTTGCAGATTCTTTTTGAAATGCAAGAAACGTTGCAAGAAATCTCGGGGCTGGATGCTTGTTCGTTACAACCGGCGGCTGGTGCGCATGGCGAGCTAGCAGCTTTGATGGTAGCGGCCGCCTACTTCCGCGACATTGGCGAAAATCGCACCAAGGTATTGGTGCCCGACAATGCACACGGCACCAACCCGGCTAGTGCTGCGATGGCGGGGTTTGATTCGATTACGGTGAAAACCACCGCTGATGGTTTTGTCGACCTGGACGATCTCAAAGCCAAACTCGACGACGAGGTCGCCGTGTTTATGATCACCAACCCCAGCACGCTGGGTTTGTTTGAACCGAACATGCAAGTGGTTGCCGACGAGGTTCATGCTCTGGGTGGTCTCATCTATCTCGACGGGGCCAACATGAACGCCATCCTCGGCGTTTCCCGGCCCGGTGACTTCGGCGCCGACATGCAGCACTACAATCCGCATAAAACTTTCAGTGGCCCTCACGGGGGCGGCGGACCTGGGGCTGGGCCAATCTGTGTTACCGAAAAATTGGCCCCCTATTTACCTGTTCCGGTCGTCAAGCAAGATGGCGAGCGTTATCGCCTCGATTTTGATCAGCCTAAGTCTATCGGACGCGTGCGAGCCTTCTTTGGAAACGTCGGCGTTTTGCTAAGAGCTTATGCCTACATCCGTACGCATGGACCCGACGGGTTGCGACGGATTTCTGAGAATGCTGTGCTGAATGCCAATTACTTGCTAAGCCGCGTTGCGCATATTTTGCCGGTGCCGCAAGGGCGACGCTGCATGCACGAGTTTGTTGCCTCAGGCAGCACACTGAAACGCGACAAGAATATCGCGGCGATGGATATTGCCAAACGATTGCTCGACTTTGGCTATCATGCGCCGACGGTTTATTTCCCGCTGACGGTGCCAGAGGCGATCATGATTGAGCCAACGGAGTCGGAAAGCAAGGAAACACTCGACGCGTTTGCCGAGGTGCTGTTCCGTATCACGGAAGAGGATGCCGACTTGTTGCACGAGGCACCACATACCACGGCCATCAGCCGACCCGACGAAGTAAAAGCTGCCCGGCAACCGGAGCTTACTTACAGCGTCGAATAACCCTTTGGCAAAGCTGCGATTTCTCTGCTCATTATGTCCAACGTTTGTCATCTACTCGTCGACCCGCCTGCTGAAGGTGCCTGGAACATGGCTGTCGATGAAGCGTTGCTCGACACGGTGGCCGAGACAGGCATGCCGACGTTGCGATTTTATCAGTGGAAGCGACCGACATTGTCGCTGGGGTATTTTCAGCGACACGAAGATCGAAAGGCTCATGCTGCTAGCCTTGATGCCGATATCGTACGCCGTCTGAGCGGTGGTGGGGCCATCGTTCACGATCGAGAATTAACCTACAGTCTGGTCCTGCCTATTGGTCATCGGTTGGTCGCCAATACACAGGCCCTTTATCAAGCGATCCATCAGGCCATTATGGGCGTTGTGAGCGACTTGCTCTTGAATTCTGAAACGAATTGGCAGCCTATGCTTTGCGCGAACCCGCTAGAAATGGCCTCGGACACAGAACCCTTCCTCTGCTTTAGTCGACGCTCGACTGGGGATGTGCTGTTAGCGTCTGGCGGCGACATGTCTGATACGGAAAGCCACAAAATTGTTGGCAGTGCCCAGCGCCGTAGGCGTGGGGCCATATTGCAGCATGGGAGTATCTTGCTGAGTCGTTCGGATACCGCTCCAGAGCTAGCTGGCCTCTGCGACCTTGCTGGCATCTCATTGTCTGCGGAGCGGGCCATGAAATGCTTGCAGCCAGCCTTTGCAACAGCCTTGGATGTACAGCTAGAAAGCACTGGTTTTTCAGACTCTATGACCGCTTGTGCACAAGATATCCTCGTCCAGCGGTATGGTAACTCAAGTTGGCTCAAACGCCGTTAACGGGCTGAAGTCTGAACTGCCGATGAGTTAGCTGAGTGAAAAGAAGCGAGTATTTCTTGAATTGCTGAGGAATCGCTAGCGAAGGCTACCCTTGAAACCACCCTTAAGAGGGGGTTTTTGTGTCGGACCTGCCGAATAGAATTCTTCAGAGTTAAGTAGAGAGTTTTTAATTGTTTCCGGCGTGCTGAGACGCGAGTCTCCTGTTACAATGGACCATGCGCCGGGGGGTGTGTCCTATTGATTTCTTATCTCAATACGAGGTACGAGATTGTGGGACTTGTATAGCCCGCTACCGTCCCTGTGGGGGGGATTGCTCGTGGCGGCTGACTCGATAGTCGAATTCAGACATTGGCAGCCATGGACGTTATTCTAAAAGTTTTGGAAGGTGCCAAAACTGGCGCGAAAGTTGCGATCAAGAAAGAAGAATTCTTGATCGGACGCAGCCAGAAGTGCCACCTTTGTGTCGGCAGTACGGCCGTTAGCCGTAGGCACTGCGCTATCTACCGTCAAACCGCCTCGGTAACGATCAAAGATCTGGGTAGTCGAAACGGCACCTTGGTCAACGACGAGCGCATATCTGGAGAGGTTGAGCTTTCTTCAGGCGACGAGATCGTAGTCGGTCCGCTTCGTTTTCAATTGACGATAAGTACCGGCATCAGCAATCTCAAACGCCCCAAGGTCAAAACCGTGGCCGAGGCCGTTGAACGCACCGTCAACGCGGGTGACTCGAGTATTCATGAGGACGACATCACGCAGTGGTTGCTCGACTCGGAGTCTCCTGCAAAGGCGGCAACCGAGACGCAAACCATTCGGATGGACGACACCAACGCGGTGAATCTTCAGAATGCATTAGCCAAGAGTGCTGCTGAGGAAGAAGAAGCAAGCGATTCCAACATCAGTGATTCTAGCATCGGCAATGAGGACGAAGCATCCGACGCCAATGGCAAGAAGAAGCCAGGCAAGCTGCCGAAGGTCAAAAAAGAACCTGATTCGAAAGATAGCTGCGAAGCCGCTTCGGCAGCCCTGCGAAACTGGAATCGCCGACGATGATTTGTCTGTGTTGAGTTCTAACCGGCGGAAACAACTTTTTGATTCCGCAGCATCCGTTCGTTAAAATTCACAGCAGAAGATTACTCAACTCAGACTATTGCACCCACACCACCGATTGCTTGATTTATGAAAGCCAACCATTCTCAGCAAAAGAAACCACAGGCAGGGCTACTTGGCGTTGCCTTTGACGCCGAAGATGGGCAAAAGCGCATTACCCGAGGTCCCAATTTTGTTCTTGCTGGGGGCTCCTCGGAAACGCATGGCCAAATGCAAGAAACTGCCGTGAAGATCAACGAGCATCTTGACCGTAAAGGCAAGCAGTTGGTCGATGTCTCGGTCAACGAGTTACGCGATATCGTCACAGATATCCAGAGCTAGTGCTTAGCAAAATAGACACCGACTACCAATAAAAAGAAACGGCAGCTCCGACCCCAGATCGAAACTGCCGCTCTTTTTTTGCCGTCTTCTCTGTTCTTCTGTTGCTTTTGTCTTTAAAAGATCCCTTCGCCGGCTGCCATGGGCTCGAAATCTTCGCTTAGTTCTGCTTCGCCTTCAAAGTTTGGTTCGTCGGTCACCTCGTCAGTTTCCTCAACCTCGGGACGTACCACGGCAAGTTCTGCAGGCGAAAGTTTTATGTACCCCAAGGAGTGAATCACTTCTAACACTTCGCTGCAGGTCGGAAACATGCGGCCGCTGGTACGCTTGTACTCGTCCATAGCGTTCATGAATTCGACTTCAGTCGTGCTGTAGTCACGCTCGCATGTGGTGGGGTCAATCTGACGCCGCCGTTGTACTTTTTCGCGACGCTCGATTTGTGGTGCTGCTGCCTGCTTAGAATCTTTGTCATCGCGACGATCCGCCTTGCTACGACGATCGATCGTCACCTCGGTGTCACCAGCCTTGGTCGACTTAGCTTTGGTGCTAGCAGCTCGCTTTTTGGGAGAGGCTGTCTTCTTCGCGGCGGTCTTGGTCGTTTTGGTTTTTTTGGCTGGCATGGGGGGAGTTGCTCCTGATTGGGGTAGCCCGTGGTGGGCAGGTCGCCTGGTGAATCATGACACCTCTGATGCTAGCAATCATCGGAATAACGTCTGCGTAAAATAGAACTATCAGAAAAAATAGCCGGTTTGCGTAAATCTGACGGATAGTCCGGATATTCCGGCTTAGCCAAACCTTACGGCTGCGAGGGCAGGCCCCTCTATATTGGGGCTCGAACGGCTGTATGGCCCCATCTGGGTTGCGTTCAACTCGGGTGGCTGCTAACTTTCTGCCGCTTTAACGGTCGAAATCGACCGCCGCTGCCCCCCGCGTCTATCACCGCCAAACAGGAACGCGCCTCACGCGCGTTATCCGTTATGAGTAGTTTTGTTGAAACAAAGAACATTGCGTTCAGTCTGCTTGCTCTCTTAGGACTCTCGTTGACGGGTTGTAGCGCCTCGCAGGCGATCAACTCCGAAGGTGTGCGTCTGTATCAGAACGGCAATTACTCACAAGCGGCCGAGCAATTTCAACGCGCCATTGCGAGCAATCCCAAATCGGCCAACGGCTATTACAACTTGGCCTCTGCCCTCCACAAGAACGGCAAGCTGTACAATCGCCAAGAAGATTTGGCCCAAGCTGAGCAACTTTACAATCAGTGCTTGGAATACGATCCGAATCATGCCGAGTGTTATCGAGGACTGGCTGTGCTGCTCACCGATACGAACCGACAAGACGCAGCCTTTCGCCTGCTTGAAGGTTGGGCCTCGCGCAGTCCGCAGTTAGCCGACCCTCGCATCGAACTAGCTCGTGTGCTCGAAGAGACCAACAACGCCCCCCAAGCTTCGGCGCGACTGGTCGAAGCACTTGCCATCGACCCGCACAACAGTCGAGCGCTGACGGCCCTGGGACGTTTACGCGAAGCCGAGGGCGACACGCAACAAGCCTTAGCCAACTATCAACGTTCGTTGGCCATCAATCGCTTTCAACCTGCCATTGCTTCGCGAGTTGCTTCGCTACAAGCCGCCACGGGGGTTGTTGTTCCGGTTGTGACACCACCGAACGGAACGCGAACGGTTCAACAACAGCAACCACAATTGCCTAAGATTCGTTATTGAGTGAGGCCGCGTTGGTCCTTACGCATTCCGGAGGCAGGTGTGCCTCCGGCTATTTGTTGCATTAAGCGTATGGGGTTGAAAGTGCTACAGCAGTCCTTCGAGCAACTTGCAACTTGCTGTTAGCGTTGCTTCGCCATTGGTCTTTTCTGACAATTGCTTACAGTTGGTTCGCACTTCTTGCGACGTCAGCAACCGTTGTAATGCTTGCGCCACGTGGGGGCCTTGGAATTTTGGGCGTCGTATGAACTCAGCAACGCCCAGCCGTTGTAGGCGGGTAGCGTTGTCGAGTTGATCGTAGGCCATCGGCATCACCACGTGAGGCACTCCGGCTGCCAGCCCCTGAGCGCTAGTTCCGATACCTCCGTGATGCACCAGCGCCGCTGCTCGGGGTAATACCTGACTGAAAGGGACAAAGTCAAAATGCTGGACCCCAGGCGGCAACGGTTTGGGAATTTGCCTAGGGTACCGACTCAGCAATATTCCTCGTCGTCCGAGTTTTTGGCAAGCTTCTACGGCAGCGGTAAAGAAATCTTCGCCTGCGGTCATAGCTGAACCTGGGGCAAAGACGATCGGAGGCTCACCAGCATCGAGAAATTCG
>Ga0315338_1004326_pt1 | contig 11354 bp, 11 predicted proteins | sample ASW8metaG_FD_204518 | JGI IMG/M metagenome (GOLD analysis project Ga0315338, IMG submission 204518) | Ammonia-oxidizing marine archaeal communities from Monterey Bay, California, United States - ASW #8 | ecosystem: Environmental > Aquatic > Marine > Coastal | place: USA: California | collected...
CCCGTTGAGCGCCGCGCTCGACATCGCGCGGCATGTCGTCAGCGGCGACCGCGGGCGCACGCTGCCGGTGTTCGACGGCCGGCGGCGCTACAATCTACACGTCGGGCCCAGCACGGCGGCAAGCGTAGAGGGGCCGGTGTACAGTGGCGCGGCCCGCCGTTTAGAGATCACGCTCGAGCGCATCGCCGGTTTTTCGTCGCGGCCATGGCTGCCACGCGCCGATGATCCGGAAACCGTCACCGTCTGGTTCGCAACCCTCGCCGACGGTTTGCCGCCGATTCCCGTGCGGCTCGACGCCGTCGCCGTCATCGCATCGGTCCGCATTCACCTAGCCGGACTGGCCGTCGGCGACAGGATGGTGCTGGGTAACCCCGCCGGCGAGCTCAGCCGGCCCGATTCGCCTGAAGGAACCTCAGTATCTCCCTGACGACATCGGAGCTCTTGAACACGTCGTGGCTCGCGCCGCCCTCCAATACGATCGAGCGCGAGCCGGGCCGGCCGGCCATGAACAGGCCGCAATCGCCACGCTGGCCCTTGGTCCGCGCTGGGTCGTACCAAGGATCCTGACCGCGAACGATGGCAAGAATCGGCGTCTCCGGCGGGGCCTCGATGCCGGCCACCAGCGGCGCGCCGACGCAAGTCCACTGTGTGATGACACGTGCCCTGAACTCGTCGCCGCGATAAAGCGCGGCCGCGACGCCACCCTCGCTGGTGCCGACAAGGAACAGATTGGCCCAATCCACCCAGGGATAGGCGCTCAATCGCTGCAGCGCGTAGGTTATCTCGGCCGTGCGAAAATCGTAAACGAAGAGGTTGTGGCCGCCGGTGTTCGTGCGCGGATCGCACTGCAGGGGACGGAAGCGGCGCGCCATACTGTCAGGCGCGACCACGACGTAGCCAGCGCCAGCCAGGGCGCGCATGAACGTGTAGTTGCCAATCCCCGTACAGCCGTGAAGATAGAGAACCACCGCGTACCGTCGCGTGGCGGCGAGACCGTCGAGATCGCTCGGCGTTCCGATACGGACATCACCGGCACGGGTCGCCGGCGTGGCCACCATCGCCCGATCAAAGGTGCGTTCGAGATCGGCGCCGCCCTCCAGCGAAAGCCCACACCCGACGAGCGCGGCAAGGAACGGCAAAAGGCAAAGCGCCCCCACGGCTGATCGAGCCGATGCCATCAGGTGCAACACACCAGGTAGCGCGAGTCTGGTCAAGACTCGCCCAGGAAGCGGGCAGCCACCACCCACCACTCCGATCGGAGCGCCCCGATACGGAGGGCCGCCGCCGCGGCCGTCTCGGTTGACGCGAAGAGACCAAAACAGCAGGCGCCGCTGCCGCTCATTCGCGCGAGAACGCAGCCCTCGGCGGCGCCGAGCAGCGCCAGCGCATCACCGATCGCCGGACACAAGGTGCGCGCAGTCGGCTCCAGATCGTTGCGGCGATGGCTGAGTTCGCCCACGAAGCCGGCGACGTCCACGTAGGCGCGAATCGGGATCGGGTCGGCCTCACCGGTCGCGCAATGGGCCGCAAATACATCAGCGGTGGCGAGCGCCAGGGCAGGCCACGCCAGCACCACATGCAGGTTCGGCGGCGAAGGTGTCGGCGTGATACGCTCGCCGATCCCCCCGACGACGGCCGGCGCGCCAAACAGGCATACGGGCACGTCTGCGCCCAGAGACCGCGCGAGCCGATCAAGCGCAGCGGGCTCGGGCTGGCGGTCCCACAACGCCATGAGGCCGCTCAGCGCCGCCGCGGCGTCCGCCGATCCGCCGCCTAGGCCGGCCGCTACCGGCAGCCGCTTCTCGAGGTGGATAGCCGCCCCCAATTTCGTGTCGCAGACGGCGCGAAGGTCGCGCGCCGCCGCCATGACGAGGTTACCGTGCGCGGGTCCCAGGTTGGCCGCGAACGGCCCGCTCACCTGCAATCGCAAGTCCGCCGCCGGCGCTATGGTGAGCTGATCGCCAATATCGAGCCCAACCACCAAGCTGTCGAGGTCGTGGTAAGCGTCGGCGCGGCGCCCGAGCACGTGCAAATACAGGTTGACCTTGGCCGGCGCGAACCGCCGGAGAGCCGCCAATGACTGGCGCACGCGGCGGTGCCTAGGTGTCCCCGGACGCCCCCTCGACCGGTGCTGGCATCGGCGTCGGACCTAGCGCTGGAACTTGCGCTGAAGCTGGAACTTGCGCTGAAGCTGGACCTGGCACCACTGGGGGCGCCGCACCGGGATGGGCGGGAGCGCCGGGATTGGTGCGCCTGACAACACCCTCTTGAGCTAGTTTGTTCACAAGGTTTTGCATGACGCCAAACGAACGCAGAAAGCCGTCAAGCGGCAGGATCAGTCTCTGGCGCGGCAGCATGGGCGGTTCGCCCGCATTGGGCGTCGGTGAGTCAAATGGTGAGGCGCACACAAGTTCGATGCGGACGGTGCCGTTGGTGAACACGACACCGCCGATACCGTCGACGAACAGCTCTGGCACCGGCGTCACAATGTGGTCGCCACGGGTAGTCATGGGAGCGTCCCTCAGCTTGCCAAACAGGCCGATGATAGGCGGGCGGGCCGAGCCGGTCGAGTCGGGCCAGAGTTTCTCTCAGGCAGCGAGCGACGCGCGGCGCTGGTTATGGCGGAGCGCGGCGCGGACGGCTTGCTTGGCATCCATCAGCAGCTCGTAGCTGGGAACCTGGAGGTCCCCAAGACGCGGCGTGTGGAGCATGCGGCCAAGCGTTCGCGCCCCTCGATGATGCCGATTCTACGCCGGCCGTGAAAGTCCACGCAGCTCAGAACCGGGCCATCGCGCCCACGCCAGCGCGCGCACCGACTGAACAAGACATAGGGGGGCATCCTGCACTCCGCATTGGTCCCGTATATGGGTATGGCGGCCGCACGGAGAGGCATACGGTTGCCACAGTTGATCGGTTTCTAGCCAGATTGGTTTGTTGCTCTATTCAGCCGCGTCCCGATAGGCATCGAGAGGCGGGCAAGCGCAGACCAGATGGCGATCGCCATAAGCCTGATCGATCCGGCTGACCGGCGGCCAGTACTTTTCCCGCCTGAGCCCGGACACCGGGAACGCCGCCGCCTCGCGGCTATAGCGATGCGGCCACTCGTCGGCCGCGATGTCGTCGATGCTGTGCGGCGCGTGCTTCAGTGGGTTGTCCTCGCGGTCCCACTCGCCGCGTTCGATCCGAGCGATCTCCTCGCGAATGGCGATCATCGCCGCGCAGAAACGGTCGAGCTCTTTTTTCGATTCGCTCTCCGTCGGCTCGATCATCAAGGTGCCCGCCACCGGCCACGACATCGTCGGCGCGTGGAAGCCGTAATCGATCAGGCGCTTGGCAATATCCTCCACCGTAATGCCGGCCTCGGTTTGCACTGGCCGCGTATCGATGATGCACTCGTGGGCCACGAGGCCGCCCGGACCGGTGTAGAGCACGGGATAGTGCGCGGCCAGGCGGTAAGCGATGTAGTTGGCGTTGAGGATAGCCACCTCGGTCGCCCGGCGCAGACTCTGCTCGCCCATCAGCGCGATGTACGCCCACGAGATTGGCAAAATGCCGGCGCTGCCCCACGGCGCCGCCGCAACCGGCCCGACGCCGCCTGGCGCTCCAGGGTCACCGTCCAGCGGATGGCTGGGCAGGAACGGCGCGAGATGTGCTTTCACGCCGATCGGCCCGACCCCCGGCCCGCCGCCGCCATGGGGAATGCAGAACGTCTTGTGCAGATTGATGTGCATGACGTCGGGACCGAGTTGGGCCGGGCGGCAGACTCCCACCAGCGCGTTCAGGTTGGCGCCATCCATGTACACCTGGCCGCCATGCTGATGGATGACGTCACAAACCTCGCCGATCCGCTCCTCGAACACTCCGTGGGTCGAGGGGTAGGTAACCATCAAAGCGGCGAGCTCGCCGGCGTGGCGCGCCGCCTTGGCGCGTAGATCGTCGACATCGACGTTGCCCTGATCGTCGCAGTCGACCACCGCGACCGTGCAGCCCGCCATCACCGCGCTGGCCGGATTGGTGCCGTGGGCCGAACTGGGGATCAGGCATAGCCTGCGCGCGCCCTCGCCCCGGCTTTCGTGATAGGCGCGGATCGCCAGCAAACCGGCGAACTCGCCTTGGGATCCGGCGTTCGGCTGCAAGCTCACGGCATCAAAACCGGTGATGCGCCTGAGCATCTCCTCAAGGCCGTCGACGAGGCGCCGGTAGCCGCGCGCCTGCTTGAGTGGCGCGAACGGGTGGACGGTGGCGAAGCCGGACCAGGTCACCGGAATCATTTCGACCGCAGCGTTGAGCTTCATCGTGCACGAGCCCAGCGGGATCATCGAACGGTCGAGCGCCACGTCCTTTTCTTGCAACCGCCGCAAGTACCGCATCATCTCGGTCTCGGAGTGGTAACTGTTGAAGACCGGATGGGTGAGGAAGGCGCTGGACCGCCGCATTCGCGCCGGCACGCCATCAGCCGCCGCCGCCTCGATGTCGGTCGGGACTGGCGCCTTCGCGCCGGGGCCAGCGAACGCCGCCCACAGCGCCGGCAGATCGTCGGCGCTCACCGTCTCGTCGAAGGAAACGCCGAGCGTATCGCCGTCGTCGCGCCGCAGGTTGTAGCCGGCCACGCTCGCTCGTTCGAGAATAGCATCGGCCTCGCCCGGTACGGTGATGGTGAGGGTATCGAAAAAGCTCTCGTTGACGATCGTGCGCCCCTGCCGACGCAAGCCCTCGGCGAATACGGCGGCCAGGCGGTGGACCCGCCGCGCGACGGTGCGCAGACGCTCGGGTCCGTGATAAACGGCATACATGCTCGCCATCACCGCGAGCAGCACCTGGGCGGTGCAGATGTTGCTGGTCGCCTTTTCGCGCCGAATATGCTGCTCGCGCGTTTGGAGCGCCAAACGATAGGCGGGCCGGCCGCCGGCGTCGATCGACTGGCCGACGAGACGGCCGGGCATGGTCCGCTTATAGGCGTCGCGGGTGGCAAAGAAGGCGGCGTGGGGCCCGCCAAAGCCGAGCGGTACGCCGAAGCGCTGGCTCGATCCGACGACGACGTCGGCGCCGAGCTCGCCCGGCGGGGTGAGGAGCGTGAGGCTCAGGAGATCGCAGGCCACCACGGCAAGTCCGCCGGCCGCGTGAATCGCCTCGATGGCAGCGCCGGGATCGGCGATCGCACCGGTCCGCGACGGGTATTGGAGGAGCGCGCCAAACACCGGCTGGGTGCCAAGATCGCGCGTCATATCACCGACAACCACCGCGATGCCCAGCGGGCGGGCGCGCGTTCTAACCACCTCTATCGTCTGCGGCAGGCAATCGGCGGCGACGAGGAACGTATCGCTCCTGGCCCGACTCACATGGTGGCACATCGCCATGGCCTCGGCCGCCGCCGTGGCCTCATCCAACAGCGAGGCATTGGCGATCTCCATCGCCGTCAGATCCATCACCATGGTCTGAAAATTGAGCAGCGCCTCGAGCCGCCCCTGGGAAATTTCCGGTTGGTAGGGCGTGTAAGCGGTGTACCAACCAGGGTTCTCCAGAACGTTGCGCAAGATCACGTTGGGCGTGATGCAACCGTAGTAACCGAGCCCGATCAATGACTTCCGGACCTCATTCAAGTCTGCCATCGCGCGCAGCTCGCCGAGAACGTCGTGCTCGGTACGGCCACCCGGCAAGCCGAGCCTCCCGGCCGTGCGGATGGTCGCCGGCACTGCGCGTTCGATCAGCGCAGTCAGCGAGTCGAGGCTGAGCGTCGCCAGCATCGCGGCGATCTCGGTATCGCTCGGGCCGATGTGGCGGGTAGCGAAATCGCCGGCCTGTCCCAGTTCCTCAAGGCTCAGTGTCGATGCGCTCATGCCATCACTCTCAATCAGCTTGTTGTCGGCCCTGCGGCGCTCAATTCAGTCCAAGCCCGCGACGAACTTCCCATAGGCATCGGCATCGAGCAGGTCGTCGAGCTCCGAGAGGTCGGCCAACTTGATTTTCATGAACCAGCCCTCGTCCATCGCGCTCTCGTTGACCAGCGCCGGGTTGGCCTCCAAGGCCTCGTTGGTCTCCACGACCTCGCCGCTCACGGGCGCGTAAAGCTCGCTCGCCGCCTTGACCGATTCGACCACCGCGACCTCGCCGCCTTTGGCCACCGTGGTCCCGACCTCCGGTAGCTCGACGTAGACCACGTCGCCGAGCTGCTGCTGGGCATATTCGGTGATGCCCACCGTGCCGATGTCGCCATCGACCTCGATCCACTCGTGCTCGTCGCTGTACCTGGTCTCGGCCATGGACACCCCAGCTGGTTCATTGGTTGGCGTAGCGGTGCGGAACAAAGGGCAGGCCAACCACTCGCGCCGCCCGCGCCTTGCCCCGCACCATGAGGGTGAGCGCGGTGTTGGCCGCCGCGCTCGCCGTTTCAACATAGCCCATCGCGACCGGGCCACCGGTCGAGGGACCATAGCCGCCGCTGGTGATCGCCCCCACGCGGGCCCCGCCCTCGCCGAGAATATCGACACCCTCACGCGCCGGCGCCCGGTCGTCCGGTCGGATGCCGATCCGACGGCGCGGCGCACCGCGGGCGAGCTGGCCCAGGATGACGCTATCGCCGGGGAACCCGCCCTCGGCCCGACGGCGCTTGCCGATGGTCCAGCCAAGCCGGGCCTCGATCGGCGTCGTGCTCTCATCGAGGTCATGGCCATAGAGGCAAAGTCCGGCCTCGAGGCGGAGCGAATCGCGCGCGCCCAGGCCGATCGCCTCGACTTCGGGCTCAGTCAGCAGCGCACGGCATACCGCCTCGGCGCATGCGGCGGGAACCGAGATTTCGAAACCGTCCTCGCCCGTGTAACCCGAGCGCGAGATCGTCGCATCCGCGATGCCATCAAACGCCATCGGGGCGGCCGACATGAAGCCCAGCGCCGCCGCCGCCGGCGCGTGCCGCGCCATCACGGGCGCGGCGGCCGGCCCCTGGAGGGCCACCAGCGCCCTGTCGCCGATCACTTCGACCTCGCAACGCCCAGCCAAATGTTCGCCCAGATGGACGATATCGTTGTCCTTGCAAGCCGCGTTGACCACCACGAACAAGTGATCGGCCTGGCGCGTGACGATCAGGTCGTCGAGGACTCCTCCAGCCTCGTTGGTGAACATGGTGTAGCGCATGTGAGCCGGCGCCAAGCCCTGGATGTCGGCCGGCACCAGCGTCTCCAACGCCGCGCCCACGTCATCTCCCCACAACCGGATCTGACCCATGTGCGACACATCGAACAGTCCCGCCTTGGCGCGCGTGTGGTTGTGCTCACCAAGGACGCCCAGTGGGTAGTTGATGGGCATGTCGTATCCGGCGAATGCCACCATCTTCGCGCCGAGCTCGACGTGGAGATCGAACAAGGGCGTGCGCCGCGCGTGCACGGGCGTGCGCATGCGCGTGCGCTCGGCAGAGGGATCGGCAGGCGGGTTCACGTCGTCTCCCACAGTTCACAGAGGGCTCAACGCCGCCAATCCCAAGATCAGCGGCCGCCCCCTCTGTCTGAGAACCTGAGAGAGTCACCGTCAAGGCCAGTCTGGCCTCGCGCGGTTTACCCCTTCGGTGAGGCGTGCCAACGCGCGCCTGCTTTCCAGAGGCTCATCCCCCTACGGTCCGTTCGCCTGAGAGTTTCCGGGGCGGTTGCTCCTTCGGCGCCGAGTCGTCACGACCCGGTCTCTCCCGCAGGGATCGTCTGTATGGTCGAACCACCGGTCCGATGAAGAGATGATAGCGGCGGCCTGACCCGAGTCAACCGGGGCCGGCCCACGGCCACAGGCGCTCTCCAGCTCGGCGCCGTGCCTCCCGTCTTCCCGCCGCCACGCATCGTGCTAAGATTCCATCCTTTGAGCACACCGCCGAGGGGGTAATCGAGTTATGAGACTAAGCCTTAACGTTGTCGCCACCCCTCTATGCGTCGTTGCGTTGACTCTCGCCGTGAGTTTAACCAGGGCCTCAGCCGACCACGGCACCGGACCGGCATGCGATAGCACGGCATGCTACGTCGATGTCTTCAGCGAGAAAGGCTTGGCCGGCGACCACACTCGGATTTGCGGCATTGCCAAGCTGCGCGACCTCGGCAATGTCGGCGGCCACGATTGGGCCGAGCGCATTCACAGCCTGAAGGTCGGGCACGGCGCTGATTGGCTCGAAATTTTCGACGAGCCCAACCTGAAACGATCGCTCGCTGTCGTCCTCAAGGATCAGGAAGTGCCCGACACCGGCGGCGCGCTCGGCTCGCTCGATCTCCGCTGCAAGTGACCGGGTGACCTGCCGGACGGCTGCGGTGCCGCGCATTGCGCCTTCGCGCCACGCTTACAGGAAATGCATGGTTGGCGGACGCCCCCTACCGATCAGTTGGATATGGCAACCGTTCGGGTCAGTGGCTGTCATCGGCCGAAGTGTTAGGAGTCTCGGATATGAGCACTCTCCGCGAAGCAAGTGAAGATCGCGGACCCTCTCCGGCCGGAGAGCACCCGCTCAAGGGTCAGTGCATCGTTGGCCCTGTCGTTGGTCGCTGGCAGCGCCTGTGATGTTGCGTCCGCCGCCCCTCACCGACACGTGGTATACGAGCGTCGAGAATCGGCTAGCGCATTCGCCAAGGGCTTCAGGCGGACCTTGGGCAACGTGCTGGCCATATTTATCGCCGGCGCTGGCGGCTTCGCCTGGACGGTCGATATGCTCTTCCAGATGAAAACACAGCTGGGCTTCATGCAAGTCCAACTCGCCGCCGTGCCAGTGCCCCTCGATGGCATGCCGGGCCAGATGGCCACGATGCAAGATCAACTTGCAGGAATCCAAAGCCACCTCACCGACCTCGCCGCAGCCATCCGGGACCTCGCCAAATAGCTCTTTCGATGTAGGACGAGAGAAACCTTGGAAATAGCCATAGCGCCGTCGCCCTCAGCCGCGCCGGACACCGGCCGCACGGGGTTCAGGGGGGCGTCGGCTCAGCGATACGCAAGGTCCGCTCGAGGAGGCGCTCGCCATCGACCAGGGTGATGGTCAGGGCTTGGCCGACGAGGGGAGTGTCCGCGTCGCCGCCGTATACTTCGAGCCACATCCGGGCGTCATGGCCATCTTCCGATATCCGCCGTCGCGGCGCACCAAAGGCGAGATCGGGGACGCCATCGACAAACACATCGGGCGCCTCGAAACGCGGCTCGGCCCGGGCCACGACGGCGATCCCGCGCGGCTCGTCCGCGCTCGCCGTCACGACCTCGATCGTGAAGCCCGGTACCACGCCGTCACGCGGGACGCGCGCCCGGTAGCCCGCCACTAGCGCCTGATGAACCGTCGAGGCGGCCGGCCCGGCCGGCAGGTCGAGCGCCAGATTGGCGCCAATCGGAACGCACATGTCGGCGCACACCGCGTAGTCAAGATGAAGGCGAAGGACCAACGGCTCTCGCGCTCTTTCGACGAACGCCGTGATCGGCAGCACCACCTCATCGGCATAGCCATAGTTCTCGTTGCCATACAGGGAGAAGCGCTGCGGCGCGGGCCATTCGACCTCGACCGCCCTTAGGTTTCCCGAGCCCGACCAGTCGAACCGGGGCGGTATGCCACCAACGCCGCTCGACCGCCAATAGGTATGCCAGCCCGGATCCAGCCGTATGTGCAGGCCCAGCGTGATCGTCGTCGTCTCGTCTATCGCCGTGGCCGTCGATACCAGGCGCACCCGCGAATAGGCGGCCTCGTGCCAACTGGACGACGCGACGTTGGCGGCGTCGGCTGCCAGCACAGTACACCCCGCCACAAATAACAACGCCAAACGCCAGCCGGCGCGAACCAGGAACATGATGCGAAATCCATCGCTAAACTAGACGCAGCTTTAACGGTTTTCTCGCGGTAGAGCAGGTCATAATATTGTAAGAGACTCCACCGGAGCGGCCCTGAGGGGCCGCTCCGGTGGTCAGTTTGCGATGCGGGTCGAAGGGTGAGGGCATATTGAACGCAGGCGAAGAAGGCTACCTAGGAGGACAGTTTCTGATCGCCATGCCGACCATGGGCGATCGCCGGTTCGAACGCACCGTCATTTACATGTGTGCGCATTCGGCCTCCGGGGCGATGGGGCTGGTAATCAATAGGCTCGCCGAGAACATCACCTTCCCGGACCTTTTGGGCCAGCTCGGCATCGAGCCCGCGGGCGATCGACACGAAATCCGAGTTCATTTCGGCGGACCGGTCGAGAAGAGTCGGGGGCTGGTACTGCACACCGCCGACTTCACCCAGAAAGCGACGATGATCGTGGGCGCCAACGTCGCGCTAACCGCCTCGATGAATATGTTGCGCGCGGTGGCGGAGGGCGAAGGCCCGCGCCAGGGCTTGCTCGCGCTCGGCTACGCCGGCTGGGCGCCGGGACAACTGGAGCACGAGATCCGCGCCAACGGATGGCTCCACGCCGCAGCCGACGATCAGATCCTGTTCGACGCCGATATTGGCTCCAAATGGGACCGGGCAGCGTCGAAGATCGGCTTGGACGTGGCCATGCTCTCGGGCGAAGCCGGCCACGCCTGAAGCCGCAAGCACCCACCCCAACCTGGGAGGAGCCCCCTTTCCCCGACCCCCTCCCCTCGCCGGGGAGAGAGAGGATCGCGAGGCCGATGCTTTTCTTCTTCCTACTCCCGCCCCTTGATGGAGGAGGGTCGAGGTGGAAGAGTCGGGCCACAAGCTGCTAGCTGCCTCGCGGGTCAGAGGCGAGGAGGGCAAACAAGAGGTGATCCTCCCACACGCCGTTGATGCGCAGGTATTGCCGCGCCAGGCCTTCTTCGCGAAAACCGCAGCGGCGCAGTAGTTGCTGGCTGGCGATGTTGGTCGGAATGCAGGCCGCTTCGAGCCGATGCAGTCGCAAGTCATCGAACACGAAGGGCAGGAGCGCGCGTATCGCGTCGGTCATGTACCCCTGGCGCGCGTAGGGCTTGCCCATCCAGTAGCCGACCGCGCATGACCGGGCCACTCCAGTACGGACATTGGCGAGGGTGATGCCGCCGAGAATGGCCTCATCGGATGGTCCGAGGATGAAGAAGGCGTAGCCGCTCTCCTCGCGGGCGTCGCGTTGGTAGCGACGCAACCGCCGCCGAAAGGCCGTGCGGGTCAGAGCGTCGGCGGGCCAGGTTGGCTCCCACGGCGCCAGAAATTCACGCGATTCGGTGCGTACCTGGGCCCATGAGGCCCAGTCGCTGGGCCGAGGCGCGCGCAAGCGCACCCGCTCGCCGACCAGGAGGCCCCTAGGTTCTATACCCATAAAGAGGTTTTTCTTGAGAGGTGACTTGTGATTGAGGCTTCCAAAGGCTGGAAGCTTGAACGATGGCTCGATTTGACCTTGCGGATGCGGAGTGGGGGATCATGGGGCCGCTGTTGCTGA
>Ga0315338_1004327_pt1 | contig 11354 bp, 7 predicted proteins | sample ASW8metaG_FD_204518 | JGI IMG/M metagenome (GOLD analysis project Ga0315338, IMG submission 204518) | Ammonia-oxidizing marine archaeal communities from Monterey Bay, California, United States - ASW #8 | ecosystem: Environmental > Aquatic > Marine > Coastal | place: USA: California | collected...
CCAGGAAGCACTGGCTGCGATACGCGAAGAGGTGTTAGCGACCACAAAGCTGCCAATGGCAATTGATTTACTGCTGAGCGAACTGCGGCACCAGGGTGCATTTGCGGACGGGATGAAGTTGCTGGGGCATTACTTCACGCCATTTCAAACCTATGTGATGGCCGAAGCCGAAAACGACCGCAGCCGCTTCGATTTGCGAGTTGGTCTACAGATATTGGCACGCGAAGCCCAATACCGAGTCGAAGACGACGTCACTCGCCAGGGGCTATTTTTCTATCAATTTGAGGCTTTATGCCGCAATCGGCTTGGATACGACGTGGGGCTCGATGCAATGGCTCGCGATCCTTCGTTCGACTCGGCATGGAGCGAGTGGCTGCAAACAGTGCGTCGGCAGATTGGTTTGGTGGAATTGGCCGACCTCATCTATGTCCGCAGTGAATATTACTGGGAAAAGCAGGCTCAGTCGGCAGGGTTGCCCAGATCGGGGTCTGAGCAACCGCTAGCAGGTAAGGGGGCAGATGCCGAGGCAACGGTTCTTTTCGGTCAACGCGAGGGGCGGATTGCTTGGGCGAATCGAGAAAGAGACCCATTACTATTATTTGCAGCGATGCAGCGGCAACTGGGCTACCCCGAGGTACCCCGTACCAAGCAGGCCGACCCAGAAGAGCATTTGCTACCCCAATTGGCCCGTCGGGTGGAGCAATTGGAATCGCGACTGAAGTTGGTGGAAGAAGAGCAACGAGGGGGCATCCAACTGGAACGATTTTACAGCCGCGAGGACTTCAAACCAGAATAATGGGCGGTGGTGGTAAATCGTATGAAATCCGCCTGTTTTTGCTGTTCTAACCCATGTCGGGTCATGGTAGATTTTAGGGAGTCTTTGTTAGTTCGTCGGAGACGATAAGTACCAGAACCGAACATTATTACACAGTGTGTGTGGGACAGAATCCGATCCCTCCAAGATACTTCTGGCGGGGCTTCTTTTAGCAGAAGCCGTACACTTGGTTTAGATCTAGGCTCAGAGCTTTTCCCTGGGACTCAAAGATATGTGCTGACGTCTACATCAGCTAAACCCTATGTGAACTAAACCCCACGCATGACTGCTAGCCATAACCAAACAGACGAGAGAACTACACGCTGTGAGTTTTCAGCTTAGCCTTAGCACTGAAGCAGTAACTGGGGCCTACCCAGACGAACCTCTGATGGTCGACCCTGAGTCCTCGGTGGGCGATGCACTGCAGTTGCTTCGCGCCCAAAGCACCGGCAGCGTGCTGGTTTGCGAGGGTAGCAATCTGGTGGGCATCTTTACCGAACGCGACGCATTGAAGTTGATGGCCAGCGAAGCTGATTTCGATCAGCCGGTGTCGCAGGTGATGTCGACAGATCCGGTCTCGTTGAGTGCCGAGTCGAACGTAGGCGAAGCCATCAAGATGATGTCGGAAGGTGGGTATCGGCATCTTCCCATTCTGTCGGGCGAAGGAGAGCCAACGGGTATGGCAACCGTGTTTGGAATTATCAATTACTTGGTAGATCACTTTCCTCAAACGATTTACACGCTTCCTCCCAGCCCCGATTCGACCCCCAGTGATCGGGAAGGCGCGTAGTCTTGTTCCCTGCTTGTTATTCCCAGCTTGTAACTCCCTCCAAAACAGTACCCCATAGATACCCACCCCTTAGATACATTCCCCTTGCGTGAAGGATTTGTCGGCAATTATGGCCACCTCGACCCCCTCGAAGCCCGTCGCTAGTCTTGAAGAAGCCACCGTGCGTTTTTGTGGCGACTCCGGCGACGGCATGCAACTGGCTGGCACCCAGTTCACCAACACCTCTGCTCTGTTGGGCAACGACGTAGCAACGTTTCCAGACTTTCCCGCCGAAATCCGAGCTCCTCGTGGTACGAAAGCTGGTGTGAGTGGATTTCAGATTCACTTCTCCAGCAACGAGATTTTTACACCGGGCGATACGGTCGACTCGCTAGTAGCAATGAACCCAGCTGCTCTGGCAACAAATCTGGCTGACCTGCGCGATGGTGGTGTTCTGCTGATCAACCAAGATGCGTTTGAAAAGAAGGGGCTCGCCCAAGCGGGTTACGAAACCAACCCTACCGAAGATGGCAGCCTCGACAAATACAAGCTGCACTCGGTACCGATGACCAAACTGACTCGTGCAGCCGTCGAAGGGATGGGTCTCACCACCAAAGAGTCAGACCGATGCCGCAACTTCTTTGCTATGGGTCTGGTTTTTTGGCTCTACGATCGTTCGCTGGAACCGACTCTACGGTTCATCGAGGCCAAATTCGGCAAGCGTCCCGAGGTTGCCCAGGCGAATACTGCAACCTTGAAAGCCGGGTACCACTATGGCGAAACTGTCGAAGCCATTAACACACAATACCAAGTTGCCCCAGCGAAGTTGAAACCGGGGACGTACCGAAACATTGTGGGCAACGATGCCCTGGCCTGGGGGCTACTCGCCGCGGCCAATTCGAGCGACAAACGCTTGTTCATGGGAGCTTACCCGATTACTCCTGCCAGCGATATTCTGCATAACTTGGCGAAGCACAAAAACTTCGACGTCCTGACATTCCAAGCGGAAGACGAAATAGCCGCCATGACCTCCACTGTGGGAGCTGCATTTGCGGGCGTGATGGCGGTGACAGCCAGCAGCGGACCAGGAATTGCACTTAAAGGTGAAGCCTTGGGTCTGGCGGTGATCACCGAACTACCCATGATCTGCATCAACGTGCAACGTGGCGGACCTTCGACCGGACTGCCCACCAAGACCGAGCAGTCCGACTTGACTCAAGCAATGTTCGGCCGCAACGGCGAGTGCCCGATGCCGGTGATTGCAGCCAGAAGCCCCGGCGATTGCTTCGACATCGCCATAGAAGCTTGGCGTTTGGCAGTACGGTTTATGACACCCGTGATGATTCTGACCGATGGTTACATTGCCAATGGTTCAGAGCCTTGGCGGATCCCTTCGCTGGCAGACATTCCCAAAGTGAAGGTTGAGCACCCCGGTCCGTTGAGCAACGGCGACGAATTCATGCCTTATGCTCGCGACGAACGGCTTGCTCGCCCTTGGGCTGTGCCTGGCACACCTGGCCTGGAACATCGCTTGGGTGGTCTCGAAAAACAAGATATCACCGGCAACGTCAGCTACGATCCCGACAACCACGAGCACATGAGCAAACTGCGGGCTGAAAAAGTCGCCCGAATTGCGGACGATATCCCCGAGCAACAACTCGACGGTGCCGACAGTGGCGATCTGCTTGTTCTAAGTTGGGGCGGTACCTATGGCGCATGTGCCACCGCAGTGCACCGGGCTCAAGCCGCCGGTAAGAAGGTGAGCCATTGCCATCTGCGTTACATCAACCCATTCCCAAGAAACTTGGGCGATATATTCAAACGGTTCGACAAGGTGCTAGTCCCCGAGCTTAACCTGGGCCAACTCAACATGATGATCCGCTCACAATTTTTGCTCGACACCATTGGTTTGAACAAGATGCAGGGCAAGCCGTTTAGTGTCGGTGAGATTTCCGACAAAATTAACGAACTCGTATAAAAATTCCAATCATCCGGTCGTAGCATCAATCGCCGACCACTGATAATTCCTTCCACATATTAGAGTGATTTTTCACAAGGTTTCGCAAACTCCATGAGCATCGAAACACCCCTTCCGGTTTTAAAGCCTGCTGATTTTGCCAGCGACCAAGATGTCCGCTGGTGCCCAGGTTGCGGCGACTATTCGATTTTGGCGCAGATGAAAAAGATGTTGCCTTCGCTGGGAATGCCTCGCGAGAACATCGTCTTCATCTCGGGCATTGGCTGTTCGAGTCGATTTCCGTACTACATGAACACCTACGGCATGCATTCCATCCATGGTCGGGCTCCTGCGGTTGCCACGGGTCTGAAAACAAGCCGACCCGACTTGCAGGTTTGGGTGATCACAGGCGACGGCGACGGTCTTTCGATCGGCGGCAACCACCTGATGCACGCCATTCGTCGCAACATGGATCTGAACATTGTGTTGTTTAACAACCGTATTTACGGGCTGACCAAGGGCCAATACTCACCGACGTCGCCTTTGGGCAAGAAGACCAAAAGCACACCAGTCGGTTCAATCGACAACCCGCTACATCCGTTGTCTTTGGCAATTGGTTGCGAAGCCTCATTCGTTGCCCGCAGCATTGACACCAATATCAAGCACCTCGGTGCCGTGCTAAAACGTGCTGCAGACCACCGTGGCACTGCGTTTGTTGAGGTGTACCAAAACTGCAACATCTTTAATGATAATGCTTGGGAATATGCGAAAGATCGCGAGACCAAGTCGGACACCACGTTGGAACTTGAGCACGGCAAGCCGTTGATCTTTGGCAAGAATCGCGACAAGGGTATTCGCTTAAACGGAATGGATCCCGAAGTTGTCGAACTCGGCAAAGGAATCACCGAAGACGATCTTTTGTTCCACGACGAGCGCAGCCCTGAGCCAAGTTTAGCCTACTTACTAAGCCGCATGCGACACGAAGATGGGTTCCCAGAACCGATTGGCGTATTCCGGTCGGTCGACGTACCCCGTTATGACGAACAGGTAAACGAGCAAATCGAAGTTGCGACCAAGGAAAAGGGTCGCGGCGATTTAGAAGCTCTGTTTAATTCCGGTGACACATGGAAAGTCTCATGATAGCTTGCCCTTACTGCGGATCAGAAATACTCGAAGGTGCTGACGTCTGTGACGACTGTCAGAACTCGCTTACCGACATGGGCATCCCCCAGCCAACGACTCCTGTCGAACGGGGACTGTTGAAGGATAAGATTCGTACACTGAATCCGAACACACCCTATACCGTGGCTCCCGAGACTCCCGTCGGCACGGTTCTAAAAAGCATGCTCGCCGAATCGATCGGCTGTGTGATGGTTGTGCAGGATGACCAACTGCTGGGCATCTTTAGCGAACGCGATGCGCTGATGAAACTCAACGCCGAGGTCGCCCAATTTGCAGATCGACCGATCAGTGCGTTCATGACTCCCGAGCCAGTCACACTGGAAGCAAAAGACCGGATCGCTTTTGCGTTGCACAAAATGCATGTGGGCGGCTACCGTCATGTGCCGGTGATGACCGACGGCAAGCTAACCGGGGTAATTTCAATCCGGGATATCCTTGGCTTCCTGACCGAAAAGATCGGCGTACCCGTTTAGACGTTAGCTGAGACTGCTCTTCAGGGTGGCACTGACCGGCTCGCCCGGCAGTGCGAAACGGGGACCAACGATCCACTGCTGCGATCGATGTGGGTTGAATTTATTGTTTGTCGTTTCGACGTGGCCGCCGACGCTAACAGCATGGGGTTGATTCTACAGGGATTTGGGTCTACTAATTCCTAGGAATGGTGTAGATTCTAATTCCTAGGAATGGTGTAGATTCGAATTATTCGTAGTGGTCTCTTTCTTTGTCGTCTCCTCCTGTTTGAATAGCGAGGCGTGGCTCTTATGTGTCCTACGCTGTCTACCGATGCTGCTCGACGCGTCGAAGAAGATGTTGCAAAGCTGCTTGAGCGGTTTTCGCCCGCTGCCAACTCGCCGTACGACGTGGAAGTCCAGCAGGCCGTTTACTTGGCCCGCGAGATGCAAACGCGAGCGGCCACATTGCAAACGCCCGCCGAGCGTCGCCAACAGAGCGAACTGGATCGGATGATTCAGTCGCCGGGGGACAAGGCGGCGTTGATGCAACTTACCGATCAGGCGTTTCGTTCACGGTTGCCGCATCGCGCTGCGGATCAGATGATCCATATTCTTGATGTGCAGGGCGTACCGCGATTTTTTAGTACGCTGGATCGGACGTTGCTCAAGGGGTTTCAGTCTTTTGGATCTTATCTTCCCGGCGTGGCGATGCCGTTTGTGAAAGAAAAAATGCAGCACGAAACGGCCAACGTGGTGCTGCCGGCAGAGGAAGAACATCTGCGCGGACATTTGCACAGACGGTGGGAAGAAGGCGTGCGAATGAACGTCAACTACCTGGGCGAAGCACTGCTCGGAGAGCGAGAAGCAGAGCGGCGACTAAAAATGTATCTGCAGGCACTGCAACGGCCCGAGCTAGAAGTGATCTCAGTGAAGATTTCAACCATCTATTCGCAAATCTCGGCCTTGGCTCGCGAGCATAGCATCGGCGTGCTTTGCGATCGGATGGAGTTACTTTACCGGGCGGCGGCTAAGCAGCGATTTACCCGCCGCGACGGCAGCCAGTCGGCGAATTTCGTTTATCTCGACATGGAAGAGTACCGCGACAAGGAGATCACAGCAGAAGTGTTTATGCGCACCCTGGATCGACCGGGGCTAGAAAAAGTCCGGGCCGGAATAGCGCTGCAGGCCTATGTTCCTGATTCATTCCAGACACAAAAACGCATCACCGAATGGGCACGTAAGCGAAAAGAACAGGGGGGAGCGCCAGTCACAATACGGCTGGTGAAAGGCGCAAACATGGAGATGGAACGCGTCGAAGCCAGCCAGCGAGGTTGGCCGCTCGCGACTTACAATCAAAAAATCGATACCGACGCCAACTACAAGCGGATGTTACGCTTTGGAATGCAGCCAGAAAATCTTGCCGCTGTACGGTTAGGAATCGCTTCGCATAATTTGTTTTCGCTGGCTTACGGACTGGTGTTGGCCTCGCAGGCAAATGTGGTCGATCATGTACAGTTTGAGATGCTCGAGGGAATGGCGAATCATCAACGGCGAGCGTTATTTGCATTGTCGCAGAACGTGTTGCTCTACGCTCCGGCGTGCCGGCAAGAAGATTTCATCAACGCTATTGGCTACCTGGTACGTCGACTGGATGAAAACACAGGCCCCGAGAATTTCCTACGGCATGCTTTTAGTCTGCAAGTAGATAGCGAAGACTGGCACCGGCTGGAAAAAGCTTTTCTGGATTCATTTGGCCGGATGGAAAGTGCGACGGACGAGCCACAACGAAAGCAGAATCGGCTGAAAGAAACCCCATCCCAAGAAACCTCAGGCCCCAGCCCCCAGCCCCCAAATGCTTTCAACAACGTCCCCGATACCGACTGGTCGTTGCCACAAAATAGCGAGTGGGCACAGGGAATTATCGGCAGTTGGCAGAACCGTTGCGACGATCAGGCGACCGATGTGCCATTGGTGATAGGCGATGAGGAGATTACCGAGGGTCGCAGCAGAATACCATCGACCGATCCTTCGCGACCTGGCACAGTAGTGGCGAATTATCTGCAAGCCAGCGAAAGTGATGTCGATCGTGCAATTGAATGTGCCCATCGGGATACAGACAGCTGGCGAAAGTTGCCGACAAAGCGCCGACACAAAGTCTTGTTTGCCGTTGCTGAGGAAATTGCCAGCCAACGTGGCGAGCTGATGGGCGCGATGTTGGCCGAAGGAGGAAAAACTTTAACCGAGTCGGATCCCGAGGTTTCCGAGGCGATTGATTTTTGCCGCTTTTATGCCCAAACTGCCTTGGCACTTAGCGATTTACCTGGCCTTGAAGCAAGCGGCAAAGGGACAGTGGTTGTCGTGTCGCCTTGGAATTTCCCGTTGGCGATTCCCTGCGGAGGTATCGCGGCAGCCCTGGCCGCCGGGAATACTGTCATCTTCAAACCCGCGTCGGATACCGTGTTGATTGCTTATTTGCTCTGCGAATGCTTTTGGAAAGCCGGTGTGCCCAAGTCGGCTTTGCAATTTATGCCCTGCCCCGGCAGCACGGTGGGTCAGCAGCTAGTTACGCATGATGGCGTCGATGCAGTCATTCTCACCGGCGGCACTGAGACCGCCCTAAGAATGCTAGCCGCAAAGCCTGCCATGCATATTCTCGCCGAGACGGGCGGCAAGAACGCAACCATCGTCACCTCGCTAGCCGATCGCGATCTAGCAATCAAAAACGTACTGCACTCCGCTTTCAGCCACAGCGGGCAAAAGTGTTCAGCAACTTCGCTCTTGGTTTTGGAAGACGAAGTTTACCACGACCAAAAATTTCGTGAGTCGCTCTGCGATGCCGTAGAAAGCCTGCATGTCGATTCCGCCTGGCAATTGCATACCAAGATGGGGCCGTTAATCCGACCACCAAGCGGCGATTTAGAACGGGCGCTCAAGGAACTCGAACCCGGAGAATCGTGGGCCGTGATGCCTCGATTGCATGTAAATGGCAATCCCCATTTGGTAAGTCCCGGAGTAAAGTGGGGCGTGCAGCCGCAATCGATAACGCACTGCACAGAGTTCTTTGGCCCGCTGCTAGGAGTGATACGAGCAAGAAACTTACACGAAGCGATCGATCTCGTGAATGCGACAGGCTACGGACTAACTTCGGGACTTGAGAGTTTGGACGATCGCGAGCAAAAACTCTGGCAAGAAGGCATTCGCGCAGGAAATCTCTACATCAATCGACCGACCACCGGCGCGATCGTATTGCGTCAACCCTTTGGCGGTATGGGCAAAAGTGCCGTGGGACCAGGAATCAAAGCCGGCGGGCCGAATTACGTGGCCACACTGATGAAGTTCACTACCAACGGCGATCATACCGACCGACGAATCGACTTAGGCGACACACCACTCGACGATTTTTGCGACTCCCTAAGAAAGCTTGCCCCACAACATCAGATACGCTCTGAGCAAGTTGATCGAATTGTTACCGCCGCACAAAGTTACGAGCACTGGATGAGTGCCGAGTTCGACCATGCCCACGATTCGTTTCAACTGTTGGGCGAAGACAATTTTCGCCGCTATCTCCCCTTGCGCGAAGTGTTGGTTCGCATACATAAAGACGACAACCTGTTTGAAATCTTCGCCCGCACGCTCGCCGCACGAACAGCCGGCTGCCAAGTGGTGGTAAGCCTACCGGAGGGTTTGCAGTCCTTGGACGTTCAGGTACTCGAAGAATTAACCCACGACTGGGCCGGAAGAATCGAGTTCGTCGAACAAACAGACGACCAGTTGATCGAGCTATTGCAAACCGCTCATGATACCCGCTTACGCTACGCCCGGCCCGAGCGAGTCCCCCCATCCATTCGCCAAGCCGCTGCCAATCAGGGAACCTATCTGGCAGACGAACCCATCTCAGCCCAGGGCCGCATCGAACTACTCTGGTATTTTCAGGAACAAAGTCTGACGCACGTTTATCATCGGTACGGGAATTTGGGGAGACGCGGAGCAGGGACGTGAGAACTGTAAAAAGTTGATATCTAACAGCCGTTTTTCTTACGCCGTTTCGACCGTTTCTTTTTAGCTTGCCCAAGCCGATAAGCTCGCCGGGCAGTCTTCGCGTAGGTGGGATCCAGCCGAGCCAAACGGCTCTGACGCACGTCAATCGGTCGCTGCTTTCCGCAAGGGTGTTTCACAAGAACGAAGGGCAGGCAAACCGCTTTTACTTTTAGCGGGGTGCCGCTGTTCTCAGGAACGAACGGAATACGCACCACCTCATCGCGGTCGACAAGTGCAGAGTCGTCGCACCAAACCAGCGCAGGGAACTCAAGCACGACATGCAGCACCGAAACATAATCCCCAGCGCGGATTTCCTCTGGAGCTAGCGATTTTGCCAAGGTGCTAACCTGTTTCGACTTGAGAGTCTTTTCGTGTTTTGAGCGTGAAGATGCCATAGACGGTTGGACACCTGCCATGACTCAAGGTTCAGGCTTAAAACACAGGCTGGATGTTTTTCAGACGAGACTCGGTTTCCGCCATCAGGGCATCCTCAGCTGCTGCGTCAGCAGCCTGATAAGTAACGCTAAACCGCAAAAACGGCCCGGCATCGTCCCAGGGCACCGTGCAAATCGATTGCTCGGTGATCAGATATTGGCTGGCCGCCTCACCATTTTCGAAGGTCGTGCCGTCGGCCAAACCCTTAGGCGAAGGCGTGTAAAGAAAATAAGTGCCGCCAGGCATCTCACACTGAAAACCACAACGCTTAAGCATCGCAACCAGTTTTTCTAGTCGGCGTTTGTACTTGGCATGAATCCGCTCAGGAATCGACGGATCGTCCAGCGCCGCAGCCGCCGCCTTTTGTACAGCGATAAATTGCCCCGAATCGCAGTTGTCCTTCACATCAGAAAAAGCACTCACGATCCGCTCATTCCCACAAACCCAGCCCATCCGCCAGCCGATCATATCGAAACCTTTCGACAGCGAGTGAACCTCAACTCCCACATCCTTGGCACCGGGTACCGAGAGAAAACTGTTAGGCTCTTTGTCAAAAGAAAGCAAGGCATGAGCCGCATCTTGAACAACCACCAATTCGTTTTCTTTGGCAAAGCGAACAACCTCTTCATAAAACTCAAGCGTCGCAGTGGCACCGGTAGGGCTGTTCGGATAACAGAGCACCAGCAGCTTGGCTTTGGTGCGGATGTCGTCGGGAATGCTGGCTAGGTCGGGCAGAAAATTATTTTCAGCCGTCAGCGGCAACTTATAAACTACGCCACCATAGTAAGCCGTGTGAGTACCCGCCACCGGATAGCCGGGCACCGTCATGAGAGTGATATCGCCTGGATCGATGAACACCGCGGGCAGCATCGACAGAGCCGTTTTCGAACCGATGCAATGATTCACCTCGGTCGCCGCATCCAGCTCGACCCCATATTGCCTCTGCATAAACCGGGCCACCGCCTCTTTGAACTCGGCAATACCATTATCCGCGTAGCCGCGGTTTTCAGGCTTGCCGATCTCATCAGCCATGCTGTCGAGCACCACTTGGTCCGCCACGCCATCGTTCTCGCCAATGCCAAAGTCGAGCAGCTCTCGATCAGGATGATCGGCCAACGCTTTGCGCTTCGCACGCTTGATTTTCTCGAACTTATAAATAGCAGTGCCCTTACCATACTGGGCACCACCAATGCGTTGGGCGAAAAGATTTTGAAAGTAGGGGTCGGGCATGGTTTTGTGGGTGTTATGGGAGAGGAAAACAGAAACCGCTAGGTTATCGCAACCCTTACCCAGAGACAACCGACAGCACATCAAGCTTAGCGACGTCCGCCAGGACGAAACATCCATCAAAACGCTTGACACATACATATACAATAGTACACTACAAGAATGCTAGGCATGCATTTAATCATCAGCACATACGGATTTTGGCCTCCCAACGATCCTCGCGGCAGTTGGTCGACCTCAGTCCGGGCAGAGCATTTATATAAAGTCGGCGGTCAGGCCATCAAGGTTGCGACACGTCGGTCCGTAGCCAATCAGCAACACAATCGAGCATTGCGCCAACAGATCAAGCAAGCTCTGAAATACCCAGCTGTTAGGCTCAGTGGGGAGCAGGCACGTGCGGCTGCTCGCGGCGTGGGGTGCGTAAGTCCGAAGATCGATTTAGATATCTATGCCTTCGCGATTGTAAGCGATCATTTTCAT
>Ga0315338_1004328_pt1 | contig 11353 bp, 8 predicted proteins | sample ASW8metaG_FD_204518 | JGI IMG/M metagenome (GOLD analysis project Ga0315338, IMG submission 204518) | Ammonia-oxidizing marine archaeal communities from Monterey Bay, California, United States - ASW #8 | ecosystem: Environmental > Aquatic > Marine > Coastal | place: USA: California | collected...
GTCGCAGGATCGCTAAAGGAGCGCCGACAGCGACGAAACACAGGCAGCTAAAACCCGCTGCCCATCGTCGATGTGGTTCGGTGTCGAGGCGAAAAATCCTTGACTTCTCACCTGCGATTCCCTGGCTTAGCGATGTGCCCGCGGTGAATAATTCCTCGAAATTTCCTGACGCCATTTTGAAGGTGGCAATCGCCGCGAGTCGCTGTTCGGAAACTTCGACACGCTGATTTTGGGCGCTGACCTCCTTGGGAATCTCACTGAGCGCCATTTGCGAGGGACTGCCTCGTGACTGTGATTTTCTCGCGGCGCGATTTAGAGGTATGACACGTTTGATGGTGTCAGGAAATATACCTTCCACACCACCACCGACCGCACTTCCGTTGTGCATTAAGATGGTAAGGGAGCCATTCTCCACATCGGAGTGAAGTTCTGCCCATTCAGCACGAATGACAATTCTTGGAGATGGTCCAGATGCCTTAAATGTAAGTGTTGGCCGCATCAGGCGTTTTCCCTGGACCGATTTCACATTGATGGAAAACTGATCTGTATAATGTGAGCCATGATTTCTCAGGCGATTATAAGCAACCTCCTCAATGGACTCCAGGACAATACGTTGCACACCCCGCCGTCCCCAGGAGACAGCTAGATCATTCAACCAGACGGCAGCAAAACTAAGCAGGACGAAGGCGGCAAAGCTTGGCCAAAGAATACGCCAGGGCGAAATGCCGAGTGCTTTGGTAGCAACTATTTCATTGGAAGAAGCTAGTCGCCCAAAAACAAAACAAGCAGCAAAAAGAGAGGTTGCAGGGATCGCAAAACGCAAGGCATCTGGGAGAATGTACGGTAGTAAGTCAGTGATCTGAGAAAACTGAAGTCCTTGTTGGTGGAGTTCGCGAATAATTACGAACAATAACATGACTGTTGTGATTGCGCTTATGGAAATCAGGAAGACAGCCAATAGCTGCGAGAGGATATATCGCGTAAAGATGTACATATAATGCAAATGGAAGTCAGTGATTGCTGCAAAGAAATAGTGACAGATCTTATTTTGCGGCTACCCTAAAAAGGGTCAATACGAATTCAGCCACAATGTCCCTAATCAGAGTAAATCAACGTGGGAGTCGCTAGTCTGTTCTGCCGAATCACGGTTTTTAAAAGCGGCATACAAAAAAGAAATCCCCTGGCAATAGTGGAAAATGCCATTTTTTAGATCATCGTTGCTAATGGCTTCGCTTGCTCGTTCCATAATCGACTCGTAGGTCTGCCATTCCACTTCGAGTTCCATATGATTGGCCGTTTGTTTTAATTCTGCCGCCATATTTTCAAAATTCTCAGCGGTATTGATTGAGGGTTTGCAGTCATAGCTACGATGCGGTGCTCCCCCAAGCATTCTTACAGGTTGGATCATAGAGGTCTCTTCGGATCCATGATCCAATGTCTGTAAAATTGCGACAATAACAGCGACGATTGCACCAATGCCAAAAGGAATCGCATACATTGGATCTTCTCGTACCAAAAACAGTACCGCGATCGCCAAAAACGAGAATATTGCCGCTGCAATCCAAGCGATGGGACGCCCTTTGGATGAATGATTGTCTTCACTATCACCACGATTGCTTTGGGCCACAGGGGGATGATCGACCTGGACCACAATAACCGAGATATTGTCCGGACCTCCACGGAGATTTGCCATGTCGATGAGGGTGCGAGCTGCTTCTTCCGGTGGCATACAGCCGAGAATGGTTCCTATTTGTTGATCACTGATAGGTCCGGTCAATCCATCGCTGCAGAGCAAATAAACATCACCGGCCAAAATCGGAAAAGGTCCTTCCAGATCGATTTGTACTGCTCGATTGGGTCCCAGGGATCGCGTGATGATATTTTTCGGTAAATGCATTTCCGCTGCCTCCGCCGATACCCGCCCGGCGGCCTGCATTTCCCAAACAAGACTATGGTCAAAGGATAATTGGTCCAACTGTCCGTTCCGTAATCGGTAGATGCGGCTGTCACCCACATGCGCTACAACCGCTCCCTCCGGGAGCAGGAGTAGTACGGTGCATGTAGTCCCCATTCCCTGAAATTCCAGATTTGCCTGTCCCCGCTGAAAAATAATATTGTTCGCGTCGATAATTGCCTGTCGCAATGCCACAACAGGTTCGGAATCCAAGTCTTTGGAATAAGAATGTGGGATACTATCTGCTGCTAACTTGCTGGCCAATTCTCCAGCGGCGTGGGCACCCATGCCGTCAGCGACCAGGAATAAATGCCCCCGTTGTTTCCAGAATGTTTCATCACTGGAAACCAGGGAATTTAAAGAATCCTGGTTGTTCTTACGGCGCATTCCCGTGTCTGTGAGCGAAGCAAAGCGAATGCACCGCTCGAATTGAGGGAATTCCTTAGTCATATCTAGCAACCCAATTCTAGACGGGAGAACAATCTCTTCTATTATTTAAGTTTTTCTACTGTCTAGCACAAAAGCAGCGGCCATTTTCTCCCGGTGCTTTGTTCGCCATTGGTAAGCTAGCTGTCCCATTGCCGTCGAAAGCTTTTATAGTAGGTGCTAGCGTTTGGACCAGTCTATTCTAGCGGCCTTATTTTTCCTGGGCCAGATGGTTAAAGCACGCCCGGAATAAGTGGCAAAAATATCGGTCTGGATGGGTTTGCAGGGTGAAACTATACTCCGGCCCCTTTTTATACCTCGGTTCCGTCATGGCCCGTGAGACTTGGCTGTGGCCTTTTGGGGAATCGGTGCAATCCTTTTTTGGCGAACATTATGGACCTTAGAGCTAAGAGTTCGTCAAGATTGAAGATCTTGGTGTTCTTTTTGATGGGTAGTTTTGCGGTTCCAGGCTGTGTCCAGCGTCGTATGACAATTTCCTCTAATCCTCCTGGGGCATTAGTGCGGGTCGATGAAGTTGAAATTGGCACGACGCCCGTTTCAACCAGTTTTGTCTATTACGGAACTCGCAAAGTGCAATTAAGCAAGCCAGGCTATGAAACCTTGACCATTCTTCAGCCAGTTCGCACACCATGGTATCAGTGGCCAGGGCTTGATTTCTTTAGCGAACATTTTGTACCAGGTAAGATTTATGATGACCGTTTATTTAATTATAATTTGGAACCAGCCCAGGCAGTTCCCACGGAACAACTTTTGGAACGGGCCGAACAACTTCGAGAGGAAGCTGGCGTTCCAAGTCCAACGGAGGTTATCTCCGGCGACCAGTTGCCAGCGACGGTTGTCCCACTCCCGACACCACCACCAAGCCAGCCATTATTTGAGCCGAGATCATTGCCGCAAGATGGCCGTTTGCCGTTTTAGTTGACGGCACAAAACCGGGATGCTTTTAGATGGTGGGAAAGAGAAATCTGATTCAATGCGAACAGATTTCAATAGGGTTGGATTGGCGTTGGCTCTAATGGAACTGTTCGCCAATTTGCCGGCGGTCGGAGATCGTCCCGCCAGTTCATCGGCGGTTCTTCCGAGATTTCAAAGTTTGGATACTTTGTTCGGTCTTTCTTATGATGGATCGCCCCGGCGAGTCCCAATTGCGAGGGATTCCTTGCAATTTTATCGGAAAAGACTCGAATGTCTCCCAAGATCGGTTTAAGCTCTGTACTTACCCGTTCGATGTTCAAGGCAGCACGGTTGAGATTGTTATAGAGTTCCGGATTATTCAATAATTGGCCGATTGTGCCATCCTGGCTGTTGATGCGGTTGGTAAAACCGACCAATTGGTCCATGACTTCATCAAATTTATCCATGCTCGATTCAAAGTTATCGACAATTTCATCGCCTTGTTCTCCTAGAGGACCTGTAAGTCCCTCCAAATTTTCCAAATTGCGATCGGCGAGTTCCACCGCATGTTGAATGTTCGCTAGCGTTGTATGAGTTTGGTCCATAATTTCAGGTATTTCAGCTAAGCCTTTTTTTAGTTTTTCTTGCATCGCCTCATCGCCAAGAATATGGTTCATCTTGCTCATGGTTGTGTGGATGCTATCAAGGGTCTCTTCGGACTTGGTGATGATGCGATGGAATTGTTTTTCATCGTGATCGGTAAACATCTTGTTTAATTGTTCTCCCAATTTGCCAAATTGTTCACCAGCAGAACTTACGGAATTTAGTGTTTTCCGTAAATCATGTTCTAGGCTACCAAGCATCTCCAGAGGGTTGCGACTTGAATATCCAGTGATCACAGCGTCATTGGGAATTAGTTTTTCGGTTGACATGTTGCCTGGAACGAATTCGATGAAGGCATTTCCGAGCAGCGAACTATTGTTAATTTCACATCGCTCATTTTCATAAATCTGAGTACCCGTATGGAGGCTTAGGGTCACCATAACATCGGGGGACTTCTTGACAAACTCGACCTTGCTGACACGCCCAACAAGAATCCCACTTTTTCGAACCGGTGTTCCTTTAGCCACACCCGGCGCATTGTCAAATCGCACATGGATGATTTTTCCCATTTGCAATATCGATGGAAAATCGCCAAATAAAACAATAAGGATCGCGGTCAATATGAGGGCGGAGATTACGACGATGCCAACTCTCGCCTGTACGGCGCGTTCATCCATAATAGATTTCTAGCCTGATGGTAAATAGTTGATGTTTATCATTATCACAAAGGAAGCTTGTCGTCTAATGGAGGAGGAGTTTCTGTGTTAGCCTATTCCCAGGGCCATCTCCTCAATCCGAGTTCGTGCTTCACCATGAACGAATTGAGTGACTCGCTCGTCACTTGTTGTTTCAATAGATTCGGGTGGCCCATCATAAAGAATTTGTGACTCATCTCTTTCTAAACGAGTCAATGGATAAAGCATAATAACTCGATCGGCCACTTTTTTTGCTGTCCGCATGTCATGTGTGATCACAATACTGGTGACTGGATAGTGTGACCGTGTTCTCAGGATCAGTTCGTTAATAACATCGCTCATGATCGGATCGAGTCCCGTTGTTGGTTCATCGTACAGGATGACCTCAGGCGCCATCGCCAGTGCCCGAGCAAGTCCAACTCGCTTTCGCATGCCACCCGACAGTTCGGCAGGTTTTTTATTGATGATGGATTCAGGTAAGCCCACCTCTGAAAGTCGCTTCGCGACAGTCTCCTGTACTTCAGAGGGACTGCGAATATTATGTTGCCTCAGGGGAAATGCAATGTTCTGGGCTACCGTCATGCTGTCGAATAGTGCAGCACCCTGGAAGACGAAGCCAAATCGCATTCTTAGTTGGGTCATCTGTTTATCGTTAAGATCTGCCAAAGTCTCACCGTCAAATGCTATGGAGCCCGATGTTGGTCGGATCAGGCCGATGATTGTTTTCATTAAAACGGTCTTTCCACACCCGCTTTCCCCGATGATTGCTAGAGTTTCTCCACGTGACACAGACAAAGTGATGTTTCGAAGAACAGTTTGTGCACCAAAGCGAGTGGTCAAATTTTGAATATCGATCAAGGGCGCTTGGTTACTGGTGTCTTTTGTGGACATTGTGGATCCATGTGGTACATGGTTAGAAAATATAACTACCAGCAGGCCAGATCATTTTGTGAATGCCTATGAGTAAAATCCCAAGGAATAAATCCAAAACAATAATTGCCACAAAGGCATGGACAAAGGCTGCTGTTGCAGCCCGACCGACACCCTCGGCACCAGGATCGCAGTGAAATCCACGGTAACAACCAAGCAGAGCAATGGCGATGCCAAAAAATAGACTTTTGAAGATTCCGCTAAACAGGTCATAGAGTCCAACTACAGAACGAGAGTTGTGCCAGTAATAAAAAGCATCAATATCAAGAATAAAAATGCTGTAAAATGCTCCCCCCACGACACCCATAAAAACGGCAACTACTGTCAGGGCAGGAATCAGACAAAGGCAAGCCAATAGTCTAGGAACAACAAGATATTGAATCGGGTTGGCACCCATGCTTGCTAAGGCGTCAATTTGTTCGGTAACCCGCATGGTCCCTAGTTCGGCAGCCATTGCACTGCCGACGCGACCGGCAAGCATCGTTCCGGCAAGAACGGGCCCCAACTCGGTTACTAAGGACATATTGATCACGCCTCCCAATCGAGTTTGCAGACCAATATGTGCAAACTGGGAATAACTTTGAACCGCTAAGACCATGCCGATGAAGGTTCCTGTTAAGGCAACTACCGGGAGGCTGCGGACTCCAACCTGATAAAAATTTGGTAAGAGTGTTTCTTTTTTGGGTACCCGGGTGATTAGCCAGGAGATCGTCTGCATGGAGAAAAAGAAAACACTACCAACCGATGTGATCCAGTCGAGCGCGACGGTCCCGATATCGGCTACCCAGTTGATGAGCCAAAGATATGGCTTGGCTATCAAACTGGATTTTTCAGCAGTGGTGTCTGCGCCAGGAGTCATTGCAGGATTACTCAGATCCGGTGAAAAGGGTTCTCGCCCACGCCTTTGCGCGGAGCGACTTCTTCTCTAGTGTCGGCGAAGAGAGTTTTCGGCTTGAGAAAAGTTTGCCGAATCAGATGGCTGGTAAAATTAGGTAAAATAGGTGTTATTCGTCCGCTGCGACAATCCTCTTCAGATAAGGTGGGCTCTAGAGTGCGCATCTTGCGCTAGGGAGGGAAGTCGCCATGGCTGCCTTTATCGCACGAGATGTGGTTATTGCTCAAGCTGGTGTAAGAATACCAGAATATCGTGCAAGGGCGTTTGAAATTCGCTTTGGCCGGGATGGGCTCGTACTAAACGACTTAGTTCCTGTTTGGCCTTAAGAAGATTTTCTTTTGCCAAATGATGATCATTCGATTCCATTTGAATGTGAGCCAGTCGACCGAGCGTTACAGCGTAATTGCGGGAATACACCGAGGTGTCCGGATGAAGTATGATCAACTTTTTCCAGTTCCTAAGTGATCGTTTGCATTGTGTGCTCGCTTGGGTAATTTGGCCCGTTGCTCGCAGTGCGTCACTCCAACGGGCATATAAGTCGGCAATACGGGCATCATACGTATCCGTTGTAGTTATGTCAGACGGCAGGAGTTTGTGGGCACTTTCGCCTTTTTCGTACCAGGAGAGAGCATGGTCTGGCTGTTGGTCATGCAAATAAGAGTTCCCCATATCACGGCAAACATTTACCATCAGCCCAATATATTTCATATCCAGATTTTTTCTCGGACCATCAAAATATGTCTGAAATTCAGTGGCTGCCTTTTCTAAATATTCATAATAGGCGCTCGATTTTCCATCGAGTAGATCCAGTTGAGCCAAGTTGTAATAGCAGATACCTAATGCGGTGTTTGTCTCTGGATCATCAGGCCATTTTTTTAGAAGAGTCAGGAATTCTTTTTCTGCTTCATGCAAATGCTCTCGCGCCAAATTAAAATGCTGCCGCTCCCGCTCGAGGATCCCGATGTCTGCCAAAATCGAGGCATATTTCTTTTGATAAAGGGGATTACTGGGGCTACTACTAGCCAATAGTTTTCGCAGGCCAGTCACCTCACGATAGGTATCTATCGATGCTTGCAGGTTCCCTGTTTGAGCAAGGCCATGTCCCACAGATTCCAGGTACTCGCTTAGTTCATATTTTAGTTTATTGTTGTTTGCGTCACGTTTAAGGTGCTGCCTTTGAATTTCAACGGCCGCTTGAAATGAATTTAGGGCAGCAGGAAGATCTCCCTGAGATGCTTCAATGCGCCCTTTTTGATAGTAAGCCGTTGCCAAGTTTTTCCGAAGTCGCTGATCAGAGTCAGACTTTATAATAATGCTTTGATAATAATTAAATAGTCTGTCATAAAGTGGCTGATAGTTTTCTCGTCGTATTACAGATTGTTTTTGTTTCTCGTCATAGAGTTCTTGCGCGAGAGAATCGACAACGGTCCGGGCCTCTTGAAGTTGCTTATGAGAATTTCCACGAAGCGCTAGGGCTCGCGAGTAACGGATTGCACCAAGTGCTACAAGGATCAGTACAATAGTTGAAATGATGATAGCCGTAGCCAAAGGTCGTGGGTCGCGCCGCCACTGTTTTCGGATTTCGGACAAAACGCCTGTGCGACGCGCCTGAATTTTCTTGCCTTCAAGATAACATTCAAGGTCATCAGCGAAATCGTCAGCAGTCTCATACCGATGAAAGGGATTCTTCTGTAGACACTTCATGCAGATCGTTTGCAGATCCCAGTCGATATCAATATTCAGATTTCGTGGTGGTATGGGGTCCTCCTCAATCAATTGTCGAAGTGTTTCTGATGTGCTCGATGCGGAAAAGGGTGGTCGGCCACATAACACGGCATACAGAGTTGCTCCGAGCGCATAAATGTCACTTTGTTGAGTCGCTGATGATGCATCACGCGCCTGTTCAGGAGCCATGTATGAAGGAGTACCAAATGTTTTACCAGTCGCAGTGAGGGCATCGGGTCGATCTGAAAGTTTGGCCAGTCCAAAATCAAGCACCAGCGGTCGGTCGGATTCGTCTTCCACTAAGATATTGTCGGGTTTCAGATCCCGATGCAATATTCCAGTCCGATGCGCAAAAGCGATTGCTCTGGCAATCTTCTCCAGATAAGTGGCGGCCAAACGATTGTCGATAGGACGCTGTGCAATAATTCGGCCGAGGTTTCTTCCGGAGATATATTGCATCGAAAAATAACTCTGACCGTTGATTTGACCAACGTCAAAGACACGGACAATATTGTCGTGCTGGAGTTTTTTGGTGGCTCGAATTTCTCTCTGAAAACGTTCGATCACGTCACTCGAACTACAATCTGAAAAATAGCTTCGGAGAATCTTAACTGCCACAATGCGAGGAACACTAAGTTGTCGGGCTCGATAAACAACACCCATCCCGCCACGGCCCAACTGCTCAAGCAATTCGAAGTCGTCAAAAATGAATGGCAGTGTAAGGGGAATCCCGTCTAGACAATCGGGAGAAATAGTGGCACCTGGAATATCAGAATCGCTCTGCGGCGCTTTTTCCAGTAATGGAGCCATCTCAATGCGATCGAGATTTAGTTGCGGAAATCGTGCTTGGCAGGTTTCCAGATTCAACGGTACATCAAACTGCTTGCGGACCAAGCATTCCTGTTTGAGCAAGCGGAGGATGGTCTCCGGCGAGTTGAGTTGCTTATAGCGTGCAACATAGGATTCCACCGTTGGTGGTTGTTCCACCGTCGCCGAATCGTCTTCTGGGAGGCCGGTTGGATTTGCAAAGCATTGCTTCCAAGCCATTTCTATTTCAATATGAATGAGTTCTTCGAGTGTTCCAAGATAGCGAGGATCATCTTGGGCGGGCAAAAAGTCCTCAAGAATTGCTGCCTTTCCCCGAATCCAGGCCCGTTCGAACTGTCGTCGCCGATCTTCGTCGATCGGTCCGGGTTGCAGAGGATGACTCATGGCGCAGAGGATTCAAGCAGGTTATTTTTCCATCGGGTCTGTATGCGCCCAATAATTCTGCGAACAGTCCGCTCGGAACAACATAATTGTTGAGCAACTTCGTTGTTGGTGTTCTGTTCGAGTTTTAATATGACAGCCGTTCGTTCCTCGTCATTGAGAAGACCAAGTAATTGCTCTAACTGATCAGCAAATTCAATTGCTTCTGCAGGAGTCGGCTCAGGTGAAATGATGTGTCCGGCACGGGAGAGTGCTTGGTCAACTGCGGGATGCCTTTCTTGATTGATAGCCCGTTTTTGTCGGCCGTGGAATCGTGCCTGCTGCCGGACTTTTGTTAGCGTAATAGCACAAAGCAACCGCCACAAACTTTCAGCATCAGAGAATTCAAATTGACCTTCTTGAACTCGTCGGAGAAATGTACGACATGCGGACTGCACGACATCCTCAGCTCCCACGCGACGCCTGAGGCCTGAGGAGAGATGCTGCGACGCAAGGCGCTGCAGACGGTCTCCATAAAGGTTCCAGAATTGTTGCTCCGCGTCGGTATCAGCCTCAACAAGACGCACCATCCAGGCATGCCAGTCAGCGTCATTTTCCATGTTCGGATTACTCCCGGCAGGTAGTTACTGAAAAATATCGTAACGAAACGGTCAGTGCGATTCAAATCATCGAAACTTTACCGAAAAGCTCAGCCATCGTATGTCTCAGCTTTTTGCCTGGAAAAGGCTATGATCGAGCGCAGGACATTGCTAATCCAAATCCCGCCGATTGCTCACTCTTTCGATTCTGGTGATGGTTCATCTTCACTTTCACCGGCAACCGCGCCGACAGGCTCCTCCGCAGAATCAGTTTTTATTTCACCAGCGAAATCAAGGCGTTTGACTTTACCTTCATCATCCTTAAAGACATCGATCAAGATGTGGTTCTTGCCCTCAAACTCGCCTTTTAATAGCTCCTCTGAAAGGGGGTCCTCAACATAGTGCTCGATGGATCGGCGCAGAGGTCTAGCTCCAAAATCTAAATTAGACCCCTTTTTGATTAAGAACGTCTTCGCTTCATTCGTCAGTGTAATATTGAAACCGCGGTCGGCCAATCGCTCGCGGACCTTAGAGAGCTCTAGGCCAATGACATCCTTGAGATCTTCAGCAGTGAGATGCCGAAAAATAATCACATCGTCGACACGGTTAAGAAATTCAGGCCGGAAGACTTTTTCAATTTCATCATTGACGCGAGTCTTCATGCTATCGTAAGACGCATTATCGTCCGGTTTTTGAAAGCCTAGCGAGCTTTCATTTTTAATAGCTTCGGCGCCAGCATTGGTTGTCATAATCAGAATGCAATTTCGGAAATCAACATTACGTCCAAAACTGTCTGTGAGGCGTCCCTCTTCCATGACTTGCAACAGCATATGAAAGACATCCGGATGTGCTTTTTCTATCTCATCAAGTAAGACAACCGCATAGGGACGCCGTCGAATCTTTTCAGTCAGTTGGCCACCTTCTTCAAACCCAACATAACCTGGAGGTGCGCCAACGAGTCGGCTCACATTGTGCTTTTCCATATATTCGCTCATATCCACCTGGATGAGCGCCTCGTCGTCGCCAAACATGAACTCAGCAAGTGCCTTGGCAAGTAATGTTTTGCCGACACCAGTGGGGCCAGCAAAAATAAAGCATCCAGTAGGACGCTTCGGATCTTTGAGGCCGCTGCGACTGCGACGGACTGCTTTTGAAATAGCAGTTACCGCTTCACTCTGACTGATAACCCGTTTATGTAAGTCTTTTTCCATTTCCATCAGACGTAAACTGTCTTCGGTTGTCATCCTGGTAAGTGGAATCCCCGTCATCTTGGAAACGACCTCGGCAATCACGTCCTCATCGACCACACCATCAGTCTCACGCGACTTTTCTCTCCACTCGCGTGTAATGGTTTCCTTTTTCTTTTTTAGCTTGTCTGCAGTATCACGTAATCGGGCGGCTTTTTCAAAATCCTGGTTGGATA
>Ga0315338_1004329_pt1 | contig 11351 bp, 11 predicted proteins | sample ASW8metaG_FD_204518 | JGI IMG/M metagenome (GOLD analysis project Ga0315338, IMG submission 204518) | Ammonia-oxidizing marine archaeal communities from Monterey Bay, California, United States - ASW #8 | ecosystem: Environmental > Aquatic > Marine > Coastal | place: USA: California | collected...
GCCGCCTAATGCTATTGCCACCAATATGTTCATTTTGAAGGCCTAGCATAAAATATCTCGGATGGCTCAGCTACCAATGGTGCTAACTCTACTGTGCAGCTTATTGCACAGCCTCTAATTGCCCAAATAAACGGGCGGAGATGCACCAAACACCACCGCCCGTTACAAACTTGATAATTCAGCGACCTGAATTGAGAGAAGCGTCTAGCCCCTGACCTGAGGCGGTAAACTGTTCCTGACCCATAAGACTTAGAAAATTTGTCATAGGTATTTCGCCTTGATGAACTGAAACCATCCTGGTCGGCGCGATGCTGACACGCTGAATATTTAGAAGCAGCGCCCTATTTCGTGGCGTCGGGGTCGCGCCTTCCGGCGTAGGCCCATAAAGATCTGCCTGAACAAGAATTCCCTGGCGCGGAAGATAAGCAATCAGCATGTCGGAAGCATGCTGCAATGTCTGCACATGAAATAGTTGAAGCTCATTCATATCATCCGAAAAAGTGTGCCGATCCTGCACCCGCACATAGTGGACCTGACGTGGCGTACGCGAAAGAACATCTGGCTCGACAACACGTGAATGAAGTGCGGTTCCAAGAGCTTCATAGTAACTACCACTCGATTCATGCACTACCATGAGTACATCCTCAGCGCCGAAACCTCGAAGTCCACCAGCGTGATCAAAATGATGATGAGTATTAACGACGTAGCGCAAAGGCTTGTTTGGAACCAAGCGACGCACCTCATTCATAATCGCAAAGGCGCGCGCTTCATTGATTGGCGCTTCAATAACAAGTGAGTGGTCCTCAAATTCCATTGCAACGCTGTAATAGCGATTGCCACCAATTAGCCACACGCCTTGAGCCAGCTCAGTCGTTGTGACGTCGCCCGCATTATCTTCAACGCCACGGACAGAATCTGGAACTTCTGTCGGCGCACCTTCGACATTGATTGCCAGATCTGTCGCCTGAAAATCATAGCTAGGATGCGGTGGCGTGCCGATGCTTTGATGAACCTCTGGTCCAAAGGCAAAGCCATCATAATCTTCCCACTGAGCATAACGTGTTTCAACGAACTGATCGCCAACCACGGGGCTCGGGAACCAGGTTTGAACCTTAGTCACGTGATGGTCTTCGTTAATCCAACCCGTGATTGGATAGTCACCCTTAGAACCGTGATGAGTAAAGCTGACGGTATGGAGCTGTCTTGTCGAACGAAAGCTTTCCCAGCGGGTATCCATCCGCAAATCATCAGCTTCCATCGCATAACGAACAAAGCCATGCGGAGTCATGATAATCTCCAGCATGCGCACAGTGGTATCGCGAGGCGTAGGTGTAACAGAGCCATCAGCATTTTTATTCCAGGCATGACCATCCATATAGAATGCAGTTGTCCGGCGCTCCCCTATGATAGGACGAAGACCCCCACCAATTTCTTCTGGCCATTGGCCCTGGGTGCGCACCTGCTCTTCACGCATCGACATGTTTTGAAAATCGACAGTTCGGGTGAATCTATCGAGGTGAAATCGGGGCCAGCCATCTTCGATTTCTGGGTGCTGACTTTGACCAATTGCCGTGACATAACCGTCCAGGCCGCCATAGCGGATGGTATGAACATTAGAGGCGCCGATAGCCTCGTCGGCGGCGCGCAAAAGGGCCATTGCGTCCCCTGCTGAGTACTGGGCCTCTGCCGGCACCCCCATGAGGGTCACTAGTGCAACAGACCCTGCAATTTTTTTAAGCATTCTAATACTCCCCTTGCACCCACAAACGAAAACTCAAATCACTTCCTTGCGTAGGAATTCTAGTTTTAAGACCGTTTCTTGGCAGCAAACCTAACACCTTGGCGAGGAGCAGCAAATCGCTCTTGCAACTAGTAAAAACAAGATCTGTCTACCTGTTAAGCCGTAATTGATGCTCTATAGATTGCCTTTCTTGCTTTGCCGCAGCTTTGCCCAATAGGCCATCCGTTTAGAAATTTCTTGCTCGAAGCCAACTTCTTCAGGTTTATAGAAATGTGACCTGTCCATCTTGTCAGGAAAATAGTTCTGTCCTGAAAAGCTATTCTCAACATCATGGTCATACTCGTACCCAGCACCGTGACCGATCTCCTTCATCAACTTAGTCGGGGCATTCAGGATATGGGCCGGAGGCGCAAGGGAGCCATACTTCTCTACAGAACGCTTGGCGGCCCCAAAGGCTTTGTAGGCAGCGTTTGATTTAGGAGCAGTCGCAAGATAAACCGTTGCTTGTGCTAAGCCTAGCTCGCCTTCAGGGCTACCCAAAAAATCAAAGACGTCTTTAGCAGCTAGTGCCTGATGCACGGCCTCAGGATCTGCCAAGCCAATATCTTCGACTGCCATGCGCACCAAGCGCCGGGCAAGATAGAGTGGGTCTTCCCCACCAGCTAGCATACGCGCCAACCAATAGAGCGCTGCGTCAGGATCGGAGCCGCGCACCGACTTATGAAGAGCAGAAATGAGATTGTAGTGCTCGTCCCGTGATTTGTCATAAACAGGCGCCCTCTTCTGCACCGCATCAACTAGCGCCTGAGTATCGAGCGGCACCTCCGCTCTCATGGTGGCAACCTCTTCGACCAGATTGAGAAGATACCGGCCATCGCCATCGGCCATAGCGCGCAAAGTGCTCCGCGCACTATCAGTTAATCCAAGAGGTTCTTTGTAATACGCCTCAGCGCGGCTCAAAAGCGCTTCCAAACCATCGTCCGTAAGACGACGCAGAACCAAAACCTGCGCACGGGAAAGAAGGGCCCCATTTAATTCAAATGAAGGATTTTCAGTCGTCGCGCCGACAAGCGAGATGGTCCCGTCTTCCATCACAGGAAGAAAGCTATCTTGCTGTGAGCGATTAAAGCGATGTATCTCGTCAACAAACAGAAGCGTACCCTGCCCCATACGCCGGCGCTGCTTGGCCACCTCAAAATTTTTCTTTAAATCGGCAACACCACTGAAGACGGCTGAAAGCTGCTCGAAATGGAGCTTAAAGACGCCAGAAAGTAGCCGTGCGATAGTGGTCTTGCCGGTTCCAGGAGGCCCCCAAAGGATAATCGAAGACGCCCGGCTAGACTTAACCATCCTACCTAGAGGCGCATCGGGGCCTAAGATATGGTCCTGCCCGACCACTTCTGAAAGCGAATTCGGCCGAAGCCGGTCAGCCAAAGGTCGTGGCACGTTTTTTTCTAATTCAGAGGAGCCGAAGAGATCACTCATTTCCATAGACTAGCCCAGGCATTGTGAACGCTAACCTGCGAACTTTCCCGGTAACTATGTTCAAAATTAGTGGCGTAAAAACTTTGGGCGAGCCTAGGCTCGCCCAAATTAGCTAGTGCAACATTATCGCATAGCAGCGATGTACGGCTATTAATCGAATTCTTTGTCGTCGATGCGACCGTCCGGAGTTGAGAGATAGCCCATCAAGCAACCGTCGGAACCGTCCTTCAAGTGATGGCAACGCACATGGATTTCCTCACCAACGCTAATGCTGTCCTGCTGCCAGCCGCCACGCGTCAAAGCACCGACACTGCCGCCCTCAAGGGCCCATACGCTAGCTGTGCCATCTTCTTTTTCAACTTCCAAGTAGAGCCAAACATGCGGGTTCATCCACATGACTTGGGTTACAATGCCATCCATTTCGATGAACTCTGATTGCTCATAATTCGCGTGCGAATGATGGCCCAGCGCTGGTATACTCAGTGCAAGCGCTGTAACCACAGCAAGTCCAATTGCTTTAAAATGCATGTTGCTCTCCCAATTATCTTTACCCATTATATCCGTTCTTTCGTAAAAGAGACAACGGGCAAACAATACCAATTCTCGTGTTTTCGCTAGAAACTCAGTAGCCTGGTAGCTCCATACTGGCCTGGATCACTTAGTTCAGTTGGACTAGCCTGCCTTCAGGTGATTTAGCAACTATCGCCTAGGAGAAGCTATGATTCGACTTTTTGCTATGCGTTTTGGGACTGTTTTGGCTACGGCGATGATCCTGTCTCCCGTGAACGCGCAGGAAAGCGCCGAAGAGTTCTTCGAGCGCAAAACAATCACTTATATCGTCTCGTCAGAGCCGGGTGGAGGCTACGACACCTACGCGCGCCTTATCGCCCGCCATATGGAAAGATACCTCCCGGTAAGGCGCATTGTTGTGCGCAATGCAACTGGCGCAGGAAATATCATCGGTGCAAACACAATATTTGTTTCACGGCCCGATGGGCTGACCATTGGCACATTTAACACCGGCCTCATCTACGGCCAGCTTCTTGGTCTCCAGGGTATTCGCTTTGATCTTACCGAAATGAGTTGGATTGGAAAGATGGCGGAAGAGGGCCGGACAATGGTGCTAGCGACAAATTCCGGCTTCGATAACATACAAGAGCTTATCGACGCACCAGAAACTATTCGCTTGGCATCGGCAAGTCTGGGAACCGCCAACCATACTGAAATTTTGATTTTACGCGCAGCGCTTGGACTCAACATCCGACTAATCCCAGGCATATCCGGTGGTGAGTTTGAACTTTCGATGATGCGCGGTGAAGTCGCCGGCGCACTCAATACAACAAGCTCTCGCGAAGAATTCGTCGCACGTGGCGATGGTAAATTTGTACTCTCAGTTACCGGCGAAGAAGCCCGCACACTTGGGGTTCCACAGGCGCGTGAGCTCGTGACTGATACACGATTTACGCCATTGCTAGAACTCACTGAGACCGTAGCCGTGTTGGGACGCCTCACAGCAGGTCCACCAAATATTCCTGCTGACCGCCTAAAGTTGCTACGTGATGTCTATTTAAAGGTTGCTACCGATCCTGAATTTCTGGAACAGGCTGCCGCTCTGAATATCCCCATCCAACCTTCCAGAGGGGATGCCGTGGCGCGACGCATTCAAACCGCGCTTGACCAGCCGAACGAAACTATATTGGAATTGAAACGCGTAATAGAAGTTGGTGATTAGAGGTCAGTTTATAATCTCGATAAAAAACGAAGCCGGCCCCATTTAGGAACCGGCTTCGGTTAATTTTCTTAAGATCAAGCTGATTCTACGCTAGGTGCGTACGGAACCAATCCCACATACGGGCTTCGGCGGCCGCTGCTTGCTCCGGAACAAAGCGGGGCGTTGAATTGTTGTGGAAGCCATGCATCGTGCCTGGATAAGTAGCTGCCTCGAATGTGACGCCAGCATCAGTTAACGCTGACTGATAGGCGTCTGCTCGGCTATTGATGTTGTTGTCCGTCTCGGCATAGGTCAAAAGAATTGAAGCCTCGATGCTTTCTGCATCTTCAGCCGAGACTGGCGCCCCATAGAAAGGCACTCCAGCTTGGAGATCACTACCAAGTTCAGCGGCTATGCGGTTGGTCATTCCACCACCCCAGCAAAAGCCAGTTGCGCCTAGATTACCATTGGAACCTGCGTGCGATTTTAAAAAACGCGCGCTGGCAAACATATCTTGATCGAGCTTGTCATCGTCAAGTTGCGCTTGCAGCGTACGGCCATAATCGTCATTGCCAGGATAACCACCAACGGGAGTCAGACCGTCCGGTGCCAGTGCAATAAACCCCTGCGTAGCCGCGCGGCGCGCTACATCTTCGATATAGGGATTGAGTCCACGGTTTTCATGAATGACCAACACCGCTGGCGCCCTGCCCTGCACTTCCCGCGGATGGACCAAATAACCGCGCATCGTTCCCGAGCCAAGGGATGACGCATATTCAACATATTCGGCGCGGATACGTTGATCCGTGAACAAAACGGTCTGTGCTTTAGCATATTGCGGCATGACGCTTTCGATTAGAGCCGCCGTCGATATCCCACCAATAGCAAGCATGTTGACTTTGTGCACGAAGGCGCGACGGTCGATGCGGCCATGCGCATATTCATTGTAAAGTTCCAATACCCGTTCATCGACGGGCGCTTCTTTTACTTCCTTAGGATTTTTAACCGGGGCATTCATGACGCAGTCCTCCAAATATAATTAGATCGTTAAATTCAAATATTCACCAGACCAGGCTACTGATAAAAACATTGAGGAATTTCCGTGTGTAAATTTGGTTGAATTCAGATTGGCTGACGTGATCTGAGCCTCAACAGCCAATGCCTCTTGCCTTACCCCAATGATAACAGCCCCCCCCCTAAACGTTAGTCCGGCGATAAGATTAGGCCATCTTCAGAGGTGAGTAAATCAGCTCCAAACCTGAAAGGAGCACAACTAATACGCGCTCTTTCATCTAGCAGATTCCCCTAAGCAGGGCCGATATCGCTACCTACGTCGCCGGTAGAAGTCCCAAGTATCGCATGCGCCCCTATATTCTTCACGATAGGGTCGAAGGTTGGGATTTCGCGGGAGCGGCGTGGACTGTGTAGGGATAAGCCGAGGCCGATTACGGAGCACGAGTTCCGGCCCAATTTCTTCAGGGATGACGCCCGATAGCTCAAGCACTAGTTTGCGTCGGATCGCACGAGAGAAATCTGCGAACCCTTCAGCAACCTGCACAAACGCTCCGGAGCCACCTATAACGCATCCTCGGAAATACTCGCCCAGATTAGCGAACTCGTCCCAGCCATAAGGATCAATGACAGGCAAACCGTTTATCACAATTCCCTTCGCAACGACCTCGTCGCGAACTTCCCGAAGAGGACGGCCGGAGCGGTTGGGGCCATCACCAGAAATGTCGATAACCTGCTTTCTGCTGTGGTAAGGACTCAACTCGAGAACTGCCATCGAAAATTCCAAAACATCGCTGATTGAAGTTCCCTGCCCGCGAGTTCGTGGAATACGCATGAGAACATTTGCATATTCGAGCGAAGTCGCCTGCCCGTCGATCATTGTCCAATCCACAAGCACTTGATTGTAAAAACGACTTGACCAATCAACGTAAGCGACCGCGATCCGTCCCAAGCTGCCAGACTCAATTGCGGTAATGACATCCCTATGACGGAACGCATCAGCAACACCTTTGCGCTGTAGGAATGCCTCATTATGACTCACGCTTCCCGATACATCGGTAGCAATGACGAGCATGAGATCAACTTCTATGGTCGGATCCGCAGGCATGGTGATCGCATCGGAATTATCTTGAGCCTGTGCAGGCATCACGATTAAAGACGCCACCAAAACAAAAATTGCACCAAATATACGCGCTGGCCAAAACACGTGAAGTTCGCAACCGGAGTCGTCTGCACAAAATTTCATAACTGCATCCGTTCCAGTCAAACCTCAGTTTCAGAGATTACGAAGATATACGGAAACTGGCTGGTGCGGCAAACTGACCCCTTTGGGCCATAAATGCATCCACAAGGGAATTTGCAGTGGACCTTCAAATCTCTCAAGTACATTAGAACGGCATAGCTAGTGTATTGAGGGCAACATCATACGATCACCAGGCAAGGCAGATATACCCCAGCCTTCGCTTACATTAAGCGTTGCTTGAAGTGCCGCAGGACACAAGATTTTACGCCATTGATTTTCGAACAACTTACTCTTCGTCGTCGTTGTCGACGTCGGTCATGATAGGACCGGAATCTTGCCCCTTAGCATCCTCATCTCGATCAACAAACTCTATGACCGCCATTGGTGCGTTGTCGCCATGGCGGGATCCCGCCTTTAGCACTCGAATGTAACCGCCAGGCCTATCGGCGTAGCGTGGCCCAAGAACGTCAAAGAGTTTAGCTACCATTGTCACGTCTTTAATCTGGGAAAGCGCCAGTCGGCGCATATGGAGTGACCCCTGGCCGTTACGGGCTCGGGTTACAAGCCGCTCTACAATTGGCCGCAATTCCTTGGCCTTCGGCAGAGTCGTCTTGATTTGTTCATGTTTTATAAGTGCACACGCCATGTTGGCGAACATCGACTTGCGATGTGCACTCGTGCGGTTAAGTTTACGACCTGCAACTAGATGACGCATGAGGCTTCCTTAACTTCAATCCCACCCTGCCTTCAACGACAGAGAAGAAAATCAATACTGATCTTCGTATCGCTTAGCGAGATCTTCAATATTCTCTGGTGGCCAACCAGCCACTTCCATACCAAGATGTAGCCCCATTTCAGCAAGCACTGCTTTGATTTCATTCAAAGATTTCCGGCCAAAGTTTGGAGTCCGCAGCATCTCACCTTCCGTCTTCTGAATGAGATCGCCAATATAAACTATGTTATCGTTCTTCAAGCAGTTAGCCGATCGTACCGAAAGTTCAAGCTCGTCAACCTTCTTCAATAGCACCGGGTTAAAGGCAAGGTCTGGCTTCGCTTCGTCAGCGACGCGCTCCTTTGGCTCTTCAAAGTTGACGAAGACCTGGAGTTGATCCTGCAAGATGCGCGCAGCATAGGCGACTGCGCTCTCTGCAGTAATGGATCCATCAGTTTGAATCTGCACCGCCAGCTTATCATAGTCGAGTATCTGACCTTCACGCGTGTTCTCAACTTTGTAGGAAACCTTCTTAACCGGACTGAAGAGGGAGTCTACCGGTATCAAGCCAATCGGTGCATCTTCTGGGCGATTCTTGTCTGCGGCAACATAGCCCTTTCCAGAATTAACTGTCAGCTCCATACGAAGCGTAATGCCCTCGTCTAGAGTGCAAACCACCAGATCTGGATTAAGCACCTCAATGTCCGCAACATCTACAATCTGACCCGCAGTGACTTCACCAGGGCCTTCAGCATTAAGCGTAAGACGTTTTGGCCCTTCAACATGCATGCGCAGCTCAAGCTGCTTCACGTTAAGGATGATATCGGTGACATCCTCTCTCACCCCTGGAATCGAAGAAAACTCGTGAAGAACACCTTCTATCTGAACTGCCGTTACTGCCGATCCTTGAAGTGAAGAAAGAAGAACGCGACGTAATGCATTGCCAAGTGTAAGACCAAATCCGCGCTCAAGCGGTTCAGCTATAATGGCTGCATGACTTGTATTGTCAGCCGTTGTTTCGATATTCAACTTTTGGGGTTTAATTAATTCTTGCCAATTTTTTTGAAACACTGCTTTTCCTCATCGTTTTCCGGGCAGAGAAATACACGCTGCCCAATTCGTTCGATGGCAAATTTGATGTGCTTTTACACAGACTACTTATTAGTTAGACACGGCGGCGTTTGGGTGGCTTGCACCCATTATGTGGAATCGGCGTGACATCACGAATGCTCGTAACGTTCAAACCGACGGTTTGAAATGCACGTAAAGCAGATTCACGCCCTGAACCCGGGCCGCAAACCTCAACTTCTAATGTGCGCATGCCGTGCTCAATCGCCTTTTTCGCTGCGTCTTCTGCCGCGACCTGGGCGGCATAGGGTGTTGATTTACGTGACCCTCTGAACCCATGCGAGCCCGAAGACGACCAGGAAATAGCATTTCCTTGAGCATCGGTAATGGTAATTATGGTGTTGTTAAATGTCGCATTCACATGCGCAACACCACTGACAATATTCTTTTTCTCTTTTTTGCGCGGCCGCGCAGATGCCTTGGCCATCCTATTTGGCTACCTTTTTCTTGCCCGCAATTGCGCGCGCAGGCCCCTTGCGGGTACGTGCATTCGTATGCGTACGCTGACCACGGACTGGCAAACCTTTACGATGGCGTAGTCCACGATAGCAGCCTAAGTCCATGAGGCGCTTAATATTCATGGTAACTTCGCGGCGTAAATCGCCTTCAACCATATAATCACGGTCGATTGCTTCTCGAACTTGGATGACTTCTGCGTCTGTGAGGTCAGACACTCTGCGTTCCTTAGCAATACCAACTGTCGCACAAATTTTCTTAGCCTTGGCCTGACCAATACCATGAATATAGCGAAGCGAGATTTCGACACGCTTGTTGGTTGGGATATTGACACCGGCTATGCGCGCCACGTGTTTCTCCTAGTATGAACGAGCGAACCCCCATGCAATTAGAACGCAATGCAAAGGATCGCCGAAAATGAATCAATCCGCTTTGAAGGCGCGGATTATAGAAATCAGCAGCGTCCAGTCAACGCTCAATTCCCTAAATTCTCAGCCAATATCAAGGTTTTCCTGCTTTCAACAGCTACGGAATTAGCCCCCCCGATCATCGCTTTAGAGCCTCAAGAACGCGCCCAATCTTTGCGGAGACCTCGGGGATTGGTACCATCCCGTCTACCACCTCTAATTTGCCCTGGGCTCTATAAAAATCAAGCAAAGGTAGGGTGTTTTTATGATAGACCACTAGCCGATTTCTTAGAGTTTCTGGCGTATCGTCGGCGCGCCCCCCACCCGTCTCTCGGCTTCGCTGCACAATACGATCAACAAGCACTTCGTCCCTGACTCTGAGCTCGATGACAACATCAATGCATAAGCTGCGGCTCAATAGCATGCTGTCGAGAGCCTCAGCCTGAGCAATAGTGCGAGGGAATCCATCAAATACTACACCATCCGCAGAATCCTGAGAATCCAATCGTTCAGCGATAATTCCCACGACGATATCATCTGTAACCAGGTTCCCCTGGTCCATGATGACCTTGCATCGTTGTCCAAGCTCAGAGCCATCTTCTGCTGTCGCGCGCAGCATGTCCCCAGTAGACAGCTGCTTCAAACCCCACTGATTCTGGAGTATTTTGGCCTGGGTTCCCTTGCCCGCCCCCGGCGGACCGAACAGGATGAGGTTCATTGCCGAAATTCCCTGGCGCTCTAACGCCGTGCACCTCTGAGCCGGGCTTTTTTAATAAGCCCCTCATATTGTTGCGCCATAAGATGGCTTTGAATTTGCGCGACCGTGTCCATTGTCACACTGACCATGATCAGGATTGAAGTGCCACCCATAAGAAAACTAGTAATTCCATAATAGGCAATGAGCATTTCAGGAATAAGACAGACAAAGCAAAGATAAGTCGCGCCAATAACCGTGATGCGCGTCATAACATAATCAATGTATTCGGCAGTACGTTTTCCAGGGCGCAGCCCTGGAATGAAGCCGCCATATTTTTTTAAATTATCCGCCATGTCCTCTGGATTATGAACGAGAGCAACGTAGAAGAAGGTAAAAAAGGCGATGCCTGACGCGTAAAGCAACATGTAGAGCGGCTGACCCTGACCGAGTAAAGCCACCACCGTCTGAAACCAACCAGAGATATTCGCAGCATTGAACCCTGCGATCGTTGCCGGAAGAAATAAGAGCGATGAAGCAAAAATTGGCGGAATGACACCCGCCATGTTGATCTTCAATGGAAGATGCGACGTTTCACCACCAAACATGCGGTTTCCCTGCTGCCGCTTTGGATACTGCACGAGTAATCGACGTTGTGCTCGCTCGATAAAGACAATGAACATCACAAGGCCAATTGAGAGAGCGCCTAGACCAAACAGAAACATTGTTGAAATTGCGCCTGTTCGTGCAGATTCAAAGGCCT
>Ga0315338_1004330_pt1 | contig 11344 bp, 8 predicted proteins | sample ASW8metaG_FD_204518 | JGI IMG/M metagenome (GOLD analysis project Ga0315338, IMG submission 204518) | Ammonia-oxidizing marine archaeal communities from Monterey Bay, California, United States - ASW #8 | ecosystem: Environmental > Aquatic > Marine > Coastal | place: USA: California | collected...
GCGACCTCTTCGGAGAAAAGGAATGCATGAACTATTTCAGCGCTGCAGGATATGATGCCAATTAAAGGCGACGCGCTCTAACTGATTGATAAAGAGCGGATTCACAAGAGTATCCGAACCCATGAAATGGGCTCGTCTAAACTTGATTCGCTCTAGGCAACGAAGCGTTGGGGTAACCGTTACGCAGCCAAAACCGCGTCTATCTCTTTGAGGTTCGACGCCGTCAATTTCCACCCCGCGGCGGCGGCGTTCGAGGCCATCTGTTCTGGCCGGGAGGCGCCGGAGATGATGCTGGAGATCGATGGCTGCGCGGCAAGCCAGGATATCGCCAGGGTCAACAGCTCGTGGCCATGATCCCGTGCATAGCCTTCCAAACTTCCTAAAACGTCGAAATTCGCGTTGGCGAGGTATTGGTCGCCGGCCAACCGGCTGCCGGTGGGCGCTGCGTTGTCTCGCCGGTACTTGCCCGTGAGAAGCCCTTTGGCGATTGGATAGTAGGGCAGGAGGCCGATGCCGTTCGTCTCGCAAACGGGTATGAGGTCCGCTTCGATGTCCCGTTCCAGCACGTTCCAGGCATTCTGGGCGGTGACGAAACCTTTCAACCCCAACCGCCTTGCCTCGTCGACGGCTTCCTGCATTTCGGGACCCGTAAAGAAGGAGCAGCCGTAGTAGCGGATTTTGCCCGCCGTCACGAGGTCCTCCAGCGCGCCCATCGTCTCGCCGACCGGTGTATCGGGGTCGGGGCGGTGAAGCTGGTACAGATCGATCCGGTCGGTTTGCAACTTTGTGAGGCTTTGATCGAGCGCGGCGCGAATGTTCTCCGGCGATCCTCGTTTCTTGCCGGCGGCATGGGAGGTCCCGAAGCCGAATTTCGACGCGAGGTATATCTTGTCGCGTTTGCCTTTCAGTCCGCTTCCCATGAACAGTTCGGAATTGCCACCGCCATAGGTTTCCGCGGTGTCGAAAAAATCGATGCCGGCGTCGATCGCCGCATCCATGACGGCGTGCGTTCCCTTCTCGTCCACGCGGCCCCCGAAGGCATTGCATCCGAGGCCCACCAGCGAAACCTTTAGTCCGCCCGTTCCGCCGATGTTTCTTCTTTCCATATCGAGTTGGTTCCCTTGTTGTTACTGAAGTTTTACTGGTCGCCACCAGACCAAAAGGCAATGCTGCCACAGCGGTTTAGCAAATTGAGGCAAGATTGGCGTAGACGGCGGTTTCGAAGTCGAGATAGAGCGCCAGCGCGCCCTCGTCGACGAAGGGCTGTATCTGCGTCAGATAGACGCCGCCGATTCCCTTCGCTGGATCAATCCAAAAATAGGAATTCGCAAGACCTGCCCAGGACAGGCTGCCGGCAGACCGGCCGGTCGGCGCGTCTTCTTCATTGATCATGAAGGTCAGGCCCCAGGATTTTTCGATGCCGGGGAAAAATTCCGCGTCGAGCGAGGCGTCGAGATCGTAGGATGGCAGCCTGCAGACGCGGCAGTCGCCCATCTGGTTTTGCGACATCGCGTGTATCGTTTCGGGATTCAGTATCCGGTTTCCGTTGCCGGTACCTTCGGCAAGGATCATTTGAATCAATTTCAGGTAGTCGCCGACGGTAGAGTACAGGCCGCCTCCGCCCATATCGGAGGGTGGATCCTGCTTGGTTTCCATGTTGAGCGGCACCAGCCCGTCATTCCGCCGCTGGTGGACCTTGGCCAGCCGTGTGCGCATTTCCGGCGAAATTTTGAATCCGGTGCTGTTCATGCCGAGCGGATCGAAGATGTTGTTTTCCAAATAGGAACCAAGCCTTTCGCCGCTCACGGCTTCGATGATTTTACCCGTCCAGTCGATGCTGCTGCTGTACAGCCACTGCTCCCCGGGATCGAATACGAGGGGTGTCATCAAGCCGCGAAGGTCGCCCGTATTGGCGGGCGGCAGATGTTTCAGTTCCGTGTAGCGTTTAATCATTTCATTCCACCTCGCGTACCCAAGACCCGATGTATGGGTCAGCAGGTGCCGCAGGGTAATGGCGCGTTTCGGCGCGCGCATGACAGGCTGGCCGCTGTCGTCGAAACCTTCAAGTACCTGCACTTCGCCGAGATAAGGCGCCCACGCGCTGGCGTCCGTATCGAGCATGAGCCGCCCTTGTTCGACAAGTTGCATCGCCGCGGTTCCGGTGATGGCTTTAGTCATCGAGGCGATCCAGCCGACCGTATCGCTGCTCATCGCGACACCGCTATCTCTCGAGCGTTCGCCGAACCCGGCTTCGTATAAAACGCCATCCCGGTTCACAACCGCAGCGCAAACGCCAACAACACTGCCATCGGCAACGCCGGTTTTAAGAATTTCGTCTATGGCAACCTGAAAACCCATGCGTGATACTTTCTTCGCTTCCATTCGACAGCGATGGTTCGGCCAATATTGAGCCCGAGTGAGTGCCGAGACCGGGCCGGATCAACTGAACTCCTTGCGAAGCAGCGCGGTACCGGCGCCGAGCGCCCTGAGTTTCGCTTCGGCGACGTGACGTGGCAGCGGCGCCATGCCGCAATTGGTGCAGGCGACCATGCGTTCCGGGTCGACGAACCGGGACGCGCGGCGCAAGGTGTCCGCCACCATCTCCGGCGTTTCCACCTCATGGGTCGCGACATCGATCGCGCCGACCAGAACCTCTTTGTCCTTGAGCGCCGCCATCACCTCGTGCGGCACATTGGATCCGGCACATTCGAGTGAGACCTGGTCGACATTGCTCGTATTCAAGGTCGGTAGGAATTCGTCATATTGCCGCCACTCGCCGCCGAGGGTTTCCTTCCAGTCTATGTTCTGCTGGATTCCGTAGCCGTAACAGATATGCACCGCTGTCTTGCATTTCAGGCCTTCGAGCGCCCGGTTCAACGCATCCACGCCCCATACCCGGACGTCCGACATGAAGGCATTGAAGGCCGGTTCGTCGAATTGGATGACGTCGACGCCGAGCGCTTCCAGCTCTTTCGCTTCGTCGTTCAGAAGTTCCGCGAACGCCATCGCCATGTCCGGCCGGCTGCCGTAGTGATTGTCGGCAATCGTATCGCAAATCGTCATCGGGCCGGGCAGGGTGAACTTCAGCTCATGGTCGGTATGGGCACGGCAGAACTTGGCGCCGGCGCTGTGGACAGGGCCGCTGCGGCGGACCTTGGCGGTGACCGTCGGGACTTGGGCTTCATAGCGGTTGCCGCGAATGCCCATCGTGGTCATTTTCTGCCAGTCGATGCCGTCGATGGTCTCGAGAAACCCGTGCACGAAGTGTTTGCGGAATTGCTCGCCGTCGCTGACGATGTCGATCGACGCGTCTTCCTGTACTTTCAACCAGGCGAGTGCGGCATCCTGCTGGCCTTCGAGCAGCGCATCGCCTTCCAGGTGCCACGGCGCCCAAATCATATTCGGTTCCGCCAGCCATGAAGGTTTCGGCAAGCTACCGGCCACGGTCGTTTTGATCATTGTCCCTTGCCCCTCCGGTCGTGATACCGTGATAACGGTACCACATGCCTTGGGTTAGTTCGTCTCGCGTTCGTTCAGCCAACATTGACCGACGTGAAGGCGCGAAGAAATGGAATCCGATAGACTGGACCGCGAGCCATGACGCGGAGTTAGAAACCCCGACAGTGACAGATATCGAAATCCAAGACGAAGGCGCGCCGGAAGGCGCTCCAGCAGGGTCGCTCATGACGCGCTTGGCGATTCGTAATCGCGGACGCCTGCTCGCTTTAGTCGTCCTTGCGGCGCTTGCGGTCCTGCATGCGCTGACTACCGGCACCGGGGGAACGCGCCTTCAGAATGCGATATTCGACGCCTATCAGCGCCTCGCACCACGGACGGTCGAAGCCTTTCCCGTTACGATCGTCGATATCGACGAGTCGGCGCTCGAGCGGTTCGGTCAGTGGCCTTGGCCGCGGACTTTGCTGGCCGAACTGGTCCAGAATACAGCGGCGCTCGGGCCGCTCGCGGTCGGCATCGACATCATCATGGTCGAACCGGACCGATTGTCTCCCGACCGCTTCCTGAAGCACTACCCGGTGCTTTCGACGGGTATCGAAAAGGCGCTATCCGGCCTGCCTTCCAACGACGCGATATTCGCGCAAACCATCCGCGATCTTCCCGTCGTGGTCGGCCGCGCCGCGCTTCCCGTTGTCCCGCCTGGCGCGGCGTCGCGCGTCGTGACCAACACACCGATACAAATAGAAGGGCCCGATCCCAGCGACAGCCTGACGCAATTCGCGCACCAACTGGTCAATGTCCCGGAAATTTCCGAAGCGGCATACGGTCATGGCTATCTGAACGGGCCGCCCGATCCAGACGGCACGGTTCGGCGGATGCCGATCGTGATGTCCGTCAATGGTAAGGTCGTGCCCTCTATGGCGTTGGAGATGACACGCGTGGCGCTCGGCGCCAATTGGCTGACCGTCGTCGGCGATGATGACGGATTTGTCGCTGTTCGGGCCGGGGAAGCCGTCTTCGAGGCCGACGCGAAAGGCATAATCGACCTTCATTTCGCCCCCAGTCACCCGCAGCGGCGCATATCCGCATCCAAAGTGCTTTCCGGCGAACTTCCCCCTGATACGTTCGCCAACCAGCTCGTCCTCATTGGCGTGACTGGACTCGGTCTGACGGACGCGCCGGCGACACCAATTTCGCCCCGTATGGATGGCGTGGAAGTGCAAGCTCAACTCATCGAGAATATCCTGTTCGGGACCCGGCTTATTCGCCCGAGCTACATGCCCTTTGCGGAGTTGGCCGTGATTTTGCTGGCCGGCATCCTGCTAATCGGGGCCATGCCGCGCTTCGGGCCGGCGCCTGGCGCAGTCCTGGTTGCGCTCATCGCGGCTCTGTCAATTGGAGCCGGAGTAGGAGGCTTTACTGAATTCAGGATACTGCTGGATCCTTCTTACCCAATATTGACGTCGGGGCTTGTCTTTGGATCCCTGTTCCTAAGCCGGCATTTGGAAACCGAATGGAATAAGCGGGTTCTCGACGCCAATCTTCGACGCCAGCGGATCGAGAATGCGCGGATGACTGGCGAGTTGACCGCTGCGCGCGAGATCCAGATGGGGATCCTGCCTGGCCTCGAGGCGTTCGCGGCGATGCCTGAGAGTATCGACGCCCATGCCTTCCTCGAACCGGCCAAGGAGGTCGGCGGCGATCTGTACGATATCTTCATGATCGACGACCGCCGCCTGTTCTTCATCGTCGGCGACGTTTCCGGCAAGGGCGTGCCGGCGGCCCTGTTCATGGCGCTGAGCAAGGCCTTGTGCAAAAACGCGGCGTTCCGAAATACGGGTTCGATCAACGAATTGATCAACGGCTCCAACGTGGAGATCATGCGGGAAAATCCATCTTTCCTGTTCGTCACCGTGTTTGCGGGAATTATCGATGTCGAAACAGGTGAGATGGAATACTGCAATGCTGGCCATGATGCGCCCTATTTGCGCCGCCCCGACGGCACGTTGCTAAGCCTTGAAAGCGTAGGCGGGCCTCCAATCTGCGTGATCGACGATTTCGAGTACCCGTCGGAGCAGTTTCAACTCGAGCCAGGCGATTCGTTGCTGGTCTTCACCGACGGCGTCACCGAAGCGATGGATTTGGACGAGGAAATGTATGGATTCGACCGGGTTTCGGCCTATTTCACGTCCATTGACATGGAGGCATCGGCAGAATCAACGGTCGACGGGCTCTACGGTGATATTCGCAAATATGTCGGCGACGCCCCGCCGTGGGACGACATAACGATCATGAGTCTCCGTTATAAAGGGACCGGTTAGACAACCTTTATCGAACGATGACCCGTACCCGTCCCGCGGGTATCGATGCCGGCTTCTGGCCACTACCCCTGATGAGTTTTGCCGCGACGACACGTCTTATTCCGCGTTCGGTCAGGGAGCCCGCGACCTTCTGGGCGCGCTGCAGGGCCAGAAGGTCGCCCCCTTCGCCGGGGCCTGCAAAATAAGCATAGCCGGTGACCTGAACCTCCGCCGCTTGACGGCCGTCGACATCCTTGAAGAGTTTGTCGAGCTCGCCTTGCGACTTCGGGGTCAATTGTAGACTTCCCGGCTCGTAATACAGATTGAAATTGACCGTCCCGGCGGGTTTCGCCGCGAGAGCGGCGGCAAATACGCTGCTGACGTCTTCCTTGGACGCGGTGGCTGTTTCAAGTTTGCCGCCATCGCTGACCGTGACCGACGCGTAGGCTTTGTCGAGGAGGACCGATCCGCCGCCGTCCGTTTCGACAGCGACCTTACCGACCTTACCGTCTTCTCCCGGCAGCAGGACGATGAGATCCGGTTTCGGCGAGCAGTTCGCCAGGGCCAAAAGCGCGAGGACCGCCATGGCTTTCTGTAAGAAACGCATGGCGCGCGATCAGCCGCCTGCCCGAACCAGGAACCGCGTACCGCGCACGCCGAGGATCGTCGCGGGTGTCCGTACCGTCATCGCATCGGGGTATTTTTTGGCGATCTGGCCTGAAATGACGGAGAGCGTGCCGCGCTTCAGCTTCGAATGAAACACGTTCTGCTTCTTCTTGCTGGCGCTAAACTTGAACCGGGTCAATTCGATCGTGCTTTCCGGCCCGGCCGAAAAAAGAGTCTTGTCGACGAATACGATACCGACGCGGCTATCGGTACCCGTCTTCACCGTGTCCGCTTGTTTCAACTCGTCACCGGGTTTGGCCTTTACCGTCTTCCCGGCCCGGACGATTTGAACGTCGCCCTTCAATGTCTTGATTTTGCCGATACCGGCAAAACCAGTTGTCGGCCATACGAGAGCCGCGCCGAGCAAGGCGATGGCGAAGAATGATATAAATCTGTTTTGCATCGTCTCTTTCCAAAAAAATCTGCCGAATTAGAGATGATTCAGTGGCGAATTGCGAGCAAATTTGATGGCGACGCCTGCAATTCCATCCAATGGTTGTCTGCCCGGCGTTAAAATCCGCTTTCGCGTACGAAAACGCCCAACATCGACTTCCAGGCCTTCTCCGCGAGGCTGATATTCTCGGCGGAGATAACCGCGTTACCGCGTGCGATGCGCATAAGCGATCGTTCCGTTCCCTTGATTGATATCCTGGCGCGGTAGTGGGAGGATTGCGGAATCAGCTTTCCAGTATCTGTTTCGTTTACGGCTATGCCGCCGCCGAAGGTCGATGCCAGATAGGCGCTATCAATAACGGTGACGGCGGTTGGATCGATCGATTCGACAATGCCGGTTAACGGCCGGTCGTCGAGGTTCTCCGGGTAGAATTTTACCGACGCCCCGATGTCTACCCGCTTCACGGTTCCTTCCGGGATGTAGGCTTCGATTACGGCTTGCGAACTCTCTGCGATCATCAGCATGGGTTCGCCCTCTGCAACCCAGTCACCCGAACGGGTATCCTCAGGTATTTCGACGACGGTGCCGCCGATCGGCGCCGCGATCGAGAGTTCCGCCCGCTCCCGGCTCAGGCCGGTAAGGCGCGCGTGTGCGGCCTGCAGCTTACTGTCCACGACAAGTCGATTCTGGCGTTGCGCGGGATCGAATCTCTCGAATGCAAGGCGTCGCTCCAATACAGCGACCTGCGCCCGGGCGATGTCGATCGCGTTATCCAGGTCCTGGGACCGCAATGTCACCAACGGCGTACCGGCGGATACGCGCGCTCCCTGCTTAACGGCAAGAGCCACGATGCGTGCTGTCACCGGCGCATAGATCACGGTATGGGCCGTGGGGCGCAATAGGGACGGAACGGTTACGGATGACGCCCAGGGCGTCGCGACGCCGGCCGCCAGTGCCGCGATCAAGATTGCAGTGGTTACGGTCTGCCGGTTCAACGATAAATCTCCAGCACGCTGGGTGTATTGTTTCGCTTCCCGACTGACAGGAAGCCCGATCAACAGCACGATCTCCAGGAAAAATACCAGCAGGCCCGCCAGTTTGAACAGAAAGTGGTAAATCAGCAGTGCTATGCCGACGAACAATATGGCGCGGTAAGCCCAGGTCAGATAGGCGTAAAGCAATAAAATTGTTCGCTTGCCTCGGGGCCAGGTTTCCGGTGGCGGATCGCCGAACCCGAACAGGAATTCGCGCAGCCACCACTTGGCAAGCGCGAAGGCGCGTTCTTGCAGATTCTCGACTTCCAGCAGATCGGAGAAAAGGAAGTATCCGTCGAACCGCATGAACGGGTTGAGGTTCACCAGGATTGAAATCACCCATGTCGTGGTTGCCACCAGAAATGCGGCGGTCTGCAACGCACCGTCGGGCAGAAACGTCCAGGCGAAGGTGGCGTATGCGGCGATAATCAGTTCGGCGCCGATTCCCGCACCGCTGATCTCCAACCTTTGCCGTTTCGACGTCAGTTTCCACGCATCGGTCGTGTCGGTGTAGAGCACCGGCCAGAGCACCATGAATGCGACGCCCATGGTCGGGACGTGACAGCCATGGCGATGCGCGGTAAGGGCATGGCCCAGCTCGTGCAGGATCTTCACGACGACGACCGTGCCAGCGATCAACAGAAAGCTCGACCAATCGAACAAGGCGACGATGGTATCCGTGAAACGATCCCATTGGCGAGCCGCCAGAAACGTTCCCAGAATCCCGATAAGGCAGGTTAATGCGAGGAATGCCTTGGAATAGAACAAGCGCGCGACGGGTTGCAGGAATTCGAGCAGCGGTGCGGGCCGGATCAAGGGAAGCCGGAAAAACAGGTGGCTCCGCAACAGCCGCGCGGTGAAAGAGGGGCGGCTCGCCGCCTTGTCCATCCGCATTTGTCGGACCCGTCGCGTTCCGGCAATTCGCAGAAGATTGTTGCGATCGAGAAACCCTAGGAGAGCATCGACCGTGGGGCCATCGACCGACAATGTGGTTTGCCGGGTCACGTCTCGCGCCAGCTCGGGCGCGGTCTTTCCAGCGCGCCAGCGTGAAATAATTTCAAACTCCGTCCAACCGATGCGGAAAAATTGGTTTCTCGGCGGATCGTAAAGCGTCCAACTTGGTGCCCCCAAAGCGTTCCGGGGACCGTCGAACAAGGAAAGATCCTCGCGGAGCGCAGGTAGCGTCTCAGCGACCGGGATGTCGACCGTATTGGACGCTACAGTCCCAGCCATTGCCGTGCCTTCGCAAGGGGGCGGCGAAACAGGAAATAGAACAAGTTCGTCTTGCCGCCATAGATTTTGGCGGTTCCACGCAGTCCGATCCGGGGTGTATCGGCGCTGCTGTTGAATTCGGCCTTGATCCGGTAGGCGAGGACACCTTCCGGTGTTGCCGTCGCCCGGTAGCTGGACGAACGGACGCGCGCGGACAGTGATTTATCCGGGTCGATGTTGGGAAAGAACACGACTTTCGCCGACGGTTGGAAGTTTATCGCATCGGATATGGGCAACGCCGCTTCCAGCTCGACGGAATTGGGGTCGGCGATCTGCATGATCTTCTCGCCCGCGACGACTGGCCGCCCGATCCAATCGTTCACGTCGTCGAAAATCGCAACACCGGCTTGCGACGCTCGGACTTCAATCAAATCGAGCTGATCGCGGACGCGCTTCGCCCGTGCCGCCTGTACGTCGATCCTGCCCTTCAACAATTGGAGACGGTTTTTGCTTTTTGTATCGAATACCGCTCTTTGCGCATCCAGGCGGTGTTCCGCGCGGGCGACTTCCAAATTCAATTCCGCCAGCCGCAATTGATTGCGCAAATCGGTGGCGTCCAGATCGAGTAGCAGTTGGCCTTTGCCGACCGCTTCGTTCGGCCGCACGTGTATCTGCCGTATCACACCCTTCAATCGGGACCGCACCAGTGTCGGCGTTTCGGCGACGATCTCGGCGGGCGCGAGCACCGTTTGCGGAACAGGGATGAACATCGCCATAACGATGAGCGCAAGAAAGACCCACACGATTTTGCGTTGGAAGAGCCGCCGCGCGACGCGGGAAGTCCAGGGCCGCCGCGCGAGGAAATTGACCCAGGCTACCGCATAGGAATCGACTAGTTGGGCGAGCAGGTATTCGTCATCTTCGTTCCAAGGCTCGTCGCGGCAAACGAACAAGCCACCGAGCAAGCCGCCCTTCGAGCCGATCATCGGAATCCAGACCGATTTCGCCGGTAGCCAATTCACCCATTCGTCGCGAAGGCCCGTCGGTAAGTTATCCGGTCCGATTTCCCTGACGCTTTGGTCCTCGGCCAACGCAATGTGAGCCAGGACCTTTGTAAGCCAAACGATATACGGTGCGTCGGGATCGAGTTCCGGGACGCCGCTGGCGGCCACGACCGCGCCTCGCCGACTGTTTTCGACGGACCATATGGCGGCTTGCCGATAGGCCAGGACGTGATGTGTGTTGTTTACGACGTGGAAGAAGAGTTCTTCCTGCGTGGCGGCGTGGCGCGCCTCGAATTGCAACTGAACCATCCTGCCCAGGCGCTCAAGGCGTGCCTCCAAATGGGGGTGGTCTTTACCGTCCAACAGCCGCTCTCGGCGCGGGAACCTCGAAAATAGCCCGCCCGCCCATTCCTACCATCAGTTCCGAATGGGCGCCGATAATTTTCGCCTTTAGCTTGATGGATTGGCTAACCGGATCGACTCGCGCGCCGATTGCCGTAACCGAGGCGCGGTAGGATTTGGCCAGCTCTTCGATATGAATCGAAAATTCCGCCTTTGGTTTCAACCAGGTCAACCAGTTCGATGGGACAATCAACTCGAGTTCGAGGTCCTTGTCGTCCAGGAGGCCCATCAGCGGTTTGCCGGTCAGGATGTATTGGTATCGACGGACGTGAAGTTCGAACACACGCCCTGAAAAAGGTGCGGAAATTGCGCACCGCTTCAGAATCTCGGACATCACGGACACTTCCGCCTTCGCCGCCGCGGCATTCGATTTCGCCTCGGCGACTTCCAATTCGCTTTTCGCTTTCAGCTTGTGCAGCCTGGCGTAAGCCGTGGCCACATTTGCCGTTTGTTCCGCGAATGTCGCGGCTTTCTGGGCTTTCGCGATTTCGACGCGACAATTGAATTTTACAAGCGTCTGGCCTCTTTTGACACGGTCGCCATCGCGCACCGTGAGCGCTTCGATTTTCCCGTCCATTTCACTAGAAAGCGTCGTGAAGGTTCGAGGCGAAAGATGGATCCGGACTTCGAAAGTTGTACCGCCCGTAGATTGCGCCCGAGAATCCGAGAGCATCCCGCCCAGCAACACGGCGCATATCGCCATCGTTAGAATTATCGTGCGGAAGGTGACCTGGCCAGATAGAGAAATCACGATTGTTGTTAGCGTTGGCATTTGCAATACCGTCAATCGAACAGCGATTTGAACCAACTGAAAAATCGATTTTCCGCTTCCTTCACGCTTGCTTTCGTCTGAGGTTTCGGTTTCGGAGGGTTGGG
>Ga0315338_1004331_pt1 | contig 11343 bp, 10 predicted proteins | sample ASW8metaG_FD_204518 | JGI IMG/M metagenome (GOLD analysis project Ga0315338, IMG submission 204518) | Ammonia-oxidizing marine archaeal communities from Monterey Bay, California, United States - ASW #8 | ecosystem: Environmental > Aquatic > Marine > Coastal | place: USA: California | collected...
CCTGGCCGGCGGTCGAAAAAGGCGTGGCGGCGGCGAAAGCGGCGGATGCCGATTTGCTGATCGCGGTCGGTGGCGGCAGTGTCATCGTCGGCACTCGGGTCGTCGCGATCCTGCTGGCGGAGGACGGCGATCCCTTTGACCTGATGACGCAGTATCCGGAGGGAAAGCCGGCCTACAGCCCGCGGCTCATGGCACAGAAGCCGCCGATCATCAATGTCGTGACGACGCCGAATACGGCGATGAACCGCGCCGGCTCGGGGTTGAAGAACGAAAATCTCGACCACCGGATGGAATATTTCGATCCGAAGACGCGTCCCTGCGCGCTGTTTTGGGACGCCGATGCGCTGCTGTCCGCGCCGCCGGAACTGATCCGCTCGACGGCGACGACGAATTTTTCCAGCACGCTGCGCACCTTGGGCGCGACCGATATGAGTCCGCTCGTCGAAGGCGATCGCCGGCACGCCTTCAAGCTCCTGCACGACGCGTTACCGCGCATCATGACGGAGCCGGATGATGCATCGCTGCGTATCGATCTTTGCGCCGCCGCCTTCCTGCAGAACCGAGCGGCGGATGACGATCAGGGACGGCGTACCGCGCGCGACCAGACGAGCGGCAGCGCCTATGCGCTCGCGACCGCGCTGCATATTCGCTACCACCATGTCTGGCAGGGCGAGTCGACTTCCTGCGTCATGCCGACGGTGACCCGTCTGACGCCGCCCGACAATGTCAGCACCGCGGCACGGGTCGCCGAGGCGCTCGGCGTCTGGCAGGACGGTATGGGCTCCACCGAAGCGGCCGCGGCCACGGCGGACAAACTCGATCAGATCTATCGCGGCATTGGCATGCCGGCACGGCTGCGAGATGTCGACATCCCCAAGGCCGACCTACCGCTGCTGGCGAACGATACGCTGAAGAACTTCAACGCCAATCCCGGCGACCGGCCGGGCGACTACACTGCGCAGATGCTGTCGCTGCTGGAAGCCGCCTGGTAGCGCCTATTCCGCGGCGCTTTTTGCCGGCTTCCGGAAGGCCGGCTGCACCGCTTCGGCGAACAGGCGCATCGAGCGGTGCACTTTCTCCTGGCTGAGCGCGCCGAAATTCATCCAGCAGATTAGATTGTTGATCCCGGCTTCCTCGTTCAAGGTGCGCAGCTTAGCGATGCAGGTCTCCGGCCCGCCGAAGATCATCTGCTCCGTCTCGTGGTCGCCGACTGGGCGGAACTGCCGTGTGGACTTCAGATAATAGTCGACTGCATCGGCGCCCTCGCGCTGAGCTTCGGCGTCGCTTTCGGCGACGAACACATGGCGGATGCAGGCGAAGTCGAGCGGGTCGTCGGTCAGGCCGCGAACCGCCCGTTGTTCCTCGACCATCTTATGTGTTTCGGCCAGCTCGTTTGCCGGTTGCCAGGCGGCGAGCAGCTTGTAGCCGCTGTCGAGCGCGAAATCGATCACGTCGCGCGGTGTGTAGCGGCTGGCGATCCAGACCGGCGGGTAGGGTTGCTGCACCGGCCGGGGTACAAGGCTGAGCCGCGGCACCTTCCAAAACTGGCCGTCATAGGAGAATTCGTCGGTCGTCCAGGCGCCGAGGATGATCTCCAGCGCTTCCTTGTAGCGGTCGAGCTTCTCCTCCATGGCGATGTCGAGCCCGTCGAACTCGTACTTCCGGTAGCCAAGGCCGACGCCGAACTCGATCCGCCCTTCGCTCAGAATGTCCGCCATGGCGACGTCCTCGGCCGTGCGCAGAGGATGTTCCAGCGGCAAGACCTTGACCGCCGATCCGATCCGGACATTCTTTGTGATCTGCGACGCCGCGCAAGCCATCGCGTAGGGCGAGGCGCTGATGCAGTATTCGCCGTCCACATCGGGCACATAGGGGACGGAGGAGAAATGATGCTCGGTTAGCCAGATACTGTCGAAGCCGAGGTCGTCCGCAAGCCGCATCTGATCGAGCTGCTCGCGATAGACCTGCGGCTCCGACTTGGTGAACGGCCGCTCCATCAGATGAAATGTCCCAAAGCGCATGCTCGATCTCCCAACATTTAGGCGGAAAGCCTAGCGCGGGAAATCGATGACGCGCAAACCGGGCGCGCCCTAGGGGTCAGTCTTTCCGCGAGACGAACCAGACATTCATGGGATCGTGCGGCAGGACGTGCCGATCGATGGTCGAGAAGCCCGCTTCACGTAGCATCGCCTCCGCCGTCTCCCAGCCCCACATCGTCCCCAGCCCGACGCCGCCCTGGCCGAGCGATATCGGCATGCAGTGCAGGCATGACATCGCGTACAGAAACGCCGCGAACGGGAAATCGATGTTGTTCTCCAGATGTGCCGATCCGCCGATATCCTGCATCAGATAAACGCCGCCATCGCGAAGAGCACCGTGAATGCCTTTCAGCAGATCGAGCGGATCTTTTTGGTCGTGTACGGCGTCAAACGTGGTGATGAAGTCGTATCGTTCCGCGTCGCGGAATCCCGTCAAGTCGCGTTGTTCGAAACGGATATTCGCAAGCCCGGAAGCGCCATTTCGGGCGGTTTCGATTGTCTCACCGCAAAGGTCGTAACCGGTAAACCGGCTGTTGGGATAGCGCGTTGCCAGGGCGGTGAGCGCCTGACCGGAACCGCAGCCCGCGTCGAGAACGTCGATCCCGGTCTCCAGACGATCCGCCAGTCCCGCGGCGAGCGGCAAAACCGTGTCGAACATTTGATCGACCACTGCCTGCGCGCTGTCTTCTGACATGATCGTATGGAAGCAGGGATAGTCCGCGTAGCTTGTCCCGTCACCGCTGCGAAAGCGTTCCAGGATCGTTTCCTGCGCCGTCCCCGCCATGGGCACGAACTGCGCATAGACGGAAAGATTGCCGAGTGGCGCGCCACGGGTCAGGCAGGCCGCATGCGCTTCCGGCAGGTGATAAGCGCGCGAACCCGGTTCGTATTGGACGATACCGCCGGTCACCATGGCGGCCAGCCACTCACGCACATAGCGTTCCGACAGACCCGCCGACTCTGCGATTTCCAGGCTTGTACGGGGCGGTTGTCCGGCCATGCGGTCGAACAGCCCGGTGCGGTGTCCGATCGACAGCATGATCGCGATCGCACCCGAATTCACGATGTCGCCAATTTGCTCGGCAAAGGTTTCTGCGGCCGTGTTTTCCGTAATTTCGGCCAGTTCGGTAACAGCCATTTTAGGTCTCCTGTCTATTCCAAAGGTTGGTGTTGGGCGGAACCTAGAGGCGTCTGCGGGATGTCGTAAGAGACATAATGGACACAAACAGTGGTTTTTATGCCAAGGTATAGCGATGAAACCTGCAGATAAGACCGACATTGTTTCCGTCTGCCTGCTGGCGCTTCCGGATGGCACGCCGGCGGCGCTCTATGGGCTGTACGAAGTCCTGTCTTCCGCCGGGGTCGTCTGGCCAATGTTGACCGGTGCTGCCGCAGGCGCACCGCGTTTCGAAGTGCGGATCGTCGGCCTGTCGGCGGAGACGTTCAATTGCGCCGTCGGGGTCCCGGTGTCGCCGCATATGGGGATCGCGGATGTCGCCCGCAGCGATATCGTCATCGTGCCGGATGTTGCGATCGCTTCGGACGAAGATCCGCGCGGTCGGTGGCCGGCCGCCGTGCGGTGGCTGCGAAGCCTGCATGAGGGCGGTGCGCTGGTCTGCACGGTGTGCACCGGTTCGTTGCTGCTGGCCGAGGCCGGTCTGCTGGACGATATATCGGCGACGACGCACTGGTCGGCGGCGGATATGATCGCGCGCTACTATCCGGCGGTCCGGCTGCAGCCGGAAAGGGTGCTCGCCCTGGACGGCGAGGCCGACGGAATCATCACAAGCGGCGGTGCGGCGTCCTGGGAAGATCTGGCGCTTTACCTGATCGCGCGGTTTTGCGGGCAAGAGGAAGCGGTCCGCATCGCGAAGGTGTTCGTGTTGGGGGATCGCAGTGAGGGGCAACTGCCCTACGCGGGTTCCGCAATGCCGCGACAGCATGACGACGCTGTCGTGGGCGCCATTCAGCAATGGATCGCCGATCATTATATCGAGCGTGCGCCCGTCGCCCGCATGGCCGAACGGTCCGGGTTGCCGGAACGCACCTTCAAACGCCGCTTCAAGATTGCAACGGGCCGTACGCCGGGGGACTATGTGCAGACCTTGCGGATCGAGGAAGCGAAGCAACTGCTCGAGACGACCGGCGATCCGACCGAGTCCATCGGATTCCAGGTCGGTTACGAAGATCCCGCCTACTTCCGGCGGCTGTTCAAGCGGCGGGCCGGGATCACCCCGTCGCGCTATCGGCAGCGCTTTCAGGCGATCGGCAAGGTGAGAGACGATTGACGTGTTCGCGACGGCTCTTTGCCGACGCCATTAAGGGGAAAACATTATGGATTTCGGATTGCATCTCGGGACACGCGGCGCGGCGGCGAAGACGGACGGGCTTCGCCTGTTGGCACAGCGCGCAGAAAAACTGGGCTTCGCCTATCTGGGTCTCAGCGACCACATCATCATCGCGCACGCGATCGATCCGAAATACCCGTACAGCGATGACGGCAACTGGCCGGGCCTCGATACCGGCGATTGCCTGGACCAACTGACTTGCCTGACCTATGCCGCGGCCGTGACCGAGAAGATCCGGCTGTTGACGTCGGTCATGGTGATCCCGCACCGCCCGGTGATTCAAACCGCCAAGCAGCTCGCCACCGCCGACCTGTTGTCAAAGGGGCGGATCGTGGCCGGCGTCGGGGTCGGCTGGATGCGCGAGGAACTGGCGCTTCTGAGCGCCCCGCCCTTCGAGCGGCGCGGTGCGGCGTCGAACGAATATATCGAAGCCTTCAAAGTGTTGTGGACCGACAAGGCGCCGCGCTACGACGGCGAGTTCGTATCCTTCGACAATGTCTCCTTCGAACCGAAACCGGTGCAGGCCGGCGGCCCGCCGATCTGGATCGGCGGCGAGGGCATGGCCGCGCGCAAACGGACGGCGCGGCTCGGCGATGGCTGGTACCCGGTGATGCGCAACCCGCGCCACATGATGGATACGCCGGACAAGTTCGCCGCGGCCCTGGCCGACATTCACGGTTTTACCGAAGAGGCGGGCCGCGATCCCGCCAAGATCGACACCGCGATGTTCGCACCAACCTACAAACTCACCGCCGAGCCGGGTGGCGCCGACCGCTGGGCCTTCTCCGGTTCGGCCGAACAGATCGCCGCGGATGCAAGTGCGTTTGCCGACGCCGGGTTGAACACCGTTCTGATCGGGTTCGAAGACAGCGACGTACAGCGCTCCCTCGATACGATCGAGGCTTTCGCGAGTGAGGTGATGCCGCTGGTCAGTTAGACGGCACCCGCCCGAGCGGGTCGCCGAAGCGTTCCAGCAGGACGTCGTCGAAGGGGACGCCTTCGGCGGCGAACCAGCTGCCGGGGCGGGTTTTGTAATAGTCGTGCAGGCGCGGCGCTTCGGGTTCCGACCCGTCGGTGAGCGCCTCGGCGGCTTCCATCACCGTGCGGCGGAAGCGGACGATGGCGGCGTCGGTCGCCGTCAGGTTTTCGCGCGTGCGGTCGACGATATAGCCTTGGCTTTGCTGGATCATCGCGTCCTGCTCCATGAGCCCCTTTACGCCGGTATAGCTGCGGTGCTTTTGGTCGTCACGGTCGATCTCGAAATCATTCGAGCGGTTCTTGAGCGGCCGGTAATCCTCGCCCAACTTGGCGATCACGCCATGGCCGTTGCGCAGTTTCTCGCGTTCCGCATCGTCGATGGTGCGTTCCGGATTCCAGGCATAGGTGAAGACCCAGGCGGCCTCGTCGTCGACCGGCACGACGGTAAAGCCGAAATAGGTCTCGCCCGGCATCGCCGAGGGGCCGGTGCCGTGCGAGGGCAGCAGGTATTGCGTCATCCGCCAGTATTTCTCGCCGTCCGCTTCGCGCATGCCGCCGACGACGAAGCCGACCTCGTGCTCCTTGATCGAGAATTGCGGCATCGGGTCGTTGCGGATCCAGCGCAGGCGGCGTTCGTCGGCCGGCGCGTCCGGGTTGGCGTTCGACGGCACGCTCGGCGCCGGCATGTGCAGAAACGAGAAGTGCGAGGTATCGAGATCGCCTTCGATAATCTGCGCCCAGTTGCATTCCAACAGCTGCTTGGTGACGTAGCGGTTCTCCGGCGCGATTTGGCCGAACTCGAGCTGCGGGATATCCGGCAGCACGCCGCCGGGCAGTTCTTCCGCCGGCGGACCCATATAGGCCCAGACGAAGCCGCCATATTCCTGTGTCGGATAGGCTTTCACCCGCATCGTATCGTGCATGCGCACGCCGGGCGGCACGTTCGGCAGATCCATCGCCTTGCCGTCCACGCCGAATTTCCAGCCGTGATAGACGCAACGCAGGCCGCATTCCTCGTTGCGGCCGAAGAATAGATTGGCGCCGCGGTGCGGGCAGGCGGAGTCGATCACGCCGATGCGGCCTTCGGTGTCGCGGAACCCGACCAGCGCCTCGCCCAGGATGTTGATTCGGACCGGTGGTCCATCCGGCTCGCTCAGCTCCTCCGACAGGGCCACGGGCTGCCAGAAACGCCTGAAGTACTGGCCCATCGGCGCTTCCGGCCCGGTTCGGGTCAGCAGGTCGTTTTCCGCGGCGGTCAGCATGTTCCATCCTCCTTGATCTCCGATCTTTATAGGAGTTTCAGAGGAGTTGCGAAACGGCTTCGGCGGACGGCAAGCAAGTCATCACGACCCGCACGCGGCGAAACGCGCCTACGAAGAACCCGGCATCGGCAAGCCGCGCGACCTGATCAGCCTGATCGAACCGCCGGTACTCGGCCTGCATTGTCGGCATGGACGGGGTGTAGTCGTTCCGAACCAGCCGATATGCCGGTAAGACTCGAATAGTAATCGACACGCGCGATCCCGGCTGACAGGCTTGCCAATAGTGCGTTGCGCCAATGGCGCGATGGTGAAACCGCGTCTTTTGCAAGAGGATCAGATGGTCGACGAATTCGTTCTGTACGAAGTCAAAAACAAAATCGCCTACATTACGCTGAACCGGCCGGAGCGGTTAAACGCGCTCGGTGTCGAGCTGTCCAAGCAACTCATCGCGGCGCAGGACCGCGCCGAAGCGGATCCGGATGTCCGCGTGCTGCTGCTCAAGGCGAACGGGCCGTCATTCTGCGCCGGTGCCGATTTAAAATCGGGCGATCCCGGTACGGGTAAAGACAGCCGGAGCTTGCTCGCGCACAGAACTTATACGGAAAATGGATATCTTCGGTTCAAGCCGACCGTCGGCGCGGTGCACGGATATGCGCTGGGTGCCGGCTATTACCTGGCCGTGCGCGGTTGCGATATTTGCGTTGCCGCGGAATCCGCGCAATTCGGTTTTCCGGAGGCGCGTGCGGGGGTGGCATTGCAGCACAACGCATATCTGCCCTTCTCGCCGTTCAAACACATGCTGGAATTCTTGATGCTGTCCTGGAAAGGCGGGGAATTGATGAGCGCGCAGCGCGCCTTCGACCTGGGCGTCGTCAACAAGGTGGTGGCGGCCGAGAACCTGCTGGGAGAGGCGGAACGCTACGCCGAACTCCTGAAAAGGATACCGCCGCTCTACATCAAGAACCTGAAAGAAGGGTTTTATAAGGAAGTCGACAGCCCGCATACCGTTACGGAACGCCACCTCGTCGAGCACGTCTATCCGCAGCGGGAAAGCGAAGACCTTCAGGAAGGGCTGGAGGCTTTCCTGGAAAAACGCGAGCCTGATTTCAAGGGTCGGTAGTAACGGCGGTGCGACCCTGCTTATTCGTCGATAAGCGTCTTCGCCTTCCGGAGGCCTTCGCTGAGGTAGCCGGAGAAGCCGCCATGGCCGTACCAGTGCTGTTTTGGCGACCAGTTATCCAGAAAATCGGGCGATAAGTCGTTAAGATCGCCCATGATCGACTTCGCGTCTGAGGCGCGGCCCATGTGGCCGAGACTGGCGAGAAGGGTGATATAGGGACGCGCTACGGTCGGTTGTCTTTGCATCGCGCGGCGCGCCCATTTCTCGACTTCTTCATGTTCCCCCAGGATCGCATAAGCCGATGACCGGACGGCCAGCATGGCCCAACCCATCGGATCGTTCGGGCTGAGGCGTTCCGCTAGGTCGAGCGCCGAAAACGCTTTTTCTGCCTCTCCGCTAAGCGCGAATGAAAGCGCCAGCCAGAAATGGCCCCAGGCCAGGCTTGGATTAAGCCGAACCGCCGTTTGCAGCGCATCGATCGCCGCCGGATAATCGTTCTGAACTATAAAGGCGCCGCCAAGCGCCCAGTGCGCCAAAGGATCGCGGTCGTCGCAAGCAACGGCATTTCTCGCGGCTTCAAGACAGGCTCTTTTGATCTCGTCACCGGCGCTCAATTCGAAGCCGGCTGAGAAAAGTTGAAAATGCGCGTAGGTAAGATGGGCATACGCGGCTGAAAAATTCGAATCGTACTCGATTGCTTGCGTGAAAAACGCGCGCGCGCGCTCATTGTCCGATTTCGTGAAACGCCAAACATGCCAAAGGCCGCGCTGGTACAGATCCCAGGCATCCAGATTTCCCGGAGGTTTCAAGCGCGCCCGCTCCTGTTCCGCGCGGCTAAGCTCTGACGACATTTGGGCAAGAACAGTTTGCGTGATTTCGTCCTGGACCTCGAAGATGTCATCAAGGTCGCGGTCGTATCGTTCCGCCCAAATGTGGTTGCCTGACGCGCCGTCGATTAGCTGGGCCGTAATCCGGACCCGATTGCCGCCCTTGCGGACGCTTCCTTCGAGGACATATCGGACACCTAATTCCTTAGCGACGGCGGATACGTCGACGGCGCCCCCCTTGTAGGTGAAGGTCGTGTTGCGGGCGATCACGAACATCTGCCGAACCCGGCTCAATGCGGTGATGATGTCCTCGCTGATGCCATCGGCGAAGAAATCCTGTTCCGGATCTGCCGACAGATTGGTAAAGGGTAGGACGGCGATAGAGGGTTTTTCCGGTAGTGTTAATTCGGGTCCCGCACCCGCTGCGCTGTTCTGCTCACCGGCCACGGACCAGAGCCATATCCGCACAGGCTCTGCGATATTCTTGAGTGTCAGTGCACCGATATCCGAAAAGATTTCGTCCGATTTGCCGCGAAGGTGCCGGTAGGCATCGTCTGAAATGGCGACCCCATCGGGCTTTGCGACTTCCTGCAAGCGGGCTGCGATGTTGACGCCGTCGCCGAAAAGGTCACCGTCTTCGACGACGACATCGCCGAGATTGACGCCGATCCGCAACGCAAGGCGCCTGTCCTCCGAAAACCCAGCCGACCGTTCCGGGGTCTGCTTTTGAATTTCGATGGCTGCTGCGACGGCATCGACGACGCTCGCGAATTCTGCCAGCAGGCCGTCGCCCATCAGTTTTACGATGCGGCCGCGGTGTTGCTTCAGAGTCGGCTCGATGACTTCCCTCTGATAGGTCCGCAGCCGGTCCAGCGTCTCGGATTCGTTGGCCCCGATAAGGCGCGAATAGCCGACGACGTCCGCTGCGAGTATTGCCGCCAGCCTCCGTTCCACCAATTGCCCCTTAAGAGTTTCCAGCCAGTAGTGCGGATGCTACTGCACGCCATCGGCCACGCCCAGCCTCATTGATCCGTTCGCCCGTATAGTAGGCAAACCAATAGGCGATAGATGAAGCTGGCGATCGTTTCGGCGCTACGCGAACACCTGTCACAACAGCACCGCGCCACCGACGAGCGCCTGCGCAGCGAGCCGCCGGTGCTCGGTCGGTATCGTCGGCATGGACGGGGCGTAGGCGGCGCTGATCGGCGAATACCGTTCGTAGACAATGTTATAACATTTGTATATACTTTTTTAGGCTATCTGGCTCCAAGGGAGTGCGTCGCCATGCGGCTGAAGCTGTCTAAAATCGGGAATTCCGTCGGCCTCGTCCTTCCGAAAGAGGCCCGCGACCGTATGAAGGTCGCCACGGGAGATATCGTGTACCTGACCGAAACGCCGGAGGGGTACACGCTGACGCCTTACGACCCCGACTTTGCCACACAGATGGACGCGGCCCGCAACATCATGAAACGGCGGCGCGGCGCGCTTCACGAACTGTCGAAGTGATGCCCTATGTCTGGGTCCGGACGGATGTGGTTCTGGCCTTGCATGACGAACAACTCGCGGAACATGGCGGCCCCATGGGCGTTCGGGACTTTGGTGGTCTCGAGTCCTGTTTGGCACGGCCGCAAAACATGGCGGCGTATGATACGGAAGTTGATATCGCCGCGCTGGCGGCGGTATACGCTTTCGGGATCGCTCGAAACCATCCCTTCGTGGACGGCAACAAGCGTGTTGCGCTCGTCGTGGCTGAATTGTTTCTCGAACTGAACGGGTATGAACTTGTCGCGTCCGACACGGAATGTGTCGTGACGATGATCAGCCTTGCCGATGGAAGATTGTCGGAAGAGACGTTGGCGCAGTGGTTTACGGACAACGTCCAAACGAAACCAACTTCAGCCTAAGCGAACACCTGCCACAGCAGCACCGCGCCACCGATCACGATGACGACGTCGAAGATGCCGTTGTGGAATTCGGCGGTGAAGCGGCGGCTGATCCAGCGCGCGGTCAGGGTGCCGGGTGTCGCCATCGCGCCGATCAGCACCGAGAGGAAAACGAGGTTCCAGGGCAACGCGCCGAATCCGGCGTAAATTCCGGTCCGGACTAGGCCCAGCAGAGCGGAGATAGCGGCGTCGGTGGCGATGACCTGGTTGCCTGCCAATCCAGCCGCCATCAGTATCGACAGGAGTACGATGCCGGTACCCGGTGTCGCGCCCATCAGAAACCCGAAACCGAATGACGCGCCGGCGAAGCTTGCGCCTTGCAGCCGGACTTGCAGCCGCCGCAGCAGATAGCGCAGCGGCACCATCGAGATCAGCAAACAGCCAATTAGGATTTGCGCACCGCGTCCTGTCAGCAGGGTGAACCAGTACGCGCCCACCGCCGTCGCCGGCAGGGCGCAGAGCGTGACGAACACCACCTTGCGCCGGTCGAGAAACTTCCAGAAGGTGATCGCGCGGGTCGGGTTGGTGATCAGCGCGGCGAGCGATATCACCGGTACCACCGACTCAGCGCCGATCAGGGGCACGAGGATCAAGGGCAGCAACAGACCCGTGCCATATCCGGCGATACCGCCCACGATCTGCGTGAAGAACGAGAACGCAGCGACCATGAGCAATTGTTCAAGGGAGAGGTCCGCGAACATCAACGCGCCCGGCTGGTGGAAGGGTCGCACACGGTAGTCGGGGGGCGGCGAGGCGACAACCGTCGGTGCCGCGCTTCAGAGGTCGGCGATGAATCCCTCAATCAGCGCGTTGACCTTGTCTGGAA
>Ga0315338_1004332_pt1 | contig 11341 bp, 7 predicted proteins | sample ASW8metaG_FD_204518 | JGI IMG/M metagenome (GOLD analysis project Ga0315338, IMG submission 204518) | Ammonia-oxidizing marine archaeal communities from Monterey Bay, California, United States - ASW #8 | ecosystem: Environmental > Aquatic > Marine > Coastal | place: USA: California | collected...
CGTGCCAACGGTGACAAGATGCAAAATTCTCTAAGAGAACTCTTGCAGACCTTCTGCAGATTACTTATAGTACCCGTCATGCGGTTCTTCTCCTCCCACTCCCTTCGAACAAACCAGGCCGGCCATCGACCTGGCGTTCGACGATCAGTCACTGCCCGGAGGATCGCCGCGATGTATCGACCACACTCTAAGAACTGTGCGGTCAAAACCCCGAGACCGCAGGAGGCATTCGTGAAACTTCACCGACTGGTACTGGCCGCCGCGATGACGGCACTCTTCATGGGCCCGGCGCAGGCCAACTCCCTGATCGAGTTGGGAGCGAACTTCGTTCCTGTAGCTATCTCCAATGACGGAAGCGTCATCTCCGGGAACGACCGAGCCACTCTTCAGCCGTTCACGTGGACGGAACTGGATGGCATCGAATTCATCGGTGGCAAGGAGGCGATGGATATCTCCGGTGATGGACAGATCGTCGCCGGCAATGTGACAGACAACACCTTCGAGACCGCGGGGTCCTGGAACGAATTGGATGACTGGACCCTCCTCGGCCCTGTTCCGGGCGGCGCGTCCTGCGACGCGTTTCTCTCGAGCTCATGGGGTACCAACCTGGACGGATCCGTCGTCGTTGGGCTTGGATGGGTCGACGGTTGCAAGGCGCACGCGATCCGGTGGGAAGAGAGCACGGGTGTCGTCGATCTGGGTAGCACGGTGCCCGATCGCAGCAGCCGGGCCAATGATGTTTCCGATGACGGTTCGGTAACCGTTGGGTGGCAGGATGCCTCCAATGGGACCCGTCAGGGTGCCTATTGGACGGAAGGTGCCTTTGCTGCAACGCAAACCCTGCTCGTTACTGCGGGCAATGCGCCCGTTGGCGAGGCGTTTCGAGCGAACACTGATGGCTCGATTATCGTCGGTGGTCCCATCTTCGGTTCCGGACACGCCTACCGTTACATGGCCGGAGGATCGGCCGAGAGCATCGGCGGACTTTCTGGATTCCAGTGGACGTCCCGTGCGCTCTCCACGAGCGAGGACGGCTCCGTGGTTGTCGGCTTCTCAGGCTTCGGTTTCGATCGGGCTGGCTTTATCTGGATCGAGGGTGAGGGCATGATGAACCTCCAGGATTACCTGATCGGTGAAGGATTTGAGATTCCTGCCGGTTGGAACATCGCGGCCGCCAGCGACATCACCCCCGATGGCAACGTCATCGTGGGTTACGCGATCGACGAATCCTTCAACTTCCAGGGTTTCCGGGTCGAACTTCTGGACGTTGCCAATGCCGAAGTTGGCGAACCTCAAACGAGCGAACTTCGACTCGATACCTCCCCGAACCCCTTCCGGTCTTCGACGACGATCCGGTACACGATCCCCACCGAGGATGATGTAACGCTCACCGTATTCGATGCCAAAGGTCGTAAGGTACGGAGCTTGTTCTCCGGTACCGTCGCAGCGGGTCAGCACGCTGTCGATTGGGATGGTCACGATCAGGAAGATCGCCAAGTCTCGCCGGGAGTCTACTTTCTCCGGGCAAGTGGACTGCACGATCAGATGACAACTCGGATCACGTTGCTGCGTTAACGCAAGAGTCCGTTCGTATCAGCGGCCGCCCTCGATGACTTGGGGGCGGTCGTTTCTTTTTGGGGGAGGTGCGACTCCGGATCCATCCATCTGCTGTTATCATGCGAACGAAGTAGCGACCCGAGACGACACGTCGGCCAATTCACTCGGGAGATCACAAATGGACCTGGCTAATCGTCACCCGGACCGCAGCCCAGATGTAGGGGAGATGCTCCGCGTATTGCAGCGAAACCAGGTTCGCTTTGTTCTTGTCGGCTCCGTTGCCGCGGCGATCTACGGCGTTGAGCTCCAGCCTGGCGATCTCGACGTCGTACCAGAAACCAACGAGGCAAATCTCGAGAGCTTGATAACGGCACTTCGTGAAATGGAGGCCCAGCCCAAAGGTCCGTTTGGGGAATGGACGCAGTTGGAGTCAGGTGAGAAAAAGTGGTTATCCCGGCCCACGACAGACCAGGAGCTGGCCGAGTGGTCCGCGGATGTGGGGAATCTGGAAACTCTTGATCACCTCTATCTCACCAGGTTTGGCAACTTTGATGTGGTCCCGGAACTCGCGGGGACTTACGAGAGTCTCGAACCCAGGGCAGACCTAGGCGATTGTGAGGGTTACGAAGTGTTGGTGGCCCATATCGATGATCTCCTGGCTCGTTTGACCGTCCCCCGTCGAGAAAAGGACATTCCGCGGGTCGAGCAACTCCGGGACATTCAGCGTCGCGGTCCGTCACGCGGGGCGTGACTCGACCTGCAAGGTCTTTGCGACCATATCGAGCTGGATATCCAAACCCTTCTTCACTCCGCCGCCCACCAGCATCATAAATTTGAAAATGGGGACGAGGATCGGGCCTCGGCGGATGATCGTCTCTCCTTCGATCGAAACGTTGCACCCGCCTTCGACACTTTCGAGTAAGTACATCCATCGACTCGTCATGGGGAGTTTCGTGCTCTCCATATTGCGGGTCATGGAACGGGGCTCATCGGACTCGACTGTTCGGACTCGGATGACTTCGCCTCGCCCCATGTCCTCGGTCCAGGTCGGTGCTCCTTCGTGATCTTCGATGTTGGCGACCGCTTTCATCATTTGTCCCGTCATGGGGTGACTGGAGAAGTCGGCAAGGGCGGTCCAGACGTCCACCTGACTGCGAGGAAGAAAAACCTTCGTACGTCCTGTGAATCGTTCGGGAAGTAAGGAACCGACCACCAGCGGAACCAGGAACAGGCCCAGGAACCCAAGTCCTACCCAGATAATCAAAACGCACCCCCTTCGTCGTCGAGATTCGACCTACGGTTCCGCCTGAGGATAGCGTTCCGAAATGGTCGTCCGCCAGAAAATCGAGTTTCGAGGAGAGTGCTTCGCCCAGCGTACTCTCGTCGCCACCGAAAGGACCTCGTGACTCCTTCCATGGTAGAGTCGGCCCAGGCCCACGGTGATTCCCACTACGTCGAGTCCCAACCCGTCATCCCCGGGGCCTGGGGGGATCGTTCTGATGGTTGTTCGATCGAGACAGGACCCGCTCTGGCCGCAGCGTCTTCGTGAGTCCCTCGAGCAGTTGGGGGTTGCAAGTGACCCAGAAACCCGACAACGAACTATGGGTGCAGCCTGGACCCTTCTTAACTCGGTCCTCCTACGCGACCTTCGTTCGGAGATGCGTCGCCTCGGTTCGGTCTCTCCAGAAGAAATCCTCGATATCGCTGCAGATAAGTCGTTGGAACTTCTCCGTCGGGCCGAAGCTCAACAGTGGAAGGTAGACGAAAAGAGTCCGGCCGAGATCGCCGGATTCCTGAGAAGAGTCGCTCAGAATGGCCTTATCGACTGCTTACGGAAGTCCGGACGTGAGGTTGTGCTCGGCGAGGGTGGTGTCTCACTCGATTCGGGGGCCGGCCCGAGCTCCGATGCGTGGGGCGACTCGTCGCGGAACATTGGTCCCCAGGAACGCCTCGAGTGTAAGGAATTCGCCACGTCTCTGCGGGATTGTGTCCAGACGATCCAACCCCGTTCGCGGTTGATCTGGTTTCTGCGTGTCTTTCTCTCGCTGTCGGGGAATGAAATCGCTGGGCACCCCAAGGTTGGGCTGACGAGGAACCACGCAGACATGGTGCTGCACCGGGCACGAGAAGCGATTCGCGAGTGTATGGAGAAGAGAGGGCACGATGGAGACGTGCCGCGAGGTGGGAGCTTGGCAATTTTGTGGAAGATCTTCTCATCAGATCTGGAAACCCTGGATGGCAAGCATGAGTGACGACGGGATCCTTGACCGAGGCCGGACCCACTTCGGAGATGGAGTTCATCTCGATTCAGATGAACTCCTGGATCTTCTTCACGACTTCGCGCCGGCGGAAATCAAACAGACGTGGCTTCGCCACCTGATCACCTGTACGAGTTGCGAATCGGACTTTCGCGATCTTCTGAGCGACCGCGAGCGGCAACGTGCGAACTACACCCTGGTGACCCTCGCGGATGGGACCGTAGCGCTGGAGCGGAACGCTCCCGTCGAGGAGCCGCCAAAAGCCAGTCGTGAAGGGGCGCAACGGCCGTCCTTGTTGGGAAGATTGCGGGAGCGGCTTCGGTCGCGTCCTCGACTTGTTTCGATTTCGGGGAGTTGTGTCGCGGTTGCGGCCGTTGCGTTGATCTGGTTCCGGTCGACAGACTCGGACTCCTGGCAGACGGGACTTCACTCTCTGCCAGTCGGATCAGAGCAGGTTCAGGTTCGTGGAGCCTGGGCGGATGCGGATCCCGGCTTTGCCCGCGGCCTCGAACTCTATCGCGACGGCAACTACGAGGATGCGGTGATCGAGCTGAAGCAGGCGACGGCCGAGGGAAGCCGGGAATCGGTGCGGATTCTCTACTTGGCAAATGCTAATGCCCAACTTGGGGATGCGAACACGACTGTTCTCCTGCTTGAGAGTATCGATCTCGCCCTGATTCCGGATCCGTGGGCTGCGGGTGCACAGTGGACGCTAGAGGCAGCGCTCCGCGAAACTGGACGCACGGCGGATGCGGACGCGATTCTGGAAACTCTCTCGCGGCGAGAGGACACCTGGGGAACGCGAGCCCGGGAACGTCAACGAGAGCTCTCGTTGAGCGGTGATCGATAATGACGTGCCACAACGTTCGATTCTCCGTCACGGTCCTGATTACATTTGCTCTCGCCAGCCTGACGGGACCGGCCGAAGCGAGCTCGCCGGAGCAGGCACCGTCGCAGGTTCAGTTGCCGGTTCGTTCTCCGGCGGATTCACTCGTTGCAGCCGTATACGAACTGCAGCGGGAAGGTCGTGTGGGAAAGGCCCACGAAGCGAGTGAAGAGCTTCTGCGTCTGCGTCGTTTGGAAGCCGCGCCAGACTGGAAAGTCGAAGATGCCGTCCGTCTTCTTTCGACCGCAGAAATCTGTCTGGGTATGGATCAGAAAGCTCTGGATGGGCTCCGGGACTTATACTCGTGGGCTGACAGTATTCCCACACTTCTCCGCGCGGGTAGATTCGAAGACGCCAGAGTCTTGGCGGAGAAGCGGCAGGACCTGGGACGAAACCTCTTTCCGAGAGTCCACAAACAGAATCTCGATGCGCTCGCCGACCTGGCAGTGAGTCAACTGGAGCTGGGCAACTACGCGGTTGCGCTCGAAATTTATGAAGAGGCGGCGGCGGGTTTCCGCCGGCTCTATGGGGAGTCGCATCCCCAAACAGCGCGCGCGATCAACAATGCCGCCGTGGCGTGCGGTTACCTGGGGAGATACGAAGAAGCCGTTTCCCGGCTGCGTGCTGCCCTGGTCATGCGCGAAAGGATCTTTGGACCTCGCCATGTCCTGGTAGGAAAGACGCTCCACAGCTTGGGATCGATTCTAATGGAACTTGGAAGGTTGAACGACGCGGAAGACGTTCTCCGTCTGGCACTTTCTATTCGTGAGGAGAACCTTCCCCGAAACCACCGGGATGTAGCCAATACTCGCGATAGTCTGGCCAACCTTCTACGCGTGCGGGGAAATCTGGCCGCAGCCGAGCCACTCTACCGTGAAGCAATCGCTGCCAAAATCGCCGATCTGGGAAACGATCATCCTCAAACGGCCAGAAGTTGGAACAGTCTGGCTCGACTCCGTCGGGACCAGGGTTTTTTCGGCGAGGCGCGGGCGTTGCACGAACGGGCCTTGGCGATTCAGCAGCGCAAACTAGACCCAGGACATCCGGACGTCTCCAACACGTTCTACTCGCTCGGTATTCTTGAACGACGGAGCGGGAGCATCCAAGTAGCCGAGCGATACTTCCGCAACGCCCTCGAACTTCGGCAGGCGCACCTCGCATCCGACCATGCACTCGTTGCCCACAGCCAGAACGGACTCGGACTCGCCCTCTTACAGCTGGGGCGACCGGCGGAGGCGGCGCCCCTTCTCCGCTCCGCCTTGCAGACGACGCGCGATCTTCTCGGAAGTGACCATCCGGATCTCGCTCCGATCCTGTCAAACCTCGCACGAGTCGAGAAAAAGATGGGGGATCCGGACACAGCACTCGCTCTGGCGGCCAGAGCTGTATTTCTCGAACGCAGCCGCCTGGGAGGCGAGCGAAGTTCTGTCGTCAATTCGTTCCTGACCTTGGCCAGAATCCAACACAGTCAGGGGCAGGCGGGAGAAGCGGTGATGACTCTCGCGGAGGCTGTGTCGATCTATGAAACCGCACGTTCGCGAGTTGGATTTGGTCTGGGGCGGGCCACCTTTGCACCTTCACCGCACGCATCGTTGGCTACGGCCCATCTCGCACGAGGGGATAGTCTGAAAGCGTGGCAGGTAACCGAACGGTCTCTTGGGCGACTTCTGGCGGATCTCTTGCGGCTGACGAAACAGCGCCATCTCGATCCCGCCGAAGCTGCCAGAGAGGAGAAAATCGTCCGGAACCTCTTCGAACGCGAACGTACTCTCACTCGCCTGGTACGGAAAAGAGAGGCAAACGGCGAGAACGACGAGCTCCGCCAGTCCGAGGCTGAACTACTTCGGGCTCAGGCAGAATGGGCTCACTTCCGGGATCAATTGGACTTGCAACATCCGCGGGAGAGTGGTGCAGGCTATTCCCTCCAGCGTGTACAAGCTGTGCTCACGGAGGACGAAGCACTCATCGGCTGGCTGGACTCGAGCGTCGGCTTTGGCCCCCGCTCCTCGTGGGCCTATGTTGTTCGTCGCACAGGCCCGGTCCGATGGGTCGAGACGAAGCCCTCTGCGGAAATCGCGGACCGGTTGCGGCAACTCCTCTTCACCGCGGGAACGTGGCCGTTCCGAGTTATCGACACGACGTCCTACGAACGCCTCGCGAGTGCGCTCTGGGAGGGGCGAGGGGAACCGCTCAAGCCCCTGCTTGGTGACGCGCAGCATCTTCTGGTCGTGGCCGACGGGACGATGGCCGGCATTCCCTTGGAAGCCCTCGTGCTCGGCGACGGACGTTGTGCATCGGAGCACTATCGAATCTCCTACGTTCCATCCGCCACCAATGTCGCTTGGCTACGCGAAAATCCGCGAGAGGGTGGCAGAGGCCGGACACTACTCGTCGGAGATCCTGTCTTCGCGGAAGAGGATTTGACCCCTCGCGTTTCCGCGCCCACTCAGTTTGCGATGTCGGTTGATCCCAACGGCACCAGAAGGGTCGACGATTCGAATCCGGGAAGTTGGCCTCCACCGACTCTCGCTCCTCTCCCAGGAACCCGAGCGGAAATCTCACGTCTGGCCGAACTCCTACCGCGCCCGACCGTATGGGCCGGGTCCGCAGCATCGGAAGACTCACTCTTTCGCAATTCGATCGACCGCCGTCTGCTTCAGTTCGATCGAATCCACATCGCGACCCATGCTGCTCTAAATGAGAGCCAACCCGAATTGTCCTCACTCGTTCTGTCAGCCTCGAAAACCACCGAATCAGGTTTCGACGGAAGAGTCAGCGTTGCCGAGATCCTCGACTCCTGGGCGTTGGATGCAGACCTGGTGACGTTGAGCACGTGTCAGAGCGGATTGGGTGCCCGAGTGCTGGGAGAAAGTTTTGTCGGGCTCGTCCAGGCCATACTTCAGGCGGGCGCTCGCTCCGTCGTCGTGAGCCTCTGGCCTGTCGACGACCGGTCCACGGCACTCTTCATGGAGACGTTCTACGCGATCCTTTTGGATGAGAAAGAGTCCTGCTCGAAGGCCGAAGCGCTTCGACGGGCCAGACTTCGGCTGCGGGACCATCGGGAACCTGATGGTACGCAGCCATTTCGACATCCCTCCTATTGGGCCCCGTTTGTCCTCATTGGAGACCCTTCGTAGAAAAGTTCGTTGGATATTTCCCGGTCAGGCGAAGAACTGGATGAACGCCCTGCTTGTCCAAAGACCCAACCGACGGATTGATTTGAGGAGGATTACGAAATGTTGACGGCGATTTTTGCTGGGCTGACCCGGTCGGTCCTGATCTCCGGCGGACTCTTGCTTCTGGCGACCGGTGTGGGCTATTCGGCAGATCCGTTTGACCTCGATCGAACAGTGCCCGGCCAGATTCTCGTGCGCTTCGAAGATGGAACGGACCTCGGAACGATCGCGACAAGACTGAGTACGTGGGGAATGGAAGCTCTCGGAACCGACCCGCTGGACTCGAACCGCACGCGGTTCCTCCGGCTTCGAGTCATCGATTCCAATGAAGTCGATCTGATCCTACCGACCCTCCGGCGGGATCCAGTCGTCCGCTGGGCTGAGCCGAACGGGCTCTACAGGGCCCTCGCTCCAAACGACCCGGAGTGTCTGAATGATCCAGACCCAGAAGGAAACTTCTTCTGGGATCAATGGGGCTACTACCGAACCCAGGATGATCACGCATGGGACGCGAGACCTCACGCCTCCGAGATGGACCTGGTTCGATTCGCCGTTCTCGACACCGGACTCGACTTCGATCACCCGGACGGCCCTTCAGATCTGTGCTCGGGGGCAGGTTGCATCTGGACGAACGCGCTCGAATGGATTGGCACTCCCGGAGTCGATGACGATGGGAATGGCTACACGGACGATATCCTCGGAATCGATTTCGTACGCAGTGAGCAGGGAACGGGAGAAGTCACCGGCTACGACGGTGATCCCAACATCTACGCGAGTGACCCGAACGGTTCGTGCGGCGATGGTCTCGACAATGACGGCAACGGACTGCGCGACGAACTGGTGTATCATGGCACTCACGTCGCGAGTATTGCTCTGGCCCAGACCAACAACGGTACGATGTTCGCCGGCCACGCCTGGCAGGCCGAACTCATGGTCGTGCGCGTTCTCAGTCCCGAAGGCTGGGGAACCTGGGCAGACATCGCTGAGGGAATCGAATACGCCGCGGACAACGGTGCCCATGTCATCAATCTCTCACTCGGCGGTGGGTTTTCACAGGCCGTGGCCGATGCCTGCACCTACGCCCACAGCCTCGGTTGCGTCATCGTTGCTGCCGCCGGAAACGACGGACAGGGCAGCCTGCACTACCCTGCGCGCCTGGCCGAGACGATTGCCGTGGGAGCTTCCGATCCTTATGACTCCAGAGCTTCATTCTCCAATTGGGGACCCGAAATCGACGTCGTCGCTCCGGGAGTTCGTATCTTCGCCAATGCCGTCGTCAGCGTCTGGGAAGGCCAGGGGAACAATACGGTAGGAGATCCGACCTACTATTGGGCCAACGGCACTTCGCAGGCCACCCCAATGGTCGCGGCCCTGGCCGCGAATCTTCGATCCATGTATGGGTTGGACTACGACAACGAGGCGGTTCGTTGTCGAATCAAAGACACGGCGCGAGACTTGAACGGTACCTGGGATGGCGCTGGTCTCATTGACGCATTTGCCGCGACGACACCTGTTCCGTCCGGATCGTGCTGTCTCGACACCTCGTGCATCGTTTCAGATGAGGACTGTTGCATCTCGGCTGGCGGGATCTTTCTCGGTAATGAACCGTGCGATCCCGGAACATGCGAGACGTCCAGTGTCGACAGCGGAGCCCTTTCGAGGGAGGTCTCGATCGTTCTCACCCCCAATCCCTCTCCTGGACCGATCGACATATCCTACCGGCTCGATCGGGACTCCGAGGTTCGAGTGCGTATCTTTGATGCAGGCGGTCGAGACGTCGCGGGGAGCGATCTGGGATTACGGCTCGCTGGCGTACATCAAGCTGAGTGGGACGGTCGAGATGAGAGTGGAAGGGAGCTTCCAACCGGCCGCTATTTTCTCCAGTTGGAGACGGGCTCCGTCAGTCAGACGCGGTCAGTTCAGATTCTCAGGTAGAGAGTCACTAGAGGATTCCCGCCATCTTGCGGACGGCCGCTCGGATCCGACTGGGTGAGGTCGAGGCGAATCCCAGAACCAAACCGTTAACCCGGTCAGTTCGTTCTTCGGAGGCCTTCTTACTTCTGCGGGCACCACCGACTTGTGGGTCGAAGTAGTAGTCAGATATTGCAGGCGCGACAATCTTTTGTTCGAGCAGGCGCGCGGAGACCGAGCGATCGCTTTTCGCACGCGGGCCCTTTAGTCGAGCGGCGGAATGAAGACCGGCTTCGTCCCCGAGGAGTTCCAGTTGTTTTGGGACGTAGCGTTGGACCGCCTCGACCAGGGCGTCGCGACGGGAGCGGTGCACGCCCCGCATGCGGCGAAGGTGTCGGTCGAAGTGCCCTTCTTCGATGAAGTCGTTGAGGACCACTTGATCGAGCAGCGAAGGCGTGCGGCCGACGATCGATTGCATCGTTACGAGGGCCTCGACCATTGGTTTGGGGAGGACGACGTATCCCATGCTCAACGCGGGAAAGACGACCTTGCTGAAGCTACCGATATAGATCGTACGGTCGTTTCCATCGAGGCCTTGGAGTGACGGGATTGGACGTTGGGCGTAGCGGTATTCGCTGTCGTAGTCGTCCTCCAGGATCAATCCGCCCGACTCGCTGGCCCAATCGATCAATTCCATCCGGCGTTCGATCGAGAGGGTCACGCCGAGCGGGTACTGGTGCGACGGAGTTACGTAGGCGAGTTTGACATCGCGCCTGGCTCGTAGACGTGACGATAAAACGGCGCCTTGTTCATCGACTTGCATAGGAATGATCTTCGCCCCGTTGGCGATCAAGCTGGCGCGAGCGTTGCGGTACCCAGGATCTTCGAAGAGGACCCCGTCTCCCCGCTCGATCGTGATGCGACCGACGAGGTCAACGGCCTGCTGGGTTCCGAGGACGATCACGACTTGATCTGCCGTGCAGCGGACTCCGCGATGCAGGCCGACGTAGCTGGCAATCGATTTTCGGAGGGGCTCGTAGCCCGCGGTGGGACCGTACGATAGATCTGATTCAGAAAATCGCCGCCAACGCTGCCGATAGATTCGCGACCAGAGTTCCACCGGGAAGGCATCCAGGGCAGGCACACCGGGGCGAAACGGTTGTAGCCGCGCACGGCCTTCTCGCGGTTCACTGGATTCCTCTTCCAGCCAGCGCTGGGCAGAGTCCGACAGGTAGGGTGCTTGCGGGGCCGTCGCATTCGCCACACTCGGGCGCGGCAATCCAGAGAAGCGCACGATCTGTTGCTCTTCAGGAAGTTGTTCACTGACATACGTTCCCGCGCCGGTCGTGCTTTGCAGGTATCCTTCGGCCACGAGCTGTTCGAACGCGGTGACGACGGTCGTTCGGGATACGACCAACTGCCGGGCAAGGTCGCGAGACGACGGAAGGCGATGTCCACGCGCCAGTTTTCCCCCGAGAATGGCCTTGCGCAGCGATTCGGCAAGTTGCTCGAAGAGCGGTTCGCGGCTCTCTTCCTGGAGTCGGATAAACCCG
>Ga0315338_1004333_pt1 | contig 11340 bp, 12 predicted proteins | sample ASW8metaG_FD_204518 | JGI IMG/M metagenome (GOLD analysis project Ga0315338, IMG submission 204518) | Ammonia-oxidizing marine archaeal communities from Monterey Bay, California, United States - ASW #8 | ecosystem: Environmental > Aquatic > Marine > Coastal | place: USA: California | collected...
CAAAGAATCACTGAAACGAGTGGGATTATTACGATAATTGCAAGAATCGCAATTTTTGATTGTGCCACCATATGGGCAAAAACTAATTTATTATTAATAAATGTAAAAAAAGTTAATAACATTTAGTCAAAATTTTTATGTTTCTTAATAACAATAGACGTATGCCAATAGTTTCTATTTCACTGACTGAGGAAATTCTCAGAGAAATTGATTCCCTCCAAAAGAATCTGGGATTCTCCGGAAGGTCTGATGCCATAAGGGCTGGGATTCGGAGTTTTGTTTCAGAAGAAAAACAAAAAGAAAATCTCTCTGGAAATGTAAATGCCATCTTATTGGTAGTGCACAATGATGAATATGATAATCAAGTTAATGGAATCAAACATTCGTATGAGGATCTTATCACGACACATCTTCACAGTAAGATAGAAGGAGACAAGTGCATGGAACTTTTCATGCTAAAGGGAGAGGCGGATTCTGTCAGCTCCATAACTAAGGATTTTCAAATTAACAAAAGAATGGATACTGTAAAGTTAGTGACGCTGTAATGAATGACGAAGAGATAAAAAATCAGATTAGAAAGCTTGCACTGCAAAATGCCGCAGAACATGACGGACAGACAAGAGACAAAACAATTCTTGCAAAAATTTTAGGGACAGTTCCAGAATTGAGACAGAAGGTGCAGGAAATATCTCCAGTTATAGCTGAGGTGGTTTCTGAAATAAACCAAATTCCATTGGAACAACAACAAAAAGAAATTGCTGAAAAATATCCAGAACTATTACAAGTTGAAGAAAAAAAGCCTGAGCAAAATGTCTTACCGCCACTGAAAAACACCGAAGGAAAAAATATAATCACCAGATTCCCTCCGGCACCAAATGGCTATCCACACATTGGACATGCAAAGGCTGCAATCATCAGTGAAGAATATGCAAAGATGTATGGAGGAAAAATGATCTTACGGTTTGAGGATACAAATGCTGGAACCGAACGGTTGGAATACTATGCTGCCATCAAGGTTGGACTTGATTGGCTTGGAATAAAATATGATAGTGTTGAACATGTCTCTGATAATCTGGAAGTTCTATATGAAAATGCTGAAAAACTAATCAAGTCAAATGACGCATACGTTTGTACCTGCAAGCAAGATGACATTAGTAAAAATCGTAGAGAGATGACTGAGTGCAAATGTACTCAAAGAGAGATTGAAGAAAATGAGAAGATGTGGCATGACATGTTTAATGAAAAGAAATATGGAGAAGGAAAGATACTTTTGCGCTTCCGTGGAGACATGAAATCGGGAAATACCACAATGCGGGATCCCGCTCTTTTTAGAATAAATACGAAAAGACACGCACGAATGGAGCTCAAATATCGTGTGTGGCCAACATATGATTTTGCAGGCGTAATTTTCGACAGCATGAGTGGGGTTACGCACGCAATGCGCTCAAAGGAGTTTGAACTTCGAAAGGAGCTACATCACACAATACTTGATAAACTTGGAATGGAGAAGGCTGAATTCATCTTCTTTGGAAGGCTAGACCTTGAGGGAATGCCTGTTGCGAAAAGTGCCCTAAAACCTCTGATAGAGAATGGAAAAATTCCCTGGTATGATGATCCAAGACTTCCAACACTTGAAGGATTAAAACGCAGAGGGATTAGGCCTGAGGCTGTTAGAAAGTTCATCTTGTCACTTGGACTGACAAAAAATGATACCAATTCTCCATTTGCCACCCTTGAGGCATTTAACAAGAAAATTGTTGACGGGGAAAGTGTACGTCTGCATATGGTTAATGATCCAAGAAGGATCAAGTTGGTAAACTTTGATGCAAAAGACATCGAGTTGGCAAATCATCCAACAAAAGACTTGGGAAAAAGAACTGTATCCGTTAATGGGACAATTTTGATCTCTGGTTCTGATGCAGAAGAGATCCAAGAAGGTGAAACAATACGTCTACTGGGACTGGGTATGGTGAAGATTAACAGTATAGGTGATGAAATTATTGCCGAGATAACAGACAGTGCTGACGCAGAGAGAAAAATTCAATGGGTTGCAGAAAATGATAGTACGAAAATTAAGATCATAATACCTGGACAACTGTTCAATGGAGAAAAGTTTAATGAAGATAGTTTGAAGGTAGTTGAAGTCTTGACAGAATCTGCATATTTAGATTTAAAAGATGATTCGGAAATTCAATTTGTAAGATTTGGATACTGTAGAAAAGAATCTGGGCATCAGGCAATATTTACTCACAAGTGATGTATGATGAAGATAGTACGGATAAGAAAATCAAATATAGAAACATATGGATTGGTTCGAGATGGTAAGATTGCTACAAAAGATAACATAACTGATGCAACAGCGGTTCCTATTCCAATTAACGTGAGAGATTTTTTGTTTGATGGTTGGATAAAAGAAATTAAGGAGCATTTTGAAAAAATTCCATTCGAGCATGACTTGGCAGAATTTGAGTTGCTGGCACCTCTTCCAAACCCGCAAAAAATTATGTGTTTGGCCTTTAATTATCTGAACCACGCCAAAGAGCAAAATCTGACGCCTCCAAGTGACCCAGTCATAGTCATGAAGCCAAGAACTACTCTTTGCGGTAATACTGCAGATGTCATATGTCCAAATTTTGTAAAAGATCTTGACTATGAAGTTGAATTGGCAGTCATTCTAGGAAAAGAATGTAAGAACATATCAGAAGAGAATGCATACGATGCTGTCTTTGGATATATGATTCTAAATGACATATCTGCAAGAGACATACAATTCAAGGACAAGCAGTTTACAAGAGCAAAATCATTTGATACTTTTGCTCCATGTGGTCCATGGATTACCACAAAAGATGAGATAGATGACCCACATAACCTACGACTTTTGACAAAGATCAACGGTGATACTCGACAAGATTCCAGTACAAAGAACATGTATCTAAAAATTCCGCAAATTATTTCAAGACTAAGCAAAGTTATGACACTAGAACCTGGAGATATTATTTCAACTGGTACTCCAAAAGGTGTTGCACTAGGAAATCCAGATTTTCCATTTCTTAAGGATGGAGATTTAATTGAGATGGAAGTAGAAGGCTTGGGTGCAATAAAAAACACTGTAAAATTTGTAGATTAGATTAATCTTTAAATAATTTTGTTAGTTTGATTGTAAGATTTAGAGTGGCCATATAGATTACAGTAGAGATCAACTGTGAGATTATTGACGCCATATATGGTTCATAATTCAATAGAAGCAGATAATATTGTAAACTCCATCTTGCAATAGTATAAACAATCTCACCTATTCCTAATGAAGAAATTATTTTAACTAGATCTGATTTTAATAATGATTTGTCAGTTTCGCCGTTTTGTAAAATGTATTTTTTCCTATTATCAAGATAGAATAATACTCCAAACACAGAAAAAAATACTCCATAATCAACAATTAAAGTAAAAGTGCTGTTAAGATAATCTTCCTGACTAGCAAAATAGTCTGCTGCAATTGCAGAGATGATTATTGATATTGCAAATGCTATGAGTATGTTTTTGTTTAGTTTTAGATATTCTCTGTATTTTTGTTTCATATTTTTTTTTGATTTGTGTGATTTATAGTCTTTCGAGAGAAAAACGATTAATTACAATCAATTGGAATGATTAGTATGGAACCTGGAGAAAAGAGACTGAAGCAGGAAGACTGTAGTGAGGATGAATTAGGTACAGGCATACTTACTCTTACAAACCAAAGAGTTGCTTTTGATAAGAGAAAGAGTAGAATTGCAGATTTTTCAACAAAAATGGGTGAAACCGTACTTGATGTTCCACTAAATGAGCTTTTAGATGTCTGGAAAGAAGGTAGATTCATCAAAAAAATATGTATAAAAACTAAAACAAATGATGGTGAAAAATCTTACAAATTTGGTGTATTTGGCACAGGTGGCTGGCTTGAAGATATTCAAGATGCGATTGAGGATATAAAAAATCAGTAGACAACATCTACAGTGTCTAAACGCCAAGATTGTTTAACAAATGTATCTTCAATCTTTGAACCTTTTCCAACACTGGATTCTAACAGTCCAGTCCATGCAATTTGTGATCCACAATCACCAGCATAATTAAGAGGAACCACAAAGAATTTTGATTTTTGATTTTTACATACATTTTTTAACATTGCTGATAATCTTTTGTTTGCTGCAACTCCACCTACTATCATTAATTCCTTTTTCTTTGTAAATGCCAGAGCACGTTCAGTTGCTTCAGCAATCATTGCAAATGCAGTTTCTTGTAGTGAAAAGCAGGAGCCATTAACATCTTTTAAAGAAATATTTTTTGTTGCAGAAAGCAATCCTGAGAATGATACATCGTTTCCTTTTACGGTATATGGTAAATCTATGTACTTGGTTGATTTTGTCGCTAATTCTTCAATTTTTTTTCCGCATGGAGAAGCAAATCCTAGTGAGCGACCAAACTGATCTAACAACTGACCAAGTGTTATGTCCAAAGTTTCACCAAAGACTCTCCATCTACCAGAAGAGAATGCAAGTAGCATTGTATGACCTCCAGATACTAAAAGAACGAGTGGATTTTTTGCACCAGTAAGTAATTTTCCCAATTCGATATGACCTATTGCATGATTGACAGGATAGATTGGAATTTTATAGTATGATGCAAGTGATCTAGCTACTACAGCACCCACCCTTAGACATGGTCCAAGACCTGGACCGCCTGCATAGGCAATCATATCTAGATCATCTATTCGAATTTTTGCTTCATCCAAACACTGTGATAGAATCTTGGAACTATTCTCAATATGATGGCGAGATGCTTCTCTTGGGTGGATTCCCTGACCATCTGGAGGTTGGTAAATTTTTCTAACATCTGAAAGGATTTTACCAGATTTTCCATTTTTTTGAATAATTGCACATGAAAATGTGTGTGCAGTACTCTCAATTCCTAAACAGTTCATCTAACCCCTACTCATTGTTGATATTATCTTGATTATATCACCGTTTTTTAATTGATGATCCGCGCCAATTCTCTGTTTTGTTTTTGCATCTACTGCGTGCAAAAATCCGTTTCCTATATCTTGATGAATTGTAAAAGCAAGATCTTTGGCAGTGGCAGAAGAATCTAACAATCTGGCGTCTGGTAAAACTTGACCACCCTTGTTACAAAGTTTTGATTCATCTTCAACAGGATAAACAACTATCAAGTTCATGGTGTCAAATATTATTGTGTTTAGAATTTTTTGTATGCCAGTTACACCAATTTTTGTTAAAACATTTTTTGCAAGATGTAATGCATTATTTTGTTGCTCGGATAATTCTACGGTGCTTTTTCCTTTAAAATTATCATCACCTGGAATATATTGAATGATTCCTGCTTTTGTGGCTTTTTTCAATAAAAGTTCTGTTTCTGCACTAGAAGGAATTGTTGTAAAATTTTCAGATATTTTCTGTACTATTCCTAGATCATTACACAAGTCTGCTTTGTTAGCAGCAATTATAGTTGGTTTAGATAATTTTCTTAATGATCTTAGAAATTGCATAATTTCAGAATCTGACCAGTCTGTAAGTTTTTTTAATTTTAGTGACATTGATGTTAAGACTTTATCAATGTCTGATTCTTTTATTCCCAAACCCGTAAATCTACGTGCTAATCCTTCAGAAATCTTTGTACGTTTTTGCTCAATCTCTTTTGTTAGTTTATACCATTCTCTATCAAGAATTTGTTTAAACCATAAATCAAATTCTTCTTCAACAAATTTTATATCTTCCAGTGGATCATGTGTGCCTATACTTACTGGTTGACCCTGAATATCAGTAGAACCGGAAGCATCAACTACATGAATTAATGCATCGGCTTGCATTGCATCAGTTAAAAATTTGTTACCAAGACCCTTACCTTCGTTTGCACCTGGAACTAATCCAGCAACATCAATTAATTTTACAGGAATGAAACGTATTCCGTCTATACATAAATTATTTCCACACCTATTCTCAAGGTTTTGACAGGCACAATCAACTTTAACATGAGTTACGCCAATATTTGGCTCAATCGTTGTAAATGGAAAATTTCCAGTTTGGACAACTGTTTCAGTTGCTGCTGAGAAAAAAGTAGATTTACCAACATTTGCCTTTCCTAACAAGCCAATCTGCATAATGTGTAATTATGATTTGCTCATATTAGTATTACAGAAATAATTTAATCATGCAGAAAAATAGGTGTCTTATGTCTTTAATAATTACTGGAAATCCTGGAGTTGGCAAACATACAATTGCTGATGGAATTATGAAAAGTGAAAATTATGATCTGGTTGATATCAACAAAATTGCAATTAAATCAAATCATATAGAAAAAAATGAAGTTGGTATAGAAGTTGACGTTGAAAATCTAAATAGACATCTCAAAAAAATAATTTCTAATAGATCTCTAATTGTTGGTCATTTAGCGCCTTATGTTGTTGATAAGTCAGATGTTGATGTAGTAATAATTCTTAGAAAAAATCCATATCAACTCGCAGAAGTTTATGAGCAAAGAAAATATTCAAAAGAAAAAATGAAGGAGAATCTAGGAAGTGAAATTCTAGGAATTATAGCACATGATTCTATATCACAGTTTGGAGTAGAAAAAACATTTCAAGTTAATACTACAAAACAGACACCCGCAGAAATTATAGAAAAAATTCAAAGCATAATAGAAGAACGAAATGGTGGTGATGAGATAGATTGGTTACTAGAAATCAACCAAAACAATGATTTACAGAAATTTTTCGATTATTAATTTAATATAATCCAGAAAAAGAATACTAACAAAATGTTTGAAATAAAATACAGTGATTTAGCAGGTAGAATAGGAACCATCCATTCAAATCATGGAACGATTGAAACTCCTGCATTTGTTCCCGTTATTCATCCAATTCGGCAATCAATACCAGCAAAAAAAATTCATGATATGGGATTTGATCTGGTAATAACCAATGCATACATTACAATGAAACGTAATGGTGATCTAGCACGAGAAAAAGGAATTCATGAAATAATTAACTATGATGGCTCTGTGATGACTGATTCTGGTGGTTATCAAGTATTAGAATATGGAGAAGTCGATGTCAAGCCATCTGAGATGACAAACTTTGAAATGGACATAATGACTGATTTTGCTATTCCTCTAGACAAACCTACAGGTTTTGGAATGACAAAGAAAAAAGCTGGGGAGTATGTTGATCATACATTGAAAGTTTGTAAGAAAACACTAAGACAAAGAAAAGATAATGGTCAAATTTGGATTGGTCCTATTCAAGGCGGCGAACATTTTGATCTAGTTACTAGATCTACTAAATCACTTGTTGAAATGAAATTTCCAATGCTTGCATTAGGCAGTCCTGTTGAATTCATGGAAGCATATGAATACAAATTGCTCGCACAGATGATTATTACTGCAAAAAAACAAATCCCTAGTTCAATTCCACTACATCTGTTTGGTGCAGGTCACCCATTAACAATTCCACTGGCAGTAGCACTTGGATGTGACACATTTGATTCTGCATCATACATACTTTATGCGAAACATGACAGGGTTATAACTGAGGATGGAACCAGACGCCTAGATGAACTAGAATATTTCCCATTTGACTGCGAGGTTTCCCAAAAATTTACTCCAAAAGAAATACGTGAATTAAAAAAGGAAGAACGAATAGATCTGATTGCTTTATTCAATCTTTATGCAATAAAGTATGAAGTAAACAAAGTAAAGCAGGCAATACGAGAAGGCAGATTATGGGAATATGTTATTAAAAAAGCACGTGCACATCCAAAGCTCTTTGAAACTATTCAGGTTTTGACAGATAATTCGAAATCATTTATTGATACCACCCCAAAATTCAAAGAAAAAGCAGTGTTTCTCTTTTCTCCAGAGGATCAGTTTAGACCAGAAGTGCTTTCTTTTCACTCATATGTTCGAAATTTTAAATCAAAGAAAAAAACTGTTGTAATTACAAGAGACACAAACCAAAAACCTGCGTATATTTCAAATGAGTATCATGATCTAAGAGAAAAATTTGATAATCCAAATACTATTCAGTTCTGTAATTATAATCAATTTTTAGGAATAATTCCTATTGAAATTTCAGATGTTTTTCCGTCATCACATTATGTAATGGTAAGAAATGATTTTGATCCTGAGGATTTTCCATTATTCAAGGAAACGTGGGAGAAATTCTTTGCAAAAAATAAATTTGATACAGTATACCTCTCAAAGAATGACCCATTTTTACAATACTTTAAAAAATTCATTCCTAAACATGTAAAAAGAAAATCAATCCGATGAATAATTTATCTATGATATGATTAGATGGTTTTTATGAAAAGTATACTGATGTTGGTTTCTATATCCATCATCCTTCTTTTTGGTGCAACACACAGTATCTCTGCTCAAGATTCTACCCTGACTTTATCGGATCCAAAAAATATGAATGAATTAAATTCAATTATAATTAAACTGCTAAAAGAAAAAAGATTTGAAGAATCGTTATTTTATCTAGATAAAATTCTAGAAATCGAACCAAATAATATCAAAGCGTTAACAAGCAAAGCTGCAGCATTTTCAAATATGGGTGAATATGTAAAGGCATTAGAATTATACAATAAAGCATTATCAATTGACAAATATAATGCAAAAATAGGAAATGAAATAGTAAATCTACTTGGTAAAACTCCTATAATTCCAGTTAGTGGTTCTTATGACAAAAATAATAATGAGTCAATAATTGATGTTCAGATAAGAGCTACAGTTAGAAATGCTTCGGGAGAGTTAGTAGCTGTGATTGAGGACTCGCATGGACGGTATCTGCCTGTAAGTTTTTTTACTGATCAAGTTTTTGATGAGTACTTTGAAAAAGAAATTGTTGAGATTAACGATCAAAAGTTTGAATTGTTAACATATGAAACAATACAGAACATAACAGAGAAAAATTATAAAATTACTAGCGGATTTACTTTTTCACCAATCAAAAGCGGTTCTCATGAAGTTGTTGTTTTTCATATCTATACTGCTAATATAGAAACTGAGATGGACGACGAGATTTTTATCGAATGGACAATTGTGAGGAAATCAACATGAAGAGTCTACTGATGTTGGTTTCTATATCCATCATCCTTCTTTTTGGTGCAACACACAGTATCTCTGCTCAAGATTTTACCCTGATTTCATCAGAACCAGAAAATATGAGTGAGTTGGCTTCACTTTTAGTCTCACTCTTACAAGAAGAACGGTATGAAGAATCATTACCGTATCTTGACAAGATTCTAGAAATTAATCCAAATCATACATCTGCACTTCTAAACAAGGGGTCGGCTTTGATTTCACTTGATAGATCAAACGAGTCTATAGCATATTTTGATAGATTGCTAGCAATCGAACCAAATAATATCAAAGCGTTAACAAGCAAAGCTGCAGCATTTTCAAATATGGGTGAATATGTAAAGGCATTAGAATTATACAATAAAGCATTATCAATTGACAAAAATAACGAAAAACTAGAGAAAGGCAAAGCAAGATTGCTTAGTATAACACCAACAGTTTCATCAAACGATTTTGAAAATAATGATGTCAAATATGATATACATCTAAGAGTTACAGTTAGAAATGCTTCGGGAGAGTTAGTAGCTGTGATTGAAGACTCGCATGGACGGTATCTGCCTGGAAGTTTTACAGATTATGTTTTTGACCAGCTCTTTGAAAAAGAAATTGTTGAGATTAACGATCAAAAGTTTGAAGTTGGAAAAAAAACAGAAGTGTATCAATCTGATAACGATTACATTGGAAATTTCTGGTATGAGGCACAGATGAGCGGTTACAACATTAGTGTTTTTGAGGTTTATCCTCCACACGTTGGAGTTGAACCAAGTGATCAGCTTCAGGTAGAATGGACGGTTTCTAAGAAACTTGACTAGTTTTTTTTGAAAAAAATAATCCAATACCTATAGCAACAAATACGATCAAGGGAACAAGTCGATATGGTAATATTTCATAAAATGCTGTAACCATAATTAAAATTGGACCTGCTAAAATTGTGCCAAGGATTAGAAACATTATCGAATCCGCCTCTTTTAATTGATTTCTTGCAAGGAAGAATAATCCAATTGAAACAGGCAGTAGCATAATCAAAATGAATAGATCAAAGCGAAACTGGAATGCAGTTGCTGCAAATCCAAGAAGAAATCTGGGTGTATCTATTTCGAAAATCTGTGGATAAAGTGTTTCCCCAGCAAAAATAATTCCAATTGCAGCTATAATGATAACTAGATATGAAAAAAATATGGCAAGTTTTGTTCTTGTTCTAATCTTTGAACGATATGCAGTGAATAGAGTCATTACAAAAAATGGAGCCATGTATGCCTTGGAAAATACTGCAAGAATATAGAATACTGGAGAAAGGAACCATCCTTTCTTGATTACATATAGTGAGATTAAATAAAATAACACCCAAAAATTTTCATATACCGCGATTGTGTCATATTTCAAGAAAATATTACTTTGCAATAGAACAATCATTGAAATAATTCCAGCAAAGCGCTTCTGACAGATTTGAGTAGTTATAAGATAAGTAAAAGCTACAATCATGATGCTTGCGATAAATGGTAAAAATTTGATATTTTGAAATACGTTTAATGAGGCATCCAATAGAAACATTCTGACATACCTATCATTTTGTTCCTGAACATACACATTATCTGATTCACCATCTGGCCATAACTCTAGGGCTGATTCTAATATTATGTAATCATCCCACACTAAACTCTCATCTAAGAAAAGTTCAGGTGTTGAAAAACCAATATAGATACCCATGATGATGATAAAAATTATCAGAGTGTTTTTTTTGGAAATCTCAAATGAACGAATTTTTTCTATTATGTTTTGTAATTGATTTGGTAATTTTTTCTTGTAATATGCAATACCAAAGCTTATGATGATGACGTTGCTTATTATCAAAATAAATGCCTGATGACCAAATTCAAATGGAGTATTGATTTCGTCCGAATAATTTCCTACCAAAGAAGAAAACAATGCTGGAAATATTATTGGTGTATAAACTAGTAATATGATTATGATGGTTGCAATGAATATTGGTAATACGATTTTGTTTGACTGTAAATTATTTTCCATTTACTGACATACTGATCTCATCTAAATAAATTAATAAAAATAAAGAAAAAAGGTTTGAGAAACGTTGCTTATAGAGCAGCGTCTTCTGCCCAGCCCTTGATGAATACACCGTTCTTGTGAAGTGGAACTGGTTGACCAGCTGTGTAATTCATTGGTCTCATCCAGAAAATGGATTTTGTTGGACAA
>Ga0315338_1004334_pt1 | contig 11335 bp, 9 predicted proteins | sample ASW8metaG_FD_204518 | JGI IMG/M metagenome (GOLD analysis project Ga0315338, IMG submission 204518) | Ammonia-oxidizing marine archaeal communities from Monterey Bay, California, United States - ASW #8 | ecosystem: Environmental > Aquatic > Marine > Coastal | place: USA: California | collected...
CTACCCGTGCTCCCTCTCTGCCTTGTTTTCATGTTTGATGGCTGCGATCACGGGGATGATACAAAGTACGATCGCGATCAGAAACCAAATCGTTACGCCGGTGCTGCCTGCACTATTGAAAATTGCACCGGCACCTTCCCATGAATCAACTGGGCTTGAATTAAACATAGTAATTCTCCTTAGAAATTATGCTGTTACTGTGACCGCTGAAATTCAGGATACGAAGGTGTGTCTATTTCAGCTTTGTCTAGTCCAAAATTCTGAAGTGAATCAGAGACGCGCAGAATTCCACACTGTTTGAGTATCCAGGAGACAACATAACCTGGTATAAATCCCAGTAGTAACATGGAGATGGCACCCACTAGTTGACCCGTGAAGGTAATGGGAGGTACGCCTTCCATCGGCGCTGGATATCCACCTAATAGAATGCCAACTGCCATCACACCAATAATGCCGCAGGTGCCGTGTACGGAGACTGCGCCGACAGCGTCATCAATACCCCAACTGGTGATCAGTTTGTGGCTATATGGGATCACTACACCACCTAAGAAACCGAGTGCAAATGCTGTACCTGGGTACCATAGGTCAAGACCAGATGCGGCGCAGAAAATACCGCCCAGTGCACCGGACATCATCCAGAATGGGTCTTTGGTAATAAAGTACGCGCCGATTATGCCGCCACCAAATGACATCAGCGTGTTAAACGCGAATGACGATAGAGTGGCCGGACTGCCATAGATCGTCAGCCAGCCAGCATCGGCTGCTGTACCTGCCATCGCGGCCGGATAGATCAAACAACCGCCGAGGAAACCAAAGAAGCCAATGATGATGATCATCAGACCGGCAATGGTTAACGGTGCATTGTGGCCACGAAGTTCATTTGCAGATCCATCTGCATTGAATCGGCCTACACGCGGTCCCAGGTTGATCAATATTCCCAAGGCAAAAAAGCCCGAGATCATATGCACTACGCCGGCTGCGCCAACGTCGTGATATCCCCATTGGGTAACCAGCCAGCCACCACCTGACCAGCCCCAGCCTGCGCCAATGATCCACACCACTGAACCGACGAGCGTGGCCAAAATGATCCAGGAACTCATGCGGATGCGTTCGATGACGGAGCCAGACACGATTGAAGCCGTGGTAGCTGCAAAAAGCGTAAAGGCGGCCCAGAATACTCCTGATGCTCCATCCTGCAGATTCGGACCCATGCCGTCGCTCCAAGGCACGTAGTACTGCGCAAACTCTGCACTGGCATCCGGTATGAAGATATTGCCAGTGCCATAAGCCCAGTACAGCCACCAGCCAAAGAGAAAGAACGTCGGAATCATGAACGCAAAGGCAAGAATATTCTTTACACCCGACGCCAGAACATTCTTGGCTCTAGACACGCCCATTTCGTACATCATAAAACCCGCATGTATGCATACCATGATGGCCGTACACCACCAGTAGTAGGCTTCCATACTCACATTAGCCGCGGCATTGACTACCGCCAATACTTCTTCAGGACTCATTTAGTAACCCCTCCGAGTTGAGTTAATCGGGCAGGGAATTAACCGCTATGTATACTCGGCGCGCAAACAGGAGCGGCCGGGTACGTATAATTCCCTGACACACTAATGAAGCACCTTGCAGATGGGTGCACCTGAGCCAAAACCAGCTAACTGGCTACAGATGGACAACCAGTTTACAGGAAAAATACAGTAAATACTAAGGAATTACTCTAGAACGGATTGGTGTTTATGATTCTAAAAGAATACCCTAATACTTTGAAATTACGTGTGTTTAGGCTGGAATAGAATTAACCAATTCTGTACGATCAAAAAATAATACTTTAGAACATGGTGCTAATAGCGGATCCAGGAATAATCCGCTGGATATTTTGTCCAACCTTTATGACGGGAGAAAACAGAACATGATCAACGAATCCTTACACCAGTTAAAGAATTTCCTTGTAGAGCAGGGTATTCGCTATTGCCTTCCCAGCTATGTCGATATTCACGGTGTATCAAAGTCAAAATTTGTGCCGATTACTCACTTTGATCGGATGATGAATGGTTCAGAGTTGTGCACCGGTGCTGCGCTCGATGGAATTCCGCAGGATGTCAGTGATGAGGAAGTCTCATCGCATCCGGATCCAGAAAGCGTAATTATTTTACCCTGGAAAAAAGATGTGGCCTGGTTCGCGAGCGATTTATGGTGTGAAGGCAAGCCGTTCGAGCCGTGTAGTCGGAACATCTTTAAAGCGGTACTGGCGCAGGCAGCAGATTTGGGCTACACCTTCAATTTTGGTATTGAGCCCGAGTTTTTTCTGCTCAAACATACGGACGATGGCGGATTCGCCCCCATTGGTCCACGCGATGATCTCGCGAAACCTGCCTACGATATTCGATCTACGCTTGACAGTTTCGAGCTTTTGGAGGAAATCGTCGACACGTTAAATAGTATTGGATATGACGTTTATTCTTACGATCACGAAGATGGAAACGGACAGTTTGAGATCGACTTTATGTATTGCGATGGTCTCACTATGGCAGACCGATTTGTGTTTTTCCGTCACCTGATCCAAGAGTTGGCACATCGCAAGGGCTACTTCGCATCATTTATGCCTAAACCGTTCTCAGATCGTGCCGGCAGCGGTGCTCATTACAATATGTCTCTTGCAGATGTTCAGTCAGGGGAAAATCTTTTTAAGTCTGATAATGATCCGCGGGGTTGCGGTATTACAGACCTTGGATATTGGTTCATTGGCGGGATACTGAAGCATTTGCCTGCATTGTCGGCTGTCATATCACCGACCGTAAATAGTTATAAACGGCTGATCAAGACGGGCAGCATGTCGGGGTTTACCTGGGCTCCGGTTTTTGCCTGTTTTGGTGACAATAACCGAACAAACTCAATTCGCGTCCCACTGGGTGGAGAGCGGGTTGAACTGCGTGCTGCAGATATTGCCAACAACCCTTATCTGGGCGGCGCTATGGTGCTCGCTGCGGGTCTACAGGGAGTGCGCGAAAAGATCGATCCTGGTTCGCCGCATACCGAGAATATGTACCTCAAGTCGGACGCAGAACTGGCCGAGCTGGGAGTCGGTTATCTGCCGCGCAGCCTCGGAGAGGCCATTGATGCTTTTGAGGCTGACGATCTGGGTCGAGAGGTGATGGGCGATCTCATGTTTAAGACCTTCGCTGAATTCAAGCGAGCCGAATGGGACAACTATGTGACCCATGTCAGTGACTGGGAAGTAGACCGTTACCTTAAGCTGTGGTAATTACAGATATTCCAGACTCGATTCAAGTCAAACGCAGACAATGATGGAAGAGATCATCGAATACGAACTGGGTGACGTTGATTTGGCGTCAGGACAAACTCTCAAATCTGCAGTTCTGGTTGCAAAATCCTGGGGACAGTTGTCAGCGGCGCGAGACAACGTGATTGTCTTGCCGACCTATTACACCGGTACTCACGACGGTTATGAGCCGCTTGTCGGGCCCGGTAATCTTTTTGATACAAACCGCTATTTTGTGATATCACCGAATCTTTTTGGAAACAGCTTGTCGACATCACCCAGTAATGCGGTTGACTCGATCTCTGGTCCCCATTTTCCGACGGTCGATGTTTATGACAATGTCTTATGTCAGCATCGCCTGTTGACTGAGAAGTTTGGTGTTACCGAAATTCAATTAGTGGCTGGCTGGTCCATGGGTGCGATCCAGGCTTTTCACTGGGCAGTGGCGTTTCCGGATCTGGTGCGGCGGATCTTACCCTGGTGTGGGTCGGCTCGCTGCTCCCCGCACAATCAGGTGTTTCTCGCTTGCGTTGAAGCCGCGTTGACTGCAGATCGTATCTACGCTGAGGGTCATTACGATGTGCCCCCCGAGACGGGCCTGAAAGCCTTTGGGCGGGTGTACTGTGGTTGGGCTTATTCGCAGGCTTTCTTTCGCGACTCGCTATGGCGAGAACTGGGGTTTGAGACGGCCAACGACCTGCTTTCTTTCTGGGAGGCAGACCATCTTGAATGGGACGCCAACGATCTTTTAGCGAAACTTAAGACTTGGCACTCAGCCGATGTGGGTAAATGGCGGTTTGTAGACGGGGGATACGAACAAGCGCTAACGTCGATCAAAGCACAAGCCATCATCATGCCATCGAGAACGGACCTGTATTTTCCGCCGGAGGACAGTGCTGTGGAAGTGCAGCACATGCCACATGCGGAATTGCGAGTGATCGAATCAGACTGGGGACACTGTGCTGGAGGACCAGGCAGAGAGGATGCCGCAATGCGTCAGCTCGGTGATGCCGTAGACAATTTGCTCGGATAAACAAATTCTGGCTGTCTTATAACTAGTCCATAGTCGAAGTTGTTATTGACTTGATCCCGGGTGCCCGTCCTCCCGCCACAAGATAGGGAAGTAGTTTTCGTCCAGTTCACAGTCATCGAGATGTTTGTAACGGCTGTAGACGCGACCATTTCCGTGGTTGAGATGTTCCTGCACGAACTGAGCATCGGAACGCATGCCATGCAAGACCAGGGCTCGACGCCAGTTGTGTGACCGATTCACACCAGATCCGTGCCAGGTTCAGCCGTGGTGAAAAGAGCCACTGCCTCGTGGGATCTCAACGTGAATCACCTCGGGAATCAGGTTTTCCTGTTGCGCGGCAGTTGTCATGGCCTGCTTGTAATCGGGAGGGTCGTGGAAAGCACCCTCGGATGTTTGCTGGCCGGGCCAACGATGTGATCCTCGTGCAAATTCAAGTGTGCCGCTATCTTCTGAAGTGTCGTCCAATGCGATCCAGCAGGTGAGCATCTCACGCGGTGTGTACCAGGCGAGGTATGCGTTATCCTGGTGATATTCAAGCGGACGTGCTCCGGGTGGTTTACTGAATACATTGTCTTGTATGATCCGTGTGCCAGGCCAGCCACCCAGTTCGGCAAGTGCGCGCCCGAGATCTTCACGAAGTACCGTTGCGGCAACGCTGTGGTCGGATCTCCAGGCGTTGCAGATCTGACGGGTCAATTCCGAATCACTATCGTGTTCTTGCCAGTTCACCTCGTCGGGTCTGATTCCAGTTTCGAAATCCCCCTGAAAATGACGATCGAATCGTGTATGCAGTTGTGCGATAGTTTTCTCATCGACAAGGTTGTCCACAACGAGAAATCCATCAACCTTAAACTGTTCAATTTAGTATTTGTCAGAAGAAAGCTCATCCTTCTGTCCGATTGAGTCCAATGAGCAGGCACCCATTTTCCGTTCTGGAATTGTGATGAGTTCCCGGCGCGTAGTTGACGAAGTCACCCTCACTTAACACGGTGCCGTCACTTTCGATCAGATCACCATCCAGAATAAGGTACTCCTCCCGGAATTCGTGTGTGTGCGGGATAGACGCTGCGCCGGGCGCCATCCGAATCACATACCAACCCTGACCAGTTTCTTTGCTGTAGCTGATATTTAGTAGCTGCATATCCTCCTGCACGGGGCCTTCAAGATCATAGGTCGTATAGGGAGTGTCGTAGATGTTGATCACGCGGCGCTCTAATGTCATTGCGTTTCTCCTAACCTGGTGGATCGTCCATCAGGGTGTACAGTGCACGGATACTTAGTCTGCTAACTTTCCTGCATAATCGTAATAGTCAGGACTGGACAGCAATGTATTCCGCGGCTCATTTCCGAACAAAGACGGAATTCTTGATGATGGCCGTGAATTTGATTTGTTGTCAAGCGCCGAAAATCCGCAAAAGCCAGTTAGAATCATAAGCGAAAACTCGTGGAGAGGAGATCTGGGAAATGACACGTGTAGCAATTATTGGAGCTGGTCCCTGCGGGCTCAGCCAGTTGCGGGCATTCCGATGCGCAGCTGACAAGGGGATTGAGATTCCAGAGATCGTGTGTTTCGAACGTCAGAACGATTGGGGTGGTCTATGGAACTACACCTGGCGTACTGGTACAGATGAGTATGGTGAACCAGCGCACTCAAGCATGTACCGCTACTTGTGGTCAAACGGGCCCAAGGAATGCTTGGAGTTTGGGGATTACAGTTTCGAGGAGCATTTTGGTCAACCTATTCCTTCTTTTCCGCCCCGCGAGCCGCTGCGTGACTACATCTTGGGTCGAGCTGACAAGTCTAGTGTTCGTGATTGGGTGCGGTTCAATTATGCAGTACGCGATGTTCAATTCAACGATGCGACAGGTCAATTTACATTACGTGCCACGAACTTAGTCGACAACGACGATACAGAGGAATTATTCGATTTTGTGGTGGTTGCAACGGGTCATTATTCGGTGCCGAATATGCCTCAAATTGAAGGCGTCGATACTTTTCCGGGTCGGGTGATTCACGGGCACGATTTTCGTGATGCAGTGGAGTTTTCCGGACAGCAGATCCTTGTGGTGGGAGCCAGTTATTCTGCCGAAGATATTGCATTGCAGTGTTTAAAGTACGGTGCAAAAGCGGTGACTTGCACTTACCGAACCGCGGCTATGGGCTTTGATTGGCCTGATGGCATAGAAGAACTCCCCTTGATTGATCGATTCGAAGGTAACACGGCCCACTTTTCTAATGGAGACATACGTGAAATCGATGCCGTTATTCTTTGCACTGGCTATTTGCACCATTTTCCGTTTCTGCCCGAGAATCTTCGTTTGGCCACGCACAATCGGCTCTACCCAGGAACGCTCTACAAAGGCGTCGTCTGGATCGTCAATCCAAAGGTAATTTATTTGGGCATGCAGGATCAGTACTACACATTCAGCATGTTTGATGCGCAGGCTTGGTACGCCCGTGAGATCATTCTCGGCCGCATAGAGTTGCCGTCTGCGAAGGAGATGGCTGCTGACGCAAAAAACTGGCAAGATAGGGAAGAGGCATTGGAAGATCCAATCCAGGACATCGATTTTCAGACAGATTACTGTAAAGATCTTTGTCGTGAACTTGATTATGGTCTCGACTGGGATATGGCAGCTGAGAACTTTAAGCACTGGGAACACCATAAGGAAGACAACATTGTGACCTACAGAGACAAGGCGCACCCTTCTCCAGTGACTGGGACGACCGCTCCGAGACACCATACTGATTGGTGGTCCGAGATGGATGATTCAGCAGAGTCGTTTTTGGGCTAAATGAATCATGTTCGCACGGGTAGTCTGCGGTTATCGAAAGAACTAGAAACGTTTGTGGTAGCTAGTGTTATGCTTAACTCAGTCTACCGTTCGTAGTTACCTCACCTAACATAAGGAAGAATTTGTATGTGTGGTATAGCAGGCATTATGTACAAAGGGACCGAAGGTGTCTTTGATACAGGCGAGGCGTTAATTCGGATGCTCGATGGCTGTCAGCACCGTGGGCCGGATTCCACTGGGTTTGCCCTTTATGACAAAGCCAATCCTGGCGAACTCAAACTACGTTTTTTCCTCGGCACTGCCTCCGACTCGGAAACTGCAATCGACACCATCCGTCAGCGTTTGTTGGTACTCAAGGCGATGATTCTCGATGAGAGTGAGATTGGTGATAATTATCGGGTTACGGTGAGGTATGCTGGCGACGTACAGAAGCTGGCTTATGAAATGGAACATACAGCCAAGGTCATCTCAATTGGTACCAGCCTTGAGATTGTGAAAGATGTCGGCAGTGCACATGAGGTCGATGACCGGTATGCTGTGCACAGTTACCGAGGGACCCATGGCCTGGGCCATGTTCGTTTGGCAACCGAAAGCGATGTTAAGCCGGAGGCGTCACATCCGTTCTGGGCCACAGGGTTTGCCGACGTGGCTATCGTTCACAATGGGCAGATCACAAATTATTGGAAAATGCGTCGTCGGCTCGAACAGCGAGGGTTCGAGTTTACAACCGACAACGATAGTGAGCTTATTGCTGTTTATCTTGCGGACAAGCTAGCGCAGGGTAGTAACTTAAATGCTGCACTTGAAACTTCGATCGATGATCTCGACGGTACATTTTCTTTTCTAGTATCAACAGAAGACCAGATTGGTTATGCCAAAGACCGGTTAGCTGCTAAACCTATGATTCTGTATCAAGATGATGATCTGGTTGCGGTTGCCTCAGAAGAGGTCTCTTTGAATCGGTTGTTTCCAGGCCGTTCCCTCAATACGCACGAACCTGCCCCCGGAACCTACGCGACATGGTCACGCTTGACCTAGCGAACCTCACGGTTCGCAAGGTCAATGAGCAGCTTCGTCAATTCGGAGCTGAGGGTGAAGATGTTTACATAAGTAATCCCGATGCTCGGCACCATATTGGCGTAGGTCTCACGGACGCAATCACTGTTCACGTTGATGGATCAGCAGGATATTTCTGTGCCGGTTTGTCGGATCAGGCACATTTTAAAATAGCACACAACGTCGGTTGGGGCGTAGGCGACAACATGTACAGTGGCTCGGTCGTTGTCGGTGGTAATTCCGGTGCGATTCCGGGAGTTGCTATCCGTGGTGCCGAGATTGTGATTCGCGGCAATATGGGGTCTCGGGCAGGGCAGGTCATGAAGGCGGGCACGTTGTGTTGTGCAGGGAATGCCAATTTCATGGCTGGCTACATGATGTACGGTGGGCGAATTATTATCGTTGGTGATTCCGGTGAACGGGTTGGTGAGGATATGTCAGCTGGGGAAATATTTGTTGGTGGGCAGGTTCAAGATCTTGGATCCGACGCGATGATTGTTGATACGGAATCAGGTGAAGATGAGGAGATCCGGGCCTTCCTTGATCGATATCAAATCTCCTTCAGTGGAACGTTTACCAAAGTCATCAACGCCGGTAAAAAATTGCGATATGGAAGTAGTGAGGAGCAGATGCGTAGCCTGCCATTCACTGTGTTTTCCGGTCAATCTGAATACTGGAATACCAAGGTGCAGGAAGACATCCATATCAAGTCCAACAGCGGCCGTTACCGGATTCGAGGTTATGGTGGTGCACGACCATTACCGCATCTGTCTGATTTGACATTTCGCAGAGATCTTTCGAGTGCTGGAAAAGTAGCTGACGTTGTGAACCGCGTCAGCATGGAAACTCAGATCGGGGGAATTAATGGCGCTGAACCGCTGAAGCTCTCGATGCCGGTCATGATCGCACCCATGAGCTACGGCGCTTTAAGCCGTTCGACTAAACAAGCGGTTGCCATGGCTTCAGCCATGTCTGGTATTGCTGAAAATACCGGCGAGGGCGGAATGAGTGATGCACAGCGGGACGCAGCTGGACAGCTTATTTTCCAGTGTTTAGGTGGCCGGCTGGGTTGGAATATTCATGATATGCGTAGAGCAGATGGCCTAGAGATTTATATCTCTCAAGGTGCTAAGCCGGGTCTGGGTGGACAGCTGATGGCTAAAAAAGTTACTGCCGAGCTGGCTGAGATTCGAGGTATACCCTCTGGAATTGACCTGCGTTCTCCTTCGCGGCACCCGGATATTCTGGGTGCTGATGATTTGGTGATAAAAGTCGAAGAGCTTCGAGAGGCGACTGGTTATCGGGTACCAGTGAGTATAAAACTGGGTGCTGGACGCATTCGAGACGACATTAAGATTGCTGCCAAGGATGGTTTTGATTTTGTTGAGCTAGATGGGATGCAAGGGTCGACGGGTGCAGGTAGCTCAGAAGTCATCGATCACGTTGGCATACCAACGTTACCCGCGATCATTGAGGCATTGGAAGCCCTAGAAGAGATCGGAGCGCGACAAAGCCTTGAGCTTGTTTTAATGGGTGGTTTGCGCGACGGCGTAGATGCTGTGAAAGCGCTTTGTCTGGGTGCTGATGCAGCGGCATTCGGGACGTCTGTGATCATTGCGGGCGGGTGTATTGCCTGTATGCAGTGCCACGTAGGTCAGTGCGTGACGGGTATTGCAACGCAGGATCCTGAACATGAACACCGATACAAGCCAGCAACTGAGGCCAGTAATATTCACCGTTTTTTAGAAAGCGTGCGATGGCAAATAGCAGCTATCACACATGGATTAGGGTATTCCGATGTTCGAGACTTGAGTCGAGATGATTTAGTGGCACTAACACCGGAGGCTGCTGCGATTACTGGTTTGCCATACGAACCATGGCAAGGAGATCGGTTGCCTTTGGCTCAGAACATATGACCGTTTACGATCTCGAACGAATAGCGGTTCCGGCTGTTCCTCCAGGATTTAGGGATGATACCGGCGATCACCATTTCATACCTGCGCCTTGTCAGGTCGCCTGCCCAGTTGGCACTGATGCGCCATCTTATATCGCGTATATATGGGAAAAAAAACCACAAGAAGCTTTTGAGGCAATTACAGCGACGAATCCATTTAGTTCTATTTGTGGGCGGGTGTGTGATGCGCCTTGTGAGCCGGCGTGCCGAAGAGAGAGCAGTGACGGTGCAGTTCAGATTCGTAACCTCAAGCGTTATGTGATGGATCAGTTGGGTCCGAGTTATCGGCCGGAACCTGCTGTCGTAACTCGTGACCAGAGCATCGGTATCGTCGGCTCAGGTCCTGCAGGACTGACGGCCGCACACGATTTATGTGTCGCAGGATTTAAGGTCGACGTCTATGAGATGACAGACCGCGCCGGTGGAACAATGATTTGGGGTATTCCCGAATTCCGTTTGCCGCCCGGAATCATCCAAGAAGACATTGAGCGACTGGAACACAAATGTCCAGGTCTTAAGATTCATCTGAACATGCCACTGGGTGAGGGCGTCTCGTTGGAAGCTCTCAAAGTTCGCCACGATGCGTTACTGCTGGCGATTGGCTCCTGGTGGGGCAAGCCAATGGGTATTGGCGAAAGTGGTGACAAACGTGTCGTTGACGGTGTGAGTTTTTTGCGTCGCGTAAACTCGGGCGAAAGACCTCATTTGCCTGAGACGGTTGTTGTTATTGGGGGTGGTGACGTAGCCATGGATGCCTGCAGGGTGGCTAAAAGATTGCCTGGCTGTAAAACGGTAAAGGTAATCTACCGGCGCGGCGCGGAAGATATTCCGGCTAGGAAAATTGAATTACATCACGCGATTAAAGAAGACGTCGAGTTCATCTACAACACACTGCAGACGGGTCTAAAAACTTCTGCTGATGAACTGCGCCTCTGCTGTGTCCGGACCGAAGCAGGTGAGCCTGATAAGGATGGACGGAGGACTCCTCGTGTTGTGGAGGGAAGCGAGCATGAGATTGAGTGCGGTCTAGTGATTGCTGCAGTGGGTCAGAAAGGCGAATGCGACGAATTGGCCGTACATAATCTGATGGACAGTGATCGTATAAGAGCCGATTTTTCGACAATGGGCACCACCGACCCTCAGGTATTTGCCGCTGGCGATGGAGCGTTTGGTGGATCGACGATTGTTATGGCAATGCATCATGGCC
>Ga0315338_1004336_pt1 | contig 11333 bp, 9 predicted proteins | sample ASW8metaG_FD_204518 | JGI IMG/M metagenome (GOLD analysis project Ga0315338, IMG submission 204518) | Ammonia-oxidizing marine archaeal communities from Monterey Bay, California, United States - ASW #8 | ecosystem: Environmental > Aquatic > Marine > Coastal | place: USA: California | collected...
TTAGTTTGTCCCCACCCATTTTCTTCGTGTTCTAAACAAGTAAATTTACCATCTCGTCTATTTGGTATTAATGAAACACTACCAATCCTTAATTCCTTTTCTCTTGTAATTCCACCATTTATCTTCGCGTGATTATCATTTCCACTTTTATCGAGTACCATATCACCAACTACATTATCAAAATTCCAATATCCCACAACATCTTTAGAAGATTTATACTTTTCTTGTCCTTGTCGCCAACCATCAAATTGTTTAACATCCGTAACATTTCGTGGATATCCATTGTTGTATAAATAAGATACTTCTACTTGGTCTAAGCAATTTGACCACATAGAGATTTGTGCTATAGTGCCCTTGAAAAAACCCTCATCGCCCGTTCTTGCGTTTGGATTAGCACAACCAATATAATATGGAACATTACTCGATGGTCTAATAGTTCCTAAAAAATCTGTTGGTGATTCATTTACCTCAACACCATTTACAAACATCCTTATCCTTTTTAGTGTTGCATCAACCGTATAAACAACATGACTCCACTCATTAGAATGTCTATTTGAAACAACCATTGATTGTTTATTTTCATTATTCCAAATACCACCTTTATATTGTTGTCCACTTGTATAAGCTATTCCTACATGATGTCCTGGACGAGTAAAGACATGAAACTCATCATATTCTTTATTCGGGTCAAGAGTTAAATCATCACTCGGTTCTACCCAGGCCTCTACAGAAAATGAAGAATTTACTACTTTATTTAATGAAAGTGTATTCTTTATTTCAAGATAATCTCTTCCGTTAAACTCCATAGTACTTATGTATCGTGGTGCTTTGTCTTTTGAACTTCCTGTCCATTGTTCTTGTAATGGAACTCCTCGTTTTCTACAACGATAAAGTAAATCGTCATCCTCAAATCCCCATCCCCAATACTTGTTAGAATATCCATTTATCCACTCAAAGTGTTCTTTGTTGAATAATGTAACTCCACTAAAGTATTCAGGATATACAAGACGATAGTTGAACTTACTTAGTCTTGCTGCAAGATGTGTTGGTTTATCTACCCAAGAATAATTACAAGTTTCATCTTCTGGTAACATATCCACATCATGGAAACAAAAATAATCAAATCCTTGTTGTGACGATATATCGTATCCGATGTTTATGAGCCAACCACGATTAAAGGGCCTATCATTCCCTTGTTCCACTACAAATATTTTAAAATCTATCTTTTTATCAGATAGAAATTTCTCCATATGTGGTACAAAACGGGCAAGATGTTCCTCTCTATCCCGATACGGAACTATAATTGCCAATTTAGTCATTATTTACCGAATAATTTACCGACCACCGACTTCTTTTGTTCAGGTTCTTGTACTCCACCTAAAGCCTTTGCAATTTCACTTGCAATGTCTGCTGCAGATGCCTGTGGTTGTGAAACTTGGGGAGCCTGAACACCTGTTGGTGTTGGATTGGTCTCTACATAAGTCTTTACAATATTGTAGATTTCCCATAGTTTCCAATCAATTGCCTCAACTTTTTCTTCTAAATTAGTAAGTGATTTTACTGCTATTGCAGAAAGTTCAGTTCCTTCGTTAGAATCGAGTACATCTCGCGCGTCTGTTTTCTTTGTTGTTGCCATAACTTTTCTCCTTATATTACAACTTCTATTATTTCATGTTTTCCTTGATAGTTTTGTCTATTAACTATCCTAAATTTTGTTGATGTTAGACCATCTGTATCCGTATCCTCCATTTGATTTCTAACTTTCTTATTAAAAGTATTACGATTAGATACTATCTCTGGATGTTCTGTTCTTGTTAAATTTTCAAGGTTTAAATATTGTTCTTCGGATGATAAATAACCATAAGCCCCATTCCTTCTATAAGGTAAATATCTTTCTGTATTACTTTTTAAAGATTTATTTGCAAATTCGACATTGTAAAACTTTGCATGGTTTCCATTTCCACTTATATCAAAAGTTCTATCATCATATCCACCTTTAAAATCCCACACTCCTACTGGTAACTTAGAAGTTGAATATTCACCCTTATTATTAACAATTCCTTTTTCAAATATTAACTCCATATCATAATCTTTTAATGCATCTGACCACAATCCTACTTCTGCTATTTGTCCTTTATAAAAATTTTTCCAAACACTTAAATTAGGATCACCAACTCCTATGTAATATGATTTATTTAAATATTCAACAAGTTGTCCTTCATAACTCTTTTTACCAACCTCTTTACCATCAACATAAAGACTTAAACTTTGTTCTTTATCATCCACGACCATACCAACATTATACCATTGATTGGGTCTTAACATAGTCTGAATTACTATTGGTATTCTTTCACTACTTTTAGGTGGTCTAACCCAAACTACTACCTTTAAGTAACCACCATGAATATATGAAAGTCCAACATGATATCCTGGTCTCATAAAAATACTATATTCACATCTATTATTATCTATATCTGCACCATATGGTGGTTCTCCATCAGGACAAAACCAAGCGGACATAGTAAAACTTTTAGTAGTTGTATTTTTAATCTTTGCAGTTTTAGATGGTATTTCTATGTAAGAATTCATTCCATTAAAATTTCCATATGTCTTTGATACTTGTGTTTCTAACTCCGTTCTTACAGATAATTCCTTAACTACACATCTTAACAATAAATCATAATCCTCATAACCAACTCCCCAATATTCATTTGAGTATCCGTTTACTTCTTGAAAATGTTCTTTGGAAAATAAAGTTGATCCACCAAAATATTCATCATATGGTAAAGTGTAATCATCAAAATTTTGAACTTTTTCTTGGTCACCAAACAATATTGGATTTCTCATACCAACTAATGAAATTGGTTTTTCTTCATAAGAATAATCACATTCATCAGAAATTGGTATTAAATCTGAATCGTGGAAACAAAAATAATCAAAACTATCCTTATGTAACATATATCCAATATTAAACAACTTACCTTTATTTAATGGTCTATTAGACTTTTGTTTTATAAAACATAATTTATAATATAAATCTTCACCCTCTTGTACAGTAGCCCTAAAATGTTCTGTAAAGTTTTCTATATGTTGTTCATTATATGGAAGTATAACCGCTAATCTTTTCATACTCTATATTCTAATGCCTGTTTTTTTATTTCGTTCCATTGTGTATAACCATCATAATTTTTACTACCCTTTTCTATCATAAACCTTTCATCTTCTATATCTATTCTCCCATAATTGTCAATTATATAATCAAACATATCTCTATACTCTTTGTGAAAAGTATAATCTTTTTTAATCCGAGAAACTTCTCTCAATCTACCTATTACAGATATATCCCATTTAAAATGATGAACTTGAATAAAACATTTATCAACAGGATACCGTAATGGATGATTCCATTTATCTCCATAAGTATCTTCACCATCTATCATTGCATAATGTTGTCCATTAGTAATTTGTATATCACCTTTTACAACTACTGTCTTATTTGGACAAGCATTTGAAACTGGTAATCTAAACGATCCAGCCAAAGGAAACTCTTTCCAAATATCACTATCATCAAAGGGTTCAATCTTTGGAAATCTACCACCTTCACCAATTCTATCTAAAAATGCCCCTGTAATGAACTTATAACCATTCTCCTCACAGTCCTCAATCAGTTCACTTATTGGTTTTGGATAAACATGAAAATCATCATCGTCTGATACAATCCACCAATCATTAGGTTTTAATAACTTTGTTTCATTATATAACTCTGTAACTCTTTCCCAATTAAATGGTTCTTCAAAAGTTTTTCTATGTATATCAATATTTAAATCACGAGTGATTTCTTTGACTTCTGATAAAACCCTATCTTTGTCTGATGATAAATATACTACTACAAAAATATCATCAACAATATCTTTATAATGTTGCAACATATGTCTTAACATTGTTGTATTATGACCACAAACCGTAACTAAATTCATATTAATTTTTTACACGAATAATAAAAATCTTCCATTTCTGGAAAAGTTTCTAAGAAGTTTTTTTTTCGTCTTTTATCAAACTCATCAATATATAAAGCAAAATCTCTTCTCGTGTTCAATAACCACTTAATATCTTCAAGTGGAGAATTTACCCAATCTAATACTCGTCTTAACTTTTCTATCTCGAAATCATAATATCCACCATGTCCATGACCATAAATATAAGTATATTTTTCATCGGATAGTGATTTCATTAACTTTATATCTTTTCTAATCTTATCAACCCACCGTGTAGGTAATAAACGAATCTGTAAAAATTCGGGCTGTCTTAAATATGCAGTATCTAAAATAATTGCATAATGTCTATATCGTTTTCCATTATAATGTTTCTTTTTTAATTCAAATACTTTTTTAATTACTTCGTGATAAGTTGGAACACTCGTTAAATTATAAGTTGCCATGATAGTTGCCTCTGGTTTTTGGCATTTAGTCAAAAACGTATCTAAGTTATTCCAAAATCTATCTGTATCCATTCCATCTCTGATATATTCTGCTTGGGCTCCCCAAGATTCTATACTTGTAAATAAAGTAAAATTCCAAAGTAAATCATTATCTGTAATATACTTTACTTTGTCTATAAATTCTTCAAATTTATCTTGTGGTGCACATAAATTAGAATTAACAGACATTTCTAATTTTGGATTTATAGTAGGATTATCAATTATATAATCCAATACCTTAAACGTATCCTTTGATAATAATGGTTCTCCACCTGTTATTCTAAAAGTATGAAGTCCTGGATATAAATCAGGCCACCATTTCCAAAATGCATCTCTGTATGGATTTGGTTTAGTGTGTGGTATTGGAACAATTCCTTCTCTTTCCATCCATTCAATATTATTAAACATTCCACTTGTCGGATAGTGTCCTTTAGTTGATATTTCGTGTTGCCAATTAGAACTACTTTTAGGATCACAATAACCACAACTCATATTACATTGATTAGAAAAACTAATCTCCACATAAGTTGGTTGAATATTTTCATTTGGATCAGAATCTTTAATTTTATCAAAATAAGGAAATGCCCAACCTTCACCACTTTTCATTGTTCTATCACTAAATGAATCAGGATTAGCATCTTCTACATTCCAACAATAATCACATTCTTCAGGCCTTTCACCATTTAACATCAACTCTCTTTGTTTCTTCTTGTGTTCCGTGTTGTGTAATGCTGATGGGTTTTTCTTTAATTCATCTAATGGAACTTGGTGTGGTCTTGGATGGTGACAGCTGTGTGTTTGACCTGTTTGTAAAAGAATACTAACCTGATTCCATTTAGCTAAACAAAAACCTTTACCAACTTGATTTAATTCCTCTCGTAATAAAGCTTGATTTTCAAGTCCATCAACACTTAGCATATCCCAAAATGCATCTGGATTTGCTAATTTCTCTTTGTCTTTTACATTTTGTTCATAATGGTCTAAATTAATTCTTGCTCTAAATTCCTCATCTATATCTCTAACCAATCCATCACCTAATAATCTGTTAAGTTCTCTTCTTATATACTGTGAATCAAAATTAAAACAATCTTTTAAAATATATTTTTTCTCTAATTCAAAAGCTAAATGATTTTGTGCTGGTATACCTTCTTTATCTACAAAGTCTTTTGGTATTTCTAATCCTCTATCAATCCAAAACTGATATCTCTCTTCTACTTCAGGAATATTAAGTTTACCAATCTGAAATAATTTTTGTCTATCTGGTAATTCTTTTTTTAACCTCTCTAATGTATCTAAAGAACGGTAACTAATAAATTCTTTAGAAGAAATTCTTTCTTCAACATACGGACTTGTGTGAATCTCATGTTCACTCAATACTTGTCTAATCTTTGTTTCTTCTTGAGGATTTTTAAAACCCATATCTTTACATTTTTTATCTATATATGGTGATATATGTATTTGAGCACATACAAGTTCCAGTCTGCATTCAAATTCATCCGCTGGACTGTTTAAAATTCCTCTTTTTCTCCAATATTCTATCCTTTCTTCAATAAAATCACTTGTATGATGTTTACATTCTCTTAACGCAACAATTTGAGATATTTCATCATCTATATTTAATCCTTCCATTGCAGAATAAAATTCTGGTAATCTTTTCCTAATATAATCGGTTTTCCCTTGTTCAAATATTTTACCAAGTGTTATTCTATATCTAAGTTCTAATGCAAAAGAGTCAAATTTTTGAACTTTACATCTTTCAGCAATATATTCTTCATCATTCTCTACTGCATATTGTAATGCGGCCGTATCACTAAGTTCTTCAGTAACGGATTCATGTGAATCCTTATATTTGTTATATAATAATACATACTTTTTATCTAACCCCTTTATCACTTTCCATATTTCTTCCAATTGAATTAACAAATAAATTTGCTGAGAATATTTTTTTAATTTAAATCCATAAGATTCTAACTCTTTAAATCTATCACCTACAAACTTAATTTTCTTTTTATCTTCTATGGACTTAACTACCCATTTTTTATTTTCTGATAAATTCCAATGGTTAAAGTCATCATTAGCTCGAATTATTTCTTCTTTTGTAAAAGAGTTATACATTCTTTTTCCTCAATAAAGTTAACCCTGAAGAAGATAACTTTTCAGATTTTTCCTTATAATCAAACAAATTAAATACTTCCCATTTATCACTAACTTCTTTTACAACCTCACTTGGTCCTGAACATTCATCATGTTCCTCACCATCGTATGTATCAAAATTATCCCAATATTTTCTATCTGTATCGTGTATTGATATAATCCCATTTTCGTTCATTATCGTAGAGTATAAATCAAAATCAAGTTTACAACCCTCGTAAGTATGGTCTGCATCTATATGTAAATAATCTATCTTAATATCTCGTTTTACAAAAAAGTTATAAAATGCATCTTCCGTAGTGGTGTTTAAAAATTTTGGATTAAACTTTTCTCGTAAAAAACTATCTTCATCAGACCAATCAACTTCACCATTAAAACCATTTGTTGCATCAACCACATAAACCTCACCATATTTATCTTCACCATACATTTGAGTTTCATTTAATTCGTGAACACAATCAACCATCAATCGTGGCACATATCCACCACCACTACCAAGACAAACACATACTCGTGCCTTTAAAAAATATGGAATGGAAAAATACATAATTCCACTTCCCATATAAGTGTCGTTGGCACCGTGAGTCCATCTATATGATACTGAACCCGAATCTTGATTTCTTGTTATTGAATCGTAAATCCAACCACGATTTAGTATTGACATATTTAACTTTTTTCCTTATATATTAACTTTTCCGTATCCTTTACAAACTGATTATCAAAATAAAATGTTTTTTGTATATCTCCTTTAATAACTATACCTGTAGATTCCAACAAATTGAAAATAAAATCTGGTAATTTATTATTTAACTTTAATCCTTTGATTGTTAAAAGATCACCTACCATATCTAATATAAATAATTTAATACCTCTAAAAACTTTTATTTTCTTATCAAATAGTATCTGATTATGCTTAATTTTATCATTAACAAATTGTCCATTCTTACCACACTTAATATATGTTCCTACTGGTGAAGTCAAAACTGATTCTAACAATATAAACACTCCTTTGATATAATTGTCATCATAATCATAAAAACTGGATATATCTAAATTATATGGATTAGATTTATCTATCAATAAATAATTTCCAACAAAATTTCTATTCATTATCTTCTCTAAACATGACTGTGCAGTTCCATGAATGCCATTATCTACCATAACAATTCTGTCATCCTTTTGACAAACAGAATTTAAATATATTAAATAATTGTCTCTTTCTTCACTTGAATTCTGGACAATTTTATTTTTATACCTCCATAAATAATCACAAACTATATCTATATCACTTCGAGTATCTATAATTTTATTTCTATTTTCGTCATTGTCATCTGGGAAAACACCAAATCTATTAATCAATAGTTTCTCAAATGTACCAATAAATTTATGCACTCCATCAACCCCTTTAAGTTCTAAAGATTTGTAAATATCATCTTCATTGAAAATGGCAGAAACAGTTGACATCCTTCTTGAAGTTTTAAAATAAATACCTTCTGGTAAATTATTAGAATCAGTAATAGTTTTCATTAAGTTATATAACTTCAATAAAAAATAACCTTCTCTTGAATTAAAAAAAACTTTATCAGTATCATTTTGGTATAAATTATTCATCAACCACACCATAAAATAAAAAAGTAAAGGTCCATAGAATACATAACCAATATTTTCTAAATTACTAAATATAGGTTTTTTATTTTTATTTAATATAAAATCAACAGTCAATCTATCTATCTCATCAAAACAATGAATTTCATTACCATATAATTTCATTAAAAATCACCAGGTGCTACTTGAAAACACGTTAATCCAATTTCACGCCACATATCAACTACTTTTTGTCTATCATCTACTACACAAAATACATCATCAATATCAGCATACTTATCTAACATCTGTTTCTTCAATATATCATCATGCATAAAATGCCTTGGAACATCTCTCATGACCAACTTATCAAATGGTACTTCATACTTTAATAACCACTCTATTGTAACTTCTTTAAGAGAATCTGGTCTACCACTAAAAATTAAAATATTAAAACCATCTTTCTTAAACAATTGTATCATTTTAATAACTGGATAATTTGGTTCATCCAATTTAATATTAGATGGTTCATGTAATATACCAAAATTAAATTTACCATTAAATTTAGTAGCCAAATCACAACGTTTATCATTTAAAGCTAGTGTACCATCAATATCAAATATAACAGTATTTTTCATACTCTCAATCCTTGCTCTTTTGGTGTTACTGGAACTTTTATGCCAGTATTACAACCATTGCAATTATCACAAAATGTAACATATCCTAAATTTGTATATCCTAAATCAAACTTTATTAAATCTTCACTACTAACCGTATCCAAATATACAAAATCATTTTCATTTTCTGGATGTATTTTAGCTAAAACACTACTCGTATTTAAATGACAAAAATAAAATTTACCATCGTGTAATCCACGAAATGGTGCTGTACAACTATCAAAATGTTTAATTAATTCATCTGTAGTCATGTTCTTAGATATTCTAGCATCTCCAAAATCATACCAAATAAGTTCTTCTCTTGAATAATAATCTATATTATTTTCTTTATATTTTTCTATTACTCGATTAAACTTTTTACCTATAAAATCAATACTATCAGTATAATCACTTATAGCAACTAAAACTTTATATTTCCTTAAAAAATTAAATGTTTCATCCTTTGGTGCAATTGTACCATTACTTGTAATTATTATTTTATCAATTTTATCTCTATAATTTTTTCCTAAATGATCTATAACATCACCTATATGTGGATATAAAAATGGTTCACCACCAACCAAGTGGAATGTACTCATAAAATCTACTTTATTAAAAAATATATCAATATCATTAATAACCATATCCAAATTTGAATGTTTAGGTGTCTTATAATGTGGCATAAACATATTACAATATGTACAACTTAAATTACATCTTTCAGTAACTAATAAATCTGCCTGAAACATATGAATTTTATCCTCATAAACATATGGCCAAATTCCACCAACTTTTTTATACCAACAAAAATCTATATTCTCTTTATATCCCAATTCAAATAAATAATTTTTAAATTTTATTCTAAATTCATCCGAAGTAATTATAACTTTTTCCTTACCTTTAAAACTATCCAAATGTTTTACTTCTATATTAGAACGTGAATTACTTATTATATTAGAATAATAATATGAAGAACTCAACTCAAGAATATTATCATAAACTCCAACCTTAGATATTTCATGGTCAACAATATATTTAATTTTTAACTTACCAGGTCCCAACAAATAATCCATTGTTCTAATGAACTGAACACATTCTTTGCTTGCACCGAAAAGCACATACTCATTTTCAGCACTCCAATTCTCTACAAATGTGTTAAAATTGTCTCTATTTTGAATATATTTCATAAATCAGGACGAATTCCTAACTAGCATTTAAAACCTATAACTATCCTATAATAAATAGTTAAAAAATTATTCAAATCATATTATAAATTATTCTTCAGCGGTGAATACTTCTGAATTTTCTTCCTTGTAATACCCGTGTTCCTCATCGTCATGAAACCTCATTAAAATTGCTCTATTTTGTGTTATCGCACAATCACACCATACTGATTCTTCATCATCATCTTCACCATCACAATGTAATAAAATATCCACTTCTACACCATCAACTTCAAATGTTTCTGTCACGGAGCCACATTTTATATTAAGGCCACCTCCACTACGTGAACCATCAATATCTGGACAATCTTCGCAACAAAGTTCTCCGGCCTCTCCAATTCCTTCCCATTCTTCAAAATCAGTTACATAAGGAATCTTATCTGCTACAAGTTTATTGAAAACGTCTTTTGTAATCTCAGCCATTTTTATTCTCCTAAATTAAATAAACCATACAATTTATCGTTAATAAATATATACTTTCTAAATTATTATACTTTTCTTATTATGGTTCTGAACTTGCCCCTTTATTGTGAACTAATACACCACCTGCAAAATAAATATCCAATGGTTCTACATCAAAATTTACAACTTCTACTTCACCTTCTACATTTTCAAGTGATATTATTTCTATTAAATTTCCTTGATAATCTAATAATTTATTTCCAACTGAAAGTTGTCTTGGTATACACCATTCCCATTTTTCACCAGTATAAGTCCAAAAATCATGTTCTGAAGTTACTTTTATCAATCCATCATTTATATCCCAATAACCATCCATATAATCATAAAAAATATGTTCAACTTTTGCACTTGATACTTCTAAATTAGTCATATCTTCAGTTGATTCAAATGATTTCCATACACTATATCCCAAATCTTCATCTGGTAAATTTGGTATAACAACCGATAAAACTTCATCACCAACATTTATATCTTCAATATCCTGTTCACTTCCATCTGACATTCGTATCATAGTTCCTGGTAAGAAACAGGCAATAGCAAGACCACCATAAGTATCTTGTATTTCAACTACTTTAGTTATTGCAGTATTATATCGAGTCGCGTGGTCATTAAACCCATCACTTTGTCTATCATCACTATACTTTCCTGTTATAGTTACATTAGTATCACCCATATTTGCACCTTCCCATCTTTGAAAAGTTACGGTATCCAATGATGGATATACACCTGTTGTTCCGGCATTAGGAGCTGTAAATCTTATCTTTAATGTTTGATTCACAT
>Ga0315338_1004337_pt1 | contig 11332 bp, 13 predicted proteins | sample ASW8metaG_FD_204518 | JGI IMG/M metagenome (GOLD analysis project Ga0315338, IMG submission 204518) | Ammonia-oxidizing marine archaeal communities from Monterey Bay, California, United States - ASW #8 | ecosystem: Environmental > Aquatic > Marine > Coastal | place: USA: California | collected...
ACGAATTATAGTAAATTGGATTTTTTGCTGCAAACAAATGAAGTGATTCCAGTTCATCTTGTCGTATTGGGAAATAGGTAGACTCTGTTAATGGAATTATTTCTTGAATGTGACTACTTCCTGAATATATGCGTCTAAACTCTTGCTTCAACTCAACTAGATTTTTTGCGCTATCTTCAATCATCTTTTAATCCAGTTGCATACTGTTCAACAAATTCTTTGGTGCTCATAAAGTCACGCAATTCTTTGTACAGCTTAGCCTCTTCCTCTATACTTTCTTTTGATTTTTCACCAGACTCTTTTGCTAATAATTTTAGATTATCAGTGTGTTTTTGAACCGAGTCTGTCAACTGTGACAGTATTGTGGGATGCAATGACATATTGAATTTTTCTGCAATTATCTTTTGAATCTCATCAATTCTGTCTAGTAATATATGATGATTAGGTTCGACTTTATCCTGAAATCTCTGTTTTAGTAATTTACCAAGAGAGACTACCTTGATCACCTGATAATATATCTGAACTATGTCAGATATTGTTCTATCAGATTTCTCTATTGTATTCTTAATCATATCTTCAATCTGATTTGATTCTGTTTGAAAAAGCTGGTATGATTCGTCAAATGATGGCTCAGAATCCATATCAGAAACTAGTTTCATCTATTTTTAATTCATTACTTGAGAGTAGAAAATAAGGTGAGAATGAGACATAAGTTAAGATGTCTATTTCTAGACTTTGATCACTTAAGCTCTTTCCATTATGTTGATGAACTGTTTGAATAAAGATATTTCAAATTCAAAATGTTGAGCTAAAGTTAAGATTTAATGTATTTATAGTCGATCTAACAATTTCCAATTTCAGCGTATGCCTTCACTCATTTATAAAAATTCTCTGTTCTACTATTGGTAGAACTGCCTGGTACATTTCTTGTGCTATAACCCTGTTTCCTTCATCTACAACATGTCCGCCATCATAAAAAATTGTATGGCTGTATGAATCAGCAGCAAATCTTAGATCCTTAACACCAGTACAGTCTTTTTCTAACTTTTTCAATACATCTGCATACTGCCCATAATAGGATATATAATGAGCAATACGTTTGTCAGTGCTAATTCTTTCTTGTTCAGATAATATTTTATTTCCAGATCCAGCTAATGGCTGCAAAGTAATTATTGTTCCAAACCCTTCATTGTTTCCCAAAATACAAATATCACGCCATCTTTCTTCCCAGAGATGTAGCTTTTGAGGAATTGATGTTGAGTTGAATTGGAAAGGAGTAGAAGTCTCAGTGGCAGTTGTTTCTGTCTTAATCTGTGCCTGTATGTGACGAAGAATTTTGATAGTCCTATACTCTGGAAAAATCTCACTGCTTTTTTCCACCAATTCATCAACAAATGATATTTGGTATTTCTTTCCCAAATGCACTTGAATTGTATGATCAATATCATTCCAGCCATCATAAACTATGAACAAATCAGGATCGAATTCTAATAATTTGGTTTTAATTAATTGAACTTCTGTGAGTGAGAAAAAAGATGATTTGCCGGCATTGATAACTTCAATTTTTTTTGAGAGGTTTGCTTGATCAAAATATTCTTGTAAATAGCCTGCAATTGTTGTAGAGTCACTAGAAGCACCAGCTCCATATGTAGTAGAACCACCTACAACGAAAATCCGAAAAGTGTCTATAGGTTTTTCATAACTGATATCTGATCCCCTGAATCCAAAATTATTTATGTTAATAGTTGGTGAGTGCTGATTCGGAATATAAGAAGAGGTAGAGTCCTTTGGATTTTTAGAATCTACATAATAGAAATCATGGCAAATCTGTTTTTTTTGAAAAAAATCTAATTCTGTATATACATCAGTCGTTTCAAACGCACATTCAACATCAAAGTAAAAATAAATCCTTAGAATTCCCTCTATAGCAAAAATTAGAATTAGTATTAATAAAATATAGAAAATAAATTGTTTTTTGTATGTAACCTTCATTGACATTGCATTTTACCTCGAAACGATATAATTTCCCATTACTAAGTAATCCATATCAGTTTTTAGAATCATATTGTGAGCATGCTCTGGTGTATTTACGATTGGTTCACCCATAACGTTCATTGACGTATTAATAATAACTGGAATACCAGTTAGTTTGTAAAATTCATTAATAAGATCATAGTACAAGGGATTAACACCCCTAGATACTGACTGCAATCTGCCAGTTCCATCAACATGAGTAACAGCAGGTATTTTTTCTGGTTTTTTTACTTTAGATACAAAAAGCATGTATGGACTTGGTCTATCCATATCAAAATACTCTGAGACATATTCCTCTAGTATGCTTGGTGCAAATGGTCTAAACGACTCTCTATGTTTGATTTTTTCGTTTAGTATGTCTTTCATTTTTCCGTTACGAGGATCTGCAAGTATACTCCTGTTACCCAAAGCACGTGGGCCCCATTCCATTCTCCCCTGATACCAACCAACAATATTTGATTCCGAAATTAATTTAACAGTGTGCTTGAGTAGTTGATCTCTTTCCAAGAATTCATAAGAAATTTTATTTTTATCAAGAAATGATTTTATTTCATCATTAGAATATTTTGGTCCAACATAGATATTATTTGTAATTCTGTCAGTTGATTCTTCTAGTATTCTTCTGTGCTTTAGATGGCAATAATACAGATACTGTGCACATCCAACTGCACTCCCGGCATCACCAGGTGACGGAGGAATGTGCAAATTCTCAAATGGTCCTTCTTTCAAAATTCTATAATTAGCAACACCATTTAGTGCAACCCCACCACCAAGACATAGATTTTTCATCTTTGTTTTATTATGCACGTGGTTAATCATCTTTAGTAGGATATCTTCGAGAACTAATTGTGCACTGGCACCTATATCATAATGGATTTGTTCTACTTTCTCATCATGTTTTCTTGGTAGTATTCCAAATACATCAGAAAAATTCTGGTTTGTCATATATTTGTCATATGTAAAAGCAAAATATTTCATATTCAGATGTATACTACCATCATTTTTCACATCAACTAATTCACTCATTATCTTATCATAATATTTGGGCTTGCCGTATGAAGATAATCCCATTAGTTTGTATTCACCCTCATTTACCTTGAATCCAAGAAAATATGTGAATGCAGAATAAAATAATCCTACAGAGTGAGGCCATCTGATATCATTAATCAATTTAATGTCTGTGTCTCTACCAATACCAAATGTTGTGGTTGACCATTCTCCTACTCCATCTACTGTTAGGATTGCAGCCTCATCGAAAGGTGAAGTGAAAAATGTGTGTGCCGCATGAGATATGTGGTGTTCAGGAAAAACAATTTTTCCATTGAAACCTTTAAGATGTTTATTGATCTCATCCTTTACCCAGAGTCTTCTATGAATCCATTTAGGAATTACATCTAGAAAACTAAATAGGCCTCTTGGGGCAACTCCAATGTAGTTATCAAGCAGACGCTCGAACTTTAAAACTGGTTTATCATAAAATGCAACAGAATCAATATTTTCTGCACGAATTCCAGCCTCTTTTAGACACCAATTTATTGCCAGTTTTGGGAACCCATCATCAAATTTAATTCTGGAAAAACGTTCTTCCTCTACTGCAGCTATAACTTTTCCATCTTTTAAAACTGCCGCGGCAGAATCATGATAATAACAGGAAATTCCTAGTGTGTACATTAGTATTGCTTGAGAACAGTAGACTGTTTTACGTCATCTAAATCAAGCCAGTAGCTTGATGATTGTTTTTTGAATCTTAAAGGATCAATTCTTAAAATCTTGAAAAGTATTCCATAGACTGACACTACAAAGATGAATAATATTCCCAAAAATATTTTGGTGTTAATTATTGCAAAAATATCTAATCCTTTTGAAAGTTTAACTGCAAAAATTTGAGTTACAGTTATTGTTGCCACTGCAAAAATTCCCAATGATTCAAAGGAAAAAATACCAACTCCTGTAGTAATTATGGTAAACCAAAAGCAAAATCCAGCCGTGACTGCAAGTGCTTTGAATTTTGGAGATGAGAGTTCCATTTTAAATCGGATAAATAAACGCCACTAGACCAGTTTGTGCTAATGCTGTGACACCAATAAGGGCGATTAATAAAATAACGATTGGAAACATATGAAATTTCCTCTTATGAACAAGTAATTCAAATATCTCCTTCAGTGTTCCTAATTTTCCCATTTTCAATTTTAACTAATTTTTTCGGCATATTTTAGCTGTGCTATCGTTGTAAATATTATTAATTGGAATTGTACTGGATCCGAAGGGATTGTGCACATTATTGAGCTATTAGTCGGATCCAAAATAAATTATTTGTTTTAACTAACCTGAATTATTCCAACTTTTACCAAGAATTGTATTCCTTGAACAAAGGAACTATCGTCAATCTGACCGTCAGCCCACCACTTTGCATTATTTTTAATCCATCCAGGTATGGATTCTGCCTTATCAGATGATGCATCAGGAAGATTTGGTATAGACATTATGTTTTCTTTAATCATAAACTGTATTCCTTGAACAAATGAATCATCATCTATTGCTCCATCAGCCCACCATCCAGCATTATTCTTAATCCAAGCTGGAATTCCTGTGGAATCAGGAACTATTTCTTGTGTAGGTTCTACAGCACAATCTACGGGGACAAAACTCGTCAAAGCAGTATTTCCACGTACATAAGATGTTGAAATGTATCCTGATTGAGCCGTTTGTGAAGCAAACATTTTATCTAATACGACACTATTTGGTTGAGATATTATTTTACTAAGATAATTTTGGTATAGAGCATGACCTAAGGGATTATGTTTTTCAACACCAGCAGGAGTTCTGCTATTGTTTGCCCATTCAGGTGCTAAACTCCCACCATCAACATATTTTGTGATATAATTCCACTCTGCATATATCAATATGTAACTGTATTCTTGCATTAACAGTGCATAGTATTCATTGCTACCATCATCCGCTTCTTTGTACTGTGAAATATTAAACACACCATTACGAATTGCTTCTTGCATTGCTTCCCATAATGGACCATCAGGTGTTTGAATGTTAAGATCAACAGGATATGCAACGGGAAATGCAAAGTGGCTAAAGGTATGTAACAAATGTTCTATTACTTCTGTGATCTGTCCATTTTTTTGTACTCCAGAGGTATACTGAAATACAAAGTCAGTCCATCGAGGATTAGCATCATTCCTAAATTCAATACCAATTTGATCTAAATCAGATGCAGATTCATACCAAGACGGGTAAATTTCTTTATCTACATCTTCAATCCAAGAATAGAATATTACTGGTGGACTTCTATCAGCAAACGTTCGTTGTAAAGTAGGACCAAATTGAGTTGAATCTACTCCTTGTGGAAATCCCGTGTCATGACAATAATTGTTAGCCATCCCATTCATGGCTGCTATTTGTGCGTCTGAATCTATACCTGGTGCATCAGGATCCAACAACAACTGTACTGTCCTTGCAATCTTTTCCATAAATTCATCAGATACACTAACGTTATGTGTTCCAAAAGTATTCTCAGATACTCCAAGTATTCTAAGACCATTTACATCGATGTACCTGTCCCACGGAAGATAATCATCGCTTGTCACGATACTTCCAGAAACATAGGGTTCAGCTGCAAATACATTTGGAGCCATCAGTCCAATCATTGCAACTGCTAAGACAGAAAGAAGAATGATTTTCACAACTATAGAATTTGGTACTAAAAAATAAACCGGATCCTTAATTTTCGGAAGAGTCAGTAGTGGATCCGAAGGGATTTGAACCCTTGACCCCCGCAGTGTGAGTGCGGTATCCAAACCAAGCTAGACGACGGATCCAAATTTAATTTGAAATTACATTATTTAGGCGTTAGACAGACTGCAAAAGGTATACTAACTGTAGAAGTAAAGTAGTGCTATGGGTAATGATTGTGAGCATTTTGGTGATGCTAAAGAAGGTACATCGCCAAACACGAAAGGCTGTGAGGAATGTGAAAAAGAGAAAACTCCATGGGTTGCAATTAGAATGTGCCTTACATGTGGTCATGTAGGATGTTGTGATTCATCTATAGGTAGACATGCAACAAAGCATCATGAAGAAACTGGACATCCAGTGATGGTTGCACTTCCAACAAAATCATGGCGCTGGTGCTATGTTCACAAGGATTACTATTAGGATTGAAAATGAAAAAAAATGATAACGGTAAATGGAATCTAGACGATCTAGTCAAAAATCCATCAAAGCAAGTCTTTGATAAAAAGATCAAAGAGATTGAGAAAGACGCAACCCAATTTGAAAAACAAAAAAAGATACTAAACCCATCTATTTCATCATCAAAATTTCTTAAGATGCTACATCAAATTGAGAAAATTTCTGAAAAGTCTAGTTATATTGGTGGTTATGCATCATTGAAATATTCTGAGGACACACAATCTGATGAAGCTACTGCACTTTTGACAAAAATCTCACAGTTTGGTTCTACAATTCAAAATCAAATATTATTTTTTGATCTTTGGTGGAAGAAACAAGTTGATGAAAAGAATGCCAAGCGGCTAATGAAGTCTGCAGGAGAACTCTCAGATTATCTAAGATACAAGCGCCTTATGTCAAAATATTCACTAACTGAGCCAGAAGAGAGAATTATCAATACACTAGATGTTACAGGCATATCTGCACTTGTCAAATTATATGACAAAATTACAAACGCGTTTACCTACACGATTAAGATTGGTAATAAGAAAAAAACTATGGGTCGGGAAGAACTAACAACGTATGTTAGAAGCAAAAATGCAAAGATCCGTGAAATAGCCTACAAGGAGTTGTTGGGAAAATATCACCAAAACAAAGGTGTTGTAGGTGAAATCTATCAAAATATAGTTTTGAATTGGAAAAATGAGGGAATTGACATAAGAAAATTCCAATCTCCAATATCAATACAAAATGTTGGCAACGACATTGATGATAAAACTGTAGAATCATTGTTGGAGGTTTGTAAGAAAAATGCACCGGTATTTCAAAAATATTTTTCAAAGAAGGCAAGTATGGTTGGAATGAAAAAACTAAGAAGGTATGATCTATATGCACCAACAAAAAGCAATGCAAAGGAAAAAAACTATTCCTATGTCACCGCAATTAAACTAGTCCTTGATTCACTTGCAAAATTCAGTCCTAAAATATCAGGGTTTGCCTCAAAAGTGTTTAATGAAAATCATGTTGACTATTCCATTAGGCCTGGAAAACGTGATGGTGCATTCTGTAGTACACCGTTACCATCCATAACACCATTTATTCTCATTAACTATACAGGAAAATCACGGGATGTGTTCACACTGGCACATGAAATAGGACACGCAGTTCATAGTGTTGCTGCATCAGACAAATCAATTTTGGTTTCTGATGCATCATTACCACTTGCAGAAACTGCATCCACATATTCAGAGCTCTTACTCTATGATAACATTTCACAGAAAATCACCGATGGTGAAAAGAAATCAATGTTGGCAGAAAAAATTGATGATTTCTATGCAACGATCTGTCGTCAATCATTTTTTACTATATTTGAAATGGATGCACATAAACAAATTGCAGATTCTACAACAGTTGATGAATTATCTGAGACATATCTCAAGAATTTAAAAACTCAGTTTGGAAACTCGGTTAGTATTTCAGATGACTTTGGATCAGAATGGAGTTACATTCCACATTTCTATCACAGTCCGTTTTATTGTTACTCATACTCATTTGGAAATCTACTATCACTATCACTCTTCCAGACTTACAAAAAAGAGGGTGAAAGTTTTGTCCCAACATATATTGATATTCTTGCTGCAGGCGGATCAAAAAAACCTGAATTACTACTCAAAGAGCATGGATTTGACATTAGTAAGACAAAATTCTGGCAGGATGGATTTGATTACATCAAAGAGCAGGTAAACACACTTTCAAAATTATAGATAATTAAATGGGGCTGACAGTCAGAGCCATCTGACTGCCAGCTTGTTCCCCAACGGTTTGAATCGATGTCAATTTTTCTCAATTCGATTCTGATTTAAATGTTAATAGTAAAATTAATAATTTCGAGTAAAACCAAAACATCATGTTAAGAACAATTTTTTTGCTTGGGATGATCCTTGGTTTAGTTGTTTTTACCCCACTTGCCTTTGGGCAAGAATCTGAAGATTCTGTACCTGCACTTCAGAAATCAACATGGTTAGAGAATATGTCGGTAGTTTATGATCAAAAATTTTCTAAATCTATTCAGACAGCAGTGGCATTTGAAACTATTAACAATAGTGATATACAATTTTCGGATGAACTGATAGAGAAGGTTATGACATATGAGGAAATTCGTTTTGTGTTCTTTACAAACATGGAAGAATGTGTTATGGGTGTGCAGCTAGATGAAATGTGTATTATGATAGGTTTTAACATGGATTTGCTAAAAGGTGATCTTGGGATTAATTCGATTCATGAAAATGGGAAAAGAATTTCTAATGAATTGATCACTGATATAAATAATGTATTTGGTATGGATGCAAAATTCCATTCTATTTACTTACATATGGATGATGCTAACCAGTCTCCAATAGGAACTGATTTGTCTATTTTACGAACGGCATCAGCCGTGTTCACTGTGCCAAGAGAGGATAGTAATACTGTTTTTACAAAATTATCTGAACAATTGATTAATGAGCAACTAAGAGAATCTGGGGGTTTCTATTATGTTGCAAAAGAGATGGCAGAAAACCCAAGTACCATCATAACAACTGGAATAATTTTGCATGGTGATGAACCGCCATTGATGTTGTTTAAAGTTTCACAGATAGAAAGAGGGCAATTAGGATTCATAGAGACCGAAGATGAAAGCATTTCATTAGAATACCAATATTCAGTGACTGGCTTTGATATTTCAACAATAAACCCGCTTGGACATTTTGGTATTGATAAGCTAGAGCGTTCAAAATATTTTGAGGGTCACTTTGTTCCATTAAATTCAGTTGTACAGGTGGTTGTTATACCTGAGCAGCCATCTAAAGTTAATACAGTAAATACTAACATAATAGCAAAACTTGACTCTGCTGAAGATCTTGTTGAGAAAGGCTGGTTTTTTACTTCAACTTCTAATAATGCAATAGATGCACGATTTCTTTTTGGTCAATCAGATAGTGTAACTGCGGATGAACTTGTAATGGAAATAGATGCATGGGACATACAAAGTGGGAATGATTCATTTTTAATAGACAATATCAATGTTAGAGTTCAAAACACAGAAGGAGAACAATACATTATATTGGCTGCGATAATTATTGCTGCAATCGGCGCAGCGATATTTTATCTAAAAGGATACAAACGTCGCTAGAGTATCAAAACTGCTGCAGAAAAGACTGTAGTCCATTTACCATCTTTGCCTTTTGCAGTCTGTGTTATGTTCTGTGATTTGTAGATTTTACCAGAAATTGTCCATTGTTGTCTTTTTTCATCCCAGCTCTTATCAATATCGAATGGAATTCCTAATGATGACGCAAGCATCTGTGCTGCAATATCTTCTGCATACTCACCTGACTCTTTTTCATTCTGACCAAATGCATCATATTCTGAAAGATAACCGTATTTTTTTCTGTCTTTGGGAATTGCCAACCCTACCGATGCAGAAATTAACCTATGTGGCTCATTTGTCTGATTTCTTGAATAGATGGTAAAAAGAATCTGTCCTGGCTTGATTTTCTTTAGACCATCTTTTCTTGGAATTAATTTTGCCTCAGGTGGAAATATACTAGATATTAGAACTATGTTTGTGCCAGAAATTCCAGCATTTCTCAACGCATATTCAAAACTTGTAAGCTTGTCTTCATGTACGCCAATTCCCTTTGTAAGAAAAATTTCCTTCGCAACTAGATCAAGCATTGATGAGACGTGCTAACTGAATTATTTATAGTTAGAGTTGTTTGAGAAAATCTACAATTTCTTGTCCATGAGATTTAACATCAATATCACGAAAAACCTTTCTGATTAATCCCTCTTTGTCAATTACAAAGGTTGAGCGTTTTCCAAGTCCTGCAATATTTAGACCTGCATATTGTTTACAGGTATTTTTTTCAGTGTCGCTAAGATGTATGTATGGAACTTGATATTCATCTACAAATTTAGCCTGCGAATCTACATTGTCTATAGATATTGCAAATAGTACTGTGTCTGTTGATTCTATCTCAGGATACACAGAAATTACGCTTTTTGCCATGTCAAAGACCTTTTTTGATGGGCATCCAAACAAGTGGTTTTTTGGGTAGAAGCACAGAACTACATTTTTTTGATTTTTGTAGGAGGCTAGTTGAACTGATTTTCCATCATGTGTTGATAACACAAAATCTTCAGCCATATCTCCTTCATCTAGAACCATGGTAAGATATCGGTGATAGATTATTTATGCGGTGTTATTGAAAATCATCAATGGAAACATCGTTTTTTGATTCAGAATATTTCATAGTAGGTTATTACATACTGACTGTTGGCGCCAGTTTACTCTTAATCAAAGATACAAAAAAACGAATACGTAATCTCAAGATTGGACGAAACTCTATAAAATATGCTCCAATATCATTTGGAATTCTTGTGGCATATGTCTTGTTTGTCTTCCCGTATGTGGATGAGATTCCAATATTGAACTGGAGCTGGCTTGGATACAACATTGCGTTCGGACCATTTGCAGAAGAAGGTATGTGGGGAATTCTACCATTTATGCCATTACTACTCTACATGTTTTTACACATCAACTATTTCGAGGAGCGTTATTTCAGAAAGTCAAAAAAGATGGTGATAGTCTGGGCGCTGATCCATATAGCTATGGGAATCAAGATACACATGGCATTGGTTCTAATTCCTATTGGATTTGTATTCAAGTATGTATATGATAAAAAAGGACTTCAGCACTCTTACGCAATGCACTTTGCAACAAACATACTGATAGTGTGTATGCTATTTTTTTCGTTTGTACTTTGAGTCCTTTCTAGGATCTACTTTACGTACCTGTGTCATTAGGAGATATGCAAATAGTCCTCCAAGAAATAGATTAATGACTCCAAGAACTGTTATCATAAAATAATTCAGAGATGCCTCAAACTGACCTAACCATAGACCAAAAACTATACCCCAAAGTCCTATTCCAAAACATACGGCGACTAGGATTTTTAACTTCTTTGGCTCTATGTACTTGATTTTCATTAATCGTCTCAGATTTTTGAAGTTATTAAATTGTGACTATCTTAACATTTTAAACCAACATATTTCAAACAAATTTAGTGCCAATGTA
>Ga0315338_1004338_pt1 | contig 11332 bp, 10 predicted proteins | sample ASW8metaG_FD_204518 | JGI IMG/M metagenome (GOLD analysis project Ga0315338, IMG submission 204518) | Ammonia-oxidizing marine archaeal communities from Monterey Bay, California, United States - ASW #8 | ecosystem: Environmental > Aquatic > Marine > Coastal | place: USA: California | collected...
CCAGACTGATTGAAGCCGTGGAAAACCAGCTCGAAACTGGTGAGCCGGCGGCCGCGCAAGCCACGCTGAACAAGCTGACTCTAGTGGGTTACGCCCGCGAGGAAAGCCTGGAGCTGATGGCGCAGGTGCTCGCGCACTGCATTGGCGTGATGCTGGACAACGACCAGCCGTTCGACAACCAGGCCTACGAGCAAGGGTTGCGTAATTTGCCCGAGCTGCCCGCAGGCGCTGCCGAAGATTGATGCCACACCCTCAACTGTCTGATCGGGAATATCAAGAATGAAGTTCGCATCCGTCCTGCGGATCCTGTTTTTTTACCTGCTGAGTGTCGTGTTGGCCACGGCGCTCGGCAGTTTGGTGCAAAGCCAATTCAATCTGCTGTTTCTGCAAGAGATGGCCGTGCCAGTTGATCTGCCGACCCGTCTGGCAACCAGTTGGCACGACCTGCTGCACTTCACGCCGATTTTCGGCGTCATGGTGGCCGTTACGCTGTTTCTGGCGCTGCCGATTGCCGAGGCGCTGGGCCGCATCTTCAAGCCCTGGCGTGGTCTGCTGTATCTGTTAGCTGGCGGCGGCGGTATATGGGTTGCATTTACCCTGGCTAATCACCTGTTACCGATGCCGACCTTCATTGCCGCTACCCGCGTTTCCACAGGCCTGGCGTGCATGATGCTGGCGGTAGGGCTGGGTGGCTGGTTGTTCGGGCGTTTGACCAAACCTAAGGCGCGGCGCGGCCTGCGCGTGCTGGGCTAAACGCCCTCAAGGAGAAGTACCATGCTGAACAAACACCTTGCGGGTGCTGCACTGTTACTGGCGGCAAGTTCTGTGGCCCAGGCGGCAGACTATAAGGTCGAGACGCTTGCCGAGGGTTTGTCTTACCCGTGGTCGCTGGCCTTCTTGCCGGACGGCGGCATGCTGGTGACCGAGCGCGCAGGGCAGTTACGCCTGATCAACTCTGCTGGTGAGCTGCAGGAAAAGCCGATCAGTGGTGTGCCTGAGGCGTTCGTCAACAGCCAGGCCGGGCTGATGGGCCTGGCCCTGGCGCCGGACTTCGCGGAGTCCGGAGAGCTGTTCATGAGTTATGCCTGCGGCACGCGCGAAGCCAACCATACTTGTCTGGCCTCGGCGCGTTTCAATGGTCAGGCGCTGGAAAATACCCGGGAAATCTTCCGCGTGCAGCCAGCCAAGAAGGGCAGCGCACATTACGGCGGCCGGATCGCCTTTCTGCCGGATAGCACGCTGCTGCTGACCCTCGGCGATGGTTTTGACTACCGCGAGCAGGCGCAGAACAAGGCGAACCACCTGGGTAGCATTGTGCGTTTGAACCGCGACGGCTCTGCGCCCACGGACAACCCCTTCGTTGCCGAAGATGGTGCTCAGCCGGAGTTGTTCAGCATCGGCCACCGCAATGTGCAGGCGGTACTGTATGACGCGGATACGCAGCGCATATTCAGCAACGAGCATGGCCCGCGTGGTGGCGACGAGATCAACCTGATCGAGGCCGGCAAGAACTACGGTTGGCCCAAGATTACCTACGGCATCGACTATGACGGCGCGCAGGTTTCGCCCTATACCGAGCTGCCGGGTCTGGAGCAGCCGCTGCTGAACTGGACGCCTTCTATCGCGCCCTCCGGCATGACCCTGTATCGCGGCGAGCTGTTCCCGCAGTGGCAGGGCAATCTGTTTGTGTCTGCATTGGCAGCCAAGGAAGTGCGCCGCGTCGTGCTGGACGGTAACAATGTCGTTGAGCAGCAAAGCCTCTTCAAGGAGCTTGATGCGCGTTTCCGCGATGTGCGTACCGGCCCGGATGGCGCTTTATACCTGCTGACCGACAGCGCCAACGGTAGCGTGCTGAGGGTTACCCCGGCTAATTGAGTAGTGCTCAGGCCTGACCGCGCTGACAGCGAGCAGCGCGGTACTCGCGCGGCGCGCAGCCGTGCCAGCGTCGGAAGGTGCGGCTGAAGTTACTGGTGTCCTGGTAACCAAGGCGCTCAGCCACGCGCTCTATACTTAACTCTGTGTTTGCGAGTAGCCAGCCGGCCTGCTCGCTGCGTAACTCATCCATAATCTGTTGGTAGCTGCTGCTTTCGTTGTGCAGGTGGCGGATCAGTGTGCGCGCAGTAACGTGCTCCTGCTCGGCCATCTGCGCCAGCGTCGGGTAGCTCTGCCCTGATTGCAGCAGGCGTTGTTTGATACGCTCGGCCAGCGTGCCGCCGCGTTGTTGGCGCTGCAGCTGGTGGGCGCAATCACGCAGTGCCTGTTGGCAGGCTTCGGCGTCAGCGCCCAGACAGGGCTGCTGCAATAAGCCATTGGGCAGATGAATGCGCAACGCGTTCGTTCCGAAGTGCCATTCCTTTGCGTAACCTGCAATCTGTTTCGCCCATTCTGGCTCCGGCAATGGCCATTCGATGCGAATGCTGTTGTTCAGCGGCTGCCCGCTAAGGGTTTCCAGTAGCCGCAGCAGGGCAGTGGTGAAGTGCCCCAGCAGATACTCGCGGATGGCTTCAGGCATGTCCAGCACCTCCAGCACCAGCACCGGTGGGTTGTCGCTTTCCAGTCGAAAGACCGCTAAATGCTGCCGCAAGCTGGTGTACTTCTCGGTGAGGCTGATGGCTTCGCCAATGTTGGGGGCGGTGACGGCGGCGTAGCCAGCGGGGCCGTGTGCACTCACATCGGTATGCAGGCCAACATTGAAACCCAGCCAGGGGCAGTTGCTCAGTGCCATCGCGCTGAGCAGCAGATTCTGCAGGTTACTGAAACTGAGGAACTGGTTGCTTCGCAGCAGCGCGTCCCAGTCGATCTGGCTGTTTGCCTGCACCTGTTTGGCGTCCAACCCCTGGCGAAGCAGCTCGGCGTAAACCAGCCGTGCGTAAACAGGGTGGACCGCCGGACCGAGCCAGAACTGTTCAGAGTGCATAAATGGGATCTGTTGTTATTGGTTGTTTGGCAGCACCTGTTGTCACAATATGACGATAATTTGCCGGTTGCAACGGGTGTTGCCTTTCGCCGGCAAGCAGAAGATGTAACGGTCATATCCATAACAACAAGAGGGTGACCGTATGACTGCTTTCGCTACGCAGGATAATGCCCTGTCAGGCTACGTGGACCGCAAACGCCGTCTCTGGTTATTTTCACTGATGGTGCCGGGCTTGGCGCTGGTCGGCCCGCTGCTCTATATGCTGGTATCGCCGCAGATTATCTGGCTTTGGTTGTCCACGTTGTTCGGTTACGTGGTGATCCCCATGCTCGACGGTGTGCTGGGTGAAGACCTTAGCAATCCGCCGGAAGAGGCGGTCCCCTCGCTGGAGGCTGATGCCTATTACCGTTACGTGACCTACGCACTGGTGCCGATTCTGTGGATCAGCTTCCTGGTGAATATCATTTTTCTTGGCACCCATGACCTTCCCTGGTATGGCACTGTGGCGGTGATTCTGGCGACCGGCGGCTCGCTGGGTTTCGGTTTGAATCTGGGGCATGAGATGGGCCACAAGAAAACCACGCTGGAGCGTTGGCTGGCCAAGATCACCCTGGCACTGGGTTGTTACGGGCATTTCTTCGTGGAGCATAACCGTGGCCATCACCGCGATGTAGCTACCCCGGAAGACCCGGCCTCCGCACGCATGGGTGAGAGCATCTACCGTTTTGTTTTTCGCGAGATGCCAGGCGCTTTTTTTCGCGCCTGGGATCTGGAAGCGCAGCGGCTGGATCGCTGCGGCAAGTCAGTCTGGAGCCTGCAGAACGAGATACTGCAGCCGGCACTGATCAGTGCGGCACTTTACGGCAGTCTGATCGCCTGGTTGGGTATCGAAATACTACCGGTGATGCTGTTGATCGCGTTCTGGGGCGCATTTCAGCTGACGCAAGCCAACTACATCGAGCATTACGGCCTGCTGCGTATCAAGCAACCGAGCGGACGCTACGAGCGCTGCCAGCCACATCATTCCTGGAACAGCAATCACCTGTTTTCCAACTGGGCGCTGTTTCACCTGCAACGCCACTCGGACCACCACGCACATCCCACTCGGCGCTATCAGTCCCTGCGAGACTTTCCCGACTTGCCGCGCTTGCCCAGCGGCTACTTCGGTATGTATCTGCTGGCCTATTTTCCACCGCTCTGGTCGCGGGTGATGGACCAGCGGCTGCTGGATGCGGTGGATCGTGACCCACAGCGCATCAACTTTTTGCCGGCAAAGAAGGCGATGTTGATGCGTCGCTTTAAGCTGAATGGCAACGTGGCTGGTGAATCGTTGACGGAGGTCGCAGCATGAGCAGTTATCGTTGCCCGGAATGCGATTACCGCTACGACGAGGAGCAGGGTGATCCGCATCAGGGATTACCAGCCGGAACACTATGGCAGGCGTTGCCGGAAAGCTTTACCTGCCCGGATTGCGCGGTCCGCTACAAGGAAGATTTTGTGCTCGGTGCCGACGCAACCTGACAGCGTTTGGCCAGGGTCGTAATCTGGTTGTCACTGGCGCGTAGTAGGAACGATACGCCGGCCTTCCTGTCGGAATTTTACCGGCGGTGTTTCGAAGTGGCTTTGTTGGCTGCGTCACCCAGCTTCACCGCTATCGAACCGACATGAAAAACGGGAGACCACCATGACGACACGTAAAGGCTTGATATTGGCGCTGACCCTGGCGGCATCGACAGGTGCGGCGCACGCCGCCTCGCAGCAGGTAACCATCAACAAGGTAGGGCTGGATGGCAAGGAGGAGGCGATGGGTACAGTCTCCATCAGTGAAACCGATTATGGCTTGCTGTTTACCCCTGATCTGAAGGGCCTGCCCACAGGGCTGCACGGTTTTCACGTACACCAGAACCCTAGTTGCGCGCCCGCCGAGAGCGATGGCAAGCCCACGCCAGCTGCGGCGGCAGGCGGTCATTACGATCCGGAAAATACCGGCAAGCACCTTGGACCCTACGCCGAAGGCCATCTGGGTGACCTGCCCGCGCTCTATGTGAATGCTGACGGCGTGGCGGACTACCCGGTGCTGGCGCCGCGCATCAAGACACTAGAGGAAATTCAAGGCCGTGCGCTGATGTTGCATGCCGGCGGCGATAACCACTCTGATCAGCCGGCAAAGCTGGGCGGTGGTGGTGCTCGCGTGGCCTGTGGCGTTATCAGCGAATAACTGCGCTGCTATCTGCATGCAACGGAGCCCGATTCACGTTACTAGCGCAAACCGGGCTTCGTTGCGTTTCGGCCCCTGTGTTACAGCGGCCAGACCCACAGGAGCATGGGCACACTGACCAGAACTACCAGAATCTCAAGTGGCAGACCAAGGCGCCAGTAGTCGCCAAAGCGGAAGCCTCCCGGGCCTAGAATCAGCGTGTTGTTCTGGTGACCAATGGGGGTGAGGAAGGCGCAGGAGGCGCCAATGGCAACTGCCATTAGAAAGCTGTCGGGATTGACCTCTAGTTGTCCCGCCACGCTCAGCGCAATCGGACACATCACGGCCGCAGTGGCGGCGTTATTCATGAAGTCTGATAGCGTCATGGTGACGACCAGCATCAATACCAAAGCGATAACCGCATTGCCCTGTGCGAAGTTGTCCAGCAGCGTTTTGGCCAGCAAGTCGGCTGCTCCGGTGTCGGCCATTGCGGCCGCCATGGGCATCAAGGCCGCCAGCAGTACAATGATTGGCCAATCCACCGCATCGTAGATACGGCGCAGCGGTATCACCCGAGTCAGCATGTAGCCCAATACGCCAGCCATGAAGGCTACCGCTGCGGGCAGGATGCCAAAGGCGGCCAGGGCGATGGAACACAGCATGATGGCTGCTGCGGTAATGGCCTGGCGACCGTCGGGAATGAGGATGGCGCGTGCTGCCAACGGCACACAGCCGTATTCGCTGGCGAAGCCGGAAATAGCCTCTGGAGTGCCTTGCATCAACAATACGTCGCCAGCCTGAATCTCGGTCCAGCGAAGCCTGCGGATCGAGCGATGACCACGGCGCGAGATGGCCAGCAGGTTGATGCCGAAGCGAGTGCGCAGTTGAATGTCGGAGGCACTGCGGCCGAGAATGTCGGCGCCGGGCTGCACCGCAAGCTCCTGCAGGGTGATTTCATCCGACTGCGCAGGTTTGCTGTTTTTCTCCTTCTCCTTCTCCTTCTCCGGATCGGCAACTGGGTCGCTTTGCGTTGTCGCTGCTGCATCACCTTTGGTGTCGCTTTGCTCTTCGCTGGCCTGAGCTTCCTCCTCCTTCTCAGAACCGCTGGTAGGTACTGCCTCTTCCAGCTTGAGGCCCAGGCGGGTGAGAGAAGAGCCCAGTCCCTCAGGATCTGCCTCTATCACCAGAATATCGTTGGCCCGCAGCACGCGGCTGGGCATCGGGGCGGTGACGCGAAAGTCGTTGCGTACCATACCGACAATCTGTGCATCGTGTTCTTCCAGCAGCAGCTCAACCTCTGCCAGGGTTTTGCCGTCTACCTTGCTGTCGGCGTCGATATGTACTTCGGTAAGGTAAGTGCCGGTATCAAAGCTGCCAACATCGGGTGGCGCACGATTGGGTACCAGCCAGCGGCTGGCAAGGACCACAAAGGCGGCACCGGCAAGGGCCACGCAGATGCCCACCGGGGCGAAGTCGAACATAGCAAAGCTGCCCAGATCCTGGCGTGCGCGAAAACCCGCCACGATCAGGTTGGGTGGAGTGCCGATCAGGGTCGTCATGCCGCCCAGAATTGTCCCGAACGCCAGCGGCATTAGTACCTTGCCTGGGGGCATGCCTTCTCGTGCTGCGAGCTGCAAAGCCAATGGCATCAGTAGTGCCATGGCGCCAACGTTGTTCATGAATGCCGATAGAGCTGCGCCTAGCAGCGTCAAAACCGCAAGGCTGAGCATTGGGCCGCCGTTCTTCGGCAGGGCGCGCTGCGCCAGCGCTTCTACCGCGCCTGTGGTTTGCAGGCCTTTGCTCAGGATAAGTACAGCCGCTACCGTTATCACCGCCGGGTGACCGAAGCCGACGAACGCGTCGGCCGCCGGGGTCAGACCGGTCACTACGCAGGCCATTAACGCGGCCAGGGCTACAACATCATGGCGCCACCGGCCCCAGAGAAATAATGCAATGGTACAACCAAGAATCAACAGAATCAGTTGCTGACTGGCATCCATGGACGGCGCTCGTTATCGGTATTTATCGGTTATAGGAGTTGCAGCAGGCGCTATGACAGCAGGCGCACCTTGAAGTTGCGGCCCTTGATCTTGCCTTCATTGAGCCGCGCGAGCGCTTGCTTGGCTTGGTCACGGCGAATGGCGACCAGCGCCTGGTAGTCGCTGATGCTGATCTTGCCAATCGCATCTGCCGACAAGCCTGCGTCGCCGGTCAGGGCGCCAAGCAGATCGCCGGGTCGGAGTTTGTCCTTGCGGCCCCCGGCAATAGCCAGGGTACGCATGGGGGCGATAAGTGGTTGCTCAAGTTTGCTCGGGAGGCTATTCAGCTCCTGCCAATTCAGTGGCTCGTTGCTGCTTTCTTCGATTGCACGCATGCGCTTGAGCTCACGCGGTCCGACAAGACTCAGCGCGAGGCCGGATTGTCCGGCGCGGCCGCTGCGACCTATGCGGTGCGTGTGGGCTGCGGGATCAGCCGACAGCTCTACGTTTATCACCGCTGCAACGCCTTCGATGTCGATCCCTCGGGCGGCAACATCGGTGGCGGTGAGTACGCTGCAGCTCTGGTTGGCGAAGAGCGCCAGTACCTGATCACGGTCGCGTTGCTCCATATCGCCGTGTATCGCTTGCGCACTGATGCTGTTGGCATTCAGAAAGTCGGCCAGTTCCTGGCACTGCTGGCGCGTGTGGCAGAAGGCAATGCAGGGCTGCGGACGATCGGCGGCGAGCAGGCGTAGCACGGCATCGAAGCGCTGCGCGTCTTCGATTTCATAGAAGCGCTGGGTGATCGGGTTGCTGGGGCTGGCCTCTTCGATAGTTACCTGCTTGGGGGTACGCATGAAGTCGCTGGCGAGCGCTTTCAGACCGGCAGGGTAGGTAGCGGAGAACAGCAGCGTTTGGCGGCGCTGTGGCGTGTGGCTGATGATCTCGCGGATGGGCTCAACAAAGCCCATGTCGAGCATGCGATCAGCTTCATCCAGCACCAGGCAGTTAAGGCTATCGAGCTTTAACGTGCCGCGAGCCAGGTGGTCCTGGATACGACCGGGGGTGCCTACGATAACGTGGGCGCCTTGCTCCAGCGAAGTGGCCTGTGGGCCGAAAGGCGTGCCACCGCAGAGAGTTATAATTTTGATGTTGGGAAGCCCGCGAGCCAGGTTGCGCAGCGCCGTCGCGGTCTGCGTGGCCAACTCGCGAGTGGGGCTGAGCACCATTGCCTGACAGCCAAAGAACTGCGGGTTGAGCGGGGCAAGCAGACCGATGCCAAAGGCCGCGGTCTTGCCGCTACCGGTACGCGACTGGGCAACCAGATCATCGCCCTGCAGGATCAAAGGCAACGCCTCAGCCTGGATGGCCGTCATCTGCGCATAGCCCATTTGCTGCAGGGTATCGAGCATGGCCTTGGGCAACTTCAGGGTGTCAAAAACGGTCGGGTTCACGGAGGTAGGCCTGCAGCAGAGAAAGGCCTTGCAGTGTATCAGACGCCGGCTTGGGCTCGCAGTGTGTTAGCGCCGAATACGGCTTTTGCGGAAGCCGCCGTGGCTGATGAACGAGCCGGTGTCGCCGGTTACCCAATAACGGGTGGCGCGGTATAAAGCCTGTAGTTTTGAAGTGTGGTAGCTGCGGGTTTTGCTGTAAGCCCAGCTCCACCCTCGTTCGGGTTGGTTCATGATCGACTGCCGTATGTTGGTTGACTTGCTGTGGTTACATGCTGTCAAAAAATCATCTGTCGGGCAGTTGTTGTTCTGTAATAGCCTTTTCCTTGACGCTTTCTTTCCTTGTCGGCGCATCATACTCGTGGATTATGGCAATGTGAACCGCTTTGCAAAGAGGCCGGTGTAATGACTTTATTCTGCAATCGTTGTGCGATTACGCCCCGCTTCCTTGGATTGATAGAGGGCCTTGTCGGCCCGCTCAATCAATTGCTGGTGGCTCTCCATTTGATCGGTCACGCGAGCCACACCCAGGCTGATGGTAAAGTTTACAGGATTGCCCTGGTGGTCGAGCTGTTGCCTTTCAATGCTTTGGCGCAAGCGCTCGGCAAATTGCTCCGCGCCCTCGATGTCAGTGTCAGGTAGTAAAACCACAAACTCCTCGCCACCGTACCGACCGCAGAAATCGGTTTCTCTAGCCAATTGTTCGGTTAGCCTGGCGGTACAGCGGATCACCTCGTCGCCGGCCTGGTGACCAAAGGTGTCATTGACCTTTTTGAAGTGGTCAATATCGAACATCACCAGACTGACCTCGTTATCGTAGCGCTGGTGGCGCGCAAACTCGTGCTCCAGGCAGCTCTCCCAATAGCGGCGGTTCAACAGGCCGGTCAGGCCGTCACGCAAAGCCAGTTCACGCAACTTGGTATTGGCAGATTCCAGTTGCCGTTTGTTTACAGCAACGCCGGTCACATCGTAGATGATCAGGCACACATGATCGGTTTTGCCGGTCGCGCTGCGCAGCGGCAATATGGTGACGTTCTGATACATCTCATCAGCCAGGCCGGTAATGGGTTGGTAACTTTTGAAGCGAAACAGGTTGGGACGTTGCTCCCAGATGGTAAAGGCGCGAGTACCGAGCATTACCGACGTTTCGACCTTTTGGGTGAACCAGCTTTGGTCTATTTCAGGAAAGAGGTCGAATAGCGAGCTTTCGTTGGCTTCCGTTGACCCCAGGCCGGAGTGATTTTCCATGAAGCTGTTCCAGACTTCGATGCGATAATCACGATCCATTACGACCACGCCCACGTCTATGCTCTGCACGATATCGAGCAGCCAGTGAAGTTCGTTGATGTCAAACTGGGCAGCCATGCGCCTTGCCTATATTAGGTTGATCAGTTGATCATGAAATCGAGTGTTTCCCGCAGTCGCGGTACCGAGTCTTCGGTGAATAGCAACAGCAGATCGAAGTGAATCTCCAAGTCTTCCAGACCGTAGCTGATCTCGACAGCCAGTGTGCGCTTCCAGCGCCGCTGGTTGATGCGGATCAGATCTTCTATCGGGCAGTGCTGCCCAAGTACCAGTGGATGACCTTGCGACAGGGTTATGTTGAGCTGCTCGGAGAGTCCGTTAAGGCAGGCGCCGATGATGATGCTGGCCAGGTCCAGCAGCATTTCCATCTGTGCGCTTTCATCTTCCTGTGCGTTGAGCAGCTTGGCGACATCTTCAATCTCCGAATCATGGAAGATCAAAAGTGCCTCCCCGGCAACGCCGCCCCCGATAAAGCCCTGACAAATGGCCGATAGCCGCTGTCCGCGCTGAGCGTCGGCCAGCGCCATGTGCAGCTCGCCGACTTCGAGAATGTTGACGTTGGGGATTGGGAGTTTGATAAAAATATTCAGTACCCGGCCTAGCAGCTCGGCAGCGCGGCCCATGGCCACGTTGGAGACTTCCCGGAAAGCATCGCGAAAGGAGACGCTGGGCAACTGCAACTCGCTGTCGTTGCCCTCGGCAAGCGGTGCAGTGAGAGGGATTTCGACACCCAGTGAGCTAAGCGCTTCGGCCAGTTGAATTGGGTCAGCCGGTTTCTTGATAAAGGCGCGCGCCCCGAGTGCCTTGGCGCGCCGCACGGCCTCTTCCTGAACGTCGCCCGACACCACGATTACTTCCGGAGATAGCGCCTCTTCGCGCAGTGCCGCCAGTACGCCGAAACCGTCAAGCTCAGGCATGGTCAGGTCGAGCAATACGATTTGGCCAGCCCCGGCGCGGATGGCCGCTAAGCCTTCCAGTCCGTTGGTCGCTTGGGTGATGCGGAACGGCCAGTTTGCCGGCAGCGCCCGAATCAGCTGCTTGCGAGCCATATTGGAATCGTCACATACCAGCAAGGGAATTGCGGTCACTTCATGATCCTTGGCGCTATTGGTCTGATTTTCGCTGCCATTGTCCGGGTCTATCAAGGCAGATGGCCATTAGATAGACTATTTTGCAAGCATGACAACTTATTGACCTTTTGAGAAGGCATTCAACCAAAATGCCACAGTTTTTTCGGGCCTGATTCGCATATTGAGCACTTGAACGGATATTATTGAGAAGTTGTTTGTTCCCAAGCATGCCGTAGCGTCGTGAAGAAGGCGTCATTCAGAAAGGAATACAATGGCCGAGCAACTGCAACAGGATGAGAGCCACCGTCGCTCGGTATTACGTGCGCTGTTATGGCTGACGCTGTTATTCGGCTTTATATTTGCTGGCCTTAACAGCGTACGCGGCCTTTATCTGCTTGCCGCGCTTGAGGTCA
>Ga0315338_1004339_pt1 | contig 11331 bp, 9 predicted proteins | sample ASW8metaG_FD_204518 | JGI IMG/M metagenome (GOLD analysis project Ga0315338, IMG submission 204518) | Ammonia-oxidizing marine archaeal communities from Monterey Bay, California, United States - ASW #8 | ecosystem: Environmental > Aquatic > Marine > Coastal | place: USA: California | collected...
GTCGGTTCCGAGCACATGGTTGACCCGACTCGTTCTCAACTCGACGACAGGCCGTGGGGGAACGTCTCCCCATTCGTCGATGTGTCCTGGCGCGATGCTGGCGCCCTGGTCAGCCATCAAGCTGCAGAAGCGGTTGACGGCGTTGAGGTTGAGGTCCCAGTCGGTTCCTCGCTCAAACCGGGCCGACGCTTCGCTCCTGAGGTTCAGACGGGTCGACGTTTCGGCAATCGGTCGGGGCCACCACCACGCGAGCTCGAGCAGCACGTCGGTCGTTTCTTCGCTGATCTCTGTGCTGGCGCCGCCCATGACACCTGCAATGCCGATCGCCGTGTCGGTCTCGTCGACGATGGCACCGTCTGCCGAAGTCAGGCTGCGTTCTGCATCGTCGAGCGTGACGAGCGCCTCACCCTCGCTTGCTCGTCTCACCCCGAGATGGCCGTTGGGAACCTTGGAGAGGTCGTACGTGTGGTTCGGCGTTCCGAGCTCGAGCATCACGTAGTTCGAGACATCGACAACGCTGTTGATCGGGCGCATCCCACACAAGGCCAACCGCAGCTGCATCCATGCCGGCGATTCGCCGACGACAACGTCACGCAACACGCGCGCGACGAACCGCCCGCAGAGCTGAGGATCGTGAATCGAAACCGAAGCAGCTCCAGCAACAGAATCGCCCGCCTCCTCGACCGACCACTGCGGCATCGTGAAAGGAACACCGAGGTGGGCAGCGAGGTCGCGAGCAACGCCGGCGACTGACATCGCGTCTGGCCGGTTCGGGTTGATCTCGAGGTCGTAGAGAACGTCGCCAGCGAGCCCGAGTTGTTCGGTCAGCGGTGCGCCCAGCTCGACGCCGGCCGGAAGGATGTAGATGCCATCGTGATCGCTGCCGAGGCCGAGCTCCTCAGCAGAACAGAGCATGCCGTTCGACTCTTCGCCCCGCATCTTGCGCTTGGCGATCTCCATGCCATTTGGCATCGTCGTACCGATCGTGGCGAGCGGGATTCGATCGCCGGCCGCCATGTTGAACGCACCACAGCAGATCTGCAGCGGTAAGCCATCGCCAGTGTCGACATCGACCAGCTGAATGCGGTCGGCGTCTGGGTGTGGCCTTGTCGCCATGACCTCAGCAACGATGACGCCATCGAGCGAGCCGAAGACCTCCATGGACTCGACCGCCATTCCGAGCATCGACATCGCTTCGCCGAGCTCGGTGGGATCGCCTTCGATGGGCGCGAATTCGCGAAGCCAACTGAGAAGAACCTTCATGATCAGCCTCCTCTAGAACTGCGTCAGGAAACGGACGTCGTTGGTGAACATGTCGCGCAGGTCATCGATGCCGTGGCGCATCAGCGCCAGCCTGTCGATGCCGAAGCCGAATGCGAACCCCGTGTAGATCTCGGGATCGATGCCGACGTTGCTGAGCACGTTCGGGTGGACCATGCCACAACCTCCGAGCTCGATCCACCCTGTGCGCTGGCACGTCTGGCAGCCGCTGCCTTCGCAGATGACACAGTTGATGTCGAACTCAGCGCTCGGCTCGGTGAACGGGAAGAACGAGGGACGGAGGCGGCTCTTGATGGCTCCGCCGAAGTAAGCGGACGTGAATTCGTCGAGGGTGCCGGCCAAGTCACCGAACGTGATTCCTTCGTCGACCACGAGACCTTCGATCTGGTGGAACGCTGGGAGATGCGAGGCGTCAGCGGTGTCGCGGCGGAACACCTTGCCTGGACAGATCGTGTAGATCGGTGGTGCCTGCTTCTCCATGACCCGGACTTGCACTGGCGAGGTGTGGGTACGCAGCAGGACGTTGTCTCCCTGGTCCAGATCGAGATAGAGCGTGTCCCACATCGACCTGGCCGGATGCCACTTCGGCAGGTTGAGGGCCTCGAAGTTGTACCAGTCGGTCTCGACTTCTGGGCCTTCGGACACGGTGAAGCCCATCCCGACAAACACATCCTCGAGGCGCTGGATCGTCTGGGTGGCCAGGTGCAGATGGCCGAGGCTCGGGTCGGTCGGAACCTCGGTGAGATCCATCCGCTCGTTCTCGAGCTGGGCCCGCCGTGCGCCAGCCGCGAGCTCGGCCCTGCGGGCCTCGAGGGCTCCACTCACCGTCTCTCGAACAGCGTTCAGGTGCTGACCGACAACCCGTCGTTCGTCAGGTCCGAGGGCGCCGAGCGCCCTCTTGAACTGGCCGAGCGCCGACCTCTTTCCGAAGATCTCCGGTTCGACGGCTTTCAGCGCATCGAGCGTGTCAGCGCCCGATATCAAGCCATGCGCAACAGCTGCTGCGGCGTCGATGTCCTCGGAAACAGTCATTCATACGAGGCTAGAGGACCGACCCTCGCGCCCCGACCCATAATTTCAGGACTTGACGACCGTGGATGTGGCCGAGTCCCTGAAACTTTGGGTGGGATAGCGTTGACGTCCATGGCACCACCGAGCAAGTTCGCGCACGTCGTGTACAACACGCACCGGTACCAGGAGATGCTCGACTGGTACACGCTGGTTTTCGACGCAACCGTGCAATACGGCAACGACGGCATCAGCTTCCTGACCTATGACGAAGAGCACCACCGCTTCGCCTTCATCAACCTGGGTCCACTTCCCGACGATGCACCAGAGCCCCGCATGGGTCGTGGCGCAGGTGTGCATCACGTTGCATACACCTGGGACTCGCTCGACGACCTCGTCCAGCTGTACAAGCGGCTCAGCGACGCTGGCATCACCCCGCAGATCCCGATGAAGCACGGCATGACGTTCTCGATGTACTACGCGGACCCAGACGGGAACATGATGGAGTTCCAGGTCGACCTGTGCGATGTTGAAACCGCCAACGAGTTCATGCACAGCGAGGCGTTCGAGAACAATCCGATTGGTGAACTGTTCGACCCAGAAGAGTTCCTGCAGCAGTACGAGGCAGGGGTTGCGCCAGAAGAACTCGTGTTCCGCTCAGATCAGACCCCGGTACCGCTTCTCTAGGAGCCGGCTCGCTCTCTGTCGCGCAAGAAGCGACGGAGGATCTTGCCGGAAGCCGACTTCGGGATCTCATCGGTGAACTCGAGCAAGCGGACCTTCTTGTAAGAAGACACCTGACCGTTCGCAAAGTCCATGATGTCAGTCGAGGTCGCTTCCTGACCTGGCTTGAGCACAATGAACGCCTTGGGGAGCTCACCGGCCTCGAGATCCTCGACGCCGATGACGGCCGCATCAGCCACCGCCGGGTGCGTCAGGAGCAGCGCCTCGAGTTCTGCTGGCGGAACTTGAAAGCCCTTGTACTTGATGAGCTCCTTCACCCGATCGACGATGTATACGTGATCGTCGGAATCGATTCGGGCGACGTCGCCGGTGTGCAGCCACATGTCGGCGTCGATGGTGTCGGCGGTGGCGACGTCGTTGTTGAGGTAGCCCTTCATCACCTGTGGACCTTGGATCCACAGTTCGCCCTCTGAATCGAGGCCCTGATCTTCACCCTCGTCGTTGACGATCCGGACGCGCGTGTTCGCCATCGTGATGCCGACTGACCCCGGCTTGCTGTTCCCAGGGATGGTGGCGTGCGTGATCGGCGACAACTCAGTCATGCCGTAACCCTGGGTCACCTCACATCCGACCCTCGCGGCTGCTTCGTCGCTCAACTCAGCACCGAGGGGCGCCGCTCCAGAGAAGATCACCTTGATCGAGCTCAGGTCGAACTCATCGACGATTGGGTGCTTGGCGAGCGCGAGCACCATCGGTGGCACTGCGTAGAAGTAGGTGACCTTGTGCTCGCCGATCAGCCCGAGCGCTTGAGGCAGATCGAAGCGCGGCATGGTGACGACGGGACACCCTTCGGCCAACACTCCGTTCATCAGCACCTGCATGCCGTAAATGTGAAAGAAGGGAAGTGCTGCGAGAGCCGTGTCGCCTTCGCCATAGGACAGAGCCGATCCCGACTGCACCAGGTTCGCGACGAGGTTGCGGTGGGTCAGCATCACTCCCTTTGGCAGCCCAGTCGTTCCCGAGGAGTACGGAAGCACGACTACCTGATCAGCCGCATCGACGGGCACCTGATCGATCCGGTCACCCATGAGCGTCTCGAACGATTCGACCCCTTCGGCCTCGCCGATGGAGTACACCGCCTCGACGTCGGTTCCCTCAGCTCCGGCCAACGCGTTCGGCACAGCATCGCCAACAGCGACGATGATGGTCGCTCCGCTGTCGTGCAGCTGATGGCGTATCTCGTCCGCGTTGTACACCGGATTCACTGTGGTGACCGTGCCGCCGGCTCTGGCCACGCCGTGAAACACGACCGCGTACTCTGGCATGTTCGGCGCAAGCAACGCCAAGGTGCTTCCATGGCCGAAACCGCGAGCCTGAAGCCCACCGGCCAGCGAGGCGATCTGATTCTTCAGCTCGCCGAACGTGACGACTCGTCCGCTCGGGCCTTCGATCATCGCCGGCGCGTCCGGCTTGTCGTCTGCGTACCGCAACACGTAGTCGGTGATCGACATGTCAGGAATCTCGACAGATTCGAGCGGGCTCTCGTGAACGATGGTCATCAGCGTGTCCCCTGCGTCGTGCGTCGGACAGAAGGCCCGACGACCGAAGAGTCTATGACCGAAGCTGGTAGAGCACGATGCCTGCGGTGACCGCGACATTGAGACTCTCGACGGGCGCTCTCATCGTCAAGGTGACATGACCGTCAAGCAGTGGAGCAATCTCCGCAGAGAGTCCTGCACCCTCGCTGCCGAGCACAACGACGACAGGCTTCGCAGTGTCGAGTTCGCCGAGATCGACTCCCCCGCTCATTGCCGCGCCGATGCGGGAGAACCCTGCAGACCCGAAGTGCTGGAGCGCATCGGCAGCCGACACGCCATCGACCACTCGCGTGGCAGCGACGGTCCCAGCAGACGCCCTGACTGCCCGTGGTGAGTACGGATCGGCGCTGCCGTTCGCGACGACAACGCCCGCACCGGTGGCTGCAGCGACGCGAACGACTGCCCCGACGTTGCCAGGATCCTGGACCCCATCAAGCAGAACGATCACGGGTGCATCGTTCAGGTCGGCGAGACCAATCGCAGTAAACGACGCGGTCGCCAGCACTCCCTGTGCGCTCGCGGCATCAGAGATGCGGTCGAGCACCTGGCGCTCGACGAGGTGCAAAAGCGCCGGATCGACGAAGTCGACGTCTTCCCGTGCGAGATCGTCGGTGAACACTGCTTCGAGCTGAACCCCGCAATCGACAAAGGTCCGCAACGCGCGAGGCCCGTCGACAACGAGCGTGTGCTCGTCGCGACGGGCTGAACGGTCACGTATCAACCGCGCCAGGCGCTTGACACGTGGATTGTTCGGCGACAGCGCTGCTGTCACGACTGACGTGACGACAGCTGCGTCAGGCCTGCGCGTCCTGGGCGACCTTCACCAAACTGGCGAAAGCGTCAGGATCGCTGACGGCGAGATCGGCAAGGACCTTGCGGTCGACCTCGACACCAGCGGTGTGAAGACCGTTGATGAAGCGGCTGTAGCTCATGCCGTGCTCACGAGATGCAGCGTTGATGCGCTGAATCCAGAGCTTGCGGAACTCGCCCTTGCGAGCCCTGCGGTCGCGGAAGGCGTACTGGCCAGAGTGCATGACCTGTTCGTTCGCTGCCCGATATGAGCGGCTCTTGTTGCCGTAATAGCCCTTGGCCTTTTCGAGGGTTGCGCGGCGGTGCTTTCTTGATGCCACTGAGCGCTTGACGCGTGCCATGTGAGCTTCCTTTCAGAAGAGGTTGGAGGAGAGAGATGTGGTCGAGATTCGGCGATCAGCGCTCGCCGAGGAGGCGCTTCATGCGTGGCTGATCAGCGGGAACGACTTCAGCCTCGTGGGCAAGGCGGCGCTTACGCGTCGACGACTTCTTCTCGAGGATGTGGCTGCGGTTGCGCTGACGGCGGACGAGCTTTCCGGATCCGCTCTTCTTGATGCGCTTGGCCGCACCCTTGTGGGTCTTCATCTTGGGCATGGCGTGGTATCTCCATCTTTGGGGGCCGACCGGGGTCGGTATGTCGTTGCTGATAGCTGCGCTCACGCGCAGCACACGCTCGCCAGCTGTTGCACGATGGGGCATCGCTTCTGAAGAAGCAGCGCCCGGCGAGTGTGAGACTCAGTTCGTTGGTTCTGGTGTTGCCGCCGCGTCGACTGGTGCAACGGCACCTGACGGGACTTCGGTCACCTCAGCGGCTGCGTCCTGGGGCGCGTCGGCTTTGGCTTCTTGGGCGGCTGCTTCTTGTGCCGTGGATTTGGCTTTCTTTGCTGCTGCGGCCTGCGCACGCTTGTCGGGACTCAAGACCATGGTCATATTGCGACCGTCGAGCTTGGCTCGCTGATCGACCTTGCCGACGTGATCGACCGATTCCGCAACTCGGTCGAGAATCTGCATACCCAACTCTGGGTGTGCCATTTCTCGGCCACGGAACATGATGGTGATCTTCACCTTGCTGCCTTGACCGAGGAAGTGCTCGACCTTGCGGGTCTTGGTGTTGAAATCGCCGATGCTGATCTTTGGACGGTATTTCATCTCTTTCAGGCTGGCGTGCGAAGACTTCCTTCTGGATTCCTTCGCCCGCTGGGCTGCCTCGTACTTGTATTTCCCGTAGTCCATGATGCGACATACGGGTGGGTTGGCCTGAGCGGCAACCTCAACGAGGTCGAGATCTGCGGCACGAGCGATCGAGAGTGCTTCGGGGAGTGGCTTGATGCCAATCTGTTCGCCATCTGCGGCGACCAGACGTACTTCCCTGGCACGGATGCGATCGTTGATGCGCGGTTCGTCGTCGACTGGGGGCACTATTTCCGGACCTGTTGGACCAAAGGACATTCTCCTGGTGAAAAAAGCTTGAGCGGACACCCAAACGCAGTGCCCGCTCTCCGTACGCCACGACCACCCCAGCTGAATGCTGAGCTTGTCGGGAGGACCTCGCGCACACAGAATCAGATGACCCTGGTGGAGAGGTGGAGGGCGAGCCCCACTTGTTCGGTTGTGCCGTGAAGGGTATCAGCAGGAGCGATCCGGCCCAACAGCGTCGTCAGGGAACGTGACGAGCGCGGAGTATCGTCGAGGGTCCTGATCCCGAACCTCCGGAGCGAGAAGTGAGCCTGTGGACACCCGACGGGGAGCATCCCGTCGACCAAGGACACGGCGAACAGCCGGCCGAAACCCACGACGACTATTCCGATCTCGACCCGGAGACGGCGGCCCAAGTACAACAGCAGTTGGCCGAAGCTCAAGCCCAGCTGCTCGCAGCCCCGGTCGACCAGGTCGTGACAAATCACGTGATGGGGTTGTTCGAGCTGGCCGCCCTTCACCTCAGGGTCGAAGATCCCGATCTCGATGCGGCTCGCCTGCCCATCGACGCCATGGGGCTTCTCGTCGACAACCTCGGAGACAGACTCGCCGACCACGACACCCTCGCTTCAGCCCTGACCCAGCTCAGGATGGCCTACGTCGAAGTGAAGAAACACTTCGATGCGGCCGAGAGCCCTGCCGACGACGAAGACGACGTCGACGATGATGCAACAGGTGCCGAAGGCGATGTCAACGAATCGGACTTTCTCGAGTAGCTCCTACTTGGCGGCCTTTTCGATCGACCGCAGATAGTCAACGGCTCCCTTGTCGAGCTTCTTGCCTTTGAGCTTGTCGGTGTTGTCCTTGATCAGCTTGATCAACTCTGACAGCGAGAGATCGTGGTCGACGGACAACAACAGAGCAGCTTGAGCGCTGACGAACGGTGCAGCCATCGAGCTTCCGCTCCATGTCGCGTAGCCACCTCCCGGGATCGTCGACGTGATGTCGACTCCTGGCGCCGCCACTGTGACCCACTTGCCGTGGCTGGCGAATTTTGCGAGCTCGTTCTTGGCCGGATCGTAGGCACCCACCGAAACGACCTCTGCGTCAGCTGCCGGGTAGCGCTTCTTGTCCGACGAGCTGTTCCCTGCAGCGGCCACGACGAGAACACCGCTGTCCTTGGCGTGTTTGATTGCGTCCTTCAGCACCGTCGAGTCGATCTTCTTGTCGGCGCCGAAACTGATGTTGATGATGTCGGCGCCTTCGTCAACGGCATGGCGGACCGCTTCTGCCACGCCGAATGCAGTTCCCTGCCCGTCGCTGTTCAGCACGCGGTACGCGAGGACCTTCGCCTCAGGAGCAGCGAGCAATATGGCGCCTGCAACGTGTGTTCCGTGGCCGACGGCTTCATCGACGTGGCCATCGCCATCGTCATCGAGACCGTTACCAACATCGTCGGGATCGAAGTCGTCATCGATGACGTCGAGGCGGCGCTTCACTTTGCCCTTGAGTGCTGGATGCGAGGCATCGACGCCAGTGTCGAGGACGGCGATGGTCACGCCCTTGCCGGTGGCGAGAGCGTGAGCCGCGTCGAGTCCAAGTGCGGTCACCGCTGGCTGAGTGTTCCGGTCGAGCGAATTGGCCTCGCGGGGCCATGTCTCCGATGGCCACGCGTGAAATCGATCGCCTTCTGGCGTTGAGCCGACCTCGTTCTCCTCAGCCCACACGATGCGCTTGTCTTTGGTCAGGCGCTTGACCGCTGCTTTGACGTCCTTGTCGTTGGTTTCCACGAGGATGACCCTGCGGCCGCCGAGCAGCACGTCGATGAGTTCGGCGTCGAGGTCTGCGGCAACCGACGCTGGGTCGTGACCCCACTGGACTTTCACCACCACCTGGACGGTCTTGTCCTCCTTGTTCTTGTGATGGGCGTTGGCAGGCACGGTTGCGACGGCGGCGAGCACCAGCACGGCAACGAATGCCGCAGTTGGCTTCGCGAAGCGAGCAACGACACAGGACGTGGGCTTCATTGGACAAGTTCCTGACGAGTGAAGATCGGTGAGAGGGAACGCACGGACCATCCGGCCCAGTGCAGCGGGTGGGGACACTGGTCGCGTAGCGCAGCTCGGCCGAGCTGAACCGCTTCTGACGCGTTGCCAGTCGCCCGAAGGTTCGAGTGGAACGCGGCTGCTGCAACAGCAGCGCTGCTGTCGACGACCGGCCAATGAGAGGCAATGACGCCAGATGCTCCACCGGCGAGCGCAGCGATGGACATGGCCTCCTGCTCGTGGCGGTTGATGACTCCTGATGCGTGACCAGAACACACGTTCAGGACAACGATCGATCCGAACAGATTCAGTTGCGCCATCTGGCCCGGACTCAGCTCCCAACGGCCAAACGGCACTCGAGGCGCCCTGTCTCTTCGAGCGGCGGTGTGGCCGATCAGGTGCACCACATCATGTTCGGCGACGAGCTCGGCAAACGCGTCGAACGACGCAACATCGCGTGCAACAGTGACATCAGCCGCACTCTCGATGATCGCCGCGATCTCCGCATCCCTCGTGGCCAGATCTGTCGAACCGGCATCGATGACAAGTGTCGATTCGATGTTCGATGCGACGCTGGCGGCCCACGAGAGCGTTGGTCGCTCGACCAGCGCGTGAGTGTCGCGTGCACCGCCAAGAGATCCGATGGGCACGGCCGTGAGGCAGCCATCTGGCGAGGCGCTGAGGTGCGTGGGATTGTGCTGACAAGCTGCGTCGATGAGTCGGGGCATCTCGACGATCTCGCCGAGGGCATCGAGGGCATCGAGAAGCTGAAGAGCGCTCGCCTCACCGGCTCCCGTCACGATCGAGGACTCGACTGCCCGTTCGACGCGCAACACAGCCTCTTCGACCGCGTGCGTGTCGATCACCACGCCGTCGACGAGGTGCCCAGCTGTCGTGAAGCCGAGCAGCTTCGACCCGGCGACTCGCCACGAGACGGCAGCGCAGTCGAGATCGCGCTGGCTGCGCTGATCGGATGGTGTTTGCAGCGACAGACGAACGACCCCGCGCGCCTTGTCGCGCTCTGCCAACTCGAAAGCCTCTGCGAGGTCCCCGGGGTGAGCGCGCTCGACCAGCAGTGACATCAGCTCATCGTTTGCGGTGGCAGTCTTGCTTCGCTTCGATTGCCAGAGATCGGACATCGACATGAGCCTGGTGCGACGCGATTCCCGCTTGGCCGCAGCACGCAGCACCGTTGCCGCAGCTTCGTCTTTGCCTGCCTCGAGCAGAAGCGCTGCCTTGTACGTCTCGAGAGCATTGGTCATCTGGACCGGAGCGTGACGTCCACCGAGGGTCATGGCCTTGTCGACGAGCTCCTCACGCGCGACGCCGGTATGCCACGGCACAGCCACGAGGGCCGCTCGAGCGTGCTCCAGTGGAGCGTCACATGGATCGAGAGCCGACTCGACCCAGTCGGTGTCAGTCGCAAGCTGCTGGGCGTCGGAGGCAAGCTCGGCCCTCGCCAATGCTGCCCGCGCCGCTGCCCGAATCTCGCCAGCCTCGACATGAATGCTGAATGCCCGGTCCTGAGCTCGTCGCGCTGAGGCCAGATGACCTCGGTCTGCGCACAGAAGTCCGATGAGCATCCACGACTGACCACGTTCGAGACTCTGGCCGGCAGCCGCGGCTTCACGCAGTGTCGAGATGATCATTCCTGCGGCACGTTCGTGCCGTCCTGACGAGAGCAGCGAGGCTCCGAGAACGATTCTGGCTCGTACTGCCTCAGTCGTGGCACCGAGTGACTCGAGCACTTCAACGGCGCTCTCGGCGACATCGCATGCACGTTCCGTCGCGCCAACCGCGAGATGCGCCCTGGAGAGATGAGCAGTGGCTACTCCGTACCACCAGTGGTCGCCGCGAGCGATGAAGGATTCGGCAACGCCAGCGAGGTGTCCGATGGCATCAGAGAAACGACCGATTTCGATGAGCTCGACGCCGACATTGGCCTTGACCCTCAGTAGATCGTCTTCGGCCCCGACTGTGAGATAGGCCTCTTCAGCAGCAGCAAAGCAGGCGAGCGCGACTCGGTGCATGCCACGGAGTCCCGAAGCAACGCCGGTGTTCTCCTGCACTGCGGCCCGAAGCCACACGACATCGTCCTCATCGGGAAGCAACTCGAGCCTCGCTGTTGCAGCCGATCCGAACGCGATCGCTTCCTGATGACGCCCGAGCGCATCGAGGACATGCATCCTTCCGAGAGTCGTGCGCTCGGCCGACAACGGCTCGCCGGCTCGGAGGTGTGCGGCTGCGGCTTCATCGAGCAGCTGCAGAGCCGCCGTCAGTTCGCCAGCCTCGAGCGATGCTCGCGCAACGCGATACAACGCGGCACCAGCGATACTCCAGAGCTCGACGTTGCTGACCGGAGCGAGCTGGGCCTCGGTGGCGATGGCCCTCAGCTCGACGACTGCTCTGGCCGGTTCCGATGCGAGGAGGTCCGACGCGTGTTCGAGTCTCGCGCTGAGCCCTGACACTGTTTGAGAAACCAGCACTGT
>Ga0315338_1004341_pt1 | contig 11326 bp, 10 predicted proteins | sample ASW8metaG_FD_204518 | JGI IMG/M metagenome (GOLD analysis project Ga0315338, IMG submission 204518) | Ammonia-oxidizing marine archaeal communities from Monterey Bay, California, United States - ASW #8 | ecosystem: Environmental > Aquatic > Marine > Coastal | place: USA: California | collected...
GCAGAACCACTCCTGAAATCAATGGAACCTGACGAAGCATAATAATTACTTGAGGAATCACAATTAAGACAACTTGCGCCAAGCAGACCACCACTGGTAGTAAAATCTCCTGCTACTGTAAGTGTACTTGCATTAGCTGTAAGAGTTCCTCCTGTTGGTATTGTAATATCTGTTCCTGTTAATGGATAATTAGCAGAATTATCTGTATCTACTGGCGAAGCAATAATATAATCAGTAGTGCTTAAATCTTGTTCAGTGTTGAAAGTTCCAGTTCCAGTTCCCCAATTATACATTATTCTTGCAGGTTGTTTACTGGAAGTAAATGTGCTTTCAGTAAAATCAAATGGAGAAGCTGTATTGGTTTTAATAATTGATAACCTATCTCCGTTTGTCATAGTTCCATCTAAATTAAAAGAATGTCCATAAACTAAAGCATTCGTGGCAGAGCTATCAATCGTTCCTGAATTAGTTAAAGTTCCAGAACATTCCATCCTCTGTCCATTCAAATCTAATTCTGCTCCACTACTTACTGTTACGGCATCAAACTCTGCGTCCCCTCCTAATTTAATGTTAGTAGTTCCCATAGTTAATGCTCCATCCCAATTTATATTTTTAAGATTTAGATAAGCAGTAGCTCCACCCGTGTCGCCTGATGCTCCAGAATGGCTACCATTGTAATCAATTAAAGCTGGAAGAGTTGGCCCTCCTGCTCCTTCAATATAACATTGACCATTTGTAGTTAAGTTCATTGCACCATTCATTTCAAATTCTCCAGCTCTAACTCCAGACTTTCCAATGTATATGTAATTGTCTCCATTCATATAATAATTAACACCTGCTTTAGTTGTTAGTTTGTTTTCAACTGTGTATCTTTCATACCCATCAATATAACCTGAACCGTCTTGTGTTAAATTATAGAAGTGGGTTCCTGTTGATGAAGCTCCACCCCTTAATGCCGTATTTCCACCATCTATTGTTACCGTTCCGTTATTGTGTTCAAATGAAGTTGTTGGGTCTGTACCATTATTATCAAAAGCACTTCCTCCTCCAGCTATTGTCAAATTACCTCTTGGTGCTGACAAAGTTCCGTTAGCTAATATCAGAAGTGTACTGTCAAGGTTAAGAGTGCCGTTACTCCAATCACTGTCTGCATCTAAACCTGTTGTTGCATCAAAGTTTGTAAGCGTTCCATTGGATGCCGTTCCTGTGCCTGAATCTACTGCCGTCGGTGTACTTGTCCCTGATATACTGTCATCCAGTTTCCACCAGTGAGAAGGAGTTACATTGTAACTTCCAGAATAAAGCGAAGCTGCTTGGTCTGCACTTAAAGCGTAATCATAACATCTGAAATCTCTTAGCTTACCAGCAAGATAATATTCAGCACCAGTTTTATTGTATTTTCCAACAGTCATATCAACATCAGATGCAAAATCATCTATATCTGAACCAGAAAAAGTACCAGGGCTACCGCCTGTTAATGGTCTTTCTACTCCATTAGCATATATCTTCATAGTAGCATTAGTGGCATCAACACGTTCAACAGTAAGAGTAATGTGAGTCCAAGGTGTTGCACCATTGGGAAACGAAGCCCCATCTTCAACAGCATATTCAGGATTACCATCGGCAGCAAATAGGGCACTGAACTGACCTGCACTGTCTATATATCCTAATATATTATTATCATTCTCTTTGTACGCACCAAATAATGCTTGATTCCCATCTACTCCATCATTAGCCTTTGCCCACACTGACATAGTAAACCCACCTCGAATATCTGCTTGTAATGCTGTATTCAAATCAACAAAATTGTCGTTGCCATCACACAACACAGAAGTCAGTGACAAACCCTCTAACTTTCCTTGTGTTACTGTAACAGCACCGTCTGTCTGTGTCCTTGTCGCTGCATCACTTCCATCATAAGAGTCCTGAACATTTACACTAAAGGCATCGTAAACCGTTGCTGGACTTCCTGTTGCAGCTATTGTATAACTATTACCAGAGGAATCAGACTGTGCAAGTGAACCATTCAATTTCAACCAAAGTTCCAAACCAGCCCCATCAATAACATCCTTATCTACATTAATTTTAGATGCCATTACGGGTATCATTGCTTCATCAACTGTTCCCTTGTAAAACTTAGCATCGCAAATATTACCATTAAATTCTTCTAAGCCACTACCTGATTCTGACTTTGCTCCTATTGTGAATTTTGAACTTGTGTCGACTGTCGCACCAGATTGGCCCGAAATATCGACATCTCCTACTTCAATGCCATCAATCCAAATCTTCATATCACCAGACCTGTCAAAAGTAGTTGCAACGTGATGCCACGAAGCATCTTCTATTACATCGGAAGCTCCACTTGTTACAGTAAGAACAGAAGTACCTGAACCGTAATATAATTCACATTTAAGTCTCCCAGCACTTGTTATCATCATACAGGGGCCATCCCAATTACCGCTACCTTCGTCCTTTCTCTTATCGAATATAGATTGGTCAGCAGTAGCAGAGGTTGTTGTTGCAGTTTTAATCCAAGCACCCCAAGTAGCGTCAGATGTTCCCATATCTAAATCTGCGTGGTCATTAACTTCAACCTTATCATCGGTACCATCGAAATAATAAACAGGGTCAGTATTTACATTAATGATTGCATCATCAAGATTTCCTTCAAGGATTCCTCCTGTTCCTCCTATCGTAAGTGTATCGTCTGAAGTGAAAGTTCCAAGATTTCTTACTCCGCCATTGAAGTTATTGGTTCCACTGGTTGTCTTGTAAGTTCCTGCGTTTGTCACAAGTCCGTGATGTGTAACAGTTCCCGTATGGTTGCCATCATCATTGAACTTGCCGTTTGCTCCCGTATATGTATTGCCGTGAATAATGTATGTGTCACCTGCGGTTTGCGTTTCAAATTTGCCTGTTGTAACATCAAGATTACCAAGAATCTCAATTTGATTTCCAGATATATCACGGAATTTTACTTCATAGGTTACACTATTCTGTGCAATCTCAACATCATAAAATGTATTTTCTTGAACGTAGGTGTGTTTATTAGTTAATGCAAACTTTACTTTACCATTATTATGTACAAACCCAGTTCCATCTGTTTCCAAATTATACCAAGCATAACCTCCTGAACTTTCATCAGTAATAGTAGTAGTTCCGCTTGTTGCCTTGTAGGTTCCTCCACTATTTATTGTAAGACTTCCGTGACTTATTGTTGAATCATGGCCCGCAAATGTACATCCATTATTTATTGTCACATCACCTATAACATCAAGTGGCCCTTGCCCTCCTGTAATAAATTCTCCATCTTGTAATAATAAATATCCTTCACATTCAAGCGCACCACTCATTGCAAGATGCATCCCTGAACCTGCATTATTTATATATAAATTATTAAGCGGATGACTTGATGTAAAACCTTTAATTGTTGTATGACTGTCCGTTGGTCCTGTAATATGTATCACGTTGCTGGCGTGATGGAATGTTCCAGCATTTTCTAAACAGTAACCAGTAGCAGATTCGCTTCTAACTGTCATTATGGCATTAGGAGCTGTCATAGTTCCTCCACTTTCTATTTTAACGCTTCCAAAACTCATTGCATGAGAATTGCACGTAAGAGTTCCACTTACGGAAACGTGTCCTAAAGATGCTGAAAGATTACCTGAACCTACTGTAAGTGCAGCATTACAAGTTAATGTTCCTGCCGTTATTGTAAGATTTCCCAAAAGAGTAGTAACCCCATTTAGTCTTGCTTCATCTCCAGATTTATTGACAACAAGATGTCTAAGATTTCCTGTTCCAGCTACTAAATCTAAATCAGTTCCGTGACTTCCTGTTAATGTTATATCTGTATCTGTTCCAGTTATAATGCTACCAGCTAAAAGTTGTACCGCATAACCAGCACCATCCTCGCCATCTATTGTAAGTACGTTACCATCACCATCGAGGTTCCCTCCCGACTGAATTACTAAAGAATTAATAGTATAAGTAGTGTCAACCACAGGGTCATTTGTTACATTTGCTATTACAACATCATCATCAGCAGTAGGAACTCTATCAGTTACGCCTGTAGTTGTCCAATTGGCTGCCGTTCCCCAATCAGTATTAGTAGAACCATCCCATGTGTTTGTTGCCATTAGACAACCTCACTTACTGTGACTATATTAGAGTATATAGGAGCATTCATTCACTAAATGGTCCCCTGTAAGAATACTTTACAATCTCCAGCAGTTATAGCAGTCGTTGAACTGCCATCTGTTGCCTTGACTGTTACTGCAAGTAATCTTAACGCTGTCGTAGAGATAGCTTTCAAAGAACCTGAACTGGCTGTTACTACTACATCATCTCCAACTTGAACCCATTTACTGTTTGTCACAGGTAAAGCTTCTGCACTATCAAACAAAGAACCCCACACTTGACATGTAAGTCCTCCATCTTCATCATTAGATAATACTTGTATCGAAGCCCTGTCATATGATTCTACATCTACTGCATCTATAATTGCTACATAGGTAGAACCACTTAATGTAGTTGCATCATTCTCTACAAGCATTGTCTTTACTGAACTACTGTGTCTTTGCGTTGTTATTGTATTTGCCATTACTTAGTCTTCCTCTTGGGTCTCCTAAGTCCTTTACCCTTTTTAGCCTTTGTCTTTGGCTTTACTTCTTCTTTTTTGGGCTTTCGAGAAGTTTTGCGCCGAGTTCTAACCCCGCCGCCGATGCCCTTAGGCCCGACCTTAGAGACGACTTCAAAGTCTTCTGGGAAGGCAAGCATTTTCTTAACAAGCTCTTTACTTCTTTTGTCGTTTTCGTCAAGTTTGTAGACCTGACCGGAGCCGAACGCAATAACGCGACCCCCATCAGTCCTAACAAACTTAGTGCGAGTACCCTTATACTTAAACGTGACCATATCATAGCTCCGTTAATCTAAGTGTACGCAATGTCTCTAATTAATCCCTGTGATGCGAATTTAGTACAGATTAACTCACCAGCAGTCATGAATGCGTAGTTACGCTTCAATGCTTGCACGTTTGCCAAATCTTCTTGTGCCAAGAAAGTGGTTGGTGCTGCAATCTTCATGTACAAATGTTCCATATCTAATAATAGAAGTGGTCCCATTGCGGTTCCAGTTCCACCTGATTGATTGGACATTGCTGTAGCCATGTGTTGTGATGCATAAATTGGTATGCTGTCATAGTATCCCATGCGTCCATCCAAGTTCATACCGGGTTCTGAAGTAACTCCGTTTGTTCCTTTTGGTGCTTGTGATTCCATTGTCATTCTCCATGTTGCATTTGAACTTCCTGCCGTAATTAATTGTTTTAATTCAGTTAATTGTTGGTGTCCAGTTAATATGATTAAATTATCATATGAAGCTCCATTTTCTATTGCACTTTGAATTGCTGCATCAAGAAGTGTTAAAGTCAAAAGTCTGTTAGTTGTAGAGTTGTGGTCAACGTAAGCGTCTGCCCATGTTGCGCCGTCTCCTCTTGCACCCAAATCGTAAATGTCAACATCTGCTGCTGCAACGTCACTTACTGCTGCTACTTGAGCGTAATTACTTGCTACACGAGTTAGGGTTTCAAAGTTGTTACCTGCTACTCCTGCTGCGTAATCTGTAGTTAGCATTGCATCAATCCAGTAAGAGTGTGCTTCTGCTGCTTGCGCTCTTAGGAAAGTTGCTAATCCTTTAACTCCATCATCTGCTTCTGCTAAGATAGATGCTCTTGTAGAGACTGTGTAAGGACTTACAATTTCTTTAATGTCTGCTTTTACTTCTGCAAGGTCTGGTACGTCAGCGGTTCCAAATGCTGCACCTTCTGCAACACCAGTGTTGCTTCCAGTTACAGTTCGAGCAGTTAATACTCTCCAACCTGATTGTGTCCATCCTTCTTTTCTGAAAAGCTTGAATATTTCAGATTTTGTGTTTAGCTGATTGAAAACACTTGCACCATACATTGTGTTAAAGTATGCGGTGTCGCCTGTTGTCAAATCATCTTTTCTTATGCCGTATCTTTTAGAGATATCTAATCCGCCTTTGTAGTAAGCATTGACATAGTCTTCAAAACTCATTCCAGCCATTTTAGAAACCTCCTACTAAGTTTTTGTCTACTTTCATTCTATCTATCTCCTCAAGGGATTTTGATACATTCAAAAAGTCAATCTCTGTTTGTTCTTCAGCTTTTGGAGCTGGAGCAGGTGTTGCTTTCTTTCCTGTATAAACGTTAATGCCGTGTTTCTTCAAGGTTGCTAAGGATTTTGCTAAGTCATCTATTTTTGTAGATTTTTCTTCTTCTTCCATTTTCTCTTCCTCTTCTTCCTCTTCTTCGGCTTCTTCTTCTGGTTCTTCTTCTTCTTCTTCGTCTTCGGCTTTTTCTTCGCCCATTTCTTCAAGATAAGAAAGAACCTCTTTGAGCTTTGCAAGTGTGGCTTCCATGTCTTTCATTAGTGCCTCTTCCTTGCCAACCTCAACTGGCTCATCAAGTCCGGCAGCTAATTCTACGTCTTCTGTTTCAACGAGTTCCTCGTCGACAGCTTTTGCGTGAGTGCCACCACATGTGCATTCTGTCATGTATATATACTTTCAAAAGGGTATATAAACAAACTAAACTTTCCGGAAACTACTTTTTACCAAATATTTGTGCCGCAGTTTGACGTGTTAATTGTTCCGACGGATTCCATCCCGGCCTACCCATCTTATTTCTTAACTCATAACCTGAACGATTCCTTACGCGCGAGGGCGTACCTTTAGGACCACGTCCTGAAAACTTACCGGGATTTCTCCAAAGCTCTGCACAAAATGCGCGATTATTAAACACCTGAGTTCCACCCCTGTAATTTTCTAACTTACGCGCATTGAATCGACAAGCATCCATGTATGTTTTAGGTGGATTTTTAGACGTGCGCCTTTTTGGTTTTTTTTTGAGTTCTATAGCTTTCTTTACTGCACATTTTTTTATTCCTGCAATATCCCACATTATCTTATCTATACGCTTCATTCGTATATTTGAAAGCATCTCATCCAAACTCTCATTCATCTTACTAAATCTTCTGGCCTGTATTGCCCGCTCCTGATTTACTGCACCTGCTCTGGTCTTGTGACATCCCAATAACTTCTTGTCCTTCTTAGCAAATAAACAATATTTCTTTCCCCTACGCTCTATTATCTTCTCTACCATTCCTTCTATCTCATCTAAGGTTACTTGCTTTGTCAGCTTTACTGGTTCATTTGCTTTTGCGGCTGCTACCTCCGTTACAGTAGCTTCTGGGTTAGCTGGCCTGTTGCCAACCCAAGACACGGACCAAAGAGATAACTCAGAGATATTGTTGTGGCAGACATCTCCTTCGCAGACCTTCTCTTGTTTCTCAGCTTCGCCCCTTATAGACGAACCGCCCTTGTCACCGTAAATCTTCATCTCTTCCCATACCCTATCATGCATTGGAAGCTTATCATGTATTCCTACACGAATTTTTAACTTGTTATTTTTAATCTTATATGCAAGAGGAAGACCCACTGGCATCTCCTCATGCTTGTATGAATAAACTCCGTATTTCATAAAGAAATCCATAGATTCTTTAATTGTATCAGTGCCTATCTTATCGTTCTGTTTGTCGACAATAGGAGACGAAATAAATGTTTCTAAAATTCTCTCATTATACCATTCTGGTCGATAGACCTGCCACTTAGTGTCTTTAGCGTCTGCCACACTCTAAGATTGAATGTATATTTATAAACTAAGACTTCTTTCCGGAAAGCTCTTTCTGAACCACCGCATATACATTCTTTTCTAAATCTTCAAACGCACCCTCACAACCCTTTGTCATAAATCGAGTAGGAGATGTAAATGGTTGATTATCATAAACTCCTTTTGCAATCATAAATGGCTTCTCACCAATTATCCTACCATACTCTGCTATTGCACTATTTTTTCCCCACGGTGGAAAAGACGAAGGTCCGCCATACTCAAGAATCCCTGCCGCTGGATGGTCAGATTTAACACGCAAACTAACTGTCTGGTCTTTTGCTTCTACCTCAGTTTCAATACTCGCTTCAAGCCCACCTGATGCAGACTGTACTTTATTGCCTGTTGATAATGTAGAACTATATAATGCATCTATTGTCTTGTCTTCTAATTCTTCTCTTGTTTGCTCTGCTGCTTCTACTATTATCTTTTCCCAAGCAGTCTGACTCTTAAATAAATTAATAATCCTTACAAACTGCGCATCGTCTATCTCAATACCCATTATCTATAAGATGCTACTTCCTCAGGAGAAGCATTACCATACTTTTCCTTCCACTTACGGTTTACTACATCCCCTGCCTTCTTCATCATATGTAATCTTGTTATCTTATCGCGTTGTCGCTTCTCTTCTGCCTTGTTATTCCAAGCCCTCTCGTATTCACACTCTTCACAAAGTCCATTAGACATAATATTTACTCTAACTTCACCAGCCATACACTTCTTGCAACTCGTCACGGCTTCAATGCTCCTACCTCTGGCTTGGTCTCCTCTGGCATCACTACCGCAGTCTCTTCGGGTAATACCAAATTACCATCCTTATCCATTGTAGCTTTGATTCCTACCTTATTTAATACCGTAATAATATTCGCCTTCTGTAACATGTTAGCCAAATTCGTTGCTTCGTTCTTTACATTAATATCTGCAAATTTAACCTTCCATGTTTTGATTCCCATTAACTTCATCAATGGTCTAAGAAATCCCATCTCCAAACATTGTTGTGTTTCTAACACAGTTCGGTCAAATAATGAAATCTGCTCGCCTTCTGAATTTAATCCACCTACGCCCGCTGTACTTCCTGTAACAATCGGCATCACTCCATAAGCTGCATTAATATCATTGTTGATTCGCTCCATATATGGTAATGCCATTAACTCATCCATGTTAGGCATAACTGGTACAAACTTTGCTTGTCCACTTCCCGTCCCTTCACCCCTACTACTTATAATAGGAACAAAGTTTGGATTACGTCTTGTCTCCTCCGCAATGTATTCTCCAAGTCTGTTTAATGATTCTTCATCATGACCGGGAATATCCAAGAAACCCTTAGGTGGCCTCTCTAATTTATAAATCTTGTTTTGGAAGTTTTCTATGGCGAGAGCAGTTTCGATTTTCTTAGAAAGACCTATAATCGGCGACTGCCCATACAATCTGGCATTCGCACTGTATTTGTTAAAATGAATTATCTCATCCCGCGCAAACGGAATCTTGTCTTCATCCTGACCCATGTCATAAAAGTAAGCCATCGGCTCTGCCTTAAATCCACCTTCTCCCATTGCTCCTTTTGCTAAAGGCTCTCTGGTTATTATATCAAAATATTCCTCATTCTTAAATTTACCGTAATCATCAACCGCAAATCGCATCTGCTTTGCATCCTCTACCCAAAGCTCCTTTATTATCTTACCATCTGTTCCCTGAATCCTATCATACACAACACTTATCCAACAATCATCAAAAACCTCAACCTGCCGTATCATTGCCTTGAAAAATTCACTGGCCGTAATATCTGCATTACCACCACTCGGATTCCTAAGAAGAGTCTCTAACATCTTCCTCTCTTCCTTATCTCCTGCATCTCCAATAGCGTGATATTCCCACCCCTTAGCTACTGACTGTGACGCAATCCGAGTTATAACCGTCCTAAGATGAGAATACCTGTCAGCTAATTGCTCAAGATAATTCTGGTCAACCGGAGGAAGTATATCTGCCTTAAATGCACGATTACTGCCCGTTGCACCATACGCTGGTGTCCTTGCATCCTTCAATACACTCGCTGTGTTTTTCTCTATCAATTCCTCTAATGCAGAACGCTTCCGCACTGGCTTACTGCGAAATCTATCGAAAAATCCCAAGTTGTATTGCCTCCACTGTATTAATTATCTTATTAAGCTTTTCCTTTTTCTGTATAACATCTAAACTCCTCTTTAATCTCTTACTCCAACTTTGTCCAGAATTACCACCCATCATCTTCCACATTATATATCCCTTACTTGGATTCTTCTGATTTGCAAAATTCTTAGCCGGAGGGTCTACCGTCTCATGCCTTCTGTAATATGTATCTATACTTACTGCCGTCTTGTATCCTACATCCTTCTGATAACGTAATTTCTTGTTAATCCTCTTCGTAACTGCACCACCACCATAACCATGCATCGCTCGTAAATCTTTACCCTGTAACGCTTCCTTCTTTACGCCACGAGGAATCTTGTATCTATCTCGCTTATCGCCCATGATACTCCCGAACATATCTCCTAAGTAACGGCTCTACTAAGACGCCTGTCGGCACATTCTCAGCCTTAGCAATTTCCTTAATGCTCGATTTTGTGTCATCACTAATTCCGTAAATTTCCAACCTTGTTCGCTTTTTCATAAGTGGTTGGAAACTATGCATATACTCAATGTATATAAACTTTCCTATATGTAATCCCAACTTACAAACGCAAGGCCCTTCTTATTCAAACTCTTTATTGCTAACTCACACATCCATAAAGCCATCACCGCATCTGGCGTATGTCCCTCAAGTCTTCCATTCTTTCCATAAATTAACCTACTCAAACCATCTGTCAACTTGCGCGGTCCCGGACGACTGGCACCCCTTATTTCTTCTTGGAATGGAATCTGGTATCTCTCTTTTTCAAACTCTAAAGCCAAACCCGGTATACCAACGTCATGGGAATGCTTCTCTCGCCCCGTGTTGTGTCCTTCAACCGGAAGACCCGCCAAATCCGACGCACTGTGAACCACAAGCCTCTGATAACCATTCGATTCTATCATTATAGTCTCTGGATTAAATCTTTTTGCCAATTCTCTTATTTTTAAAACCTGAGTCTCCAACCAACCACTTCCTTTAGCCATTACCTTGCCTGTCCAACTATACAAGAGCCTACGATGCTCCGTACGCTTATTATAAGCCACAAGACAGTAGCTTGTCTCATCATTCTGACTGTTCATGCCCACAGCCAAGTCAACACCCATTATGACGCTTATATCGTCATTGTAATCTGGCAAACCCATATCTAAATTCTCATCCAAACATTTCTGTAAAACCTCATAAGGTATTACCGCACTCTCTGGGTCCAACGGATTTAACATATACTCAGACTCAAAAGCCCGACTTCCCATTGTCTCCTTTTCCTTATCTAATCTTTCCTGATTCCAATACTCTGGCCAACGAGGACTTCCATCCTCCAACAACGCTGGATGTCTTACTACCTCCCACTCTGAACTCTCTGATACCCAATCTGTAATATCTCCTACTCTTTTCTGAGTTCCTACCAATAACATCTTAGATTCTGGCAATCT
>Ga0315338_1004342_pt1 | contig 11324 bp, 12 predicted proteins | sample ASW8metaG_FD_204518 | JGI IMG/M metagenome (GOLD analysis project Ga0315338, IMG submission 204518) | Ammonia-oxidizing marine archaeal communities from Monterey Bay, California, United States - ASW #8 | ecosystem: Environmental > Aquatic > Marine > Coastal | place: USA: California | collected...
TGGGCAAATTCGGCGCCGCCCTGTCCATGAGTTTCTAGCCGTCCCCAACCAAGGAGCACATTAAATTCCTGACAGGCTGTATCTGTGACATCCTCAGACAAGCGGAATCGGTGACTCCCAATTAATGAGGCTGTCAACCTTTTCAAAAATTCTCTTTATAAAAAAACAAATCACTGGGCAATGCCTTTCCATAGAAATTGAAATCCGAGTCCTTCCAATTGCGTCGTCCACGATCGGGCTCAGTGATGCTTCTTAAGAATGTGGACACTTCCAAGCGCCAACTAGATTTTGGCGCTAAAGGTGTTTTTCATGGTAAGAAAGTTCGATCGAGAGTTGAAGCTGGAGGCCATCCGCATGGCTTCGTGACGGTGGACGACCAAGAAAAGGCGAAGGCTGTCGCGGACTGGATCGAGAAAACGGCGCTGGAGCAGAAGGTCACAACTTGTGCCGAGTTAGTGGAGCTGCTGAGGAAGCGATCTACGTAGAGGTGTGTTCGCTGCCTCACCTTGGTCTATTTTCACGGTGCTGGGTGATCCGCCCAATGCGGGGGGCCCTGACCGCCCGCCTGATGCAGGCGGTGCATTGGTGTCCGCTGCCCTGATTCAGACGATCAGGAGACGGTGAAACTATTGCCGGTCATGCCGGTGCAGTAGTCGACGATCAACCAGAACCCGGCTGAGCCGAAGCCGCCCAGAACCATGCCAAGGAAGAAGGGGCGTAGCTGAGTGTAGACCCGAGCGCCGCCGTACTTGAGGATGGTGGCTTTTAGTAGCCAGGCGATGAAGACCGAAAACCAGAGATGGTACATCGGCGCCGTCATGCCCAGAGTCATCCCGATGGGATGGATTGGGAAGCCGACGAAGCGATTCTTGACGTAGGACATGAGGCCCATGAGGCCGGCACCTAGGGCCGTGAAAGCCATGTGCCAAGGCTGGGTCGGTTGGGGGTTGTTGAGGTTGTGGGTGATCCAGTTGCCGGTGAAGGTGGGCAGGCCGCTGAACTGCCAGCCGACCAGGTTGATGCCCCCGTACTGGTAGGACAGATGGACGATCGCCCAGGCAGAGCCGGCCAGGGTGACGAGAATGACTCCGATAATAGCCCAAAACAGCCGCCGTCCCTCCAGCGCTGTCTCCTGGGCCAGCTTGACGCCGGTCGCCGCCGAGGCCATTACGAAGGTGCGCACGTCCGCTGCCCAAGCGAAGTTCAGCCCCAATACGGCCAGGCCTGGCGCCCCTACCAGCGAGCTACCCAGGGCATTTACGGTGAAGACAGGGGACGCCACCGAAGCCCGGTACGAGGCCAGGCCCGTCTGGGCGATGATCCGCGTCAGCCCGATGAAGATTACCATCGACATGAACAGAAAGACCGCCGCCGTGAGCAGGTTCAGGCCCGCTGCCAACAGCCAGCCCAGTGCCAGCAGGCTACCCAGCAGAGTGCCCAGCACCGCGGCCCGGTAGGAGAGTAGCTCGTCGCTGTCGTCGACGTCTGGGGCGTTGTTGAAGGCCTTGCGCAGCACGTCGCTTAGGTGACGGCGGCCGTGCCAGAAGCCGGCGAAGACGAGGAAGAGCAGGGCGCCCAGTGCCAGATGGGCGACACTGGGTGAGGCCGGGTCTGAGAAAGGCTGCACAGGGCCGATGCTCCAGCCGAGCAGGCGCTCTATGCCAGTCTGTAATAGTGCAAGGAAGGCGAAGAACCAAACCCCGAACGCCACGTCCAGGCTCAGCAGATAGGAGAGGCCGATGACCTCGAAGCGGGGCGAGCAGCGCAGGTGAATCGAGTTGCGCAGGATCGGGATGGAAGCGTCGAGGTTGATCGCTGGAATGAAGTTGTAGTACTTGTGCAGTGCTTCTAGCCCGTTGATCATGAAGGGAATCAGAAAACCAATCCACATCAGGTAGCTGCGGAAGAAGGGCGGCAGCACCCGGCCAGGCTGCTCGGCGCTCATCTCCAGGGGGAGTACCGCCATGGGAAAGAGCAATTTCTCGCGCTCGACCCACTGTTTGCGCAGGATGACCAGCAGGCAGAGTGTGACGAAGTAGATGGTGACCGCAAAGAGGCTCCAGATTAGCAGGGGCGGTCCCCAGGCGCTCCAGGAGACTGGATCGCCACCGGCCCCGCCCTCGAAGAGTTTCCATACCGCGTCGCGGCCATCGGGCACCAGCCACGGGGGGATGTGGGGCTGGATCAGTTGAGCCCATTCGTTCTCGGGGGTAGCGTAGTAGAAGAAGCCGCCGATCAGGGGAATCAAGTTGAGGGTAAACCCCCAGGAGGGGATGGCTGCGGCGACGATCATCATGATGTAGATGCTGACCAGCTCTCCGCGCCTCAGGGCAGCCCAGCCGAGCAGCCGGACCAGCGGATTGAGCATCAAGGTGAGCGGCAGGAAGAGGAAGATCGCTGCACCGGTCGAGAAGTCGGCGCCCATGGGTGAGCCGCGCAGCACCAGCACGCCGAAGGGCTCGCCGGCGGCGATGATGAGGCTGCCGAGCAGGCCCAGGAGTACTGCCCGTCGGGATACGCCGGGGCCGGCTTCTACAGAATCTTGTACCATCTGCTCTTTGCTCTGTGGATGCTAGGCTCGTGGGCGATGAGCAACACCTGACGTGCGGCCCGTTCCGTTGCGCTAGACATGCCTGGCCTCCGGCGGGAGCACAAAGGGGAGGCGGCAGAAAGACGCGGACAGTAGCCGCGACTCTGCTAACCCGGGAGGAGAATTGACCTCGGAGAAGGTCTTCCACGCGACTCACGGCGTAGCGACCCGCATCTTCGTGCGACCATCAGGTCGAGAGCGGCACGCACGGAGCAGTCGTTGATAACACGGATTCCGGCTTTTCGCAAGATTTCAGAGCGCATCCAGTGGGTGCTGCAGGCTGGCTGGTGGCATAAGGAAGGCGAGGAGAAGATGGACTACGTGCTGGTAGAGGCTGAATGGATGGACGGCACTGCGACGGCGGTGGAGCTCTACCTGGCTGCGGAGGGTGATGGCGTGAATGCCCGAATTCACTGGGTGGTGTCCTACTGAAATTAGGACACTTACCCCCCTATGTTATTGTGACACCTGAGAGCCTGGCCTATCATATCGAGGTCAAACCACAGGAAATCCAGGAGGACGACTATGGCACTGAGAATCAACGACGAAGCCCCGGACTTCACCGCTGACACCACGGAAGGCACCATTAACTTCCACGAGTGGATCGGCGATGGCTGGGCGCTGTTGTTTTCCCACCCAAAGGACTTTACCCCGGTATGCACGACCGAGCTCGGCGCCGTGGCGGGACTCAAACCCGAGTTCGACAAGCGCAACTGCAAGATCCTGGGGATCAGCGTTGACAGTGTCAGCAACCACGAGCAATGGTCAAACGATATCGAGGCCTCGCAGGGTCACGCGGTCAACTATCCGCTGATCGGCGATCCCGAGCTGAAGATCGTGAAGGTCTACGACATGTTGCCGGCCGATGCGGGCGATACGTCCGAGGGCCGAACTCCGGCGGACAACGCGACTGCCAGGTCGGTGTTTGTTATCGGGCCTGACAAGAAGATTAAGGCCAGTCTCACCTATCCGATGAGCACCGGCCGGAACTTTCAGGAGATCCTGCGCCTGGTCGATTCCTGCCAGCTTACCGCCAACAAGAAAGTGGCCACCCCCGCCAACTGGACACAGGGCGATGACGTGATCATCTCTCCAGCGGTGTCGGACGAGGACGCCCAAAAGACGTATCCGGATGGCTGGAAGACACCCCTGCCTTATATCCGCGTCGTGCCGCAGCCCGAATAGCCGGAACGGCTGATCCCCCCTACCGCCCCGGTTGCCCCAGTGCGACCGGGGCTTTTTCGTGTTCTGCCATGCACGCAGACAACACCATTGGGAAGTCTGGTATCAGGCTGGGACAGTTGAGACGAACCGCTAGGCTCTACCACAAGAACCCGGATGCGGCTGCCGCTCTGGGGATCACGGCAACATCGTTCGTCAAATTGTGCGAGAAGCACGGGATCGAGACGCCGCTATGCACGGAAGAAACGCGTCGATGGTCCTGACCGACCTCCGCACGAATCTGGGCCAGGACCTTCAGTTTCAGGGCCACGCGGATGTCAGAGATCTTTTAGTAGAGTTCCAGCATAGCCATGACCCGCTCTTTGCAGTCAGCCAGTTGGATCTCATCGAATGACCGTTAAATGGATGGCCAACTTCTTGGGGTACTCGGTCTGGAAAGCGGGTTTGCTGGGGATACGACGGACTTGGTTAATCGTCAGGCCGAAGTGAGAGGCGATCTTCTTGTTAAGTCTGAGCGGATTATAGTGGTCGAGGATGACCTGCTGGATGATGGCGCGTGCCCACCAGTCGCCCTTGAGAAGTTGTGTATACAGCGGCTCCGACCGCAAGTGGGCTCGTTGAGACGGGCACGAGGAGTCTAAGGAATCCTAAGTCATCGAGGACTCAACGCAGTCAAGGGAGCCAGCGGAGGATCATCTGCCTTGCTGTGACGCGTTCCCTTGACGACCTCGCGAGTCCTCCCGTAGGATTCGCTACCTTCGCAGGCATCACCCCCTCGCATGTCTGTACGGATCGCGGTAGTCTCGAGAATCCGCACAGGACCAACCGGAAGCCAGCCATGCAAAACGTCGACGCTATCATCCGCGAAGTGGAAGAACGCGGTTTCTGCAAGGTACCCGAAGTCATCGATCCAGAGCGGGCCGACGAGGCCCGCGCAGTCCTGCACGGCCTGCTAGAAGCCGAAGCCACCGAAGACTCGCGCCGGGCTCGAACCCAGCGCGTCGGCCGTATCGCCGTCAAACACGCCATTTTCCTCGAACTCATGTGCGACCCCCTCGTCCTGGCGGTGTGGAAGGCCTGGCTGGGTAGCGACATCATCTGTTCGTCGTGGACCGCAAATACGATGTATCCGGGCCACGGGGCAATCAACTGGCATTCCGATTATCCCTACTGGTCCAAGAGGTCGCCCTGGCCCGTGGGGAACATGGCGGGTCAGACGGTGTGGATGCTCGATGACTTCACGGAAGAGAATGGTGCCACTGGAGGCGTGCCCGGTTCGCACTTGAGTCGGCACCCACCCGATGGCGATACCAGGGCTTGGCGTGACGACGGCGAGGTACTGACGGGTGTCAAAGGCAGTGTCGTCTTCGCCCACGGGGCCTGGTGGCACACAGCACGGCCCAATACCACCGACCAGTCGCGTTCGTGTCTGTTGGGCATGTATCTCATGCCGTGGTTCATCCCACAGGAAGACATGCCCAGTCAGTTGGCCGAGATCGAAGCCCCGTCCGAGTTGGTGCAGCAACTCTTGTGTGGTACGCAGTACATCCCGAGGAACGTTGGCGGCTAGCCAAATCCCTCTTCTTTGCTGAGAATTCGGTCAGAGCCTGCCGCACTCGATCCCGATCGATCACGATTCGCTTCCCTGCAGTTCCGTGCGACCGGAGCGTCGAGGCGGCGCGTAGAGGGCCTCCTCCTCCGGCGTGGGATCGGCGATCGGACACTGGGCATGGGGCGAACCATATGAGATGTGGCCCGGCGAAAACTTGAACAGGATGGAGCGGCGTTCGCGGTCGGCGGGCTGCCAGGGGAGGGTGCCGTGGACGAGAGCCTCGTTGAAAAAAAGGACGGACCCGGCGCCGGCGACGGCCTGGTGCACCCAGCCCCAATCCTGTTCGAGACGCAGAACCTCCATCGGCGGCCGATAGTTGGCCTTGTGGCTGCCCGGAATGCAGACGAAGCCGCCGTCGCCGGCGCGCACGTCGGTCAGTTGCCAGGCGGCGACGCACAGGCCCGCGTGCATTCGGCCATGGGAAAAGCTGTGATACTGGCTTTGGTCGAAGGTCATGCTACCGTGCAGGCGATGGCCTTCGGTGCCCCGCTGCATGCGGATGAGGCCGGGGCCGTGATCGAGTCGGAAGCCCGGACCCAGAACTTCGTTGAACACGTCGATGAGGCGCGGGTGGGTGAACATGCGGCGGAAGGGGTCGCACCAAGGGTGCTCGAAGGTGAGCGGGTTCTGGCTGAACTCGCCACGACCCTCACCACCCTTCAGCTTGACCGCATTGCCGGACAGGCCTGTCTCTCGATTGGAGATGAGATCGGCGTGATGCTCCATAGCGGCGTTGGCGGCGGCGACTTCGGCATGGGTGAGAACGTCCTCGAGTACGAGGTAGCCGTTGAGGTCGAAGAGGAACTTCTCACGGTCATCCATGGCGCAACCACCTGTCAAGTAAGCGAGTTATGAGTCTCAAAAAACGGGGCTTCCCTCAAACACCCCTCTATCTGAGATTATTTTGACAAAATAGTATGACTTGGGGCGCTCAGCGAGCCTTGCTTCTAATAGTCGGCCCGGGTGTCAGTTGACGCCCAGGATTCGACGCTGAAAGCATCCAACGGCGCAAGATTTCCGTACGAGGCTCAAGGACCGTTTGGCTCTTCTGCAGCCCTTCAGGCCATTCGCATGGATGTTCGCGTCACCCCTCCCTGCACAGTACCATTCCGGGCAACGCAATACCCGAAAGCCCCGGATGACCCTCCGCACCATAATCGCAATCCTCCTGTCCGCAGTCCCCCCGAGCGCCCACAACGGTGCGGTAGCCCTTTTTCTGGCGCCAGATCCGCGCCAGAGAGGAGGGCGCGGCGAGTTCCTCGGCATGTGGCGCTTCACTGTTGACGGAGGAGGAGTTGCGGGGCCCATGATTGTGGGGCAGCTGGCCCAGGTTGCGGGGCTACATTTGGCACCGGTGGTCATTGGAGGTATCGGTCTGCTCGGCGCAGCATTGTTGGGCGGACTGGTGCCTGAAACTTTGCGGCTTACCCAGTGATGTCACCATTGATGGAACCGCAACGCCACTAGGGCGAGTTCGCTGAACATGGTCTGCGCAACCGGAGATGCGTAGCAACACCAACTTGTGGGAGTTGAGGTAATGAGTGCTGATTTGTTGGACGACCAGGCGGTAGTTGAGTTTATCGTCAATGGTTATACCCTGGTCCAGACATCGGCGGCCCCCGAGTTCCACACTCGCATCTGCAACGAGCTGGATCGGATCCATGCTGATGAAGGGAATCCGGGGAACAACATTCTGCCGCGCCTGCCGGAACTTGGGCAGGTCTTCGCCAGTGGCCCGGTCCGTGGAGCGCTGACCAGTCTTCTGGGACCGGGATACAGTATGCATCCTCATCGCTACTGCCATCTGAACCGCCCTGGTAGTGAGGGGCAGGGTTGGCACAAGGACGACTATGTGTTCGATCAGAATGTGAGGCATCACCGATTTCGCTGGGTGATGGCATTCTACTACCCGCAGGATGTTACAGCCGATATGGGCGCTACGGGGATCATGCCGGGTCGCCAGTTCTACAACACGATCTCCAGTAGTTCCGCGACAGAGTGCACCGAGACCGAACTCAAACTCTGCGGCCCGGCGGGCACTGTAGCCCTGGTCAATTTTGACGTCTGGCACCGGGCAACACCCAACTTGAGCCAGAACAACCGTTACATGCTCAAGTTCCAATTTCTGCGCATGACTGAGCCTGAAGCGCCGACCTGGAATAACCAGGTGACCGCAATGCCGAAAGTTTCCTCAGACATGCATCCGGGCCTGTCGAGAGATGTCTGGCGCTGGTTGCAGGGGAAGAGTTGTGGTGGGAACGAGGGCCAGGACGTCGCCACGCCACTGGCGGCCCTGGTAGGCGGCAACGAAACCGAGCAGCTCGATGCGGCGTATGACCTCGGGGCTTTGGGTGGGCCTGCTGTTGCCCCATTGATCGAGGCGCTGCGTCAACAGGCGCAGGACCTTTTGGAGGCAGACCTGGCGGGGAACGCCAGTAATCCTCAGGGCAGCAATCCAGGGGAACTGAGCGCGGCCTTCGCCCTTTCAGCCGTGGGCAGGCCGGCGGTGCAACCACTCGTCGAGGAACTACGACATAAGGACTGGCGGGTGCGGGCTGTTGCTGCCGACGCCTTGGGAAATATCGGCCTGGAAGCTGTTGAGGCAGCCTCGGTTCTGAGTCAGTGTCTGCTGGACGAGAATCTGTGGGTGCGCCGCAACGCTGCTGAAGCTCTCGGAAACCTTGAAGAAGGGGCTGAGTCTCTGGCCGACGTGTTGGACGACGACGACGAACGAGTACGGCGCAACGCGGCGCTGGCGCTCGCCAAAATCGGCTCGGGGGCAGCAGAATCAGTGCCGGGTTTGGTCGAGCTGCTGCGTGACGAAAGCCGTTATGTGCGCCACAATGCGGTTCTGGCTTTACAGCGTATCGGTACACCAGGATCGCTGCAGGCTGTGGTTGACGATCTGTCGAATGCTCGCTGGTGTCCGATTACCAGCAAACAGTCTCCCTACTGATCGGGACGCAGGCGGCTGGGGCCACTTGATTGGATTGATGTCGTAGGGGCGAAGCAGTTCAGGCTGTAGTATGACGATGATTCCCGGGGTCGGGATTGTGAAGGTGCTCACCGAGGTGCCAAGTCGTACCGACATGACACACTGACGGACCCGGTCACGACTCTGGACGCGGAGCCAAGACGTTCATCGCTTTCGAAACAGAAACTGGTGACAGATTTGGGGCACAGGACGATTTTTCGCTGTGAGGCGGCTCGTTAGGAGCCATCAGATTCGTCGTGACATCACGTAAGGGAAGCGAATGAGGAACTTTACTTGGGTGGAGTCGGCTCGCATCCGATTTGAGATCATGAGGCGCAGGAAAGTAAGTGTGTCGCTACTGTTCCTCCGAGAAGATGCTCACCGCTTTTTTTAGGATGTCTCGCTTGCGGCAGACGCCGGACCTCTTCGCCCCGATCACTCAGATGGCCGGTGCCGGGGAAGGCTTCTTCCCCCCAATCCAGCAGCTGCTTTTTCCACCGACTGATGACGCCCTTGCTGATTCCAAGGCTGGGAAGCATCAGGCACCTCAGCACGCCATGTCCGTAGTGTAAACCGAATCGCGTATTTCAATACAAGGAATCTCATGGCCATCAACCACATCGACCGGTTCCGAGCACGCGTCCGCAATGGTCAGCCCTGCATCGGAACAGGCATCACTTTCTGCGACCCCGCGATCAGCGAACTCATCGGTGATGCGGGCTACGATTTCACTTGGATCGACATGGAGCACTGCCCGATCGACGTACCGATCGCCCTTGCTCACGTCATGGCCGTCCGGGGTACGGGGTGCGCGCCACTGATCCGTGTTCCGTCTGCCGACCCGGACGTAATCAAGCCGATCCTTGAACTCCATCCGGCGGGCATTGTCGTCCCTCAGATTCGCACCGTCGCCGATGTCGAACTCGTCGTGTCAGCCTGCAAGTATCCGCCCGTCGGTACTCGGGGCTTCGGCCCCCGCCGAGGGCGACGATTCGGCGGCCTAGCCTACCCCGAATATTTGATCGACGCAGACGAGCAAATCCTCGTCTTCGTCCAGATCGAGCACATAGACGCCGTCGAGGCGCTCGACGAGATCCTCCAGGTCGACGGACTCGATGGAGTCTGTCTTGGCTTCAGCGACCTAGCGGGCTCGATGGGACTACCTGGCCAGCAGGGTCACAAGCGGGTTGTCGCAGTGGGTGAAGACGTCATCCGTCGCACACGGCAAACGGACAAGTGGATGGGGCTCTCGATGGGGTGGGACCCGGTGGCCGTGCCCGTCTGGATCGAGCGAGGAGTACAGTGGATCTCGATCGGCGGCGACTTCAACAGTCTCCACGCCTACGCGACCCAAGTGCTTGAGGTAGCGCGAGCCGGCTCGGGGGCAGACGGAACGAACGGAGGATCCGACGCGTCGCCTTGGGAGGAGGACGCTCCATGAGGCACGCCGGGCGATCACGGTGCAGAGCGACCCATGAGTCGCATTGGCAACCGGAGAACGGCGTCAGATCAACTAACATGGGTCGCGCCTGCCATAACATGTGTTGCAGCAAACGGATAATCGTTGGTTCTCAGTTGACGGTGATTCGCGTTTCTCGTTCGGTTGTTCAAGGAAATCGGTGAATCTGTCCGCTGAACACTGCGTTATATACCAGGCTGAACGAATCAATCAACAGTTTCTCAACGGATCTCCCCGTTGGACAGGCGAAACTGCTCGACGGCGCGCATGTCGAGCTCGCCACCCAGTCCCGGAGTATCGGGCACCTCGATGCGCTCTCCTTCACGGCGGGGCATGTCAACGACGAAATCGTTCACGTGCAGTGGCGTCGATAGAATGTCATGGGGAATCGTTGCAGCCTCGGGCACTGCGCACGCATGGATATAGGCCAAGTCCAGCAGACCCAGATCTACTGCTGAACCATGCCAGCAAGGCTTGCCAGCAGCACCGGCTACATCCGCCATGCGGACGAACTCGAAGAGCGACACTGGGCTACAGTTGAAAATGTCGGCAACATCCTCCTGCAGGGCCTGGAGAATCAATTCTGTCGATGACAGGTGCAGGGCGATGGGGATTCTTCCCTCCTGGCGCAGTTGACGGTACCAGTCGTGGCGATCCCTGGGAAACGGGTCCTCCAGGCAAACCACGTTGAGGTCAGCCATCTGCCGAACGAGATCCTGCATCTGTCCGAAATCATCGTAGCGCTGCATGGCATCGACGATGAATCGTAGGTCGGGTGCCACCTCAAGCATGCGTTGAAGTCGTTCAATCACCGGCATGCCTTGGGTGATCTTGAACTTAAGACAACTGTAGCCGCCGTCGCGCGCCGCCGCCGCCGCCACCACCGAATGCTCCGGAGTCTGCAGTCCCGCCCAGTAGCTGCTCACCACGTGATCGCGGCAAGGGCCGCCAAGCAGGACACTGACGGACATATCGCGGATACGGCCAATGAGGTCGAAGAGCCCCACTTCAAAACCCTTGGCTGTCGCCGCCGGCATCTCATCGATTGGTAGACGTCGCAGTGACACGCGCCGCGGATCGACGCCGAGCAGTTGTCGTGCTGCCAATTCGATGTCGGACCGCTGGGCCCCGCGAGATGTTTCACCAACGCCATAGTGGCCCTCATTTGTGTGCAGTCGCAGGATGAACTTTGGCACCAGATCCCAGCGTTTGTGGCTGGCGGCATATTCTGGACTATTGACCATCTCCTGATGAACGAACTGATTCACCTCCCACCACTCGATCCGATCAATCTTCATCCATCAATCCTTTTTAGCGATAATGTCCTGGCGCAAAGTATCACCGAATGAATCGGTGTCAACGTCATTCCGGTCTGTTGGTGATCGCTCTTCTGCCGTTGGGTGGGAGCCTTCCTTGCCCTCGTGGCCGAGGATCAACTCGAAAAACTTCAGTCAGAAGCATAACATGGAATGCAGTTGACGAGTTGCGCAGTAGTCTCGACAACCGA
>Ga0315338_1004344_pt1 | contig 11319 bp, 6 predicted proteins | sample ASW8metaG_FD_204518 | JGI IMG/M metagenome (GOLD analysis project Ga0315338, IMG submission 204518) | Ammonia-oxidizing marine archaeal communities from Monterey Bay, California, United States - ASW #8 | ecosystem: Environmental > Aquatic > Marine > Coastal | place: USA: California | collected...
GCCCACCGCGTCCCGGCATCGGTAGTGAACGCAACGGCTTTGCCTGCCCCATAGGTCCAACTTGCAAGTATCGTAGAATTTTTTTCTGTAACCGGGCGAGGCGATTTTATAACAACTTCGACCAATGGGTTTTGTTTGACCGAGGTAAGCACGAATCCAGAAATCTGAGGCAAACCTCCATCAAGTCCCTGCACCATTTCATGTTGCGATACCACACTCGGGGCAACGGGTGGCTTGGGCTCATAAACCAAGGGTCGTGCTATACGGCGAGCTTCGCGCTGATAGATTCTCGGCAAGGCTTTGGCATTTTTTACAACGTAGTATTTGCCACCCGTGTAGGACGCAATCTTTTGCATCTCCTGGCTACCGATAGTGCCGTGTGAACCAACCGCCACGGTACTGATTTTTACGTTTTGTTGTTTAAGACGTCTTAAAACATTAGTAGATGCAGGCGTGGGATCGCCATCGCTGATGATAATCATATGCTTCACCGCGGCATCTTTAACCCCGGCAAATGCTGTGGCTGCCATTGCCAACGCGGGATCAAACGCAGGCATATCGCCGATGCTCATTTTGTCGACACGGCCCATCATCATCTTGCGGTTGGGACCAACACGAATCAAACCACCTTGTGATTGTCCCCACAACCACTGGTCCGAGCCATTCCATTGAACCAATCCACAATAGTCGCGGCTGCCAAGCAATTTTATCGACTCGAACGCAATCCGCTTCTGCCAGTAATTGCCCTTGGGCATTTCGCCAGCGTGCATCATCAATACCAACGCACCCACGGGGGTTACTTTAGCGTTTTTGATTTCAAAATCGACGGGCATCGCTTTTTCAAGCTCGGTGTTGGTCCAGCCACCAGCTCCAAAAGTATCTGGCCCGCCCATCATGATCAGTCCGCAACCCATCTCTCGGGTATTGCGAACCAACATATCAATTTGTTCGTCACTAAAGCTGCTAACATTATCGGCATCGGTTCCAGAACTCCGGGAAACGTTAGAGAGAATCACCGTATCGTAGCGTTGCAACTCTGCCAGCGAAGTGAACAATCGATCGCTGGGCGTAACCGTCACCGCGATGTCTTCGTTGCGAAGTCGATCGACTAAGAAATCCGCTTCGCCCTTCTTGTCCCAATTCTCAATCAGCAGCACATGCCCTTTGCCACGCACCTGGGTAAAAGCGGACGCAACGTTGTTTTGCGTCATACCGTCCGTAGCTGAATCGTTGGGGCTGAATCGTGCTTCGTAAGTGTAAAAATCTGGCTGAGCAATCTCTTCAGGCACGGTATAAACACGTTTTCCGGGCGGCACTTCGACATCTTGTTCGGTGAGAATTTCTTCATAATCGCCAGCTTTGCGGATGATGCGCAGCTTGCCGGGCACCGCTTTCTCACTCCCTTCAGGAGCATCATTCCGCAACACAACACGCATTTCAAAGGGCTGACCTTTACGCGTATTTGCAGGAACATCAACCTTTTCTACCGCAACTTCGCTACGGGCAGATAACAACACCGGTACAACATCGATACTCACGCCAGCCGCTGCCGCGGCGCGGGCATCGCGTTGGGCATCGCCTACATTTTGATTGCCATCGGTAATCAGTACGATCCGCTTGGCAGCATCATGCGGGAAAATTGCCTTCGCCCGCTGAATCGCATTCGACAGATCGGTATATTCGGGATCAAGAATCGTTTCTAGCCGCGAACGAAGTGGAATTGCGACATTCACCAACGGCATCTCAACAGCAGCATCTCTTCCGAAAACGATTACGGCAAAGCGATCGTTTTTATCTTCATCATGATGCTTGCCTATCGACTCGTTTACGTACTCGATCATCGCTTGACGATGGTCGGTAGGAATGCTGAGCGATTGATCGAGCAGATAGACCACCGTCATCTGATCGCTACGCTGCTGGTACTTGATATCTGCTAAGGCAAATACAATGACGGTAAAGACTACCGAACGAAAGGCAAGAGCCAGCAATCGACGCCATCGCCCTAAGCCCGATAAGCTGTTAAAGCTCACTACCCACATCAACGGCAACAACAACAGCAATAGCAAATAGCCAGCACTATCAAAGGCAATACTATGCTGAAACATAAAGGGTCCAACTAAAAGACAAACAATTCACGCGTAATGCAACTGTTACTAGAAGACAAATCTCTGCACTCGATGATTATTGGAATCAAGCACATGCAGCCGCCCTTTGCTGTCTTGGACTAATGCCCAGGGATTGTGCAACTGCCCGGGACCTTTTCCATTTGATCCCCAAACACCTAGCGACTTGCCATCCAAAGTAAATTTCTGCACCCGATGATTGCCGTACTCACACACGAACAAATGGCCTTTACCATCGAGCACCAAATCATAGGGGTAATACATCTTACCAATTTCGCTACCTTCTTCACCCCAAAATTTTATGAGTTTCCCTTCATTATCAAACACCTGAATGCGATGGTTGCAGGCATCGACTATCCAGAGATGATCATCCGCGTCGATTGCCATGTTCTGAGGACGGCGAAATTGGCCCAAATCAGAGCCATGCCCCCCCCATTGTAAGAGAAATTCGCCCTTGGGCGAAAACTTCTGAACCCGGTCGAAATTGCCATACTCGGCCACATAAAAGTTACCCTCCGAGTCTTCAACAGCATCTGTTACAAAACCAAAATTACCCGGTTCATGCCCTTGTTCACCACCTATTTTGGCTGACTCAACCATCTGGCCCAACGTATCGTAGACCAGCATCTGGTAATAATGGGTATCTGCCACTAAGAGGCGTCCTCGGCGGTCGAAACTCAGACCCGAAGGTCTGCCATTTTTGCTATCCGGCGTCTTCCAGCCCCGCAAATAGTTGCCGTCTGCGTCGAATACCTGGATTCTTGCAGTCATATCAACCAGATAAAGCCTGTCTTCCGCATCAATGGCAACAGCGCGAGGCTTTTGTAGCCTCCCCTTGGTAATTCCCCTTTTTCCCCAGATATACGTTTCTGCGTCTTCCACCGGCGGCTGGCCTAGACAACCCGAGAAAGTAGCCACAATCAACAACAAACCAACACCTACAGGGGTCCGCAAAGCAGCAGAAAAGATATTAACCCCGAACAGATTAGCTCTTGGCAGCACTAGCATAATTTCTAACGATTTGGTTAAAAAAGCAGGTTGGGTTAATTAACTTAAGCCCCTCAGCAGCAAGGACTTTCGACCACGCCAGCAATGCGTATCTGCTTGACTGCAAGGTACGTAAAACGCTATATTGGACGCCCTGAACGTTGCCGCGTTGGCAAGGTGCCATTGGCTTTCGCCTGGAGACATCATAACTGCAACAAGCGTCCGCGTGCATTAGCGCAGACGGTGCCGCTGGGAGTTTTGCTGTAACGGGGTGCCTTCCGCTGGCATCATCGTTCCCAGGGAAAATAAGTGTGCAGCCCCGAGTTGAAGGCCTATGCCGCCGATTGTCATCGACCTACGCCAAGCCGACGATCGTCGGGATGTTGTCCATAGGGCAGTACAAACCCTCGCCGAAGGCAAGTTGGTGGTTTTCCCAACGGAAACCGTCTACGGCGTCGGGGCTAGTGCTTGCAGTAGTGTAGGTGTTGAGAAACTGTTTGAAGCCAAAGGACGTTCACTAGATGCGCCTTTTGCGCTTGCAATAAAAAGTGCCGAAGAAGCTCATGATTATGTCCCGAATATGGGGCAAGTAGCAGGGCGTTTAGCAAGACGTTGCTGGCCAGGACCGATTACGCTGGTTGTCGACTGTGGCGAAGGCCGTGGATTGGTCGACCAATTGCCCAAAATAGTGCAGCAGGCCGTTGCACCCAATGGGACAGTTGGTCTGCGTGTGCCAGCCCATGACGTGGTGCTTGACGTGTTGCGCATGCTGGCAGGACCAATTGCCTTGACCAGTGCCAATCGCAGCGGCGAGCCTGCTGCGGTGACCGCCTCACAGGCATTAGACGCTTTAGGAGACCAAGTTGGCTTAGTACTCGACGACGGTGCGAGCCGATACGGACAACCATCAACCGTTGTTCAGGCAAACGACAACGAATTCCGCTGCCTGCGAGAGGGTGTGGTCGGACAAAACGCATTGGACCGTCTATCAAGTATGATTGTATTATTAGTTTGCACAGGAAATACATGCCGTAGCCCTATGGCTGAGGTCATCATGCGACAATTGATCGCTAAAAAATTGGGATGCACCGATGCCGAATTAGAACAGCGAAATGTTCTAGTCGCCTCAGCTGGCATAGCAGCAGCCCCAGGATGTGGACCAAGTCCCGAAGCCGTTGATGTTGTCAAAGAAAAAGGCCTCGACCTAGCAAACCATGTATCCCAACCGTTAACCGAGAAATTAGTACGCCACGCCGACCTAATCCTGACAATGACCGCGGGACACCGACACGCCATCCTTCGACGATGGCCCGATGCCACAGAACGAATCCATACCGTACGATCCGATGGTACAGACATCAACGATCCGATTGGCGGATCAACGAATGTTTACCGAGAATGTGCCACAGAAGTAGAAAACGCACTCCAAAAACGAGTCGAGGAAATCGATTTTTGTTAATTGGCAGCGTGACCAGCAAGAAACCTCTTTCTTGCTTGCCCAGTCAATAAAGATACGATATCGCATGAATGCGAAAGGTAAAAAATGCGAATAGCAATTGCAAGTGACCATCGTGGCTACCATCTCAAAGAGAAACTAGCCTCGGTACTTCGAACTAAAGGCCACGATATTATCGATGAAGGTACCTCGGCAACCGAAGCCGTCGACTACCCCGATTATGCAGCCTTGGTAGCACGCAAGGTGAGCGATAAAGATGTCGAACGAGGTATCTTAATTTGTGGCACCGGTATCGGCATGTCCGTTACGGCGAACAAATTCCCCGGAGTTCGAGCCGCGCCATGTACAGACGAAGTTACTGCCGAAATCAGCCGCCGTCATAACGACCTCAATGTTTTGTGTTTGTCGGCAGACATGCTGAGCCCACGAAGTGTTGAACGTATGGTGGAACTCTGGATTGATACCGAGTTCGAGGGGGGTCGCCACTCTCGCCGTGTCGAGAAAATTCACGAAATCGAAGACAGCATCTAAACGACTTCGTTCTGCAAACAAAACTGCCGTACAAAATTAGTTAACGTTGTTTAGCACTGACAAGATTGCTTGTCGAAGGTCGCGTGATTTTACCGGCATCTGGATGACTGCGCGGTGCTTATCAGACTGAGCTTGTTCTCGAAGCTTACCATGCCCGTCTCCCAAGAGCAGGACAACAGGCACTTGCTTGGTTGCTGCCTCCTCGCCCAGACGGTTAAATGCCTGTACCGCTGGGGTGCCGATACGACCGGTGCTAAGCAGCAATACATCTGCCGTTTTATTGTTTTCGTAAAAGCGTTGAAACAACCGCTCAGGATCACTTGTCAGTAGAACCCGGTAGCCACGCTTCTTAAAAAGATCGCGAAACAGATCCTGCATTTTCGTATCAGACTCGACGACCATCAGTTTCCGAGACTGTCCTTGCGAATCATGCCCTTCCAGTGGGGCCGTATCGACGGGTGTGTCATCAGCTTCATCCCCTTGTTCTTTCACCCGTTTCATCGCCAACTTGATATCCGCAAGCATCTCGCCAGGGGTTTGATACCGCCGTTCTGGATCAAACTCCAGAGCTTTATTCACCACGCGTACGAGAGGTAGTGGAAGATCGGGCTCGATATCAATAATTTTGCGAACTTCTTGATATCTCGATTTATTTAACCGTTGAACCCGATCGCGAGTTTCAGAAATCGCCGGCCGCCCACACATCAATTGGTAATAGATGCAGCCAGCAAAGAATATATCGCTACGGTTATCGTCTTTCCGTACGTTGGTGGCCCGTTCGAGCCCCGCATAATCAATCGTGCGTGGATTAGCTCCTTCGCCACCATCGTCGGCATCGCCACCACCCAGCCCGGCCAAACCAAAATCGACTAGTTTCGATTCGCCATCACTCGAGAGAATGACGTTCGACATCTTCAAATCGCGATGCGATATACCTTGCTGAAATGCATAGCTAAGCCCTGCAACCATGCCAGCGATTATACGAGATGCTTCCAGTGGATCGAGCTTACCGCGAACTTTGAAAAAGTCGCGTAAGTTATGCCCCTCCACAAAATCCATCGCGATGAAGTGCTCATTTCCCTTGCTACGCACTTCGTGAATCGCGACAATGTTGGGATGCTTGAGCGACGCCCCAAGCTCCCCTTCGCGACGGAACATGTCTGCTTGCTCGGGATCGTTGCTGAACCGTTTTCGCAGCACTTTCACTGCAAATAATTCATTTGTCTTGCGATGGGCCGCTCGGTAAACCCGGGCAAAGGTGCCAGCTCCAACGCCGTATTGCACCTTGTAGTCGCCGTAGAAAAACCCGGACCGGAACCCTCGCTCAAGACGCTCAAGCTGATAATTCGTCAGAAAACCACGACGCACGAGCACCTGCTTAAGCTGCTCGCACTCGACACTCCGGGTACCAAGTTCGCTCCAGACCGTGCGAAGCTCAGTCTCGGTAACCACGCCAACGTCTAGCGCACGTTGAGCCAACTTTTCAGCGGTCAATTCTGTGGCCATAACGTGCTACCGCCACGCTCAGCTGCGTGGACCCTTCTGTTCCGAAAATCCTGATCCGGATAGCATTGGGCACATGCCCTTCACTACCGAAATTCTCACTGCAAATTGCCGATGTCTTAAATAAAAATAGTTTGATCTAGTTTACCCCATACGACGTGTAATGATGATGGGGTAAATCGAATCTACCGATCAAAATCCGTACCGCGGCTTAGGGCTGCCAGCAATTATTATTTAGCTTTCAAATTCTTCCAGCTTCAGTCGGTACTCATCACGTTCTCGACGCGTTGCTTCCAGATCAAACACCAAATATTTCATATCCAACCGCAACTGACTCAGCGCGTCTTGCACCAGACTAAGAATTCTACGGCGACGTTTGGTACTCTCAATTACAGCATCAACAAGGGGTGCTAGCTGTGCTGCATACTGATCAGGTACCGTACTCAACGCCACATTGAGTTTCTGAAGATCTGCTGGTACTTGTCCGGCTACGGAAACGGATGATTCAGGTGTCGTGCTCATGTTGTATCTCCAAGGAATCGGTGTAAGTCGACTCGCTTAATAGCAGACGGTGTACCGAACCTGAGACTTTTCCGAACAGCCAGACGCAAGTGATTATACAGTAAAGACTTAAATCGTTTCAACGGGCTGGCAAGCGATTTTTCTTTGTGTATGCTGACGTTGCTTTAACGCATCGGATTGAACTGGCTGATTCTCAGAAATGCTGATATAAGCATGACTTACAGCAAGTATTGGTCAAGGATTTGCGTGTTGCCCAAAGGCAACGCCAAGCAGTGGTTTAGCGAACATTTCAATCCCCCCCCACTCTCGTATCTACCAAAACACTGGCCCCACACCGAGTTCTGGGGCAGAATTTTGCAAACTGTCAGCCATTTTAGTTGGCTTAGCCGACTGTAATCGAATGCAGCTTCTCCGGCGAATTTACGGAATCAAATCCGGCTCTCGATGTCTGGTATGGATAGGCTGCCTGCTAACCAATACAGCCCTACTTGGGTCATCATTGCAATCTTGCCCTGCTGCCGAACCTGCCTTCGCCCAGGCTCCTGCTTTGCTAGACAACATGGACAGTACCGAAACCTCGCTCCATCCGTTGCCAGTCTCTTCAGCAGTCCAAATCCTTCAACATGACATCGATCGAAACACCTACAAGCATGGCACAGGGGCAGAAAGACTCAAAATCGCTTGCCCGGCTGGCCATCAGGCTCAGCTTGCTTATAAGATCCCCAAAGCCCCAGTCATCGACGAGTTTCGGGCTGTCGCTTGGCTATATGCAAATCGTCCAGGAGTACAACTAGCCGCCAAGGTGACTCTGCCTCGCACCCAAAATACTTCCACAGGCAAGCCGTATGAGTTATTAGTACGCAGTTCTACCGTTAGTCGGGGTGGAAATTGGGAGCCCTTAACTCTAGAGAATGTCCCCGCATTACTAGCACGCGTTGCCAGAGTAGCGCGTGCGCAGTTTGGGGGATCGATTGACGAACGAGGCGCTTATGTCACGCAGATCGTCGTACTTGCACCAAGCGGCCCGGGAGTGGTTGACCTGATTGTTGATCGCCTGGCAGTCTACGGCATAGCATCCGCTACAAAGAATCCAAACCTTCCTAACAATAGAACGGACTCTCCCCAGGTTGCCGGGAACCACGCCGTTGGAGATCAGCAGCAATACTCTTCAGCCAACCGTGGAGTACCCCAAATTATCCAATGGCAAGGCGAACCGTTTGAATTACTAGCCAAATTGGGTTTTAACACCATTGGCATGAGCCGGCTCCCCTCAGAGAAAGAACTGGAAGAAACAAAAAAACTTGGGCTGTCTATTGTATGCCCACCGCCCACACCAAGGCAGTTAACCGAATCGGGTATCCCCGACGAACTAGCAGACGTCGTTGCATGGGATCTCGGGAGCCAACTCACAGAGACCGATTTAGACCAATTGATCCGCTGGCAACGTCTTGTCGAACGTTACGATCCCATCGCATCACGAACTTCGATCATCACCCCACAACTTTTCACACGCAAAGCAAGTCGTATATCAGATACCCTCTTGCTAGGTCGTGGAATGCTGGGCTCAAACATTTCACTCAAAGAATACAGTACTTGGCTGAGCCACCGGCATCGGGTAGCACGGCCTGGTACTCAGATATGGTCTTCGATCAACACTCAAGTCAGCCCTCAACTTTCACGACAGATGACCACTCTGGGTTGTAACGGAGGGAGCAACACTTTTGCCTCGTACCAAGAACTGACCGCACAATGCTCTGCGACTTTTTCTAGTCGTTCCCAGGGTTTCTACTTTCGATCGGAAACCTCTCTGGCCCTTGCGGACAGCACCACCCAACGAAGAGCCAAGGCGTTGGAATTAAATAACCTCCGACTTCGACTTGCTAAACCATGGTTGGCAGCGGGTAAATTGCTGGCCCCCGCTCGTAGCTCTCAAGCACAAGTAACGGCGCTTGTCATGCAGGCTGAACGCTCCCACCTGCTGATCCCAGTAAATTGGTCGAGCACCATGCAGCAATTGCAGTCCTTTAATAGCAGTCCACACGCATCATTCATAGTACCTGGGGTTTCGGAATCGGCAGAAGCCTACCAGATAACATTGGGCGGAGCTCAACGGATTCGCAAACGCCGTGTGACCGGTGGAATAAATGTCACCCTCGAAGATCTTCCCACGGATGGATTTATTTTATTGACAGACGATCCTCAGGCATTTTCGCAGGTATCGCGTTACCTACGTAAAATCGCGCCCAGAGCAACACAGCTCCGGCAAGAACTAGCGATGCTTCGTCATCAAGAAACTACAAACGTTGCGAAATCTCTTAATCAGAATTCAGGCTCTGTTTCCTCAATGTTAGCGCAAGCAGATGGCGAACTCCGAACTTGCAGTCAAGCGAGAGATGCAAAATCCTTCGAACAAGCCTACCAACACGCTGATCAAGCAGAACGACTTCTCGAACAATGCGAACAACTACTGATCGCCCAATCAAGTACACAAGATTCGCCAGCCACGTTTACTTCCGCTCCCAATTTTGGAATTGTTTCACTTCCAGCGCAGATACAATTTCAGAAAGGATTAGCACGCTCACCTGTAGGCAAAAACCTGCTCTCCGGAGGCGGCTTTGAAAACTTACAATCGCTTTTGCAACAAGGCTGGCGCCATCAACAACTTCCTATAAAGGGAATTACAACTACCGTAAGACTGTCGCCCGAGGCTGCTCATAGCGGCTCCTATTGCCTGGAGCTAATAGCTCAATCTTCCGACGAGGCCCATCTGTCACCCATAGTCCCGTCCTCACCAGTTTGGATAACCTCGCCTCCACTCCCCGTAAAGGTGGGCGAGGTCGTCGAAATCACCGGTGTAGTGCGAGTGCCTGAACCACTACTCGGCACAGTCGATGGTGTGCAAATTATCGACTCCCTTGGTGGGATTGATATGTCGTTGCGTATCCCACATGCCCCCTCTTGGACACCCTTCCGCTTAATCCGTGCTGTCCCAACTAATACCGACGTCACCGTTTCAATCGCGTTAACAGGTCTTGGGACAGCCCAAATTGACGACCTGGCAATTAGGACGGTTCAGATGTCGGCCCAACAGCAACCAGCGCAGGCTGCTCAACCGCGGGCGCATATTCCAAGATAGACGTTTTGATCCGTTAAGCTTACGAGCCCTGTGGCAGAACGAATTCGATTCTGCGCTTGCCATTGACCACTGCAACTGTCAGATTACGCGCATGCAACGCTCTAGCCAACAGCTTCGTAAAGACGCCCAACAAATCTGGTCAGCCGGAGTCAGGGCCGTCCAGCCCGAGAATCTGATTCCCGAATTCCTCACCGTCTCGGATCAGAAGCTCTGGATTGGCGAAGAGGAACTCAATCTCCAATCGATTAATCGCATAGCAGTTGTTGGCGCTGGCAAAGCGGGGGCGAGCATGACGCTTGCCGTAGAAAACGTACTGGGCCAGGAAATCATAAAGTCAAAACAAGTAAGCGGTTGGGTCAACGTCCCTGCCGACTGTGTTCAACCTACCCAAGCGGTGCACCTCCACCCCGCCCGGCCAGCGGGAGTGAACGAACCGACGCCCGCTGGCGTTCAAGGGACTCAAGAAATTCTTCGCCAAGTGAGCGATCTTGGCCCACGAGATCTTTGCCTATGCTTAATCTCCGGTGGCGGATCAGCTTTGCTGCCTGCCCCTGCTGAGGGCGTGACGCTTGCCACGAAAATCGAACTCACTCGCCAAATTTCTGCCCGTGGCGGATCGATCAACCAACTCAATGCTGTGCGAAGAGAGCTCAGCGCCGTCAAAGGGGGTGGGCTTGCCCGAGCCTGCCGGGCTGGCCGATTGATTACACTCATTCTCTCGGACGTTTTAGGTGACGACCTCGAAACGATTGCCTCCGGCCCTACTGTTGAACGCGATCCTACCCCAGAACAAGCTTTGGCAGTACTTAAGGATTTGCAGTTAGAAGAATGCGAGGCCGGTTTGGAGGCAATCGCTTGGCTGCAGCAGCAAGCATCACGAGATCCCATTCCCCAAACGAGTAGAACCACAAAAGTCACTAACCTTTTGATCGCCAACAATGCTACTGCCGTCGACGGTGCGGGGATCGAAGCAGAAAAGCTTGGCTACAGCCACGCTATGATCTCAGCTCGCGAATCCGAACCCACGGCAGAGGAAGTCGCCAGCCACATTGTTAAAATGG
>Ga0315338_1004345_pt1 | contig 11318 bp, 14 predicted proteins | sample ASW8metaG_FD_204518 | JGI IMG/M metagenome (GOLD analysis project Ga0315338, IMG submission 204518) | Ammonia-oxidizing marine archaeal communities from Monterey Bay, California, United States - ASW #8 | ecosystem: Environmental > Aquatic > Marine > Coastal | place: USA: California | collected...
CGAGCGGTCGCCGCTCGCCGCTCGCCGCCAGGGTGTCGCTGAACAAGGCGAAAGCATGCTCGAGGCGCGGACCTGGGCAAAGAAACAGCCCGAGCGCGTCTTCTCCGCCATCCGGTGCAAATTACGATTGCTCCAGGCCGGTGCGACGCTGGTGAAGACGCACGAGGTGGGATCGATTTCCGGCACATATCAGCCCCTGCTGAAGCCATCGCCGTTGAGCGGCTCGGACTGCTCTCGCGCGCGATAGCTCTGCATGATCAGCGACTGCTCCGAGTGCATCAGGAGGTCCGACATCAACCTCTCGGAGCCGCAGTACGGCAGGAAGCGGCACATTGGTAATCTCCTCCGATGGGCAACGCGCAGCCAACCGTACCGCCGCCGCGAGGGGGTCGGAAAACGGGTTCAGTTTCGTGGCACCGGGCCAACGCTTGATGTTGTCGAGCGGCTGTCGCAGCATCGGCCCGCGAGGACGGGCGGGGAGAACCAGGGGGCGATATGGACGACAAACCGCGCATCGGCTGGATTGGTGTCGGCTTGATGGGCCATGGCGCCGCGAAACATGTGCTCGCCGCCGGCTACTCGTTGATGGTGAAGGGCAACCGCAACAGGGTCCCAATCGAAGATCTGCGCGCGCGCGGCGCGACCGAGGCGCAGAGTGTGACAGCGATGGTACGCGACTGCGATGTTGTGTTCGCGTGCCTGCCTTCGACGGCAGTTGTAGAGACGGTGGTGTTCGGCGCCGGCGGCGTGCTCGAAGCCAGCCGCGAGGGGTTCACCTTCATCGATTGTACAACCTCGGAACCCGACTCGACGCTCAAAATCGCTGAGGCGCTGGCGACGCGTGGCGCGCGCATGCTTGATGCCCCGTTCAGCCGTACGCCGAAGGAGGCCGAGGAAGGGCGGCTGAACTGCATGATCGGCGGCGAGCGCCCGCTGTTTGAGTCGCTCAGGCCGGTAATCGACGCGTTTTGCGAGAACTCGTTCTACATCGGCCCTCAGGGCGCCGGTCACCAACTCAAGCTGTTCAATAACCTGATCTCAATGTGCAACACGGCGCTAGTGGCCGAGGCCACGGCGGCCGCCGCGAAGCTGGGTATCGATCTCCAGACATTCTACGACGTTATCTCGGTGGGCGGCGGCGACAGCCGCGCCTTTCGTGTGATGCTGCCGTGGGCGCTGGAGGGCGATGGCAGCCTGTTCCAAGCCGCGCTGTCGATCGGCGCCAAGGACCTCGATATCTTCATTCGCACGGCGAACTCCGGCGGCGCACCGGCCTCGATGGCGCGGGCGGCCAAGCAGTTGTTCGAACTCGCCAAGGCGCGAGGCCACGGCGACCGGCATATGCCATGCCTAGCCGAGGTACTGGCCGCGGAATCTGGCGCCCATATCCGCGATCTGTAAGTTTAATGGGCCGGGCGGGTCGCCGAAAGGCGTTCCTGATCGTGATGATCGCGCTCTGGAGCAACTCACGGATCGCATGAACATAAAGCAAAAGACGCGACGACTATATCAAGAGGCCGGCTAGGAACGGTTTACAGAACCGAGCCGCTTCCGAGGAGCGCTTCGCGGAAGCGGTCTTTGAGGTGCTCGCCGTCGCGCGGCGGTAGTACAAGCGGCACGGGCTCGGCGGTCACCTTGATGTCCAGCAATAGCGGGCCCGGCGCCCCGTACCACGGCGGCAGCGCCGCGCTCAATCCCGCCGCGTCGTCGACCCGGCGGGCCACGGGAAAGCCCGCGCCGGCCGCGATCGCAGCAAGATCGACGCCGTGGGCGGTGTGGGTCGGCTGCATGCCGGTCTCGCCATAGCGCTCGTTGTCGATGACAGCGATGACGAGATTCGACGGGCGTTGCACCGCGACCGTGGCCAGCGAGCCGAGGCCCATCAACATCTCGCCGTCGCCCGTGATCACCAGGACCCGCCGCTCGGGCTGAGCCAGGGCCAGCCCCAGTCCGATCGGGACGGCGCCCCCCATGGCACCCCAAAGCCCGAAATTCAGAGGACCATCGCCGACAGCCGCCGCATCCCAAACACAGGCGCCGAGGCCGAGCACGGCGGGCGCGCTATCCCGATCCTTCAACAGGGCGGCGACCACGGCGCGGCGGCCGAGACTCGGTGCACTCATTCGTCGAAGCTCTTGACGCCGATCACGGCCTGGGCGATCAGGACCGCCTCGCAGCGCTCGGACTCGTAGGCATCGCGCGCCGCTTGGGCCGCCATCTCGACGACCTCGCCCACCTGCTCGGCGCGACGAACCCCCACCCCGGCGAGCTCCAGAACGCGCGGCGTCGCCTCACCCATGGGTTTCTGCCACTCGTTCACCTCATCGCGCTCGCCGCGCATCGTCACCAACATGAACAGGGGAAAACGGCACGTGCGCGCAAGCGAGAGCATGTTAACGATATTACCCACACCGCTGCTCTGCATCAGCACGGCGGCGCGAGCGCCGCCGAGCCAGGCTCCAGCCGCGAGCGCGATCCCTTCCTGCTCGGACGTAAGCACGACCGTACGCATGCCGGCATCGGCTTCGCACAACTTGATGAGTCGGGTCAGTCCGGCATCGGGTACGAAGGCGACCTGGCCGACGCCGAGGTCGCTCAGGGCACGGTGGACCCCACTCGGCCAGTCCGCCGCGGCGCTCACGTTAGCTCGACCGCCCGCAGCCGGCCAGCATAGTAGCCGAGCATCTCCTCATCCGGCAGATCGGCAGGGTAAAACGGCCCCTTCCAGGGGTTGTACGAAAACCCGCTCGCTCCCGCGTGGATTCTCATCGCGAAAGCCACCTGAAATGCACCATTTGGGTCGGTCCTAGACCGCGCCCTCTTCGCGGAGTTTCTCGACGGCGGCCTTGTCGAGGCCCATGACTTCAGCGAGGATTTCCTCGGTGTGCTCGCTTAGGAGCGGTGAGCTTTTGATCTCGACCGGCGAATCGGAGAGCCGCAACGGACAACCGACGGTTTTGAAGCCGCCCCGCTCGGGGTGAGACACATCGACCACGACCCCGCGCTCGATCAGCGCCTGATCCTCGATTAGTTCTTTCATATCGAGGATCGGTCCGCACGGAATCTCGTGCTCGTTCAACATCGCCATGACCTCGGCCTTGGTGTGCTGAAGCGTCCACTCCTCCAACATGGCGAAGATGGCGGAGAGCTTATCGAGCCGCGCCCTCGGCGTGGCGTAGGCGGTGTCGTCGATCAACTCCGGACGACCGATTATCTCCATCCACGGCTTCCAGCCTTGGGGCTGGATGATGCAGTACATGTAGTCGTTGGGGCCACCGGGTTTACAACGCAACGCCCAGCCCGGCTGGCCGCCGCCCGAGGCATTGCCCGAACGCGGCACGGCGTCGCCGAACTCGCTGTTGGGGTACTCGTTCAGGGGCCCGTGGGCCAACCGCTGCTGGTCGCGCAACTTGACCCGGCACAGGTTAAGGACCGCGTCCTGCATGGCCACCTCGACGCGCTGGCCACGGTCCGTGTTGGTGCGCTGATACAGGGCCGCGAGGATGGCCGCGACGAGATGTATGCCGGTGCCTGAATCGCCGATTTGGGCGCCGGTGGAGGTCGGCGGCCCGTCCTCGAATCCCGTCGTGCTCATCGCGCCCCCCATCGCCTGGGCGACCGTCTCGTAGGCCTTGAGATCGAAGTAGGGCCCCGGGCCGAAACCCTTGATCGAGGCATAGATAATCCGGGGGTTTATCGACTGTACCGTTTCCCAACTAAAGCCCTGGCGCTCGAGCGCGCCAGGCGCGAAGTTCTCGACCAGGATGTCGCAGTGCTTGATCAGGGCGGTGAAGACCTCTTTACCCTTATCGGTCTTGGTATTGATAGTGATGCCGCGCTTGTTGCAGTTGAGCATCGTGAAGTAGAGGCTGTCGACGTCGGGCAGGTCGCGCAGCTGGGTGCGAGTGATGTCGCCGCGGCCGGGCAGCTCGACCTTGATCACGTCGGCGCCGAGCCAGGCCAGGATTTGCGTGCACGACGGTCCCGATTGCACGTGGGTCATGTCGAGAATCCGCACGCCGTCCAACGCTTTGCGCATCGCCGCTCTCCACCCTTACGCCGCCCCGCCAGGGGGCTATTTGTACATGGTCTGGTTCATCGTGCCGGGGCTATAAGCGTCGGGATCAATCCACACGTTGATCAGCGACGGTTTGCCTGATTCCCGCGCGCGCTCGAGCGCCGGGCGGATGGCGGCGGGATCGCGGACCTCTTCGCCATAGCCGCCCAGCATCTCGGCGAAACGATCGAAGTGAACATTGCTGAGGACATTCGCGACATCGCCCCGGTTGTCGCCGTACTTGGCGATCTGACCAAAACGAATCTGGTTCCAGGCCGAGTTATTACCGACCACCCCAACAAACGGCAAACTGAACCGCACCATCGTGTCGAAGTCCCAGCCGGTCAGACTGAAGGCGCCATCGCCGAATAGAGTGACGACCTCTTTCTCTGGCTGCATCAGCTTGGACGCCATGGCGAAGGGGATGCCGACGCCCAGGGTGCCGAGCGGCCCGGGGTCCATCCAGTGGCCGGGGCGGTGCGGCTTAACCACCCCACCCGAGAAGGTGACGATGTCACCGCCATCGCCGATATACACCGAATCCTCGGTGAGGAACTCGTTGATCTCGTAGCACAGGCGCAGCGGATGGATCGGCTGGGCGTCCGACTTGATCTTCGGGAGCCGCTCCTCATACAGGCGGTCCTCTTCGGCGCGCAATTCCTGTAGCCAGCCCGCCCGCTTGCCGGCGCCATTCTTGCCAGCGCTCGCCGCTTGCGTCACCGCCGCCATGATGACGCCGACATCGCCCACTAGGCCGAGATCGATGTCGCGATTCTTACCCACCGTGCGGTAGTCGAGATCGATCTGCACCACTGTCGCCTCGGGGCGCAGCCTGCGCCCGTACCCCATGCGGAAGTCGAAGGGCGTGCCGACGATGACGATCACATCGGCGTTGTTGAAGGCGTAGCGGCGAGCCAGCTGATAGGCGTGGGCGTGATCGGGGGACAAAGTCCCGCGCCCGGCCCCGTTCATGAAAACGGGGAGGTTGAGCGACTCGGCGAAGTTCCGAGCCGCGTCGGCAGCGCGGCAGGTCCAGGTTTGGGTGCCCAACAGCACGCACGGCTTTTCCGAGTTGACGAGCAGTTCGGCTAGCTTCTCGATGTCGGCAGGATCCGCCTGTCGCCGGGTCGAGGCGCGATAGCGGTTAGGGGCCGGGATGCGCGCCTTGTCCTCGTCGATCGTAGCATCCAGGACATCGCGGGGAATCTCGAGAAAGCTCGGGCCGGGCGCGCCGTTAAAACACTCGCGAAAGGCCATGCTGACCATATCGGCGGCGCGCTCGGTGCTTGGGACGCTCGACGCAAATTTGGTGATCGGCTTGAGAATGTCGACGTGCGGCAAGTCTTGGAGCGAGCCCATCTGGTGCTGACTTAGCGCGCCCTGCCCTCCGATCAGGAGCATCGGGCTCTCGGCCCGAAAAGCATTGGCAACACCGGTAATGGCATCGGTCGTTCCGGGCCCGGCGGTGACCACCGCGCAGCCGGGCGTGCCGGTGACTCGCGCATAGCCATCGGCTGCGTGCGCGGCGACCTGCTCGTGGCGGACGTCGACGATCTTGATTCCCGCATCGATACAGCCATCGTATATGTCAATGATATGACCACCGCAGAGCGTGAAGATCACCTCTACACCCTCAGCCTTCAGCGCCTTGGCAACCAGGTGCCCGCCCGATATCTCGCCCATCCTCGACTCTCTCCCTAATCCTCACGCCCTAATAGCCAACGCAGCGCGGCCACCGCATGCGACCGACGCGCCTCGTGAGTCATTAACCGAAACACGCCGCCGCGATCCCGACCCATGCGGCCACCCCCACCTGACCGCTGGACTTATGGCGCGCAAGGCGCCCATCGTAACATACCCGACCCGGCCACAAGCGCCGGTGGTACCGTCACCCCCGCCACGATCTCAGTCGCCGCTATACGCCTTCTCGCGGCGCTCGTGCCGCTCCTGTGCCTCCAAAGATAACGTCGCGACCGGACGCGCCTCAAGCCGCCTCAAGCCGATCGGCTCGCCGGTCTCCTCGCAATAACCATAGGTCTTGCCCGCCAACCGCTCCAGCGCCGAGTTGATCTTGTTAATCAGCTTCCGCTCGCGTTCGCGCGTTCTCAGTTCGAGGGCGCGATCGGTCTCGGTCGACGCGCGATCGGCGGCATCGGGCTCTTGATTGCTGCCCTCTTGTAGGTGATGCAACGTCGCGGTTGACTCTCTCCGTAGGTCATCGCGCCATTGGATGAGCTTTCGGCGAAAATACTCCCGTTGCTTGTTCCCCATGAACCGTTCGCTCTCCGACGGGCGATAGCTTCGAGGGAGGCGCGTAACCATACATTCTCCCCTGATTTTCAAACGGTTGGGACGACGGCGCGGAGTATATTGGCGCCCCCCTTCATCGGCAAGATAATCGAGGCCGGGCGTGCGCGACAGTGTGGACGCAGCAATTCGGTGGGGCCTTCGCCAACGCCGGGACGGCGATCGCTTTCGACAGCAACGGCACCTCGGTGCTCTCGCGCCTAGGCTTGCCCGATGGCCCCGGCACGGGCTTGTCGGCGACCTCGGTGACGGGCGAAACAGCGGTGCGTGGCCGCCAATCCATCTCCATCTCCATCTCCATCTCCATCTCCGTCAACGGCGCCGAGCCTCGACAAGTGGCCATCGATGGCGAGGATTCGTGTGGTTTCCTGGTCTTCCGCATCAACCAGATCCTCGAAAGTGCGGGGCGGGCCGAGATCGTCAAGACCTTCGACGGCGAGCGCCTTGAAATCAACGCCCTCAACGGCTCGATCGTCGAGCTCCTGCGCGACCCGATATTTTTGACACGCTGAGCGGCTTGGGGCTCAAGCCAATTCGCTTGTTCGGCGATCCGACCGACGTCATCGCGGCCAAGCATTCTCCGCTTCGGCCTTCGCACTCGGATTATTCGACACGCTCAACGTGCTGACCCGCGAGGTCGCGGCGGACGCGAGCATCATCGTCGAGAACGCGCAGCGCGTGATCCGCGAGGCCTTCCGGTTCCTGACCGAGGGCCCAGAGCCTCGGCCGCCGGCGAGTGGATCCGCGTGGGCCCAAACCCTGAAGGAATTGGCCAGCTACCAGGACGCCCCAGGCGTCTACAACAGCCAGTGTCCACTGATGCAGTCTTGGGCATATCTTGACGCCCGACCGGCGTGGCTTGACCCCGCCCGCGCCCGCATGAAACCCTCCCCCGTCCGCAAGCGGGGAGCCGACCGCCGTGAACGATGCCGCCCAGCGCATCCTCGTCATTAAGCACGGCGCCCTTGGGGATTTCGTTCTCGCCACCGGACCGTTCAAGGCAATTCGTCGCCACCACCCGGAGGCTCATATCACCCTTCTCACCGCGCCAGCGTTCTCCCCGCTCGGCCGGGCCTGCGGCTGGTTCAACGAGGTGTGGAGCGACACACGGCCAAATCCTTGGCGGGCGGCCGCATGGCTGAGCCTGGTTCGACGCCTTCGGCGCGGGCGCTTCGATCGCGTCTACGATCTACAGAATTCCGATCGGACGAGCACGTATTTCCGGCTACTAGGGGGGAGCCGGCCGCAATGGTCCGGAATCGCGCCGGGCTGTTCGCTGCCGCACCGCACCGCCCACCGCAGCGAGCTGCATACGATCGCGCGCCAGGCCGAGCAACTGGCGATCGCAGGCATCGATACGGTGCCGCCTAGCGATCTCGGCTGGGCCGAGGCTGACGTCAGCCGCTACAAGATCAAGGCGCCGTTCGCGCTCCTTGTGCCAGGCGGCGCCGCCCATCGCCCGGCCAAGCGCTGGCCCGCCACAAACTACGCCAAGTTGGCGCAGCACCTGGGCCTGAGTCGGACCACACCCGTGCTGCTTGGCGCCGAGGCCGAGCGACAGGTACTTGGAGACATCGCGGTGGCGGCGCCAGGCGCCATCGACCTTTGTGGGCAAACCAACTTCGAGGAAATCGCCTCGTTGGCCCGCGCCGCCAACACAGCTATCGGCAACGACACCGGGCCGATGCATGTGATCGCCGCCGCCGGCTGTCCGTCTATCGTGCTTTTCTCTGGCGCGTCGGACCCGGCGCGGACCGCGCCGGTTGGCGCCAACGTCGCCATTCTTCACCGCCCGGCGCTAAGCGAGTTGCCGGTCGCAACGGTCGTCGCCTCGTTGAGCGCGCTGCAAGCGGGGCCGACAAAAGCAGAGCGGCCAAGCGAGTGAGCCGAGTGCGCGGGCTGATCGCCCTGATGTTCCTTATCATCGTCGCGCTGCCACTGGTCGCTGTGCTCGCCCCACACGGGGTGGTCATCGTGTTCGCGGCGGCGGCCCTGTTGGCCCTGACCAACGCCAGGATGCGCGCGGCCGCCGCTACCTGGCTGCGTCCATCGCCGGTGACGGCGGTGCTCGGGCTCGCACTGCTGTGGATGCTGATCGCGAGCTTCTGGTCGCCTGATCTAGGCCACAGCCTGCGGGTATGGGCCAGCGTGACCGCGATCTTCGTCGGCGGGATGGTCCTGATCGCTGCCGCCGGCGCTTTTACGCCGGCGGAATCACGGATGGCCAATACCGCACTGTCAGCGGCAGGCGTACTTCTCGCGCTTCTTATCGCTGTTGAGATTGCCTTCGACAATGCGCTCGTCGGCGTCGCGCGCGAGCTCATTGGTTACCAGGGCAGCGCAGTTACGGCCAACAACATCAACGGCGCGACCGCCCTCCTCGCCGTGCTCGCCGCGCCGCTGGCCCGTGCGCTCCACGATCGATTGGGCGCGCCCGCCGGTCTCGCCATGGCGATCGGCGCGATCGTCGTTCTTTGGTTCGCGCCTATGGAAGCCGCTTTGGCCGCAATCCTCGCGGCGAGCCTGATGGTCGTACTGGTGCTGCGGTGGCCGCGACCAGTGCTGGCCATCGTCATGATCGCGTTCGCCGTCGGATTAGTGTGCGCACCGTTGATTCCGCACTACCTGCTCGGCGCTGTCCTTGGCGATGACCTCTCCGAGGTCCTACCAAGCGCCTGGAAACATCGCGTGCTGATCTGGCAATTCGTCGCCGAGCGCATCGGCGAGAAGCCACTGTTCGGCTGGGGCTTCGACGCGTCCCGCAACATTCCAGGGAACCGCGACCTGCTGTTCGAGGGCGCCGCCGCGCTGCCCCTACACCCGCACAATGGCGTGTTGCAGCTGTGGCTCGAACTCGGACCGCTTGGCGCGGCGCTCGGCCTTGCTCTTGCCCTGTTGGTGATGGCCCGGTTGCGCCGGGGGCCGCCAATCAATGCCGCCATCGGCGCCGGCGTCCTGGCCGCCTGGGCCATATTCGCCCTGGTGAGCTATGGCGCGTGGCACAACTGGTGGCTGGTGGTTCCGTGGCTCGGCGCGGCTATGTGCACGGTCACGATTCCGGCACGAGACGCTTGACTCCCGCGTCGGCGCGCCAATGTCGCTGGTAGCGGGCGCACGAGTGTGCGGCGCCGCAAAGGATGGCCATGGGCATGTTGGACGTAGAGCCGCCCGCGCGGGCGGATTGGGCCTGGGTGGGCTATAACCAAGAGCATCACGCCCTCTGGCGCTTGTTGTTCAGCTGCCAAGCGCAGATCCTGCGCAATTGAGCGGTGCCGGAGTTCCTGGCCGGTCTCTCGGGGTTTGGCATCGCCGCCGACGGCATTCCCCACTTCGGGCGATTGAGCAATACCTTGGAACGAGCGACCAGCTCCACCAGATCGCCTTCGATCTGATGCGTATCATGCTGACGGACTACCGCATCGACAACTATCAAGAGCTCTATTTCGTCATCGACAATTACGAGCAGTTGTTCGACGAGACCACTCCAGATATCACGCTCTACTACGAGGAGCTGCGCCGAACCGCCCCGATTCCAGCCGGCGTGGTTCTGCCGACGGATCGCGTGATCTCCCGGCGCAACGCGGTCTAGGCCGACGGCCGCGCGAGATCGAGCAGGCGCTCGAGGCCGCCGTCGCGCACGCCGAGATCGGTAAGCCGGCGCACCGTGTTCTCCAGGTAATCGAGGCACGAGCCGTTCTCGCCGACTGCGGTGGCGATGTAGAACGCGGCCGTCTCGGGATCGAGCCGCCCCGCATATTGCGGGTGGTCGCGGCGGACAACGAAGGCGATTGCGCGCACGGCACCTTTCGAGGTGTGCAGCGGTACCCAACATGGCGCGTAGATACCGGTCAGCACCTCCCGCCGCCACACCGGCTCGAGCGCCTCACGCCCTTGTCCGCGGTCGAGGCGAAGGGCGAGGCCACGGCACGAGCCGCCGCGATCAAGACCCAGCCCCAGGCCCGGATGATCGAGGCTGCCCCGCGCCCGTACGGTCCACACACAAAATCGCCGATGCCGGCCGTGGAGCCGCGCCGGCCGAACCTCCTGGTGTTCGATCGCGGGGCGCCACATCAACGAGCCATACGCGAACAGCCACAGATGGCAGGCGGCAGGCGCAGCGGCAAGGGTGGCGTCAAGGGAGGCGGCGCGGCTCCGGTCGTCGAGCTCCGCGAACGGGGCGCAAAACTTCACCCGCTGGCGGCGGGAAGCGTGTCGAATGTGGAGCGGAAGACGAACAGCTCGGGGATCCCGCCAGTATGCAGGAAGACGACGTTGTCGGAAGGTTGAAAATGGCCGCCACGCACCAACCCGACCAAGGCGGCAAAGGCCTTTCCAGTATAGACGGGATCGAGAAGGATGCCCTCGTGGCTGGCCAATAGAGCGACCGCCGCAACCATCTCATCAGTCGGCTCGCCATAGCCAGGGCCGCGATAGTCGCCATTGAGAACGATAGCATCGTCGGGCAGCCCACCAGCGATGCCGACGAGTTCGGCGGCGGCCACGGCGACCTCCCGCACATGAGCCGCGACCACCGCGTCGCCCACGTAGACGTTGACGCCGATGACCCGCGGCGCGCGGCTGGTGCCGAGGAACCCGACCACCAGCCCGCTTTGGGAAGAGCCGCTGGCGGTCGCCGTCACCACGTGATCGATCTGGAAGCCTAGGGCGTCCGCCTGAGCCTCTAGTTCACCGGCGGCGGCAATGTAGCCGAGCGCCCCGATCGGGCTCGAGCCGCCGACCGGAATGACGTAGGGCTTGCCGCCCCGCGCCCTTACCGCTTCGGCTCGCGCTTCCATCGCCGCCGCGACATCGCCGCCTGCATCGAGATAGTGAAGCTCGGCGTCGAGCAGCCGGTTCAGGAGCACGTTGCCGCCGTGGGCGTATTCGGGATTGTTGCCGTGCGCTGACCGCAGGAGAACATGCTCGCACGCCAACCCAAGCTTGGCGGCGGCGG
>Ga0315338_1004346_pt1 | contig 11317 bp, 9 predicted proteins | sample ASW8metaG_FD_204518 | JGI IMG/M metagenome (GOLD analysis project Ga0315338, IMG submission 204518) | Ammonia-oxidizing marine archaeal communities from Monterey Bay, California, United States - ASW #8 | ecosystem: Environmental > Aquatic > Marine > Coastal | place: USA: California | collected...
TGAAGGTCTTTCTTCAGAAACACAGAGAAGACCTTCTAGCTTTAGATGAATTGTGTGCCCGCGCCAGGCTAGCTTACGAAAATAGTTTTCCAGCGAGAGTGCTCGGATTGACTGCGGGTGTCGGTGGCGCGGCCCATCGGCCAGATCCGTACATTCATGTTTCCGGTATTCGAAAAAATCTCAGTGAGATCGTTTCTGATGTGGTTGTGCATGACGGCATTCGATTTCATCGTGAAACACGACCAGAGTGGTTTGGCTGCGCCACAAACCATGTGATGAGCAGAACGTTTTTGCGGTCGCTCACACAAAAATTAGAGCAGCACAGTCTTTACGACGTACTGGAGGTTCCATTTACAGCGACTCCTTTAGAAGTCATATGGGGATTTCTCCCCGGTTGGATTGGGGTAGAGAAATGGTTTACTGATGGCATTCATCGTGTGAGAAAGAATTTCCCAACACTGAGGCGAGAAGATGACGAACCGGCAAGCTTTGCGGGTTATATCAATCGCTATTACCGGGGGCAGGCGGTGGTTATGCCAGGTGATGATTGTCTGAAGGTGAGGTCTTTTCGGTGGTCGTTGTCGAGAATAGAGTCGGAGCTCGGTGCAAACTATTTTGCGAAGAATTAAGATCGAACAACATGGAGAAGAAGTTCTCCGATGAATGGAATACATAGTGAAATTGACAACAAAATGGATGATGGTCGCGTGTGGCTAGAACAATGGCAGAAAGCCGCGAGGTTGCTATGAATAAGACATCCGCCGAGTCGCAATCAGAGACGATTGGAAAATCGGCAATTAAGAAGCGCATGGATGATTTTTCAGACTATCGTCCGTCATCCGAGACTCCTCCCTTTCCGAAGACCGTCCTTATAGAACTTAGTAGCCTTTGCAATCATGCCTGTGTCTTTTGTGCCTATCCGAAGACCACACGGCCTGGGCAACGGATGTCTTTGGAGTTGCTCGATCGTTTACTTGATGAAGCATATGGTTTGGGTGCGCGAGAAGTAGGGTTTTATTCAGGCGCAGAACCATTTACATCTCGAGATCTTGAAGAAGCTATCGCTCGAGCAAAACGCTGTGGGTACGAGTACACATTTCTGAGCACTAACGGTAGCTTGGCGAATAAAGATCGTCTCACAGCGTGCATTGACAATGGTTTGGACAGCATTAAGTTTTCTATTAATGGCGCTGACCGGGAAACGTATCTCCGCATACACGGAAAAGATGACTTCGACCGGGTTATTGACAATGTGCGTTTTGCGTGCGCGTATCGGCGAGAGGTTAATCGGGAGGTCTATGTGGCCGTGTCGTGCGTCGTAATCGAGTCTGACAATGTATCCAATGTCGAGGCTCCTAAGTGGTTACGACAGAAATTAGGTGCAATCGTTGACGAGCTGGTGGTGTTTCCAGCTAACAATGAAAATGGTCAAATGATCGGATTGGCCCCGATGGATATCAGTGCTCCCTGTGTATTACCTTTTGCTAGGGCACACATCTCAGCTGAGGGGTATTTGCGCGTATGTTGTAATGATTACCAAAATTATCTTGCGCTCGTAGATCTGAATATTACGACGCTAGCCGAGGCTTGGAACGCTGACATTTTTCGCGACATCCGGCGACGGCACTTGGATAATAACCTTGAGGGTTTGTTGTGCCACAACTGTATACATGGTGTTAGTGGACAAATCGAGCCCGTGGTGCCTGAGTTTGCGGTGTCGGTAAAGACCGATTTTTTTGATTTTGAACCGACATCATCAGTCAATACAAAGGATGCCAGCTAGAGGATGAATGACTGAACAGCGATACGGTGTTGACATTTACACGAAGACCTATGGGCGCGATCGCGTGTTTACTGCCTTGTCTGATCGATATGGCGATCGATATCTGAAGTATCGAGATGCATGGCGAAAAGCCGGGCCTGATTGGCATCCAGATTTCCCATTAAACATTATTTTTGATTTGGTCGATCGGTGTAATCAGGTCTGCCCACAGTGTTTAAGATCGCCAGATTTAATTACTGACTACGACGGGTATTTGGGTACGAAACGGGTGCTGCCGTACGAAGTGATTAGTGGAATACTTGATGAGTGTGGAGCGTCTGGGTTGCCGTCTATTAACTTTGGTGGTAGCGGTGAGTGTACGTTACACCCTGATTTTATTCGGATATGCCAAAAGGTCATGGACATAGATGTCTGTGAATTTCGAATTATTACCAATGGACTTCGGCTAAAAGACGATATTGCTGAAGCTCTTATCGATATGCAGGCGCATATCGTCTCTGTCAGCATTGATGCTTTCAGTCCGGAAACTTATGCGATTTCACGTGGCAACGCGAGTCAATATCAACCGGTTGTTGACAATGTTATTGCGTTTGCCGAGCGTAAGCGTGCCCGTGGTGTGTCGTGGCCGCTCCTCCGTGTCAGCTTTGTGAAGCAGGATGGCAATGCGCATGAGGCTGACCAATTTGCTGACTTTTGGTCGCAATATGCCGATATGGTTGAGATCCAGTCATTTTCAGATTACCGCATGGAAGAAGGGTTTAATACCGATTTCGAGTGTCTGCAACCGTTTCAGAGAATGATCATTTGGGCGTACGGCGGTGCCGGTCCCTGTTGTGGGTTTCCTGGAATTGTCTACAACATTGGTGATTACCGGCAACAAACTATTTCTGAGATCTGGCACGGAGAGGCGATGGAATCAATGCGGCAGATGATGCGAACAAAGAATTACGAGCCCGCTTGTCAACAGTGTATGGGGACGCGCGTTGTCGTATAAGACTCGCTGGCATTGAGTTTTATACGGAGATATAGAGTCGAGTCTAGGTGAAGGCATAGTGGCTATGAACGAACGTTCTATCAGCACGGTTGAAATCGAAGGGCGGACCGTAGGACCAGGACACCCCTGTTTCTTTATCGCGGAGGCAGGAAGTAATCATAACGGTGACTTGAATATAGCGAAACGGCAAATAGAAATTGCTGCTCGTGCTGGTGCCGACGCTATTAAGTTTCAAGTGTTTCGAGCGAACCGTATGTACCCACGAAATGCCGGGAAGAGTGACTATCTAAAATCTTCTACACCGATTTACGACATTATCGAGTCTATGGAACTGCCGTATGAATGGCTTCCGGATCTCGCGGGGTATTGCAAAGAGCACGGCATCGTTTTTTTGGCGTCGGTTTTCGACGAAGAGTCAGCTGACCAACTGGACCCGTATGTGTCGGCTTTCAAGATCGCGTCTTATGAAATGACTCACGTGCCACTGATCGAGCATGTGTGCCGCAAGCACAAACCAGTGATCATGTCGACGGGGACCGCCACGCTTGAGGAAGTAGCTGAGTCGGTAGCGGCATTCCGGAAAACGGGTAACACTCAATTAGTGCTTCTGCAGTGTACCGGGTCGTATCCGACACCGTTAGATTCATTAAATATTCGCTCGATGATGACGTTTGCAGATCGCTTTGAGGTTCCGGTGGGGTTTTCTGACCATTCCCGAGATCCAGTCGTTGCTCCTGTGTCGGCCGTTGCGTGCGGAGCATCGATCCTTGAGAAACATTTCACTTTGAGTAACGAATTACCTGGCCCAGATCATCCATTTGCTGTGGAACCAGCAGAATTATCACTCATGATTCAGAAAGTTCGTGAAGCGGAACAAGCGTTGGGGCAGGCACAAAAACCTTTAGAGCCAGTCGAGCACGAATTACGAGCCTTTTGTCGTCGGAGTATCTTCGCTGTTAAAGATATTAAACAAGGTGAAACCTTTACATCTCGAAATATCGCAGTGTTACGGTGCGGTCAAAATAATCCTGTGTTGCATCCTCGCGACTATCAGGCTGTTTTGGGCGGCACTTCAATGCGTTTCATTGCAGCTGATACAAGTATTCGCCAAGACGATTTTAGCTAGTACTATGCAAATGCCTGGATCCTTCGAATAACGTTTTCGTCGTTTGTCAGACGAGATGCTGTCCTTGATAATCGGCGACTTTTGCACATCAGTTTAAGAAGTAATCTTGGATCAAACCTGAAACACGTGGTTGTGAGTGATTTATGAATAATGAGTTTGTGGTTGTTGGTTCTCATGAATGGAGCCGTCGCGTGTTTGAAGAGCGAATTCGTTTCTATTCCGGGTCCTGGACATTCATAGATCGCAAAGAAAATCTCACAGTTGAGGCTTTAGACCGTATTGACCCGCGCGCCGTGTTCTTTCTGCATTGGTCGTGGAAGGTTCAAGAATCCATTACCCGGAAGTTTGAGTGTATTGGGTTTCACATGACGGACCTACCGTACGGGCGTGGTGGTACGCCTTTACAAAATTTAATTTTACGCGGTCACAAGACCACGAAGTTGAGTGCGTTTCGGTTAACCGATGAAATGGACGCTGGACCAGTGTACTTAAAAGAAACGCTTTCGCTTGAAGGGTCAGCTGAAGAGATTTATTACCGGTCTTGTGGACTTGCTGCACAGATGATTCAAAAGATCACGGAAGGGTCATGCGATCCAAGTGAGCAGATAGGAATAATAACCACGTTCGAGCGGCGCACCCCTGAGCAAAGCGAGCTGCCTGTTACTGGCGGACTGGATGACCTTTATGATTTCATCCGGATGCTTGATGCAGAAGGCTACCCGCATGCATTTCTTGAGTGTGGGCGATTTCGATTGGAATTGTCTGATGCGATTAAGTCGTCAGACGTGGTTACAGCTCGCGTGCGCATTAAGGTGCGGGAGTGGTCGGACGATTCCTAAAGAGACCATGATGCGTACGGTGGATATTGTTGAGCTTGTTAAGAGCGAAGACTTATTTTGAGCCGCTGATGACGGCGGTGTCAGAAATGGTAAAGATGGTGTTCACGTCAAACCAGCGGAAACTAAATTAGTGCCAGGTGTTTTATTTCGCGTTGATGTTGGTCCAGGTGTCGGATTGGGACATATTCATCGAAATCTCGGTCTTGCGGAAGCGCTTCGCCAGTTGAAGATTGACGGAATCTTTGTTCTGTCTCAGGAAGACGGCGCAGCTGATCGCTTAACCAAAAAAGGATTCCAAGTCGAGGCTTTATCGAGAGAATTGCCTGGCCAGATGGAGGATTGTTCGCGCGTCCTTATGACGGCTAAGCAGCGTGGATGTACCGCTGTAGTGGTTGATTCTTATGTTGTTGACACAGATTACATTAACCAACTGCGCTCGTCTGGTCTTCACACTATTCTTATTGAAGATGAAATCCGTCAAAATTCGTCGGCTGATCTATTAATTAATACGTCGCTAGGTGATGATGCCCGTACGATCCAGTCAGAAATGCAAGCCGAGAAATGTCTTTTTGGTGGAGATTACGTCCTTCTACGATCAGAATTTTGGAATTGTCCTGGTCGGACGATAAATGAGACCGTTGATCATGTGTTGTTAACTGTTGGAGGCGATGATTGGCACAAGATGACGGAGAGCCTGATGGTGTGGCTCGATGGTCACATTGAGGACGCCTGTAAGATAACGGTTGTTGTCGGGCCGTTTTTTGACAGTACTCGGCTCTTAGAAGAAGTTGCTAAAAAAAGCCGCCACAAGGTTAGATTAATTACTGCACCAGATTGTCTATTTGATTTAATGACAACCGCAGATCTTGTTGTTTGCGGTGGAGGACAGACCGCTTACGAATTAGCAGCCACGGGCACACCGGCCATTGCGTTGGATTTCTTTGACAATCAAACGTATGGGTTGCAGGCGTTAGTCAAGGCCGGAACACTAGCCTACGGTGGTCGGGTCAGGGCCAGAAATGTGCCAGAGGAATTGGTTAAGGTCATGGATACGACACGTCATTACAGTACGCGACAAAGGCTAAGTCGTAATGGTCAGAAAGTAATTGATGGCCAGGGCGCAGCTAAGGTGGCAGGTGAGATTGCGCGAGCGATTTAGTGACGTTTTGGTATTCGTGGACTAAGGTCATAAAAGAGAGAAGATAGCTAAGTTAGATTGCCGAATTCATTGGTGTGAGCCGTGTCAGTTGCACATACCTGAAAATAATTCATAGGAATATCTTTGAAGTTGTTTATTGAGAGATACGATGTTGATCATTGCAGAAATAGGAATTAACCATAATGGTAGTCTTGACATTGCGCATGAATTAATCCGTCAAGCGCGTCTAGCCGGTGCGGATGTCGCCAAATTCCAGTTTTACGATCCTTTCAAGATCTTTGGACCCGAAGGGTCGCATCCTGACGCCGAAGCACTTAAACAAGCCTTAGCCGTGCAATTCGGATTCGATGAAGCCTGTCGCCTCAAAGCATGGTGTGATGAAGAAGGGATAGAGTTTGCTGCTTCGGCTTTTGATCTGGACCGGTTTGCATGGACTGTTGACCTTGGTGTCAGCCGTCACAAAATTGCGAGCCGAACGGTTGAAAATCGTGAGCTTTGTGAACGGATTTTAGCAACGGGACAGGAGACGTTAATTTCTCTGGGGTTTTGGTCTGAGGATAAAATTCCATTTAAGGCGAACAATGCACGATATCTCTACTGTGTGCCCAAGTATCCATGCGAATACCGAGATCTAAAGTTGCCAATTAATTTTAGAGATTCACATTACGATGGTTTCAGTGACCATACTATTGGGATTGAAGCGGCACTAGTAGCAGTGGGAAGAGGCGCTCGTATTATTGAAAAGCATTTCACGCTTAACAAAGGGTTGCCTGGTCCTGACCATGTCTGTAGTGCGACCCCTGATGAGTTGGCGGAACTTTGCCGTTTAACGTCTCGCATGGAAAAGGTGTCGTGATGAAGGCGCCGGATGTGTCTGTGGTGGTCACGAATTTTAATTATGGTAAATATCTCAGGCGTTGCTTGAGGTCGTTAATAAATCAGGAATTGGATCGTTCACGGTATGAAGTCATTGTGGTTGATGACCACAGTACAGATGATTCACTCGATGCGATCGGTGAATTTTCCGCGGACAAAGGAATCAAGGTCATTGTCAACGAAGAGAACCTTGGTATCGGTGGAGCATCAAGAGTTGGTGTCAATCATTCCCGCGGGAAATACTTTATTCGGGTTGATGCGGACGACTACGTTCAGCCACCGTTTCTTTACATGCTGTATACGTTTTTGAGATTTTGTCCTAGCTATGTTGGTGTGTCGTGTGACTATTTCGTGACCGATAATGATGAGCGCGTACTGTCAGTGGAATCGTTTGAGGAAAAGGGACTTGCGTGTGGCCTGATGTTACGAACGTCGTATCTTGAGCGTATCGGCTCGTATAACCGAGCCAAAAAGGTTTTTGAGGATCAAGATTTGTTTGGGCGGATAGAAGCCGGAAAAATTTTCCATCTCCCAGTACCGTTGTACAACTATGTAAAGCACGGGGAGTCCGTGACTGACCGAGCGGCTCATCTCGTTAGATAGGTGGGAAAGTGTGCTGCGCAACGACGTTGTTAGGGGCTAAATTTAACTAAATCCGTATCAATTTGTGGCTATTGAGAAGTTCGACTCAATAATCAGGGGTTCTGTGGGGACCGTACCACTGTACACTTATGGCTAATGCTGCTGGGGGTTAGGTGACGACCTCGGCGGAGCACACTAGGAACAGAATTAAAGGACGTTATCGAAAATGGTTCGAGGTCAATGTCGCTGAGGATTTGTCTGGTCAATCCGCCAGTTCGTGAATGGGCGAAACCGAATCAGGTTCCGATGGGACTGTTGATGGTTTCGACGGTACTGCGAGCGAGCGGTCACAGTGTGGATATTTTTGATATCAATGGCCCAAGACTCACGCAAGAACAAGTTCGTACATGGATTTCGAACCACAATTACGACCTGTACGGCATCGGTGGTTTGATCACCCAATGGAACTATATCCGTTGGTGTACTGACGTCATTAAGGAATACCACCCAGATACGCCGATCATGGCTGGTGGGCCGGTCGTGTCGAATTCACCGAAGTTGTTCGCTCAACGCATGACTAGCGTTGATGTCATGGTTGTTGGTGAAGGCGAGCATGCCGTTCTTGATGTGGTACGGGATGTTGAGCAGGGAAATATTACGTCGAACAAAAGTGTAACACTGACGGCGCAGCCGATAGATGCGACTACGCGTACAGGCTTATGTTCAAGCGATATTGAGATCGTGAAGCCAGTGTACCAGTCTCCGGCGATATCTAATCTGGACGAGTTACCGTTTCCTGATTTTGACAATTTGGACACGGTTTCGATCTATCGGGGAAATCCGGTCGGTGGTACTAATACCAAAGTCAAATGGATTGATGGGGTAGCGCCGGACATAAGCAATTTGACACTCATTACGACTCGCGGATGCCCGTTCCGCTGTCGTTTTTGTCAGCCACGCTATCTTGGAGATGCAGCAAGGTCGCGATCAGCAGAGAAAATATGTGATGACATGGAACGGCTCGTTGAGCGCTATGGCGTTACTTACATTCATTTCACAGACGAGTTGTGTTTTTTTAGTAAGAGAAAAGCTCTTTTATTTTCGGAGGAAGTAATACGCCGAGGACTCCAGAAAGTCGTGCAGTGGGGTGGAGCCACACGGTTCGATATTCATGATCGGGAATCTTTTGAAAGTATGGCGGCTGGTGGTTGCCTACACGTCGGAGGAGGTATTGAGTCTCTCAGTACTGCGCTGCTTAAAGCGATGGATAAATATCAACACTTGCAGTGTGGTGTGGACTCATTAGTTGAAAAGCTTCGACTGGGTCGAGAGATTATTGAAGATGTAGATACGTCATTCATTATCGGGTATCCAGGTGAAACGAGAGAGACGATTACCGAAACGATCTTAAATATGCAGCGCATTGATTCAATGTTTCGACCAGATGCGGTGTTTTTTGCGACGCCTTATCCCGGAACGTGGTTGTGGGACTATGCTGTACAAGAAGGATTTATTCCCGACCCAATTCAGCACATTGAATCACTCGGGGAAAACAGTGTTAATCAGCTCATGAACTTTACTGAGATTCCATCTGAGGAACTCAGAATGTGGAAGAGGCGTCTTGAGCAGGCAACTATGGAAGTACCTGACCCAGTAGATTTGCATGTAGGCCCGATGGAATGGTCTGGTACGACATATAGCTATCCCACATAGGCAACTGGCGACCGCTGGATTCTTCGCCAAAAGTTCAACCTATCTATTGCTTCATCAACGACAAGTGAACATAGTCTGAGGCGTCCGACAAAGTTCTTGTTCTCGGTCCGGTCGCTGCCGACAATGTACGACCGTAGAAATGTGTCTAATTATCAATATCACAGTGGAGTCCGAATATGGCTAACGTTGGGATCTATTCGTTTGGGAGAAAGCAGGGTGCGCGATGTCCCAACAAAATGCTTCGCCCTTTCAGTGAGACAACATTGACCAGCATCATGCTATCTAAGCTTGCTGAATTCGGCACTGATTCATTTTTTGCTGGTTACGAGGAGGAATTTTCAGCGGAGTGCGACAAGGCTGGTGTTCAATTTATTCAACGTGATCTCAATTCTATTTCGATTGATGAACCCATCATTGATATTTTGTCGTTCCTTGAAAATGTTCAGTATGAGCACCTCCTGTGGATTAATCCCTGTCTTCCATTTCTCTCGGTAAAGACGATTGAGTCTTTTCTCAAAGATTGTCTTTCGCATCAATGCCAGCCAGCGTTTCCCGTTGTAAGACGCGCGACACATTTTCTGCGCGCAGATGGTAGTGCTGTGAATTTTGATGCAACGGCCAAAACCCTGAACACAAAGACCGTAGAACCACTTTATGAAATGGCCCATGCCTTCTATTTTTTCAATCGAAGATTTTTTCTGGAGCACGGGAAATATTGGCATTGGGATAAGGTCAGGACGGTTGAATTGTCGGTTAGCGATGAACTTATCGATATTGATGAAGAAAATGAGTTTGTCCTGGCAGAAAATATTTGGAAAGAACGTTACGGTAAGTAACGTAATAATTACTTTTGGTACCGGCCATCAGATGCGTGACAGTTTTGCGTCTGGCTACGCTTGCAAGAGATGATGATTCTGGTTTTTAAGCAGCGCCACTGTTTTGACGTGTGTCTCTGGTTGGCATGGAGGCCTACGCGGTGACTCAGTCAGCAGTAAGTGTCTTTCAACTGCTGGTGAAACGCTATGCAAGCCGGCATCTGTGGGTGTTATTGCTCGTAGCGACTTTGACACTTGTAGCGAATCTTCTGACCGTTATTCAGCCCATGATTTTGGCAGCCTTACTGGCGAACCTATCAGGTGGTGGCCTCGAGACAGTTCCCCCAGACGCGTCGCTGCTCGATCTTAATGTCCTTGGTACTCGGGTGACGGAGTGGATGCGTGACTATGGCGCGGTCGATACGATGCAACTTCTGATTATTTTCGGTTTCTTGTTTTTGACACAGACGCTCCTCGTTTCAGTAACAAACTATGGAGCGGATTACGGTGCGGCGTGGTTGCGAGTGCGATACACGAAGATGATTCAAATGGATCTTCTAAAGCATCTACTTGCTCAGGACATTGCATTTTTTTCAGAACAAAAGTCCGGTGGATTAATCTCAAGAGTCACACGGGACTCCGCAGATACGGCTTTTGCTTTAGGTCCTCTTATTAGGGGTTTGATACATCAATCCGTACAGATCGTGATGTATGCAGCCTACTTGTTTAGTACGAGTATTTGGTTGACGATTGGGGCGGTAGCCTTTCTCTTGTTTCAATTTGGGTTCACTGAATTGTTGCGGAGACCGACGCGAAGACTCGTGCGGCGCGAGACCGATACGGCGGCGGGCTTGTCAACCGCGTTACAAGAAGCATTTACTGGAATCCGAGTTTCGAAATCATTCGGTGCCGAAGACTTCGAGTTATCAAGACTAGAAACCACTATTGACCGGTCAGTTGTATCAAATTTAAGCAAGGCCCGAGTTGAAAAACTTGAGGTGCCATCTCGGTCGTTTTTGGATGCAGTAGCTGTGCTGGGAGTGTTCTTAATCGCGATTCAGCAAATGGAAGCGGGGCAATTGTCGTTTCAAGGGTTGTTGTTGTTTACATTTGTTGGGCGATTACTCATTAGGCCAATTAATGCATTGGCTACGCTTTCGCTCTTTATCGAGGCAATGAGTGCGTCTTTCGCACGGATTAATGAATTGTTCTCCATTCGTCCTCGAGTGCACGATGGGGACGTACAAAAGACTGAGTTTTCACAAAAGATCCGCTTCGACAATGTGTCGTTTTCGTACGGTGAACGGCAAACGCTACACAATATTAATCTCGAAATTAAGAAAGGTGAGTTCATCGCTTTGGTTGGTCCGAGTGGCGGAGGAAAGTCCACACTGACCGACTTGATACTCCGGCTTTATGACCCGGCACAT
>Ga0315338_1004347_pt1 | contig 11317 bp, 12 predicted proteins | sample ASW8metaG_FD_204518 | JGI IMG/M metagenome (GOLD analysis project Ga0315338, IMG submission 204518) | Ammonia-oxidizing marine archaeal communities from Monterey Bay, California, United States - ASW #8 | ecosystem: Environmental > Aquatic > Marine > Coastal | place: USA: California | collected...
TGTCTGGTTCGGGAACCACCAGCACCACCACGTCCTCGGAGGCCACGGGCTTACCTCCGGGTAAGCGCATTTCCAGGCTCAGTTCACGGCTTCCGGGCTTCAGTGGTGCCGTCGGCACGAACACCCATTCGCCGCGCCAGTCGGCGGTCACTTCGCCGATGGGCTTGCCGTCGGCCATGATGACGACGGTGCTTCCCGGTTTGGCTCGCCCGGCCATCACCGCGTCGCCTCCGGGTTCCACCCTGACCACGTCGAAACTGGCCCCCTGCGTGACGGCGGGTCCACCTTCTGGGCCTTTGGCGGGACCGCCGGGAGCGGCCATTTCGGCGGGCGGCTGGATCCCCGCCGTTTCCACGACCTCGTCCTGCCATAGGAACACGTTGACGGTGATGGCGGCGGCGATGGCGGCGCCGCCGACGGCGGTGATGACAAGCGGTTTGTTGACCAAGTGGCAGCCTCCTCAGTGGAGAATCGACTAATTATACCATCAATACTGATTGGCATTACTAATCGCCGATGGCGGCAAAAATATGACGGCTTAAGGCGGTAGGGAATCATTTCTTCTTTCGTTCGATGCGGTGGAAAACCGGCGGCAGGGAGCGCAGATAAAGGATTATCGCCTTGAGGTCGGCAACCTTGAGCCGTCCGGTGGTTTCATCGACCACCTCGCCCATGACATCGCCGACGAAATCGCCGTCGGGAAGCATGCCGGTCTTAAGAATTTCATGCAGGTCGCCGTCGGACCAGCGCCCGATTCCGGTCTCCTTGTCCGGGGTGATATTGGGGATCAGCCCGCCTTCGGGGCCTTTCGTGGTGCCGGCGAGTGCCATGCCGGCTTTGGTCCCGCCCAACCCATCGCGCGGCGTATGGCATTCGCCGCAATGGCCCAGCGCCGTTACCAGATAGGCGCCACGGTTCCATTGTCCGGACCGTCCCGGGTCGGCCCGGAACGGCCCGGGAGTGAAATGAAGCGCCTTCCACAGGGGAACCAGAAACCGCCAGCCGAACGGCGGCGCCGTGTCATGGGGCTTGTTGGCGGTTTTGGCCGGGGGCCGGGTGAATAGATAAGCCTTGAGGTCGAGAAGGTCCCGGTCGGTGATCCCGGTATAGGACGGATAGGGAAAGACCGGGAAGTAATGGCGGCCGTCCGGGGCCACGCCCTGGCGCAACGCGCGGATGAAATCCCTGTCGCCCCATTTGCCGATGCCGTATTCGGGGTCCGGCTGATGTTGGGGCTGAAAAATATCCCGAATGGGATTTTCAGCTTGCGCCCGCCGGCCAGGGACGCCCCTTTGCCCTTCTTGTCGGTGTGGCAGGCGGCGCAGCCAGCGGCGGCGAACAGGTATTTCCCGCGAATCGGGTCGGGTTCGCCCGCCGGCGCTGGTCCCGAGGCGACCACGGCGGCGATCACGAGGGTCGCCAAAGCCAGGCTCGGCAACCGGGCGGCCCCGGGCAAAAGGGCAGGCATTTCCGGCGGCGCTACTTTTTCTTCTCGCGGAATTTTTTATGTCACGTGGCGCAAGCGTTCTTGCCGAGGTGGAGGAACTGGGCTGCCGCTGCCTTGAATTTACCGCTGGCGGTGATTTTCGCCAGCTTCGCCGATTCGTCGATGAAGACCTGGACCACCTTTTTGAATTCGACGGGGTTCTCCCAGATAACCTCCTTCGCCCGCGTCATCCCGAAGTCGGACCCCTCGGGGAAGGCATTGGCGGCGACCGTGGCCAGGGCGGCCATGGCGTTGGCGTGGACCTTGAGGTCGCGGGCCTGGCCGCCGGTGCCCTTGAGGATGGCGCCCATAGCCGCCATATGGCCGCCGACGGCCTTCATCACCGATTGGCGGTACTTGATGGCGCCTTCCTGGGCCAATGCCGGAAGCGCGATAAGGCCTGCAAGGGCCAGCGACAGTATCGCGGTTTTTAGTCCACGGATGGCGGTTTTCTTCATGGCGGTCCTCCCGAAAGTTTCATTCCCGGGCACCCCGATGGTGTTCCATTCCCTGGCGGGAAAAAATTCGCGAGACGCGCCGGTTGCCGACACTATATAACTCTGCCCTGACGTTAACGTGACGAACGCCTAGCGGACAATCAATATTCGCTGATGGTGAGAGGCTGATGGTAAGAGGCTGATGGTAAGAGAATGACCCGTATTTCCTCTCTTTGCGTCTTTTGCGGCTCCAAGACCGGCGACGAACCGGCCTTTGAGGCCGCCGCCCGCCGGTTCGGCGAATTGATGGTCAAACGCGGCGTCCGGCTGGTTTTCGGCGGCGGGCGTATCGGCCTGATGGGAGTGGTGGCCGACGCGGTGCTCGGCGGCGGCGGCGAGGTCGTCGGCGTCATCCCCGAATTCCTCAAGGACCTGGAGGTCGGTAACGACGAAGTGACAGAACAGATCGTCACCGCCTCCATGCACGAGCGCAAGAACCGCATGTTCGAGCTGTCCGACGGTTTCGTGGTCCTGCCCGGCGGGCTGGGGACGCTCGACGAGACGATGGAGATTGTCACCTGGAAGCAGCTCCGCATCCATTCCAAGCCCGTCGTCGTGGTCAATACGTTGGGTTACTGGACGGCGCTGCGGGACCTGGTCCAACAAATCATCGACGGCGGTTTCGCCCACCCGGCGGTGGCCGAACTGTTCACCGTCGTCGATACCCCCGACGACGTGTTCGGGGCCCTCGAAGCGGCGCCCGAGCCCTCCGAAGAGGTGCTGACCAGTCATCTGTAGGTGCCGCCATCCACCCCTTGCCAAGCCGGGCGGCGGACCCTAAGTTGCGGGAAAATCTACCCCAAAAACACCCACCCTGGGAGCCCCACTTATGACCAAAATCAAGGTCGAAAACCCTATCGTCGAGCTCGACGGCGACGAAATGACGCGCATCATCTGGGCCTTCGTCAAGGACAAGCTGATCCTGCCGTACCTCGAAGTGGATCTGAAATATTACGACCTGTCGATACAGAAACGCGACGAGACCGACGACCAAATCACCATCAATTCGGCCGAGGCGATCAAGGAGTACGGCGTCGGCATCAAGTGCGCCACCATCACGCCCGACGAAGGCCGGGTCGAGGAATTCGGCCTCAAGGAGATGTGGCGCTCCCCCAACGGTACCATCCGCAACATCATCGGCGGCACCATCTTCCGCCAACCGATCATCTGCAAGAACGTGCCGCGCCTGGTGCCCGGCTGGACCAAGCCCATCGTCATCGGGCGCCATGCCTTCGGCGATCAGTACCGGGCCATCGATATTATCGTCCCCGGGGCCGGTAAGCTGATCATGCGCTTCGAGCCCGATGAAGGCGGCGAGGTGATCGAGCGCCAGGTGTTCCAGTTCGAGGACTCGGGCGTCGCCCTTTCCATGTACAACCTGGACCATTCGATCACCGGCTTCGCGCGTTCGTGCTTCAACTACGCGCTTGATCTCGGCTGGCCTTTGTATCTGTCGACCAAGAACACCATCCTCAAGGTCTATGACGGGCGCTTCAAGGACATCTTCCAGGACATCTACCAGGCCGAGTTCAAAGACCGTTTCGTTGACGCCGGCCTGACCTACGAACACCGCCTCATCGACGACATGGTGGCTGCCGCCATGAAGTGGGAAGGCGGCTTCGTCTGGGCATGCAAGAACTACGACGGCGATGTGCAGTCCGATATCCTGGCCCAGGGCTTCGGGTCCCTGGGCCTGATGACGTCGGTGCTGCTGACGGCGGACGGCAGGACAGTCGAGGCCGAGGCGGCGCATGGCACTGTGACGCGGCACTACCGTCAGCACCAGGAAGGCAAGGAGACGTCGACCAACCCCATCGCCTCGATCTTCGCCTGGACGCGGGGGCTCGCCTACCGCGGCAAGTTTGACGAAACGCCCGACGTGGTGAAGTTCGCCGAAACGCTGGAGGCGGTGTGCATCGATACCGTCGAGGCGGGCTTTATGACCAAGGACCTGGCGCTGCTTATCGGCCCCGATCAGGCGTGGTTGAACACTCAGGCATTCCTCGACAAGCTCGACGAGGGCCTCAAGGCCAGGATGGGGTAGGAGCCAAGGGGAGGCTTGGAAGAGGACGAACTGGCGCCGTGTATTAAAAAAATTGCCGGAAGGCCTGATTACACGTCGATCATCGGCCCGAGGGCCGCATGGACCGCCGCTGGTCCGGCGTTGCGGGCGACGGCGGCGACCTCGACCCCAGGCAGGAAACGAGCCATGGTTTCCGCCGTTTCGGCCAGCGGCACTGGACTTTCATCTGACTCAGAGACCACCACGGCGGCCACGCCCACGCGCCGAGTCTTCATGGCCGTGACCGTGGTCAGGGTGTGGCTCAGGGTGCCGAGATAGGAGCCGACGACGACGAGAACCGGCGAGCCCAGTTCCGCCATCCAGTCGAGCACCGTGTGTTGGCCGTCCAGGGGCACCATGGCGCCGCCGATACCTTCGATCAGAAGCCGGTCCTCTTCGCCTCCTTGCATGTCGCGGCAGAAACCGACCAAGGCTTCGAAGTCAATACTCCGGCCCTCGCGCCGGGCCGCCATATCCGGCGACAGGGGCTCGGTGAAGCGCCACGGCGAGCACGCCTTGACGGCCTCTTGCGTCGGCTCGATTTCGAGACTTTTAAGCAAAATCGCTGTGTCGGTGACCTCTGCATCGTCGCCGGGATAGCCGCTGACGACCGGCTTCAAGACCTTGACGGACAATCCCTTATCTCTAAACGCGGCGGCGAGGGCGCCGGTGACGTAGGTCTTGCCGGTGCCGGTGCCACTTGCGGTGACGAACAGGGTCTTCACGCACTTGCTTCGGCGTCGGGGGCTTCGGCGTCGGCGCCTTCGAGTATCCGGGTGCGGATGATCTCCGCCAGCCGGGCGATGTCTTCGTCCTTATGGGCGGCGGTGAATGTGACGCGCAGCCGGGCCTTGCCGTCGGGCACCGTCGGCGGGCGGATGGCGACGACCAGGAATCCCTCGTCCTCCAAAAGCCTTGAGGCCAGGAGCGTCCGTTCCGAATCGCCGAGGACGATGGGGACGATGGGACTTTCGGCTTCGGACAGGCCCAGCAGGGCGGTGAACGCCTTGGCCTTGGTGAGCGGCAGGGCGGCGTAATCGGGGTCGGACTCTATAAGCTCTAAAGCCGCGATCGCCGCCGCCACGACGCCCGGCGGCAGGCCGGTGGAATAGAACAGCGTCCTACACCGGGTGCGGATCAGGTCGATGACCGATTGGCTGGCGCACAGATAGCCTCCGTAGCCGCCGATGGCCTTTGACAGGGTGCCCATTTGCAATGGCACCCGGCCTTGGCCACCACCTGCCTGCGCGAAGCCGGAGCTTCGCTTCGGCGAAGGCAGGTTGACGGTGCCGGACCCCCGGCCGCAGCCGACGACGCCGAGGCCGTGCGCGTCGTCGGTCATCAGCCAAGCGTCGTGCTCGGCGGCGATGTCGGCCAACTCGCCGACCGGCGCCAGGTCGCCGTCCATGGAAAACACGCCATCGGTGACGATCAGCGCCCGGGGGTGGTCCGGCCGGTGGGTGGCCAGAATTTCACCCAAGTGGCCGGTGTCGTTGTGGCGGAAGACGTTCAGTGCCCCCCCGGTCAGCTTGGCGCCGGCGAAGATGCAGGCATGGGAGAGCTCGTCTACCACCAACATGTCGTCGACCCCGGCGAGCGCCGGGATGATGCCGGTGTTGGCCAGATACCCGGAGCCGAACACGCACGCCGCTTCCGCCCCTTTCAGTTTCGCCAGCTTCGCCTCCAGCTCGGCGAACAGCGGATGGTTGCCGGTCACCAGCCTGGACGCGCCGGCGCCGACGCCGTACTTCTCGGTCGCCTCGACGGCGGCGGCCTTGATGGCTTGGTGCTGGCTGAGGTTCAGGTAATCGTTGCATGAGAACGAGATCAGGCGCATGCCCCGGCGCTTAACCTCGACGGGGCCCAAGCGCTCGGTCTCGATGAGGGTGCGCCGCTGGTTACGCTGTTCCAGCGCCGCCAGCTTCCGTTCGGCGAATTCATCCAGAGACGCGGACATGCTCAACCTCCGCCGACGACCTTGACCACGGTATCTGTGAGCCGCGTCAGGTTCTCTTCGTCGATGGTGAAGGCTGGCATCAGATAGACGATGTTGCCGAATGGCCGGATCCAGCAGCCCGCATCGACGAAGCGCGCCCGGAGCCCGTTCATGTCCTCGATTTTGTCCATCTCGACGACGCCGACGGCGCCGCGGACGCGGACGTCCCGGACCGCCCCCCACGGCCCGGCCGCACCCCGACACGGCTCCAGCGCCGCCGTCAGGTGCGCCTCGATGGCCTTCACCTGTTGCAGCCGGGGTTCGGTCTCGAACAGATCCAGCGACGCATTGGCCGCCGCACACGCCAACGCGTTGCCGGTGAAGGTCGGCCCGTGCATGAAGGCGTCGTCCAGGTCTTCGGACAGGAACGCCTCGAACACGTCCTGGCTGGCGATGGTGGCTGCCAGGGGCAGGGTGCCGCCGGTCAGCGATTTCGACAGCGTCATGATGTCCGGGGCGACGCCGGCCTGTTCGCAGGCGAACAGGGTGCCGAGCCGGCCGAGGCCGGTCATGATCTCGTCCAAAATCAGCAACAGCCCGTGAGTGTCGCAGGCCTCGTGGACGGCCTTCAATGTTTCGGGCGAATGGAAGATCATGCCGCCGGCGCCCTGGACCAGAGGCTCAAGAATCACGGCGGCGCATTCTGGGGCGTGGTCGGCCAGGAAATCATCGAGGCGGGCCCGGGTTTCGCCGTTCCGGGGCAGGTCGAGGCGGAATTGTTCCGCCATCAGGCCCTGAAACCTTCCCATGATCCCGTCTTCCGGGTCGCCGATGGCCATGGCGGCAATGGTGTCGCCGTGGTACGCGCCCTTGAAGCAGACGAATTGGGTTCGATCCGGTTGGCCCCGGTTGAGCCAGGCCTGGACCGCCATTTTCATCGCGATTTCGACCGCCACCGAACCGGACTCGGAAAAAAACACCCGCTCCAGGTCGCCCGGGGCCAGGGCTGCCAGCCTTTCGGCCAAGGTAAACGCCGGTTCGTTGGCCAGCCCGGCCAGCATCACGTGGGGCATTTGCTCGAGTTGGCGCCGGACCGCGCCCTGGATATGGGGATGGTTGTAGCCATGGCACGCCGACCACCAGGACGCCACGCCGTCGACCAGTTGGCGCCCGTCAGCCAGGGAAATGCGCGTGCCCTGGGTGGCGGTGACGGCCTCGGGTTTGGGCGCCGTCTGCATCTGGGTGTAGGGCACCCAGATATGCCGGTAGCCGTCGTCAAGCCACGGCGCCAGGGTCAAGGGTTGGGATTTTGGTTGGGCGGTCATTGCGGCGCGCCGGCGGGCTCTAGCCCCAGGCGCTCAAACAGCCGGGCGTCGGCGTCCGTCTCCGGGTTGGCGGTGGTCAGCAGTTTTTCGCCGACGAAGATGGACCCGGCGCCGGCTAGGAAACACAGTGCCTGCATCTCGTTGGTCATCTGCTCGCGTCCCGCCGACAGCCGAATGACCGAAGCCGGCATCATCACCTTCGCCGCCGCCAGGGTGCGCACGAATTCGATGCCGTCCAAATCGTCGGCGCCGGCCAGTGGCGTGCCCTCGACACGGACTAGCATGTTGATGGGCACGCTTTCCGGATGCGGCTTCAGGTTGGCCAGGGTGCGCAGCATCTCGGCCCGGTCGGCCTGGCTTTCGCCCATGCCGACGATGCCGCCACAGCAGACCTTAATCCCGGCGCGGCGGACGGTTTCCAGGGTCTCCAGGCGGTCCCGGTAGGACCGGGTGGTGATGATTTGGCCGTAGAATTTCTCCGACGTGTCGAGGTTGTGGTTGTAGTAATCGAGCCCAGCCCGTTTGAGTCTTTCCGCCTGGTCTTCGCTCAACATGCCGAGGGTGGCGCAGCTTTCCAAGCCCAGCGCCCTGACCCCTTCGACCATGGCGCAGATGTCAACGAGATCGGTATCCTTGGGCTGCCGCCAGGCGGCGCCCATGCAGTACCGCGTCGCCCCACCTTCGCGGGCCTGTTCGGCCTCAGCCAGCACGTTGGCCACGGCCATCGTCTTTTCGGCCTTGACGCCGGTATCGTAGCGGGCCGATTGCGGGCAATAGGCGCAGTCCTCAGGGCAGCCGCCGGTCTTGACAGACAAAAGGCGCGACATCTGCACCCGGTTGGCGTCGAAATACCGGCGGTGAAGGGCCTGGGCCTTCATGATCAGGTCGTTGAAAGGTAGCCGGAACAAGGCCTCGGCCTGATCGCGGGTCCAATCGTGGCGGAGGGTAGTTTTGGTGTCTGACGGCATTTCGGATGAACTAAACAGTTTCGAAAATCGCAACATAAATTCTAAGGTAGGACGCGGGTGGGAACAAGCTTGGCCCTTGACTGTTGGCGGGGTGTGGCCTAAGTAACCGTCTCCTTGGGGCCGCACGTGGCGGTCCTTGGTTTTTGTTCCCGGAAAGGTTCGAATTTATGTCCAGGCGGTGCCAGCTCACGAGCCGCGGCGTGCAGGTGGGAAACAACGTCAGCCATGCCCACAATAAAACCCGTCGGCGGTTTTTGCCGAACCTCCAGAAGACGTCGCTGTTCAGCGAGGCGCTGGGCAAGCCCGTGCGCTTGAAGGTGACGGCGCATGCGATCCGGACGGTGGAGCACAAGGGCGGCCTCGACGCCTTCCTGCTCGATACCCGGGATTCCGACCTGACTCCGGATATCCGGCGTCTGAAAAGGCGGATCAAAAAGGCGCAAGGTCAGGCTGCCGCCTAAAAGCATATAGTTTTATTCGGTCTCAGGCCCGTTTGACGGGCCTTTTTACAAAGCCGGAAGTTTTTCATTCAGGCTTGGACGTTGGTTGTGTCATTCAGGAGAATTTAATCCGCCGGGGAGGGTTTCGAATGGCAGGCGCCAAGAAACGCCGTCAAAAACACCAGAAAGACCAAAGCCCAGCTCATTGAAAAGGTGGAAGCCCTGCAACGCGAAGTCGCCAGGCAAAAACGCGGCGCCGGCGGCAAGGGCGTTGGCGCGGCGAATTCGCTCCTTGAGAGCGAGGAGTTTTTCCAAACCTTCTTCGACCATTCGCCGACGGCTCTTTTCGTGCGCGACCTTAAGGCCGCTTCAGCAGCAAAATCTGGTCGTTGTAGGTGTTGGAACCCAGTGATGAAGGCCGGCGGCCTTGGCAACGCTTAGGGACGGCCCCATCAGCCCGGCCGCAAGGACCATCATCAAGGGGTGGAAAACCCCTTTTAATCCGGTTTCCATGCCGCCGTTATTCCATCAACTCGAACATCATCAACAGGGTCCTTTGCTCGGGATTGAAATTATCGTCGGAGACAAGATAGATGAAAATCTCCCCCGCCGGTCCCTTGCGGACATCGATCCCCTCGAAATTATCTACCGTCAAGGGAGGGCGAAGCCGGGCAATGACCGTTCCGGCCAGCACCCCCCCGGGTTTGATGGTCGCTGCGGTAATCCGTTTCAGCCGCACCCGGTTCGATCCCCGGAGGGTGAAAAACCTTTCCAACACCAAAACATCGCCGCCCGCCATGGTCGCCGCCCCGGTCACCCGAAAGCCGTCTGGGGTCGGAAAGGTCAGGACCGACCAGCCGTCGCGGCTGCTGATCCAGCCGACGGTTTGTTTTCGTCCCTGTTTTCCTTCGCTCAGGGCCAACAGGCTGCCGTCGGCCAACAGGGTCAGGGCCTCGATGCCGTTATTGAAGGGCAAATCCTGCATTTCGTCGGGTCCCGGCAGCGGCTCCGGCACCGTCACCCCCGGCAGATACCGCCACAGCCGGTGGCGCCGTTCGAAGGCGACGATAATCTCGCCTTCGATACCGGGGCTCATGGATTCGGCATCGCCGTCGTATCTTGATGACAAAGGCGCGCCGTCGAGGCCGGCCATGGTGGCAAGATCGGCGTTCCGAAGGCCGGCAAGGTTTCCCGTTTCATCGTAGACGAGACGGGCGGAGAACCTCCGGCCGCGGTCCGACAGCGCCACCATCCGCTTGCCGTCGTCGCTGACGCCGAGGGCCGAAAGGCCGCCGAAAGTGGGATCATCGGCAACCAAATGAATGCCGCCGCGGTATTTGAGCCTGCCGGCGGTTTCCGGGCCCGGGTCATCTGCGCTGAGAGGCACCGGGGTGATCCGGACGTCGATCGGTTCGGCGACGGCAAGGACCGGACCCGCGAACAGGACCAGGGCCACAAGCACGAGTTCCAGCCCGGGCCTCGGAAAAAAACCGCCATTAAAGCGCCCACCCATTTTGGTCCTTTTTAACTCCTGAACCGTTTCCCACGACCGGATCGTCAACAACGCCCGGTTTTAATGCCGATCAAGCGCGGCTATCCTTGCCAGAGCGCTATTTCCATATAGGGAGGAAAGCGGAATTGAACATGATCAGCCGGCGCCGCATGGTCAAGGGCCTTGCCGCTGGCCTGCGGCTACATGAATTCTGTCGATCCCGTCCAGGGCACCGAAACCGTCAAGGCCTGGGTGAAATGGCTGAAGGCGCACGAAATAGCCACCGGCAAGGTGGGCACCATCGGCTGGTGCTTCGGCGGCGGCTTGTCCCTGGATGCTTCGATCGCGACGCCCGTCGACGCCACGGTGGTCTATTACGGCCGCGTCGACGCCGACGACCTGAAGGCGCTCAAGGGCCCTGTGCTCGGCCATTTCGCTACCGGGGACCAGTGGATCAACCAAAAGATGGTCTCCCCCTTCGAGGCCGAAATGGACAAGGCTGGCAAGGCCTACAAAAGCCATTGGTACGAAACCCAGCACGCGTTCGCCAACCCGACAAGCACGCGCTACGACAAGCAGGACGCCAAGCTGGCCTGGCAAAGGACGATGGCGTTCTTCAAGGAAAACCTCGGTGGCTAAAGGCGGGGATTTCTCCTAGCCGGTGCCGCCGACGATCATCCGCCACAGGGTCCGGGGCTTGCCCTCGTAGCCGCCGGTGGCCGAATGCATGGTCGCCCGGTTGTCGCTGGCGATGATCTGGCTGGGTTGCCATTTGTGGCGGTAGATAAATTCCGGTTTCGTCGCGTGCTCGAACAATTCGTCCAGCAGCTCGCGGCTTTCGTCTTCGTCCATGCTCTCGATGCGGACGGTGAACCCGGGATTGACGAACAACGCCATCTTGCCGCTTTCCCGGTGGGTGCGGACCACCGGATGCAAGACGTCTGGATGGCCGGACTCCTGTTCCTGGTCGAGGTCGACGACGGCTCCGTCGCCGCGGTAGCCGTACCGGTGAACGGCCAGCAAGCCCTTTATCCTTTGTTTCGTGGCCTCGGGCAGGGTCTCGTAGGCGAGGACCATGTTGGAGAATAGCGTATCGCCGCCTTCGTCGGGC
>Ga0315338_1004349_pt1 | contig 11312 bp, 9 predicted proteins | sample ASW8metaG_FD_204518 | JGI IMG/M metagenome (GOLD analysis project Ga0315338, IMG submission 204518) | Ammonia-oxidizing marine archaeal communities from Monterey Bay, California, United States - ASW #8 | ecosystem: Environmental > Aquatic > Marine > Coastal | place: USA: California | collected...
CGGCGACATGAAGCAGGCACCGCTTGTGCACGTTCTCGCGCCCGCGCCGCCAAGTTCGCGCATGCCGCCGCGATCGAGGTTGTGGGCAAAGGAGCGCTCGACAATCTCGGCACGCAGCTTGAAGGCCGGGTTCCTCAGGCAGGTTCTCGACCTCACCAGCTCATTGTTCGATAGTTGCCATATTGTTTCGGTCAAAGGCCTTTGGCACGACGACATACCCGTCACGATGAAAAACGGCGATTTGGCCATCGGAAAGTACGGGCGTTACGATCATGAGCTTGAATTTTTGCTCCGTTTATCACTGTAAACGCCAATCTCGTAAAGGCCGCACTTCTTGGTCTCACGACAGGCCTCCTTGGTGTTCGAACTCGCAGCAACGCATTCCGATAGTGCTCTATCCAGCCGGGCGGAGCCCCTCGCGGGGGATGCCCATGTCTTTCAAAATATCGCCTATCACCGAAAGCGTGCGGGTCATGTCGTTTTCAAATACCTGCCCTATGCAGCCGATCCGAAAACTCTTTTCCTGAGATACGGCGCCGGGATAAAGCACGATACCCAGTTTATTGAGCGATGCGTATAAATTTTGAAAATTGAACCTGCTATTGGCCGGCATTCGGACTGTTACGATAATTGGCGCCTGTAAGGCGGCGGGAATAAATGTTTCAAAGCCAAGCCCGGTCAGCCCGTCGACCAGGACCCGGCAATTGTTCGCATAGCGTTCACCGCGCGCTTTGACCCCGCCTTCCGCGGCCAGTTCGGTAAGCGCTTGATCCAGCGCGGCCAGCACGTGGGTCGGCGGGGTAAAGCGCCATTGGCCGGTTTTTTCCATATATGTGTACTGGTCGTGGAGATCCAAACTCAGGGAGACTGAATTGCCTTCGGCGCGCGCCAGGGCGTTTTTTTCAAGCAGGGCAAAGCCCACCCCGGGGACACCCTCGAGGCATTTATTGGCCGAGGCAATGACGGCGTCCGCCCTGAGGGTCGCCAAATCGATGGGGATCGCCCCGAAGGTACTCATGGCATCGACAATCAGGCTTCTGTTTGCGTCCGCGACAATGTCGGCGATTTCCCGGAGCGGATTGAGGATACCCGAGGTGGTTTCACAATGGACGGCGGCGACATGGGTGATATAGCCATCCTGTCGCAGCAATGTCGCGAGGTGGGCGGCGTCTGGCGGCGTATTTTCCGCTGTTTCATATAGGGCGAAGGGCTGGCCCAATTTTTCACAAATGCGCGCTATGCGGCGGCCATAGGCGCCGTTGATCAGGATCAGCAGCTTGCTGGTCCGGCGTGACAGCAGCGTGCCCAGCGTGGCCTCGACGGCGAAGGTCCCGCTCCCCTGAACCAGCACGCACGCATGATCCGAATTACCATTGGCCAGCGCTACCAACCGCCGCCTAATGCGAGCGGTCATATCGATGAACGCCTGGTCGCGTGATCCCCAATCACGCTGCATGGCCGCCTTTACTGTTTCGGATGTGGTCAAGGGTCCCGGTGTAAGCAGGATTTGACGTTTTCTATCGGTGTCTCTCATCTTTTCCATTTCTTAAAGGCGGCTTAATATCGTGGCCCAAGCCATTCACGCACGCCACCGACATCAAGAAAGGTGTTGGCGAGAATACGTTCCGCATGGGTCATGCGCCACGACAGCATTTTCTTCGTGTATTCGAGGTGGATTTCGGCGTAGGCCGGATCGCCGGCGCGGTTGACCAGTTGGTCGGGGTCCTTCTTTAGGTCGAAGAGCAACGGTGGCATGGCGGGGAAATGCACGTATTTGTAATCATCGTCGCGTATCGCGGCCAAGTGGCACTGATCGGGCGGAAGCCCGAAGCCGTGTTCACCGATAAGCTCGGGAACGTGTCGCCAGTCGAACTCCCAGTGTGCCTCGGACCGCCAGTTGTCTGGCTTCCCGCCCCGGACGAAAGGCATGAGCGTCACGCCGTCGCATTGCGCCGGCACCTCGCGGCCGAGCCAGTCGAGGATGGTCGGCATGACGTCGACGTTCTCGGTGAAGGCGACGATCTCGCCGCCACGCGTCCCGATCTTCGCCGCATCGGGGTCGCGGATGATGAGGGGGATGTGAAAGGCCTCGTCGAAATACCCGCTCTTGCCCTGCAAATGGTGATCGCCGAGGTGCTCGGCGTGGTCGGAGGTGAAGATGATGAGGGTGTCGTCGTATTGCCCGGACTTCTTGAGATAATCGATGATGCGCCCGATATGGTGGTCGGCCTCGCTCATCAGCCCATAGTAGGTGGCCCGGGCCTGGAGGATGGTGAAGTCGTCGATATCCGCTTCCCGACCGTTGTGGTTGAGCAGATACCGTTTGCGCCAGTGGTTCTCGATCATCAGGGCGAGCAATGGATGCTGCGCGGCTTCGTCCTCAGGGGACGCCGCGCGGCGCGGGGAGGGAACATCGCTCGGGTCGTACATGGCGTTATAAGGCTCGGGCGCAACCCAGGGCGGGTGCGGGCGCTTGAATGAAAGGTGTAGGAACCAGGGGCGCTCGCTGTTGACGGTGAGCCAGTTGAGCGCTTCGCTGGCAGCGAAAGCGGTGTCGCTCTCCTCGGCGCTGTAGGCCGGCGGCGAATAGGTGTATCCGCGCTTCTCGGCGCCCGGGTAGTTTGGGATCTGTTTGTAGGCATCGGCCGGCTTCTTCAGCCCCTCGTAACCCCGCCCGTTGAGCCAAGCGAGCCACGAGGTGGTGTGGTTGACGATCTGCCGGAGGCCCGGAAGCACCCCGTGGTAGGTCTCGAGCCGAGGGTCTCCCGGCTCCAGGGTCCTCGGGTCCGGGGCGGTGGCGGTGTACCCGAAAAGCACCGGATCGTAGCCCGCCTTGCGCGCCTCCAGCGCCACGTTGGTGAACCGGCGGTCGAGCGGCGTGCCGTTATAGACGACCCTGTGATTGAACATGTAAAGCCCGGTCAGCAACGAGGCCCGTCCCGGGCTGCAAGGCGTTCCCTGGGTGTAATGCTTGCGAAATAGCACGCCATCGGCGGCGAGACGGTCGAGGTTCGGGGTCTTGACGCAGGGATGGCCGACGGCGCTCAAACTGTCGCCTCGCCACTGGTCCGCGGTCACGCAAAGTACGTTTTTGCCTGTAGGTTTCGTCAAATTCGATCTCTCCTGAATTAAGGGTGTTAAGCTTTTCCAGGGAGCGCTCCCCCAGCGGCCAAATTTTTTGGCTAACATAACAGCATTAGCCGAAATTTTCCCGATCACTGCAGGCCCAAGAATCCCAAACCTTCGGCCGCGATCGGGCCATCGCCCCCTCGGCCCCGGGGCCCCGAGACGTGCAACGCCAAGCCGCGCCGCCTCATCCGGAGACCCGGGTCGGGTCGGGAGTGTAGGGATCGCCATGGGCGTCCAAGGTCGAGTCCTCCAGGTAGTCGTGAAAATGTACCACCGTCAGGCTGTCGTTAAGGAAGACCACGCCGTAGGCGGGCGCTGCCTGGTCCTTGGGGACCGGCTTGGGCATCTCAAGGTCGAAGGGTACCTGGTGGTTGGTGCCGCGAATTGTGGAGAAGGCGAACCCTTGCCAGCTTCCCGCGATTGGCCGGTGCACGTGGCCGAAGAAAATGAAGCGGATGTTCCGGTAGGGCGCGAGCAGCTCGGCGATCTCGGCCGAGTCCCGCTGGCCGATGGCGTCGAGGGACGGGATGCCGATGTCGAAGGGAACGTGGTGCATGAAGAGATAGACCGGCTCCTCGCCCGCCTCGTCTAGCCGCTCCTTCAGCCAGGCCCTGCGACGGGCGCAGTACGACCCCCAGCCGACGCGGGGCTCGTTGGTGTCAGTGAGCACGAAGTGGCCGGCGGAAGTATGGACGACCTTCTGCAGGAAGCCGTGTTCGTCGCACCTTGCGTCCGGGAAGACGCGGCAAAACGTTTCCCGATCATCGTGGTTGCCGATCATCAGGTGATAGGGCACCTCGAGCACCGATAGGCATTCCCGCAGCGCCTCATACGCCTCGGGCTTACCCTCGTGGACGAGGTCCCCGGTGAAGACGCAGAGTTCAGCATCGGTGTGATGGGCGTTGATATCGGCTATGCCCGCTTCGAGCCGCACGCGAGGGTTCAATCCCCAAAGCAGGGTGTCGGGGGGCACAAAATGGGTGTCCGTAATCTGGATGAACTTCATCGAAGAGCCTTCCGTTCCTTCATATGGCTTGAGGTTTGGGCGTAATCCTCGCGTCGCGACGCGGCCGCCAGCAACAACCGAGTATAGTGGTGCGTCGGATCGGAAAAAACTTTTTCCGTTGGACCCGCCTCGACAACAACGCCCTCCTCCAGCACCACCGTCATCCCCGCGATCTGTTTGATGACGCCCAAATCGTGACTGATGAACAGACAAGCGGCGCCCGTCTTGGCTTGGATGCCCTTGAGCAGCTCCAGCACATGGGCCTGCACCGAGACGTCGAGCGCCGAGGTCACCTCGTCGCAGAGGATGAGGTCGGGCTCGGCGGCGAAGGCGCGGGCGATGGCCACGCGCTGCTGCTGACCGCCGGAAAGCTGGCGCGGAAAGCGCCTGAGAAGATCGGGCGTGAGTTCCATGTCTTCCAGCAACTCCACCGTCCGATCCCGGGCGCGCTGGCCCTTGAGGCCGAAAAACATCTCGAGCGGCCGGGCGAGAATCGATTCGATCCGGCGGCGCGGATTGAGCGAGGACAGAGGGTCCTGGAAGATGATCTGGATGCGCCGCTTGAGATCCGCCGGGCGGTGCCTGGCGGATAGGTTGATCGCCTGGCCCTCGAAAAAAACATTGCCTTTGGTGGGCGAAATTAAGCCACAGACGATGTTGGCGATGGTCGACTTTCCGCTTCCCGATTCCCCCACCAGTCCGAGCACCTCGCCACGGGTGAGTTCGAAGGACACGTCGTCGACGGCAAGCGGTCCCTTCTTTGGGCTGAAGAGCGAGGAAAGCGACCAGGACGGACGGTATGCGAAACTCAAGTGATCGGCCTTCAACAACGGCTGTTCGACGGTGGCAGCCGGACGCGCGGCTCCGGCGCGCGATGCCGCGTCCACCCGCGGGATTGCCGACACCAACATCTTGGTGTAATCGGTCCTCGGGGACTCGAAGATCTGCGAAGCCTTTCCCCGCTCCATCACCTTGCCGTCGAGCATCACCAGAACATTCTCGCACATGTAGTTGGTGAGCGTCAGGTCGTGGGTGATGTAGACGAGCGCCGTGTCGATCTTCTCGCGCAAATCCTTTACCAGTTTCAGGACCTGCATCTCGGTCGTGGTGTCGAGCGCCGTCGTCGGCTCATCGAGGATCATCAGCGCCGGCTCGCAGGCCAGCGCCCCGGCGATCACTACCCGCTGACGCTGGCCGCCCGAAATCTCATGGGGGTAACGATGATAGATCCGCTCGGGCTCAGGCAGCGTGGTGGCGGCGAACAGCGAAAGCGTCGCCTGACGCGCCTCCCCCTCCTCCATCCCCCGATGAATTTGAATGATTTCAGTAACTTGTTGCCCAATTTTCATGTGATAAGTCAGAGATTCCAAGGGGTTTTGCGGCACGATCGCGATCCGCCGGCCGCGCAGTCGACGCAGCTCCGGGGTCGTGAACCGGAGCACGTCCTTGCCCTCGAATAGCACCTCGCCGCCCATGATCGCGCTCCCCGGTCGGAAATAGCCCATCAGGGCCCGGGCAAGGGTGGTCTTGCCGCAGCCACTCTCGCCGACGATGCCGAGCGTCCCGCCCTTGTCGAGCGCGAAGGAGACGTCATCGACGGCGGGCACCAGCGCGCCGGTTTCGTCGTAATAACCGACCTTGAGTCCTTTGACTTCGAGCAATGCCATGACGTCTATCTGCGCAGGCCCCTGGCGGCATCGAGGCCAAGGGCGTTCGCCAACCCGTCGGTGGCGAAGTTGAGGCCGATGACGAGGGTGCTGATGAAGAAGGCGGGGAGCAGCACCAGCCAAGGGGCGGAGTAGATTTGGCGGACGCCGTCGGACACCATCAGCCCCCAGTCCGGCGTCGGCGGCGAAATACCGAGACCAAGGAACGACAGCGCGCTGACCGTCAGGATCGCAGACGAGGTGCGAAGGGCGAACTCGACCGCCACGATCTCCATGACGTTGGGAGTGAGTTCACGGACGATCACCGAAAGCGCCGATTCGCCGCGAAGCCGGGCCGCCTTGACGTAACCGAGCGGCACCAGGGTCAGGGCCTGGGAGCGGATGATCCGTATCGCGCCAGGCATATAGGTAAGTCCGATGACGACGGTGAGTACCGTCACCGATCTGCCGAAGCCGGTGACGAAGAGGGCGACGAAGAGGATGCCAGGAATGGAGAGCTTGGTGTCGACGATTCGCATCACCGCGTCATCGAAGAGGCCGCCGATATATGCCGCCGAAATGGCTAACATCCCGCCGATGACGACGGCGCCCAGCACGCCCACCATGGCGACGAAGATCGACGTCCGCCCACCCATGACGAGACGGGTGAAATAGTCCCGGCCAAGCACGTCGGTGCCGAGCAGGTGCTCGGCGGTGCCGGGTTGCAACAGCGGAAAGCCCGCCAACTGGGTCTCGCCGTAAGGAATATAGAAGGGCGCAAGCAGCGCGCCCAGCAGGTGCAGGGCCACCAGTCCCACCCCGATGGTGGTGCCGGGCGTGTAGGTCAGGACGGAATAGACGGATCTCTCACTCACGGGCGTGGCTCCTGACGCGCGGGTCAAGGACGATGATTGCCAGATCGGCAAGCGTGTTCATGACGATCACGAGGACTGCGGCCAGGAAGGTGATGGCCTGAACCAGGGGCACCTCCCGCTTGTCGACGGCGTCGATCAGTTCCAGCCCCAGCCCCGGATAGCCGAACACCTTCTCGATCACGATCAAGCCGTTGAGAAGGCCGGCGATGAACAAGGCGAACGAATTGAGCGCCGGAATGACCGACGCCTGCAGGGCGTGGCGGAACACGATTCGCCGTTCCGGAACGCCCGATAGCCGCGCCCTTTCGACGAACTCGCTGTTCATCGACTCGATGAACCCGGCCCTCAGCAGTCGGCTCAGATGCGCCACGTGGCCGATCACCACCGTGATCGCCGGCAGCAGGGAGACCGCTAGAAGCGCCCACACCGAGGCATCGCTGAAGACCGTGATGACCGCGGGAAACAGCGGTATCCAGACGGCGAAGACGATGATCAGGACGGTGCCGATAACGAAGTCCGGTATGGAGTAGCCGATGATGGAAACGGTGGAGACGACGGTATCGGTCTTGCGGCCGTGGTAATATCCGGTCGAGACCCCGATGGCGAGGGCGATCGGCACCGCGATCAGGGTGATCACGATTCCCAACTGCAGCGAATTCAACATGGGATGCCAGATGACGTCCATGATCGGCGCCTTGTCGATCAATGTGACGCCGAAATTCCCGACCATGGCGCCGCTAAACCACTCGAGGAATCGCACCGGTGCCGGCCTGTCCAAGCCGAACTCGCGGCGCATGACCTCGATATCCTTGGCCGTCATCGCGAGCAAGTCGTCTTCGGTCAGGAAGACATCGAGCGCGTCGCCCGGCAGGACTTCCGTCGCCATGAAGACGAGCAGGGCGCAGAGCAACAGGGTGAGAAGTGAAAGCGACAGACGCCGCAGTATCGCCGTCAGCATCACTCCCCCCCGGAATGGCCATAAGGGCAAAATCCGACCAATCGTGATCGCCCCGAAAAAAGAGGGAGACAGCGACCAAGCGAACGGCCGCCATCTCTTTATTCAACGCCGCAAAGAGCCGGCCTAGGACTTCCACACCTTGGTGAATTGGAGAGACCAACCCTGCGAATGCGCTTTCAGCCCGTGCACGTTGGACCGATGGGCGATAACCGCCCGGCGGCCAATAACGAACAGGCTCGGCACCTCGTCCTGCAGAATACGCTGCATTTCGTGGTAGATATCTCTCCGCTTCTTGGTATCGCCGGTCTGCATCGCCTGTTTGTAGAGGGCGATGTAGCGGTCCCCTTCCTTTGACGGGTGCCAGTAGCCGCTCTCGTTGTACTTCGGCCGCGCCATGCGGAACAGGTTGGCGGCCGAATTGCGTGGACCGACGCTTCCCATGGCGAAGCGGTGATAGGGTGTTTTCTTCGATCCCTCGACGGACACCTTATCGGCGACACGCCATTTCCGGTAGCCCGACATCGGCCGCCCTTCGATGGGCATGGTGATGCCAGCTTCCTTGACCGATTCCGCGGCGACCTGGAAGATACGGTCGATCTCCGGGTAGTACCCGGAGTAATACAAGGTCGGCAACTTGATGCCGTTGGCATACCCCGCCGCCGCCAGCAATGACTTGGCCTTGGCGACGTCGCGAATGACCGTCTTCTTGAGGAAGTCCTCGCCGTAGGGCGCCATATGGGAGTCGTTGGGAATCCACCCCAGGTTTCCGCCATAAACGATGCGGAGGATGGCCTCGCGGTCGACGGCCAGGGTCAAGGCCTGACGGACCCGCTTGTCGAGGAATGGCGATCCTTCGTGCTTGGGAAGGATCACCAGCGCCTGGGCTCCGGCCTTGGCGATATCGACGACGGTGTTGGGGGTCCCCTGAAGCTTCGCCACCCTGCTGGGATCGACGCCTAAAATGGCGTCGAACTGGCCGGCCAGGTAACCGTTCAGCTTGTCGACGCCGGTAACAACTTCAAGGGTGTCGAGATACGGCCCCTCGCCCCAGTAGTTTTCGTTAGCCTCGTAAACGACGCGGCGTTTCGGGTCGATCTTGGCGAACTTGAAGGGCCCGGTGCCGATGCCCGAATATCCCATCTTCTCGATCTCATCGGCCGGCATGATCACCTGGCGGTACTCGGCCGCCCACCATCCGAATTCGCTGTTGGGGGATTTCAGGAACATCCGGACCTTGTGGGGCCCGATCTTCTCGACTTTCTTGAGCATCTTCTTGACGAAGGATGATCCCCGCTTCTTGTGTTTGTGCAAATTATAGGACGCGACCACGTCGTCGACCGTCATGTCGCGGCCGTCGTGGAACTTGACGCCTTCCCGGATATCGATCTCCCAGGTCTTCTGGTCGTCGCTGACGGCCTCCCACTTGGTCGCCAGTTCGGGCACGACGTTCAGATTCTCGTCGACCCAGGTCAGCGTGTTGTAGGTGTTCTTGGTCCTGACCTCGATGCCGTAATACGGGTGTTTTGCCTTTTTTAGCGTCTTGTGTTTGGTGCTTACTCTCCCGGCGTAGACGAGTTTGCCACCCTTTTTCGGCTTTGCCGCCTTGGCCTCGCCGGGGAGTAGTAACTGACCCAAAGAAAGAGTAACCGCTCCCGCGCCGGCGCCTATCATCACGTCGCGGCGCCCGAAATCCACATTTTTCCGCGTCATTTTAGAGGTACTCCTGTGGTTGCTGCACGATTCCCTAAGAGAAACCGCCCATACACATTGTTGTGTTCGTGATTAAACCCGCAGCGCCACGCACCGCGGTTCCACATTCTCGCGTTTTTTATTTTTATCGCTGCCCCACTATACAGCAAGTATAGGCATTGTCACGTTAATCAGGGTGGTCCGCAAAGAGGCGCATCGATGCCCATTCAGGCTGCCGCGCTCGCACTTTCCCATACATTGAAGGCGTCGGCTCTAAACCGTTTGAACGTGAGTCTGCTGAGTAAATAACGCTGGACGTAAAAGGTGTTGTATACGGCGGAATAGATGTTCAGGAAGCGTTGAGTAGAGCCCGCTGATTTGAAACGCTGCTGTTTCCGCTCTCTCCGTCGCACTGGCTGATGCGAATTCTCCGCACGATTGTTCGCGCGCTTATTATCGATGTTTTCAGCCGTCAGTCCAAGCGTTTGAAATGCGACGTGGTAAGACCTGAGTTTATCGGTTGTGATCCGGACTGGTGCCCACCCTTGTTTCTTCAGCAGTTTCCGCATCAACTTCAAGGCTGCCTTGGCATTCCGCTTCGGCTGCACGAGAAAATCCAGGACCTCACCTTCGTTATCAACGGCACGCCATAACCAATGACGTCGGCCTCTGATAACAATGACCATTTCGTCGAGGTGCCAATGGTCGCTGAGCTTGGGACGCACATGGCGCAGGTTTCGAGAAATCGGTGCGCCAAATTTGAGGAACCACCGCCGTATGCTCTCGTAGGAGATATCCAGCCCACGCTTCGCAAGCAGATCCTCCACGTCGCGATAGCTCAACGTGAAACGGGCATAGAGCCATACGGCGTGGCGAATGATGTCAGGTGGAAAGCGATAACGTTTAAAGCAGCAGATATTGTCCATCCCACAAGGCTACACTGATGAGGTGATCGAAGTCAGAGCACTTAACGTGACAATGCCACCACGAGAGCATCAACAATCTCACCCCCGCAGACGTCTACTTCGGGCGGGGGCAATCTATTTTAAAACAACGGGAAGGGATCAAACGGAAAACGATGGAGAACCGGCGCTTGCAAACCCGCAAATACGCCGCCTAATATCTTGAACCAGATGGGCCAGATCCTCCTTTAGAGCAGCCCCTTGATTGTTCCAATTTATATGACGACGGACACCGCCATATTGACACTCTTGATCAAAATCATCGCCCGGACAGTCGCCGACGGCGTTGGAGGACACATGATCTGCGACGCCACCTCTTATAGGATGACCCCTTGATGTCCCTTAAAGCGATCCTGTTTGACGCCGGCGATATTCTCTACCACCGCGACCGGCAGAACGATACCTTGGTAAAATTCCTCGCTTCTCATGGCCTGCCACCCTATTCGCGCGACGCGGTGTCGGTCGAATTGCAGCGCCGCGCGTACGTCGCCGAGATCACCAAGGAAGAGCATCATGAGGAGTTTCTGAAACATCTCGGGATTTCCGATCCTCAAGCGATCGCCGAGGGGGTAACGGCGATGAATGATGTCCAAGGCGAGGTCAAATTTTTTGACGGCGTGGCCGAGACCCTGCACCGCCTCAAGGCCCTCGGGCTTTCCCTTGCCATCGTCACCAACACCTTCAATTCGACGGAAGACAAACTCGACTGGTTCTCGAGAATCGGCATCGAAGGCCTATGGGACGGCATCGCCAATTCCTGCGAATTGAAGATATCCAAGCCCGATCCCAAAATCTACTTAGCAGCCTTGGAGCCCACTGGGGCGACGGCGGCTGAGGCAGCCTTCGTCGGCCATGCCGCCTATGAGTTGGAGGCGGCCAAGGCGCTGGGCATGACGACCATCACCTTTAATCGCGACAGTCCCGACGTTACTGCTGATCATGTAGCTAATCGCTTCGAGGAATTGGCAGAAATCGCTGGTGTCTTGAGCTAGCGCGAGTGACCAAGTGGCCTGCATCCCGAATAGCGGCTCCTCTTTTGTCCCGAAA
>Ga0315338_1004350_pt1 | contig 11310 bp, 11 predicted proteins | sample ASW8metaG_FD_204518 | JGI IMG/M metagenome (GOLD analysis project Ga0315338, IMG submission 204518) | Ammonia-oxidizing marine archaeal communities from Monterey Bay, California, United States - ASW #8 | ecosystem: Environmental > Aquatic > Marine > Coastal | place: USA: California | collected...
TAGTGCAGAGAGTTCTTTTCTGCATGCAGTACCCAATTCTTCTGCAGCTTTTTCTGGAGTCAATTCATTTAGAAAAATTCCGAAGCCAAGTTCTAGACCAGACCAAGGAATGGTTTGTGGATAAACCTCAACATGCCAATGAATTTGTTTACTATTTTTCTTTTCAGGAGAAAGATGAAATGCAATGTTAAAAGAAACATCTTTGATAGAATTTGATAATCCCCCCAAAGTAGCTCGTAGAATTAATGCAAGATCAACAATTTCTTTTTGAGAAATTTTTGAAAAACTAGTCGCATGTTTTTTTGGACATATCCAAAATTCATATGGATGAGATGGAGCCCAAGGAGATAATGCAATAAATCCTTCAGTTTGAAGTATTTGACGAGGACCTCCGGATTCAGAACTTACAAGTTGACTCATTGGATACACACCCTTTTCATTTAAAATTCTATGAGAAGAATTTGCTTCCTCTTCAATTTTTGGAGGAATACATGAAAAAGACATCATGTGTAAATGTGCATGATCAATTTTTGTGCCAGAATTTTTACCGCTATCAGCGTAAATAGCAACATATGCAACACCTTTTTGAGTATAGAGCCACCTAAGTCTATCTTGAACCACAGATAAAACATAACCCCACTGTTCAACACTAATTGTTGCAAGTGTTTCTTTTTCTTCAGGTGATGCAATTATGTTATAATGATAACCATATGCAGGTTCGCTGTATAATGGATGATCAGAGTATGAATTTTCAGTTTCAATATCTACTGCAGGATTAATTGCAGGTACAACTCTTACAGCCCAATTTTTAACAGAATCAGTATCATCCTCATCTTGTAATCTTTGAAGCATGCCATCTTTTAGAACTAATGACAAAACAGATGGATTTGTCATTGATTCATTACCAGGTTTAAATGGATTTTTTTTAGTCTTGGAAATTTTGGTTTTTAATGGATTTACAATAACGAATCTTTCAGCTACATGATCTTTTCTTAAGTTACCCACTCAATATTGAAAAAAAAAATCATTAAAAAGTGTTGTAACGATCTATCAAAGAAACACTTGATCTTGAAGATTTAAAATGAACGTCCTTTTTCGAAAAACATTGACTGAGAATTCTCAAATCAGGATTGTTTATGTTTTATTAGACGGAGTAGGAGATTTACCACATCCAGATATAGAAAATAAAACACCATTACAGGCTGCTAAAACACCAAACATGGACAAATTAGCCAAAAATGGCAAAATGGGAGAAGTAATTTCAGTAGGAAAAGGAATTGCCCCAGAATCAGATATTGCAGTTTTCAATATGCTAGGATACAAGTTTCATCATGCCGATTATGCAGGTAGAGGAGTAATAGAAGCAATAGGCACGGGAATAGATTTCAAAGATGGTGATCTAGCATTACGTGGAAACTTTTCCACATTAGATGAAAAAAATGTCATCATAGATAGAAGAGCAGGACGTCATATTGAAAGAGAAGATGCAAAGGCTGTATCTGAAGAAATTGAACAAAGATTGAAATTTTCAAATCCATTTGCATCAGTTGTTGTTGTGCCAACAATTGGCCACAGAGTTATTGTCAGAATAAGAGATGAACACACATTATCTCCAAATGTAACAAATACGGATCCAGCTTATTCTAGAGTTGATGGAATGGGAGTAGCAAAGGCTGTAGGAGATTTTTTGAAAATTGAGCGATGTTTGCCTTTAGATGAAACAGATGCTTCAAGATTATCGGCTGAGCTAATAAATGAATTTACAGAAAAATCATTACAAATTATGAAAAATAGCGAGGTAAATAAGAAGAGAGATTCACAAGGAAAAAAATTACTTAACAGTATTCTACTACGAGATGCTGGAAACAAATATCCAAAAGTTGAAACAATTAATAAAAAATATTCAATGAATTTTTCATGTATTGTAGATATGCCAGTTGAAATTGGAATTTCTAATGTTCTTGAAATGAAAGCCTACAGTGCAGGAGGATTAACAGATTATGAAGAAAAAGCTACAGTTGCAGCAAAATCTATGGAAACCGAAAATGCAATTTATGTTCACTTGAAAGGTCCAGATGAATTTGGACATGATGGAGATGCAATAGGAAAAATGAAAAATATTGAAGAAATTGATGAAAGATTTTTTGGTACTCTTTTGAGAAATATTGACACCAACAATGTTTGTGTTATGATTTCGGCAGATCATTCAACACCATGCATTAACAAAGGGCATAGTGATGATCCAGTACCAGTATTAATTTCAGGTGATAAAATTGTAAACGATGGTTCAGAAAGATTTACTGAAGAATTTGCTAAGAAAGGCGAGATTGGATTATTGGAAGGTGCTCAAGTAGTTAACAAGGCAATAGAAATTATCAAATCAGGAAACTAGATACATTTTTTGAGATAATCATTTCATTAACAGTTTTTTTAATTTTATCAATATCAATATTATAATATTGACCATTAGAATTTTCTAATTTTTCTAATGCTCGATTAAAAATGCTTATGCATATAGAATCTTCATCTTTTTGATAGTGAACTAATGCGGCTGCAACTAGAATAAGACCTTGTACTAGAAATTTTTCATCACCGTCACAGCTTTTCCAAACACCTTCAAGTATTTCATGACATTCCCAAAATCGTTCATTGTTAAAATATGAGATTCCTTCAGATATAGCTTCTTCCTTTTCAACAATTTCTTCAACCACAAGTTTGGCATGATCTAGTGGCCCAATGGAAGATAATTTTTCTACTAACTCAGCAAGATTAGATTGAGGAATTGACGTATCGAATTCAACATACTTTTTTGAAACTCTACAATCACGTAAAATTAGATCCATTCCAGTAGCAAAATGTCTAGATTTTCTCAAAATATCTTTAGCCATTTTGCGATTAAGATCAGATGAGTTTTTGAGATGAAGCATATATCTTTCCATGACTATGTTAAATTAGAATTTCATAAATCTCTTCGTAATTTATTGAAGATTTATAAGAACTATTCAGAGGATTTGCTACATGTCAATGATTGAGACAGTTAGTGATGTTGAGAATTCATTCCTATCTAGAAGGGAAATTACATGCAATTTTCAAGGTCTTGGAGGAAAACTCAAGAAAAGAGAAGCAGTCGACATGATCACTAAAGAATTCAATTTGGCAGATAAAACAGTAATTGCAATTAATATGAAAAATCAAACAGGTAGACCGAATGTTACAGGTATGTTTTATGTTTACGATAGTGAAGAATTAGCAAAGAAACAGGTCAACCCAACAGTTTTTGAAAGATTGGAAAAACAAGCAAAAAAAGATGCAGAAGCAGTAACTGAAGCACCTGCAGAAGAAGCAGTAACTGAAGCACCTGCAGAAGAAGCAGTAACTGAAGCACCTGCAGAAGAAGCAGTAACTGAAGCACCTGCAGAAGAGGAGAAGAAAGAATAATGCCTGTAGAAAAGAAAGGTCATAAAGGCGTTAGTCCTAAAGTTAGTCAATATTACAAAGTTGACGGCGATAAACTATCAAGAGAAAGGAAATCATGTGCCAGATGTGGCAAAGGTGTCTTTATGTCAGAACACAAAAACAGAAGAACTTGTGGAAAATGTGGCGATACAGAATTTATCTAGTAAAGTTTTTTCTTACGTATTTTAGAATTTTTAGTTTTGATTATCTCTAATTGTTGTAAAAGTAGTTCATCGAATTTTATATTAGATAATTGACTTGCATCTAATTTTACAGTGTTGGTGTCTAGAGTTATTTTGGATACAGGTAATTTTTGTTCAATCCAAAGTTTTATGACTTTATCTTCTAATTTATAATCTCGAAATCCAGAAGGGAATCTTTTTGTGATGTGAGATATGAGAGTATTATCATTAAAAACGGTTCTAGGCTCAAGTAGTCTAGTATTATCAGAATAAACATTTTCAAACAAATTACTAGAAATTTCATCAGAAAGTAATTCAGAATTTGACAAACGCGTTACTAATTCAAGATAATGAAGGAATTCATGTGCTAGAATTGCATGAATCGTTCCTTTCAGACCATATGCAACTAACGGAGCAGAAATTTGTATGACCACATGAATAGAATTATTGGTAATAAGAGGAATGGTTCTGGCATACAAAAGTCCAACATCAAAAGAATTTGTGTTTCCAGTCACTAGAATAGAGGGTTCAACATATGCAATTGGATATTTTATTGAAGATGCATTTTCAATTCTCAAAATGCCATCTGAAACCAATTGGAATCTTTTTTCAATTAGATCATTAATTGATTGTGGAATTAGTTTTTTTTCTAAGGATTCAGATATTTTTTGAAGTGGGTTCATGCTAGTTTTTAAAAAATTAGTTAAAAAATGTGATTTCATTCATAAAGTTGACAAAATGTTTGACTTTAACATATTATACTTGAATGATTTGTTTTTAGAAAAGTTAGATTAGTTATAGGAATCAAATAATTATGATTGTTCCAGTTTTAACTAAATGCTCAATTGCATTAACAAACTCACCTTCAGAGATTGCTCCATCTGCCCACCAACCTGCAGTGTTCTTCACCCAATCAGGTACAGAAACACCAGTTCCATCAGAACTACTAGTCTGAGCATCAGTGTCAATAATTTGTTGTTGGATTAGATATTCAACACCTTTAACAAATTCTCCTTCAGAGATTGCTCCTTCTGCCCACCAACCTGCAGTGTTCTTCACCCAAGCAGGTACAGAAGCAGTTGAAGTTTGAGTTATCTCATCGTCTGTATCAGTTAGACTAGTTTGAGTTGGAGTTCCAGTAACTTCTATAGCGTCACGGAAGTATTTCAACTGGTAATTTCTTGAATCATCTATATTCTGAATTGCAATGTGAGATGTTTCCATTGGTCCTGTGAACATGATCTTAAATGTAACTTCTACTATATCGCCAACTACATTTGAAGTGACATCTGCAGTAAAGTTATCATTATCATTAACAATTTCTATTTCATCTCTAGCTAAATCATATCTTATGGCCGAACTAGCATCACTCCATTCTGGTGCACCTGGCATGTCAAAGTAAAGGTTTGATTTGTAAACTGCATTGCCTCCAAATGAATCATATATGTTTGCCTTTATTGTAACCATTTGTCCTACTTTGGCTTGAACAGTATCTACATCATTGAAACGGTCTTCAGTTGCTAAGGCAGCATTATTAATTGAAACTCCTCCACCATTCGAAGATACACTAGGAGCAGAACAATCTACATTAACACCACAGGTTCCACCACTACCGCCACTAGTTTTGTCTTTAGTGACTTGAATTATGGTCATACTGTCATCATCATAAGAAAGTACAGCAGCATAAGTGTGACCATCTACTACAAATACACCCACATCATGAGCAGCACCGAGATTGTTGAAAGTGCCTTCATTATCAGTTACAGAAAGAACAGGTTGAATATTTGTAGGATCATAAAGATCAATTACTTGGAAACCACCAGATTCAACATGAGTGGCAGATCCTGTACCACTGGCTGTTCCATTACTAGTTACAAATGCATAATGACGGTCACCAATTTTAGCTACTTCAACACGCAATGCACCATCTAGTGACAAGACTGAAGTTTGTTGTAGGGTGTCAGTTACTGTTGTGTTAGTTGGATCTTCTAGCGAAACTACGGTAACGGAATCAGTATAGTTTGATGCAATGATTGCCCAACGGTCAGAAGCATTGTTTGTTGTATTCCAGGTTGCAACACCTACTGGACTATCTAATAAGTGGAAGCCAGTTGAACTTGAAGTTCTGTTAGCAAGTGGAACAGGTCCTACTTCAGTATCATTTAATGAGAAAATTTGGAAACCATCTGAGACTTGACCAGTTACAATTGCATAAGGCATGTTACCAGTTTCTGTTGTATAGAATACGTCAACACCGAAAGCTCCATCAAGTGGTAATCTTCCTGATAACGCTTCTCCCCACTGTCCTTTATAATCAGTTGCTGCATGTGTTCCATCACCACCATCTGCTGTTGCATTCATGAAATTACCAGATGCATTATAGTATAATGCACCACCAACTTCTGGGTCTGTAATATCAATTAGTTGAATTGAATCACCAACATGTCCAGTTATGATTGCATATCTTTCACCACCGTTATTTGTTGCACCAGTTTTGTTTATGAATACTGCTACATCCATTGCACCGTCTAGACCTTTAAGGACAGGACCAGTACCAGTACCTGCTCCGTTATATGCAAGACCTGGGGAACCCCATGGTGTTGATGCGTTTACAGTTGGATAAAGTGCATGGGCTGTATCAGATTTAGAATCTGCAGCATGTATAATTTGAATTCCGTCACCAAGATATGAAGTTACAATTGCAAAGTTTCCTGAAACATCAGATGTACTGTTTGAAAAGATAGCGAGACTTGATGCTCCTTCTAGTACGAGTCTTCCTTCAGAAGTACCATCATTAGTGTCTGAACCGTCAAGTGAATCTTGAACGACTATATCTTTAGGATTACTCAAATTAACTAATGTTACAGCATCATCATCAAAGGATGCTACCAAAGCAAAATTATCAGTTCCATTCTTGAATATCTCAACACCTTGAGGACCTTGAATGCCATCGAAACTATTTACACCATCTGATTCTAAATCTACTTTTTGTGCTTCAAAAACAAAATCTGCAGTAACAAAACCTACTGGGATAACTAACACAGTAGCTAGTATAGCAAACAATAAATAATTTTTATTCACGAAAAACCAAGAATATTGAGACATTTAAGGGTTATTCTGAAAAAAAATCAATTAATTATATTAGCATTAATGCCATTTTTTGTAATTATACTAGGATGTTTTTAAAATCGAATTTTATACATTTGCATCTGTTTTTTATTAAGTCCGAAACATTAGGAGTGAGATCTGAATTTTGAATAAATGATTTGATAGGAATGCCGCCATCAACAAAGAGTTCTAAAATGAACATAGTTTTTCCTATTTTTTTATATTCAATTTTATAGATACGTTTTTGAGAATTTTTCTTATCTCTTGATAAATCTTTGATTATACTATTTTCTAAAACTTTTAGTTTTTTTAATTGAGTTAAAAAAATTGGTTTTTCTGTTTCAACAGTAATAGAAATTTCAGATCTGAATGGTACAGACCCCTTTGGCTGCACAGTTAGTTTTTGTAATTCAGAAAGAGAAATATCTTTCAAATCAAAAGTTTTTCTTAATATTTTATTGCGTTTTTTTGGATTAAGTAATTTTGCAAAAAATGGTCTTCCATTTCCAAGAACTAAACTAGATTGATCTTCACCACCAATCCAATTAATTTTAACCTGTTTACAATCAAATTTGTTTATTAAAAAATTTGAAATAATCCCCTCAATACTTTGTATATTCTCTATTCCTTTAAACTCACAATTATGACATCCAATTCCATTGCAACTTTGACAAAGTTCTTGTTTTTGAGTTAAATTTCTAATTTTTTTATTATACCGACCATATACAAAAATGTGTTTTGATCTAATACTACAAGATTCATTTTTAAAATTTGTGTTTATGAATAAATCAGGATCATCAAATACGCGTTTTGTATTTGTTCTTTTAGAAATTTTTTTTGTCAATTCTTTAGCAATGCTAAATTTAAGATTCTCTATCCCTTTAATTTTAAATTTAGATTTTATGAAATCATCTCTTTCTAAAAAAGATGGTTTCAGTGTAACCCCAAGATGAAATGTTTTAAAATCAAAGTCAGATGTTTTCTCAAGTATATTTCGTATCATATGATCAAGTGTACCAAATAAATTTTTACAGATATAACATTTTTTATCAGATGGCTGATCAAATTTGGTGAGAAATTTCTTTCCAAGAAATTTAGATTGTGGTTTCTTAACTATTTTTGAAATCAATCTGCCAGTACAATATTCACATAGATCATAATCTTTTAGAATTTTAGAAACAAAAATATTTTGAGATTTCACAAAATAATGTAAATTTTTGATTTAATGAATATTTGTTGATTAACCCATCCCAAGTTTACGAAGCATACCTTGCATTTGTCTGCCTTTTGATGCTTTCATCATAGTCTTAGAATTTTTATAATTTTTTAACAGTTCCTTGACTTCATGTTCAGGCCAACCAGAACCCCTTGCAATTCTTTTAATTCTTGAAGAATTTAGTAGATCAGGATCAGCTTTCTCTTTTGTATTCATACTTTGAATAATGTATCTCCATTTGTCCATTCGTTTTTCCATTTGTTCAAGTTGATCCTCTTTAACCATTCCAGATAATCCAGGCATTGTTTCCATTAAACTTTGAAGAGAACCAACTTTGGTAACTTCTTCAAGTTGATAAAAAAAGTCCTCCATGTTCATTTTTCCACTAGAGATTCTTTTCATACGAACTTCATCTGCTTCATCACCAAGCCTTTTTGCAAGATCTAATACTGCCTGTACATCCCCCATACCCAAAAGCCTACCAACAAACCTAGTAGGAGAAAATTGTTCTAAATCATCAATTCTTTCACCAGTTCCAACATACATTACTTGAGCACCAGTAGCTGCAGAGGCTGCAAGTGCACCACCACCTTTTGCTGAGCTGTCAAGTTTAGTAATTACAATTCCACCAACAGGTACAATTTTGTTGAATGCTTCTGCTTGTGAGAAACATTGTTGTCCTATTGTGCCATCTATAACTAATAATGCAAGATCAGGGTTCGCCACTTTAGATATTTCGGTCATTTCATCTAAAAGATCTTTTTCTTCTTTATGTCGTCCAGCAGTATCAATCAAAACTATATCTATGTTTGAATTTTCAAAATGTTTCAAACCATTTTTTACAATTTCTGGCGAATTTTTGTTATTTTCTTCACCATATACTTCTACATTTGATTTCTCACAATTTGTTTTTAATTGCACTAACGCACCAGGTCTATACGTATCGGCTCCAATTGCTCCAACTCTATAGCCCTGTTTTGTAAGAAATTTTGCTAATTTTGATGAAACAGTTGTTTTACCACTTCCTTGTATTCCAAGCATCAGAACTTTGTTAATTTTTCCAGATTTGAAATGAAATTCGGTATCATTTCCTAGTAATTTTGATAATTCATCATAAAGAATTTTAACAATATGATCTTTCCGTGATAAACCTGGCGGTGGGGTTTCGTTGATACAACGCTCTTGGAGGTTTTTTGTAATTTCAAGAACTAGTTTTACATTTACATCAGATTGCAATAATGAACGTTGAACATCTTTTGCTAATTCTTTAATTAATTCTTCATCAATGCCAGATGAACTAACAATTTTTTTGATTGCGGATCTTAGTCCATCTTTTAGATTATCAAGCATTATCTTTTAATTTTGCCTCCAATATTTCAAATCTTCCCCTATAACCATCCCATTTAGTGATTGAGTCTTGAATTAACAAAGGTTTTTGAAATAAGGGACAATTTATTACAAATGTTTCAGCTTCACCTCCTTCAAAATTTAGATTGAAATTGAATTTTTTCTGTAATGTAAGAAGATTATCCAAATCATTTTCATTAATTTGTCTTCCTAACCATGAATCATCCAAACCGTCAGAACTCACAGTAGAAATAATATATTCAAAATTTTCATCTAATAACTCCTTCATATAATATAGAGGTTCTTTATTCCACAATGGTGAAATAATTTCTAGTTTATTTTTTTTGCATATTAAGGAAAAATTATCTTTTTGATACTTACTAAGAATTCCACCATGAACAATTCCTTCAATAGAAAAGTTTTCTTTTGCACTAATAATCAAACTATTCAGTTTTTCAGATTCATTTTCAGGATTATCAGAGGTAGTTTTTTCTATCAATTGTGGAATTTTCATAGATTCAGATTGTAGTTGAGTAAATCTAATGTTAGGATAATGAAGTAAATGACTTTCATCAGAGTATGGATGTAATGTCAGTAAGACATCTACTGTGTGACCTAATTTTTTTGCAATAAAAATCGCATATGTACTGTCTTTACCACCGGAAAATAATGCAGCAAGTTTCATAATTATTATAAAAAATAGGATGCCTCAAAACTCATAATCTTCATCAAAAATCAGATGGCTTTTCCAATCATCATTAGCATCCAATTTAGGATGTTTTAATTCGCATGATTTTAGTTCTTCCCATAACATTCCAATATTCAATATCTTGACCCTGTTCTAGTTTCCCATCTACTTCTTCATCAACCATCTGTATGTCAACAGTTTCAAATGTTTCTCCATCCATAACTTGAATTTCAGAACCGGTCATTGAAATGATTGAACCAATTCTTTTATCGATTAAGGGTACATGAATTTGCATGCTGACTGGACCTACGTGTGGACGCTTTGCACCATCAAAAACACCAACTCCAACTATTCGTGCTTTCGCTGCACCATGTTTTCCAGGTTTACTTGTATCATATTCAGATATTCTACAAGGTTCTCCAGTTGGTTGATCACCCACAGGTAATAGTATGTAAGAACCGATTTTTAATGAACCTAAATCAGAAGGTTTGCTCATAACAAAATAATTTTTGAGGGGTATTTACCTTTTTTTATTTCATTGTTTCAAGAATTGAGAGACTAACAAGATTATTCATAACAATTCCTTTTCTGCAAATATCACGTCGAGTTTGTTCACAATATTTGTTATCACTTTGATGACTCTTGTCACTTGAAATTTCTAACATTACAATATGATCGCTATATGGGAATGCAAACTTTGGAGATTCTTTTGATATTAAGGTCATGTTTCCAAATCCAGCTCTATAGACTTTTTCTCTTCTGGCAACATGTGCAGAAACATCTCTAAGATCAGAATTTGAGTCACCGTATTCTAAATAATAAATTGAAACAAAATTGGTTTTTTCAGTTAGAGGTCGATCAAATATAGAATTATCAATTTTAAAGAGAAATGATGGTTTATCGGTATTTTGAGAAAGAATCTCTTTAGTGATTTTTTCGGGATCTTTGAATTTAGCCAATATGTAGTGATTTGATGAAGTCAAAAAGTAGGGTTTACTATCTTCAGAGAAGGTAGCAGTAACAAAATAAAGAGATTCAATATTTTTAGATAAAACCCAGTTATCTTTGAGTTCAATTGAATCATGATCGTGTAGATATGGTGCACATACATATCCACCAAAGCTTTTAGAACGACTACTCATAAAACTCAAGAATTGGAAAAGTAATTAAATTTGTTCAATTTTGCACAAAACTAATAATTAATAAATCAAAAAAATATCGTAAAATAAGTCCCCACTTAGCTCAGCCTGGTAGAGCTTCCGACTGTAGTTGTCGGCTTAGGGCTGAATAACAGTAGTCTACTAGGCATACAG
>Ga0315338_1004352_pt1 | contig 11308 bp, 2 predicted proteins | sample ASW8metaG_FD_204518 | JGI IMG/M metagenome (GOLD analysis project Ga0315338, IMG submission 204518) | Ammonia-oxidizing marine archaeal communities from Monterey Bay, California, United States - ASW #8 | ecosystem: Environmental > Aquatic > Marine > Coastal | place: USA: California | collected...
CTACTGTGCCATCTTTATTAAATTTTAAATACCCGTCATCTGCTTTATCAATTAACCAACTTCCAATCATTATTAATTCCGCTTTTTTCGCAGCACCTGTTAGTTTTGGTCTTAACCAATTACCTTTAGAATCATAACTAATCTTATTAACGACTTCAAATGGATTATTTGATTGCAAATCATTATTGAGGCGCTTATAGATGATAACTTCTTTTGGGGTACCATCTTGGTGTGTCTTGCTTATGTGGATAATTTCATTCTGCCCAAAACAAATACCAGTTATAAACAGTATGATAATTAGTAATGTCTTTTTCATTTTGTACTCCTTTTAATACCTATTGTATGTAGTACTACCAACTTTAAATGTTTTATTTGAAGTGATTACTAACACACCAGTTTTACCATCATTGTACTTTAATCTAATCTGACTATTACCAATATCTTCCCATTTACCTTTTCGGGTATTACCACCAAACATCGTAGTACTATAATTAAATGTACCATCAGAAGAAAATTTCCAAGCACTGATGGTATTGTTCATATCAGGATACACCCAATCATATCCAATTAGAACTGGTTCAGCGTTTTTGGTGCCACAATTAACTAATAATACGGTTACAATTGAGATAAAAATAGCGACTTTCTTCATAATGAACTCCTTCGTTTACGATATCGTAAAATTTACACAGAAATTTCACACCAATGTGGGTGTCTCTTTTATTTAATGGGTACACCCCCTAAAAGGTGTTTTAGGTTGAGTTTTTTGGTTGAAAAAGTGGAATTGATTTAAAAGGGGCGATTTACCATAACACTAGGACAAACATATAGGTATACACAGTAGGTTAAACAAGTAATGGTGTTCGCCTATATGTTCGCCTATTTAGTATATATATTTGATTAAGCCTGATTAAACTGCAACCAATAAAGCCCCTGTCGTGAAACAAGGGCTTTATTGAGTTATAGAGAAGTGGGCGTTGAGAGATTTGAACTCCCGACTTCCTCCTTGTAAGGGAGGTACTCTGACCTAGTTACATCCTTCTATATTAACTTAGGATGCTTGGTTTAGAAAACCTACTTCGACACGCTCTCGCTGGATAATCTTTTCCAGCCGTTCCCGGAGTTTTATGAAACGGGAATTTTGGCGCAAATCTGAAAAAATAGGGTTCACGAGCCATGAGATAAAGTTGTTTTCGTGAGCATAGCCCCTAAAGCCGTTTCCTATGGCATCCTCCAGCAGGCCTAATGCAATGTCGTAGTCTCCCCGAAGTGCATTTACCTGTGCCAACTTGTAGAAGGGGTGGTAAGACGGGCTTCCGCGGTCAACCAGTTCCTGGCTTGCCTTTTCGATATTTTTAAGGATTTCTTCACCTTTATTTTTGTCTTTCAGTTTAAAATAAGCCTGCGCCAGTAACAACTGGCTGTATTCTGTGGGATAGGACGCCAGTACCATCATCCGCACACCTTCTTCATGCTCTCCCTGCATAAGGTGATAAAGGCCTCGCAGTTCAAAGATTCGTTTGTCATCGGAACGAACTTTTGATAGTTCATCAAGCATTGATTTGGCTTTTTTGTAATCACCGTTATTTGCATGAAAGTAGAATAATATGGCCCGCATCTCGAATGAGTCTTTTATTTTCTCAAGATCATTATTAAGAATTTCAATAGCGCTCTCGTTTTCATTCATTATAAATAGTGGTATGGAGTGATACCATGCATTAAAGCGGTGATTGGGATTTAATGCGTGAGCCTTTTTCTGCCAATTGTAACATTCACTCAGGTCACCAAAGGCGAAATAGCGATAACCTATATTGGCGATAACATCGGAGTAACCGGGCTTGAGATCTACGGCCTTAAGATAATCTTCAAGCGCTTTTATCCCCTGTCCTGTATAAGCGTTGAGCACGCCTCGGGCTTTGTAGGCTTCGGCCAGATCGAGATTAATGGACAGTGCTTTCTCAACTGATTTGAATCCGATGTCTTTAAAGGTTAATTCCTTGGTCGTGTTGTACAGTTGAGCGTAAGCACCGGCCAGTTCAGCATAAGCTAATGCATAGTTGGGGTCCAGCTCCAACGCACTGTTATAGTATTTTACAGCTTTCCTAAAGCCTTCCTCCGTATAGGTGTAATACTGCTCTTTGCCTTTAAGATAGTTTTCGTAGGCCTGGCTGTTTTGAGTGGAACTGGAAGTCAGTTCGGCGGTTAATTCTGTTGACAGTTCTGCTTCAAGGGCATTTGCTATATTCAGGGCGATGTCACTTTGGACTTCAAAGATATCATTCAGCTTGCGGTCGTAGGTATTGGCCCAGAGATGGTCATCGGTCTCAATATCGATAAGCTGTGCCACCACCCGGACGTTGTTGTCTATGCGGCGGACAGAGCCTTCCAGTATAGTATTTACATTAACCTCTTTCGCAATTTCGACCACAGTTTTGTTTGTTCCCTTATACTGGAGAATGGAAGTACGCGCGATGACGCGCAAGCCGTTAATCTCAGATAGTGCGCTAATGATATCCTCAGTAATTCCATCTGAAAAATAATCACTTCCTGGTTGTTCTGTCATATTTTCAAATGGAAAAACCGCGATACTTCGGCCTAGTTCTCTATTTAAGCTTGACATATTGTTTTTATATAAAAATACTGTAGCCATAATGACCATTGCTATCATTACACCATAAATAACGGGTCGGCTAGTGCTTTGCTTTGGTCCGTTCTTATTCTTAAGGGTTTTGCTATGCATTTGTGATTGGCGTCTTCGATCCTTATCAACTGTAAAATTCGGATCCTGTTTCTTGCGCCTGTCCTGCCAAGGAAGGATGACTTGGTACACTTCAAATCGCTGATGAATATTTTTCAGCTCCGGCTTGCCTAGTGGTTTGAAACTATACTCAATTTTATTAACAACTTGGCGGTGGACGTCTTCGGTGATCGCGATTCCCCCAGGTTCGGCCAATGGCTCGATCCGAGCAGCGATGTTAACACCATCTCCATAGGCATCCCCATCCTTGATTTCTATGTCCCCGAGATGAATGCCAATGCGAAGGGTAACGTGCTCTTCAAAATGCCGAGTGGCGTTATAACTACTTAATATTCGTTGAACTTCTAATGCGCACTTTAGGGCTTTGAGTACACTGTGGAATTGAGTGTAGAAGGCATCACCGATAGTCTTGATTCTATTTCCGCCGAATTCGTTGAGGATAGGTTCAACAATCTCCCACTGTTTCTCCAGAAGTTTGAGCGCATTTTCCTCGTCTTTCTGCATCTGCTGTGAATAGCCTACCATATCGGTAAACATGATAGCAGCGAGCTGCCTCTTAGACTGTGTGGAATTTTCTGTCATTTTTAGATTAGCAAATTAAATGTTTGGTTATTTTTAACTTGAGATGTTTGATATGTATCATTAGTTACTTCAGCAAAACCATTTTTCTTGTCTTAATAAAACCACTAGCCTGAATCTGATAAAAGTAAATACCGGCAGAAACTGGCTGCCCAAAGAAATTTCTTGTGTTCCAGGTAAGGGTCTGATGTCCAGCGGGCATTTGCTGGTTAACCAGCTCGATCACCTCGCGACCCAGTATATCATAAATGCCAATTTTTACATGGGCATCTGTAGGTAGGTCATAATTGATCGTGGTTACCGGATTAAAAGGGTTGGGATAGTTCTGGTGCAGGGCAAATTTCTTGGGAATGGGTTCTAATTCCATCGCATGAGTGCCTGCGCTGAGTACGATGTTGCCCTTGCCAATAAACTGGTAGGAAAGATTGACGTTCACATATTTTTTCTGCAAATGGTTGTAATCAATGCGTATTGACAAGCTGTTTGCCTCAAAATAAGCGGCCTGAAGGATTAGATTACCAGTAAGTGTATCTACTTTTGATAGGGTGATTCCTTTTTCGCCAATCCCTGTAGAAGTATTTGCAGAAAATTCAATATCTGTGATCGAGTAATCCAGCAATATTTCTAAAGCATGGGTACCCATTGGTGGATACACTAGAATGTGATCATTATTGATAGTTGTATTTATCGCAGATCCTTCATCAGCGAAGAATTTGGCCAGCATTTTGCCCGATTTATTTTTATCCCAGTGCCACATCCGCGTAAATGCCATACCATCACGGTTATTAAATACCCCATCCGGTGCCAGTTTAAAATGGGGTGCAGTACCTGTAACCGGACCCAATTCATACTTGGGATTATTTGTATCCCAACCTTCTACAAAAGTACTTAGATCTGTTATGCCAATGGTGCTATCCGCATCATAATCTGCCAAAAAGGAAACAGAGTACTTGTATTGTTGATTATCGGAAGAATTGCCAAGGTAATCTATCAGTTCATTGATGGTCAGCGTAATATCATCTCCACTAGTGAATGGAGCCTGCAGGTTAATGGAAAACTGGGTACTGTCCACCTGTTCGGTGAATAAAATACTATCACCGACACTTGATTCTATTGATGCGATAAAGGACGCAAACGGCTCCGAAACCGTAAATGTGATATTCGCATCATCTAAAATATTTAACTGGGATCCGCTTTCATGGGAAACATTAGTAATTAATGGCTCACCAAAATATAAATCATAAACTAATTTGTTTGAGGTTGCAGCGGTCTCATTGCTTGCCGAATCCGCAGCATAGATTGTACCGTAGTAGGTATTGCCATTGATCAGTTTTAAACTATCATTAAGCTGGATGACAGTACTGTCAATATTTCCATCTGTAATTGTACGCTTGATTACATCTGCTGAACCAGGTTGGCTGCCCAGACTGTATTCGTATTGGCTAATTCCGCTGGTCTCATCTGAAAAACCGGACCAGGAAAGAATGATTTGATCTGGCGCAATTTGTGTCTTAGTAACTGTTCCGGCAATCGGTGCCTTAAGATCCATTTGAAAACCATCAGATGAAACCTCTTCAGAAACATTACCTGCAAAGTCGGTAACGCGAGTATTCGAATAGTAATACAAACCTTCAATCAAATCGATTAAATTGATTGAAACGGAATTTGTATCCCCCTTAAACCAGGCGAGTACATTGTCATTAATGGCAGGTTTCCCTAACATATCAACAGAATCAGCAACCGTACTTATCGAATACTCTTGTTTCGCGATGCCTGTATTATCGGAAACCATAGTCACAATCTTTCCTATTCTGTCCAGGCCATACCAATCCAGGTCATTGACCGATTCGGATATTGTATTGATGATCGGAATTTCAAAGTCAACATAGACGCCATCGGTGGTAATGGTATCGGAAACCTGCCCAATATAATCTGTACCACGCACACTGAAATTGTAAGTCGTATCATTCACTAATGACAGTTCCATTGCGGTTACAGAGGTGTCGGTAGCATTTTCAGTCCAATCAACAATATTGTTTAACGCTTTTGTACCGATGGCATACTCATAGGTAACGGTGCTGTCATCATCAAATTGTTTCCAGTGAGCAGAGAGGGAAGTGCCCGTATTGGTGTAATCAAGCTCCTGGTCATCTGATAATCCGTCTGAGATTGTAAATGATTTTGGAAATCGGTTTGAAAATTTGCTTTCGTATGCACCAATATCAGGGGCAGAGCTACTGGGGTTCGGCCGAGAATTACCTGCGATGTCCGTTTCAGGAGCAGAAAATGATTTATCATCTACTATCCTATTGGAAGTCCCTGTGCCAACTCCCACCGAATATCGGTTCAAACTATAATTGTCAGTGGATTTTGTTCCAAAATTTGGATCCGTATTTAGGATATATTCACTGGCTATGGTCCAGGTCCCACTGGCTATTGTTTGATTGATACCTGCAATACCACCTTCTAAGATTGAATTGTAAATAAATATATTTCCTGGAGATGCCAGGGTTGTGTCACCATTATCAATACTTTTTCCATTACCAAAAATAATTGAGTTCATAATCACAAGGGAGTCAGAAGAACTAAACCGAATATCGTGTCCTTCTATCTTGCCATTATTTGCAAATGTACTGTTAATAATGGCGGTGTATTGGGAAGTCTCAATGCCTGATTTGACATTATTATCAACAACTAAACAATTTTCTAATATGGACTGGGATGATTCAATGAATAATGCCTGACTGTTTATAGATGATTGTGTTGTGTCTCCCGTATTTCCGATTGCTTTCGTGCTCTTGATTGTAAATCTTGGTCGAAGATAATTATCGGTACTATAGTGGTCCGTTTCGCCATAGATACCTGCGCCGGTAGCCGCAACATTATAGCCAATAGTGGAATTGGATATTTTCGGATTTGATTTTATAAAATATATACCACCGCCAGCATCAATGATTTTCGCCTGATTGCTATTGGTGTTATTGATGATGGTGCAACCCGTTATTATTGCCTTACTGAATTCTAAATAAATACCGCCACCATAGTAGAAATTGTCACCGCCTCCAATTTGATTATCCCTAATGATCAAATTATCTAAAGTGGGGCTGGTGTAAGTAGCCGTTGTTGATTCGGAGGGGATATTTTTACCAGCGCCTTTTATATAAATTCCGCCGCCCTTACCTAAGCCCAATCCGTTTCTAATGGTAAGCCCGCTTAATACGGATGTGGAGTCTTCAAAGTTTTCAAATTTGACGACACTCCCAAAATTATCGCCGTCAATTATTGTAGATGATATATACGAAGTATTACCTGTGGTTAAATAGAGTGATCCCACAATAACATTTTTTCCGTCAAAGTTGATATTTCCTTTATATATGCCCGGATATACCAGAATTGTATCACCAATAAGTGCTGCATCTATTGCGGCTTGAACATTGACAAAGTTCGCTGAACTATCCTGTTTTACAATGATAGTGCTACCAATGCCTGATGCCATAATCAAGTCCGCTGTCTTCCCGCTTTCATACCCAATACTATCCACCGCTGAAATGCGAAAGAAATAGATTTTACCGTTGTTCAGTCCCATAATGGTTGTGGAGGTGTCACTTACACTCAAGGTTGAGTCCATTTTCATGGTCGGTTTTGTAGACGTACCACCATAAACGTAATACTTAGTGACATCAGTTTCCCTGTTGGCGTTCCAGATGATATTTATCTGCTTGTTTCCAGGAATGCCAACCAGCCCAGTGGGCGGTTTAGGGGCCGTCTTATTGTTCAATATTGCTGTATTATTGCTCTGGATTGTATCGGCCAGATTACCTGCAGCGTCGTATATGGCGTTTGGTGCAGGTGTTACCGTAATCAGCTCTCCATCCGGCGTGCTAGATAGATCGATTCCCAGGGTATAGGTGTTGACGATTGCAGAGATACTCTTCGGGGATGTACTCAGTAGGGTAGAAGAACCGCCTTGAAGAGAAAAAACAAAGTCAGCTGAATCCAATACGCCGCTGCCATCGTTATTACTAAAGATCGCTTCAGTGAATGTCACTGCGATGGTAGTGTCGGTCACAATGGAAACTGAAGAGATTACGGGTGGGATTCTCTCAATTAAATTTACGGTATTATTGATCTGGGTTGTTTTGGATACATTGCCAAGCTTGTCAAAAATAGCATTTAGTGCCGGAGTTATTGTAAGCACCTCATTGCCATCCGGCGTACCGGATAAACTGATGCCTAAAGTATAGGTATTCCCATTTACAGATACACTGGTAGGCATCAGACTGAGCAAGGTAGCTGTGCCACCATCAATAGAAATGTCAAAATCAGCTGAGTCCAGCGCACCAGACTCTTTATCGGTGCTAAATACGGGCACACTAAACGTCACTGCAATGGTACTATCCGACACCATCAAAACAGATGTAATTACAGGATTAGTTTGGTCGTATAAATTTGTTGTATTGTTAGTCTGGGTTGTACTGGCTGCAGTGCCGGCCGCATCATAAATGGCACTGTCCACCAGTGCAACTGTAACCACTTCCTTTCCATCGGGGAGGCCAGATAGAGCAATCCCTAAGGTATAGGTGCTGTCCCTTGCCGATATACTGGTCGGGTTGATGCTAGCTAGTGTCGCCTTGCCGTCTTGGATAGAAAAAACAAAATCGGTTGTATCTAAATCGCCGCTACCATCGCTTTTGCTGAATACCGCCTCACTAAAAATCACGATAATACTGCTGTTGTCAGAAGATGGTGAAACAGATGTAATTGTTGGCGCTTTCTGGTCAAATAAAGTCGTGCTGTTGTTGTTCTGCGTGACGCTCGCTATGTTGCCGGCCACATCATAAATGGCGCTGTCCACCAGTGTAACTGTGAGCACTTCAACGCCATCGGGGGTGCCGGATAGACCGATACCTAAGATATAGACGTTACCGCTGGTTGATATGCTGCTAGGTGTTGCAGAAGAAAGAGTAGCCGCGCCGCCCTGTAGTGTCAAAACAAAATCAGTGGTCTCTAAAGCACCGCTACCATCGCTTTTACTAAATACCGTCTCACTAAAAGTTGCTTCTATGGTACTGTTATTAGATTCAAGCTTAAAGGAAGAGACGGTGGGCGCGGTCTTGTCGTTTAAATTTGCCGAATTATTGCTTTGTGTTGTATCGGATGGGTTACCGGCCGCATCATAAATGGCATTTTCTACCGGTGTAACGGTAACAACCTCACCTCCATCTGGCGTGCCGGATAGACCGATACCCAATGTATACACGTTACCGCTTATGGATATGCTGGTGGGCGTTGCAGAAGAAAGAGTAGCCGTACCGCCGGTAATAGAAAGGGTAAAATCAGCTGAATCCAAGGCGCCACTACCGCCATTGGTACTAAATACGCTTTCAGAAAAAGTTACGGCGATACTTTTGTTGTCCGATGCAGTAGTAACCGAAGAGACGGTAGGTACGGTCTTGTCGTTTAAATTTGCCGAATTATTGCTTTGTGTTGTATCGGATGGGTTACCGGCCGCATCATAAATGGCATTCTCTACCGGGTTCACCGTCAGCACTTCACTTCCATTTGGCGTCCCGGATAGACCAATACCTAAAGTGTAGGTATTTCCGCTGGCCGATAGGCTGGTGGACGTTGCAGAAGAAAGAGTAGCCGTACCGCCGGTAATAGAAAGGGTAAAATCGGTTGAATCAATGGCGCCACTGCCGCCATTGGTATTAAATACCGCGACACTGAAAACCACCGCTATCGTGCTATTGTCAGCAGCAAGGGTAACAGAAGATATGTTTGGCGCAGTCTGATCAAATAAACTGGTCGTTTTATTGGTTTGCGCGGTGCTGGCCACATTACCGCCCGCATCATAAATGGCATTTTCTACCGGTGTAACGGTAACAACCTCACCTCCATCTGGCGTGCCGGATAGACCGATGCCCAATGTATACACGTTACCGCTTATGGATATGCTGGTGGGCGTTGCAGAAGAAAGAGTAGCCGTACCGCCGGTAATAGAAAGGGTAAAATCAGCTGAATCCAAGGCGCCACTACCGCCATTGGTACTAAATACCCCTTCACTGAAGGTCACCACAATGGTTTTATTGTCAGATGCCGTGGTCACCGAAGAGACGGTAGGTACGGTCTTGTCCTTCAAATTTGCCGTGTTATTGCTTTGGGTGGTACTGGCCGCATTTCCTTTTGCATCATAAATGGCATTCTCTGCCGGGGATACTTTGAGTAATTCACTGCCGCTCGGCGTGCCCGATATCGTAACGCCAAGTGTGTATACATTTCCATCGGCAGATATACTGCTGGGAGTAGTGCTGGAAAGAGTAGCTATACCGCCGGTTAAAGAAAAGATAAAATCATTTTTTTCTAAGCTGCCGCTGCCGCTATTGATTTTATATGACGCCTCATTTAAGGTCACTGCGATTGTGCTGTTATCAGCTGCTAAAGCAACAGAAGAGATTTTGGGCCCATCTCGATCGTTTAACGTGGCCGTATTGTTGCTTTGGGTAGTGCTGGCCGCATTATATCCGCCATCGAAAATGGCATTGGCCGCCGGTTTTACGGTAATTACCTCAGTCCCATCAGCCAATCCGGAAAGGCCGATCCCTAAGGTATAGGTGTTGCTGCTGGCAGAGATACTGGTGGGGGCTGCACTTGAAAGGGTCGCCGAACCGCCAGCAATAGAAAAAACAAAATCGGCTGTGTCCAACGCGCCGCTACCGTTATTGGTGCTGAACACCGCTTCATCAAATGTCACCGCAATTGTGCTGTTGTCCGATGCCAGTTGCACATTCTTGATCGTAGGCGGAATTTCATCAGTCGCTCTGATTAAATAGGTTTTGACAAAGCCATCATCACTGTAGCCCGCATAGGCTAAGGCGTATGTATCCATATCGATCTGGACAAGGGAATTATATTGTCCCTGGTTCGTATCATACTCGACAACATATACCTGGGTAAGGGTGGTGCCATCGGCTGAAATAGTAAAAGTTTTTAGGTAGCCATCGGTATCACCACCGGTATATGCCAGGATATATGTGTCTGAGCCGGAACTGACTTTGATCAGGGAATTAAATGTTCCGTTATCCGTGTCATGCTCCAGTTTTTTCACTTGGGTGACAGCGGAACCATCAGCTGGTATGGTGAAAGTTTTAATAAATCCATCATTGCCCGTGCCGGAATAGGCCAATGCGTATGTGTCGTCATCAACTTGAATAAAGGAGTTGAACTTGCCATAAATTGAGTCATGCTTGTATTCAAACACCTCTGTGATAGAAGCACCACTCGATGGAATGGTAAAGGTTTTGATGTAGCCATTACCGCCGTTGCCGGAATAGGCCAAAGCCACAGTATTTGAATCAACTTTGACCAAGGAATTATACTCGCCCAAATTCGCGTCGTGCTCTATCGATTTTACTTCAGTGATAGTGCTGCCATCGGCAGAAATGGTAAATGTTTTGATGTGGCCTTTATTATTACTTTGTGAATATGCTAATACATATGTGTCTGAATCCAATTGGATCAGTGAGTGATACGTCATGTAATAACTCATGGTTTTGTCGGTTATTTGCGTGACGGTGCTGCCATCGGCAGAAATGGTAAAGGTTTTGATATGGCCAATATTATAAGAACTACTATAACTAGAATATGCCAGTGCGTATGTGGTTCCACTTACATGCACAAGGGAGTTGTATACTCCGTACCCTGTATCATACTCCAATGATTTTACTTCTGTGATCGTCTTGCCATCGGCCGGAATGGTAAAGGTTTGGATGAAGCCATCATTACTATAACCGGAATAAGCCAGGGCATAAGTGTCATCATCCACTTTGACAATGGAATTATATGTTCCGGTGCTCGTGTCGTGCTCTTTTGATGTTACTGCCCTAATTTTTTCTTCGTTAAAAGAAGCCGTGTTATTGCTCTGGGTGGTACTGGCCAGGTTACCGGCTCCATCCCAAATGGCGTTGGATGCCG